>WNFP01000275.1_pt1 | contig 38054 bp, 24 predicted proteins | sample 5400201 | NCBI WGS metagenome assembly WNFP01 (sample SAMN13153355, study PRJNA577476) | soil metagenome | isolation source: 115 cm saprolite under Madrone tree | place: USA:California | collected 2016-06-14 | reverse complement strand
CCCACCTTTAGTTTGCTGCGTTTCAGATCGCCTGCCTGCCATGTGATTCTTGCACCGATGGCGTCCGGGTTCGATTTCTTGCCGACCAGGCGCACGCCGAGCCAGTGATTCTCCGGCGCAGAAACATTTTTGAGAAGCAGAGGCGATCCGCCATTGACGGAGACCAGTACGTCTACTGCGCCGTCATTGTTGAAGTCTCCCACCGCCATTCCGCGTGCCGCGAAGCTTTGAGAAAAAGCCGGGCCGGCCAGGCCACTGACGTTCTCCAGGCTGCGGCCGTCGTTGTGGAATAGCAGCAGCGGCTCCTTGTAGGTGACGTGGCTGGAATGTGCTTCGATCTTGTCGTCGGGGTGTCCGTTGGCAATGAACAGGTCAAGGTTGCCGTCGTTGTCGTAGTCGAAGAATTTCACTCCCCAGCCGCTCATGAGGCGCGTCAACCGCCCGAGTCCCAGGGGACCGGCCATATCGTCAAACGTGAGGTCGTGATTGTTGCGGTAGATGGAGTACATTTCCTGATCCACGTTGGTAACGAAGAGATCTTGCCAACCGTCCTGGTCGAAATCCGCCGAGTCAACTCCCATGCCGGAGCGCTCGCGGCCAGACTGGCTGTAGGCCACGCCCGCTTCGAGCCCCATCTCGTCGAACTTTCCGTTGCGTTTGTTGACGAAGAGAAAATTGGCGACCGTGTCGTTGGCCACGAAAAGATCCATCCAGCCGTCGTTGTTGACATCCGTGGCAACGACACCCCAGGCTTTTCCCAGCGCCTTGGCGATGCCGGATTCCTTGCTGACGTCGGTGAAGGTACCGTTCCCGTTGTTGTGGAAGAGCCAGCTCGCCGCCGGCGGGTAGATACGCGGGATGCAATAGAAGCGTTCTCCGGTCTTCTCGTTACCACAGAATTTGTTCTTGGATTTGTCAAAGTCCACGAAGCGGCAAACGAATAAATCCAGCCGCCCATCGTTGTCGTAGTCGAACCACACGGCACTGGAGGCCCAGCCGGGGGCCGCCAGGCCGGCCTTCTCGGTCACGTCGGTGAACGTCCCGTTGCCATTGTTGTGATAGAGAATGCTGCGGCCGTACTGCGTGACGTACACATCGGGCCAGCCGTCGGCATCGTAGTCCCCCACAGCTACACCCATGCCATAGCCTCCGGCGGCGACGCCGGCCTTTTCGGTAACCTCTGTAAATGTCCCGTCGCGATTGTTGCGGTAGAGGGCATTGCCGAGGGGTGGATCCGGGGTGAGAAAATCGCACTTCCCGCTATTCACCAGATAGATGTCCATCCAGCCATCGTTGTCGTAGTCCAGAAAGGCGCAACCCGCGCCGGTGGTCTCGGGCAAGAAGTAATCCGCCGAACGGCCGTTCTCGTGACGCCAGGTGAGTCCGCTGGCGGCCGCGGGCACCTCCTCAAAGAGCGGCTTCAGAGTGGCTTCGGCGAATCCCGCTGGAGGGAGGAAACCGAGTTGGGGCAGAAAAGCGATGCTGCTGGCCATACTTAGTCTCTTGACGAATTGTCTTCGCGTCGAACCCGGCATCAGTGTGTTTGGTGGTGCGTCGCCGTTTGTTTGCGGACTGCGGATCCCCGGCCCTTCTAGGGACTCGGTCCTTTCCCTACTGTAGCATTGCAGGGACAGTGAAAACGCTCTCGCAACTTGCACACGCGGAGACAATCAAGCGTTTCACTGCGTGGCTGAAGAGCTCCCGCCTTTCCGTGGGAAATGGTGAGCTGGCCAAAAGCCAACTCAACAAGGGGGCAAGAATTCATCCGTGGGCGCTTCGCCGCAGGCGACTTCGATTCACGGGCGACATAGTCTGACGGCCCGGTCTCCCTAACCTCAGTCTGCGCTAGTAGCCTTTCACCTTGATGACAAAATAGTTGAATTCATGAGCGCCATCGAGCACCAGCTGGTGTGGCACCCGAGCGGGAATGCGGACCACATCCCCGGCCGAAAGTTTCTGCCGGGTGCCACCTTGAATGGTGCCATTGCGCTTCTCGTGAGGCGCGACCGTTTCTCCGTTTATCAAGGTGCCCCCCACAACGAGTGTAGCGGAGCCGGATTGCACGAAAAATACGTCCACTTGAGTTTCGTGCCACTCGACCTGACCGTCGGCCTCCCGGTGAACCAACAAGAAGGCTTCACTGGGAAAATCCGAGAGCTGCTTCACGGCAAAATGATGTGGATCAGTAGCAGCTTCGGCACCAAGCGCCTGCGCAGCGTGCTGCAGGTTCGCGGGCGTCCAATGCTCGAAACCTTGAGGGACGGGTTCCTCGGATCTCACAACTAGGAAAGGAATCGCAATCAAAAACACCAACCCGAGCCGTTTCATCTTTTCTCACCCCCAGACTTCGTCGTAACACTCCGAACAAAAATCAGCAACTGCACTGAGGCCCTTGGTCACCAAACCATGTGAAACAATCTGCTGAGATGCCCAAGTTTACCTGCGAGCCGTGATCTTCCACATGCCGGCAACCAACATTAGGACAGCCACTGCTATCATTTTCTAACAAAAATCGGGGCGCCCTCCTCGAAAAGGCTTCCTTCCTCTTTGATGTGGGTCAGAAGAAGACTTTCACCGCCAATTGAGCGACGCGGGGATCGGCGGCCTGGCCCGCACGGAACGTGCCGAAGGCAGCGTTGCCATTTAGCTTGTCAAAGGCACTGATCTGGTCGGTGCCGTTGACAACACCACCGCTGGTACTTTCAGGCGCGAAGTTCGGATGGTTGAGGACGTTGAAGTATTCGGCGCGAAGCTGGAGCTTCCAGCGCTCCGTGAAGTTGAAATACTTGGAGAGCTGGACATCCCAGTTGGAAGTCTTGGGGAGCCGAAGAAGGTTCTTCCCGACGTTTCCGAACGTACCAAAAATCGCCGGGTTGCTGCAGCTTGTAGCCGGAGGCGGACACCCGGTGGTGATTTTGGTCGGCTGAAACGCAGCCGGATTGAGCCAACTGACGCACTTGGGGGTGACGCCAGCGCAGGAGTTTGAGCTATAGGGATTCGCGCCCGCGATGAAAGTGCCTCGGTCCTGGCCAATGCCTGTGCCTGAGAGCTCCGTTCCCTGCAGCACGGTGATGGGGCGACCACTGGCAGCGGAGACGATGCCGCCGATCTCATAGTCCCCCAACAGATAGCGAAGCAACGTGCGGGAGCTTTTGATGCCGGGAGAGTGCCAGACATAAGACGCCGTGAAGACGTGAGTGTGGTCAAAGCTCGACGGTCCGTAGTCAAACTTATGTCGCCCCGAAGCGTTGAACGGGAGTGTCGAGTAACCAGTATCGAAGCCGGAGACGCCCTCGCCGAATGGGAGATCGTCCAAACTCTTGGAGTAGGTATAGTTAGCCAGGAAAGTGAAGCCGTGAGACATGCGTTTTTCAACCGAGGTCTGAAGGGCGTGGTAGCTGGCGTTGATATCCGTGATGTCCGCCTGAACCGTGGACGAAAAGGTGTTGGCCTTGAACTTTGCCGTGGAAGTGTTGGCCGCGCAGGTTGCGAGGGTGCCCCCGGTGGCTTCGCAGACGGTGAGGTTTGCAACGCCGACGTTGGCCTTGCCATTGCAAGTTACCGTGGACATAGGGTCGTTACAGGGAACGCCAGCGTTGTAGTACTGAGTTTCGAGAATGTGAAGGGTGCGGGAGCCGACGTAACCGGCACGGAACAAGATGTTCGATGGCAATTGGCGCTCGATCGTCAGGTTCCACTCATAAGTTGCGGGGACATGATAATTGCCGCTGGGGTCATAGCTCACCGCAATCTCGTTGAACGGGGGAATATAGGCAAAGTTTGTGGGCGCCGGGAACGGGTTCGGAAATTTGGGATAGTTCGCCGCTTGCCCGCCATCGCAGTGCAGGGCGGCCTGCGTCGCCGCTTGGGTGCAGAGAGGATCGCTGAAAGAACCGGGGCTGGATGACGGGGTCGGGGCGCTGTTGCCAGCGGTGGAAAGAATGAACTGGGGGCTGAATGGCCACTCGTCGACAAAGCGGTTGCTGAGCATGCCCATGACGCGGGTGTCGTAGAAGATGCCGGCGCCGCCGCGGAGACTGGTTTTACCATCGCCGAACACGTCGTAAGCGAAGCCCAGACGAGGAGCAAACCCGGTCCAATTGGTATTTAGGGCATTCTTTGGCATGCCGGGATCGCTGGGAATCCCGTTTTGCGCGGAGAAAAAGATGCCCGGAGGGGCGTTCGGATAAACTTTGGAAACGGTGCCGGCAGCCATGGCGGCCAGATTGACTTGAGCCCAGCGATCTCCAGTGTCACTCCAGGGAAATGCCGGCTCGTAGCGCAAGCCAAGGTTGAGGGTCAAGCGGCGGGTGACCCGATAGTTGTCCTGGACATAGACGCCGACGAAGGTCGCGCGATTGTTTTTAAACTCTCCGGCACCTTGCTGGAGCGCAAAGCCATTGCCGACGCTGGCACCGTCCGAGAGGATGCCCGCAAGAAAAAGCTGGTAGGTGGCAAAAGTTGAGCCGCCAAACAGGTAGTTGTCTTGTGTTCCGAAACCGAAAATTCCGGGTTGGTTGAACTGATTGTTCAGGTCGACCAAGCTGCGCTCGACGGAGCCGCCAAAATGCAAATCGTGCTTGCCCTTTTCCCAGCTGATGTCGTTGGCCCACGTGTAGTTGTTGCGAGTAAAGAAGGCCGCGGGGTTGTCGCCGATGGAGAAGCCACCTTGAACGCCGACCCCCTGAATGGCATTGGGAGTCGGTTGGAACGGGAGCGCAACCCCGAGAGCGGTGATGTTCGCGGCATGGGATCCCGGGCCGCGGTGGGAGACTTCGCGCGAGTAGCTAAAACGGAAATCATTGACGAGGCGGGCAGAGAAAACATGGGTTTCGTGCGCCAAGAAGTTCTGCGCGGTGATCGCAAAAGTAGCGTCGGTGTAGGAGATGAGCAGCAAAGGATTAAAAACGGCGGCCTTGGTGAAGCGATCGAATTCGTAGCGACCACTGAGCTTGTCATTCTGACTGAAGGAGTGATCGACGCGGCCGATGGCGGAGTTGAAGTTTTCAATGTCGGGCTTAGAGAATGGCACGGTGGGCTTCTGACCGGTAGGAATTGTGCCGGCCAAGCTGAACTTTGGAGAAGCGAGCGCTGCGCCAGTGGTTGGGTCGATGCCCAGAAGCGTGGCAACGGCTGGATCGATCACGCCGGCAGGGCCAGTTGCGGCAGTCGTGGGAGCGCCGCAAGTGAGACAGGACGCGCTTTTGGGAGTCAGAAAGTTGGTGATGTCGGTCCGCCCGACGACGTTTTGGCTGCCAAGGACAAGGTTACGGAATGACGTGCGCTGATATCCGCCGAAGAAGAAAGTCTTGTCGTGGATGATGGGGCCGCCGAGAGTGCCGCCAAACTGATTGCGCTTGACGCGATCGGGAGTGGTAGGCGTGGCAAAGAAATTCTGGGCGTTGAACACCGGATTGCGAACGAATTCGAAGGCGTCTCCGTGGAGACTGTTTGTGCCGGACTTGGTGATGACGTTAACGACGCCGCCAGCGTTGGAGCCGTACTCCGCGCTGTAGTTGCTGGTTTGGACGCTGAATTCCTGGAGCGCGTCGGGGAACGGAAAGGGCTGATTGACGTTGGTGTATTCGTCCACGTAGTTGCCGCCGTCGAGCTGGTAGCTAATGGAATTCTGGCGGGCTCCATTTGCGGAGAAAGTGACGGCCCCGGGGAAAGTCTTGGTGGCACCCTGATCGGCACCGCCGTTAGGAGAGTTGACCGCTCCGGCGACAAGCAGAGTCAACTGCGCGGCATTGCGGCCGTTCAACGGGAGCTCAGAAATGCGCTGCTGTTCGATGACTTGCTTCAGGACGGACGTCGCCGTATCCACCTGGAGAGTATTGCTCGTCACCGTGACCACTTCCGTAGTCATGCCCAGCTTCAAGCTCATGTTTACGGTAAGCGTTTGATCCGCGAGCAAGGTAATCCCGCTTTCCTTCGAGATGCTGAAGCCCTTCGCCTCCACGCCCAGGTTGTAGGTCGCCGGTTGCAGCGAGGGAATCACATAGAGCCCCTCCGTATCAGTCATGGCGTTGCGAGAAAAACCCGTACCCACTTGTGTCGCGGTGACTTGCGCGCCCGCGACTGGGGCTCCAGCGGGATCAGTGACCCTGCCGACGATACTCCCCAAGCCTTGCGCGTGCAAAAACAGTGGCGCGAACAGAAGAACGAAAAGAACAAATGGCACATTCTTCTTCATGTCTGCTTTCCTTTTCGCGGGCGGCCCGCGACTTTTGTCTCGACTAGGCCGGCCCGCCGCGGCGTACCGGGTGCCTCAACCACACGGCTACGCCTTTCGCACCATGAATTGAACGCGACAGAGAACTCGCTTGGCACCATTACATTAATAGATAGTCGCTATCAATTACTTGAATAGATCCAGTGAGGGGGACATTAGGAGCACAGTTGCAATCGTGTCAATCCGGAAAATTTAAAGGAGTGGTTTAGCCGGACTAAATTGCTTTTGCCCCGGAGTCTGGCGGGCGCATCACAGGAGGCCACCGGCGACCTTACCGCCGATTCTTTCCCAACTTCCATTCCGCCCCTTGTTTCGATCCACGGTTCTCCACTATAGTTCGCGCGGCATGCCTAGCGAAATGGATGAACTTTTGAAGCAACCAGCGGGTCCGGAGGCTTCTTCGGTGCCGAAAAGACGGTGGGGCATCGCTTTGCTTCTGGGGCTCGGCGTGCTCGTCAATTATTTCGATCGTGTAAACCTTTCTGTTTCCCGGGAGGCCCTGGAAGCCTCGTTTGGAATCTCCGCGGTGACGTTCGGTTATCTATCAAGCGCTTACAACTGGACCTATGCGTTGCTCCAACTGCCCTCCGGGCTGCTGCTGGATCGCTTTGGGGTCCGCCGCGTAGGCGTGATCAGCACCATGATTTGGAGTGTGGCTTCCTTCGCAGCGGCCATCTCTACGAGCGTCGGAGGATTGTTTGGGGCACGCTTCCTTTTGGGGATCGGTGAGGCTCCGACTTTCCCGGCCAATGCGAAAGCCACCGGCTATTGGTTCCCCAAAGACGAACGCAGCCTGGCCACCGCCATGTTTGACTCCGCTGCGAAGTTCTCCTCGGCGATTGGAATACCGTTGCTGGGTCTCTTGTTGTTGTATTTCGGCTGGCGGTGGAATTTTGCGGCGACAGGCCTGATCAGTCTTCTGTATTTCGCGCTGTTCTACGCGTTCTATCGAAATCCAGGCGAGGATAGATTGCTGACCCCTCGCGAGCGCGAGTTCATCGCCAGAGGAGGAGCGCAACCGGAGGATCCGGCGAAGGCCGCCGAAGGAGCGCCGCTCGGCTACTTACTTCGACAACGAAGAGTTTGCGGCCTGGCTCTGGGCTTCGCGTCGTATAACTACACTTTCTATCTGCTCTTAACCTGGCTGCCGTCTTATCTTTCCACCATGCATCATGTTGATTTGCTTCATTCCGCGCTGTATACCAGTGTTCCGTGGGTGTTCGCGACGCTCACCGATCTTGTCGTAGGCGGATGGCTCGTCGATCGATTGATACAACGCGGCTGGAACGCTGTTCGCGTTCGTCAGGTTGTTCTCATCGGCGGAACGATTCTGGGCCTAGGAATTCTCGGCGCTGCCCGCGCTCACGGTCCGGCCACGGCGCTTTTCTGGATCAGCATTTCTATCGGAGGATTGGCCGCCGCGTCACCGGTGGGATGGTCAATCCCCTCGCTAATCGCTCCCCGAGAAAGCGTCGGCACGTTGGGGGGGATTCTGAATTTTTGCAATCAGCTGGCCGGAATTGCTGCGCCGATTGCAACCGGCTATGTCGTCCAGGCAACGCATTCTTTTTCATGGGCGTTCGGCGCGGCCACGGTATTTCTCCTCGTCGGTATCGCAGGCTATGTTTTCCTGCTGGGAGATATGGCGCCAATCCCCGATCCCCACCCGGCCTGAACTAGTGCGACGGGGCGTAGTGCTTCGCGCTATTGGTTCTCGAGTTAAACACCTCGAAGCTTCCATCGGTCGAGGCTGTCAGCTTGAGATAGTTGGCGGCATCTTGCGCTCCCGAGAGGTTAGCGATGAAGGGCTCCGGAACGTTGTGCGTGGGGCCGCCTTCTTCGGAAAAATGCAATTGCCACAAATCCTCGAGGTGCGGCGAGGCCTTGATGATGTCCCAGGCAGAAGGTGTTCCGCCCTTTTTTGCGCCGTTGTCCATAATGGCCACGCGAGGATCGATTCCGTACACCAGTGCGGGACTGCTGCTCTCAGACCAGCCGTGGTGAGACACGATATAAACATCGATTTTGCCGAGCTTGTTTCTGGGACACATCAGCTCCATCTCTTTGTCCCAGGTGAGGTCGCCCAAGTCTAGGAGTTTGACCTTGCCGAAGGTGATCAGCGTTCCTAGAGAACGTGGGTTTTCGGTTTGGTCGGCGGGACGCCGCTCGGACTCTTGGCAGGCGGAGTTTTCCGCGCCGGCTCCCGGCAAGGATTTCTCAATCAGGGCGCCGTCGGAACTTAGGACACTTACCTGCACACCCCGAATGGGCAGAACATCGCCGGGCTTGGCAGTAATCCGCTTGGACTGACCCTTGGCCAACACTTGCTGGTAGGCCTGCCAGCCCTCGACGGTCGGCCCGTTCGTGGTTTCGCGGTTTTCGCCGTGATCGATGAAGGCTCCTACCGGAATGCGCGCCACGAGTTGCGGCACACCTCCCACATGGTCGGCGTGAAAATGGGTGACCAGCACGTAATCAATCTTGCCGATCCCGGCCAGCTTGGCCGCAGCGACGATGCGATCGGCATCGCGGCCATCGTTGCCGGGCCAGCCCGTATCAATGAGCAGCGAATTACCTTCTGGCGTGACGAAGAGTGTGGCCTGGCCGCCTTCCACGTCCACAAAATAGACTTGCAGCGTCTTACGGCTCTCGGGCGCCGGCACAGCAGACACCAGAAATAGACCTAGAAATCCCACCAGTGCACTGCTACAGAGGGACGGCCACGCGAAGTCTTGCCGTCCGACCCTTGAGAACAAATTCCTCCGCATATCTTGAACTCCTAGTGTGATTCTCCGGGACGGTCCCGCATCGCCGGGCGAGACTCTACCAGGGCGCGCGTTGCGCCGGTAGAGATTCCGCCGTCCACAAGCAAGGTCTGCCCGGTAATATAACGGCTGGACTCCGCCGCGAGGAATACCACTGCCGCATCCAAATCTTGAGGCTCCCCCGGACGCTTGAGCGGAATGCGATCGCAAAGATAATCAACCCACTCTTTGTTCTCGTACAGAACCTTATTCTGTTCCGTGCGAAACCATCCCGGTGCCAGACAATTCACGGTGACGCCGTGCTTGCCCCAATCATCGGCCAGGCTCATGGTCAACTGCCGGATGCCGCCCCGGCTGGCCCCATAGGGTGCCAGACCCGCGTAACCAGACACGCTGGTCACCGACCCAATATTGACAATGCGCCCGTACCGGCGCGGGATCATGCGGCGCGCCACCGCTTGCGCGACGAAAAAACTCCCGCGCAGATTGGTGTCAAGGATCAGGTTCCAGTCTTCCCAGGAAACGTCGAGCGCCGGTTTGCGAACGTTGCAACCCGCATTGTTGACAAGGATGTCCAGATGACCAAATTCCTTTTCGGCAACCGCCGCCATTTTTTCAATGCTATCAAGGTTGCGGACATCAAGTTCCAGCGAAATGGTGCGGCGGCCAAGCCCGCGCATCTCCGCCTCAAACGGCAACAAACGAGCACTCTCGCGGCTGGTGAGCACGAGATCCGCCCCGGCCTTTGCGAGGGCGCGCGCAAGATACTGGCCGAGCCCCCGGCTCGTTCCAGTAACGATGGCCACCCGGCCACTGAGATCGAAGAGCCCGTCGCTCATGAAAACACCCCGGGCGTAAGGACGACCTTCATCAAGTTGGGTTCACGCGCGTGCAACCGTTCGAACCACTGTGGACCGTCGTCCAGCGGCGCAACGGCGGTGATCAGACGCTTTACCTGTATAGATCCCGTGGCCAGAAGTTCCATGGCTTGCGGGTATTCTCCTGCAGAAGCACACGATCCTTGCAGCCGGATCTGCCGCGTGACTACCTTTTGCAGCGGCAGGGTGACTTCGGGTGAAATGTTCCCGACGAGTACGACGGTTCCGCCCTTGCGGACACTTTCAATTGCGGCACCAACAGTCTCGTTTCTTCCCACCGCTTCAACCGCCAGGTCTACTCCGGCCCCACCTGAAAGCTGCAACACCTGCGCAATCAGACCAGCATCGGCAGACAAAACGGCGGTGGCACCGACATCTTGAGCAAGTTTGAGCCGCGAGCTGTCTATATCCGCTACCAGCACGCGTGAGCAACCCGCGACGCGCAGCGCCTGCACAACGAGCAGTCCGATCATCCCGGCACCGAGTACCAAAGCAGTGCTGCTAGAAGAAACTTGCGCCAAGGAAACGGCGTGAACTGCGACGGCCACTGCCTCCAGCATGGCCGCTTCGGCAAACGAAAGATTGTCCGGCAAGCGATATACGATACGGGAAGGAACAGCAACATATTCGGCAAAAGCTCCGGCGCGGCGGTAGTCCGAACAGGAGACTCCCAGAACCTGCCGGCTATCGCACAGATTCACCTCTCCGCGGCGGCAGGGTCCACAAGCGCCGCAATAGATCGTCGAATCGAACGTGACTCGGTCGCCCACTGCGAACCCCTTCACTTCGGCGCCGACCGCAGCGATTCTTCCTGCGGCTTCATGCCCCATGACAATGGGCGGGATACGGCGCCCCGACGAGCCATCATAGCCGTGGACGTCGCTACCGCAGATGCCGCAGGCAGCCACGCGCACCAGGACTTCACCGGGACCCGGCGTCGGTTCAGGAAGATCGGCAATCTCAAGATGCTTGTATTCGGAAAGCAGAAGAACTTTCATGCGCGCCTGGCACCCATAGAGACGGAGTCGCTAAAACGGTCCATACTCTAACGCACATCCTACGCTTCTGGAACAACCAGAAGAGCTTTTCATGGGAATCCCAACCGGAATCATTTCTGTACAATGCTCCACGCTAATCGTCCTATGATTCGGAACGCGAATCCCGCGTAGCGGATGAAAAATTAGAAGACGATACGGGAGGGAAATTCGTCAAGAATCGCTGTGGATCTATCCCGAGCACCTTGGCCGGTACTGTCTTTTCCCGGTGCTCGGGATTTCAGCTGCGGCGGCCCAAAGTGTCGATTCTCGCAATTCTTTCTCGACGAATCTATTGGCACGATTTCGGCCGCTTCACGCGATTTTCTCAGTTGCGTTCGTGCCGTACGATAGGGACGATAAGCCGGCGAATCTCTGGGGACTCCACCTCCCTCGGTGGCAAGGATTGGCTGGTCAGCGCGGCGAATCTCCACGCCATCGCTGCGTCCCAGAAATTGAGGCCCCATGCCCGTCACACCCGACTTAGAGGTCGCGCAGCGTGCAAGCAACCGAATTGCGTGGCGGCTTCTTCCCTTTCTGTTTCTGCTTTACGTCATCGCATTCCTGGACCGCATGAACATCAGCGCCGCGGCCCTTCAGATGCCTGGTGACCTGGGCTTCAGCGACCGCGTAGTTGGTCTCGGCGCTGGCATTTTTTTCCTTGGTTATTTCTTGCTGGGCATCCCGGGAGCCTTGGTTGCAGAGCAATGGAGCGCGAGTCGATGGATCGCGCGCATCATGATTTCCTGGGGAATCCTGACCATACTGATGGCCTTCATCCGCACGGCCTGGCAGTTCTATTTGGTTCGCTTTCTCGTGGGGACTGCCGAAGCGGGGTTTTTTCCGATCGTCATCGTGTACCTGTCTCACTGGTTTCGCAACCAGGACCGCGCCAAAGCCGTGGCAAGGTTTTACGCTGCTAATCCTCTCTCCTTTGTCATCGGCTCTCCGCTTGCCGGTTATTTGCTCGGAATCTCCTGGCTGAGCCTGCGAGGCTGGCGATGGTTATTTATACTGGAGGGGATTCCGGCGATCGTGTTTGGAGCGATCACTGCCTTCTATCTCACCGACTGGCCGCGCGAGGCGAGCTGGCTGCGGAGCGAGGAGCGCGACTGGATCACCGAGCAGTTGAGCCGGGAAAAACAAGCCAAGCAGCAGGTTCGGTCTTACACCGTCTGGCAGGCGTTAGGGCACCGCGACGTTCTGCTGTTGACGTTTGCCTACTTTTTCGCGCTGACGGGAAATTACGGCATTGCTTTCTGGCTCCCCACCATTTTGAAGCGCCTTTCCAGTCAGAGTAACTTGCGAGTGACCCTGCTTGCGGCTTTGCCTTATCTTGCAGGTTTTCTCGTACAGCAGTTCAACGGCTGGCATTCCGATCGAACAGGAGAGCGCCGATGGCACGCCGCCCTGCCTCTCTTACTGAGTGGCGTGACGCTCTCCTTGGCTGTCGTATGGGGATCGAATATCGTCCTCTCGGTCATGCTATTCACTGTCGTGGGCGCCTGCTATTTTGCGTTTCACCCCGCATTCTGGACAGTTCCAAGCGCTTTTCTGGGCGAATCGGCAGCTGCCGCATCCATTGGTTTGATCAACTCGGTGGGAAATCTCGGGGGCTTTGTCGGACCGCTAATCATGGGCTACCTGGTCACGCGTACCCATTCCTTTAACGCAGGTCTGTCCTACTTGGTGGGGAGTCTTTGTCTCTCAGGCCTGCTGATGCTTGCCATTGGAGGGGGGCGTCGCCGCGTTGTTTCGGCGTAATCACCTGGGCTATTACTCTGAGCCACGGGACGCCGATCACCCAAAAGCCTTTTCTCTGCCGCCCATGTTAATGAATCTCCGGTTCAGGGATGGGAGCGGTACCTTCCAAAAAGTCGAAGTCGCATCCTTGGTCAGCCTGCTGGATGTGCTGCATAAATAATTTGCCGTATCCACGCGGATAAATTCCCTCTTTCGGCCGCCAGGCTGCGCGCCGCCGCGAAAGCTCCTCTTCATTCACGCGCATATTCAGTTGGCGCGCGGCCACGTCGAGTTCGATAATGTCCCCTTCCTTCAGCAACGCTAGTGGCCCTCCAACAAAGGATTCGGGCGAGACGTGCAGGACACAAGCGCCGTAACTCGTGCCGCTCATTCTCGCATCGGAAATACGGACCATGTCGCGTATCCCGGCCTTCAGCAGTTTTTGCGGAATGGGGAGGTTTCCCCACTCGGGCATCCCCGGAGCGCCCTTCGGGCCGGCGTTACGCAGCACCAACACGCTGTTTCGATCCGCATCGAGGGCCGGATCATCGATCCGGGCGTTCATTTCGTCGTAGCTGTCGAAGACGATAGCACCACCCGTGTGCTTTAGGAGGCTCGTCTCGGCGGCGGAAGCTTTGATCACCGCGCCGTTGGGAGCGAGGTTTCCATAGAGAATGGCCAACCCTCCGGACTCTAGAACGGGGTTATCCAAAGCGCGAATAACATCCGCATTGTAAATCTCGGTGCCGGCAATATTTTCTCCCAGCGTTTTCCCGGTGATGGTCAAGCAGGTTAGGTCCAACCGGGGGGCTAGCACTCGTAGCAACGCGGGCAATCCACCGGCGTAATAGAAATCTTCCATCAAGTACTTGCCGCTCGGACGCAAATTGGCCAGCATTGGTGTGTTCTTGGAAAATTGATCAAAACGGTCAAGCGCGATCTTGATTCCTGCCCTCCCTGCCAAAGCCAGCATGTGGATCACGGCGTTCGTAGATCCCCCCAGGGCAAACACGGCCGCAATGGCGTTATTGAAGGAAGCGTCGCGCAAAATATCCCGCGGCTTCAAATCTTCCCACACCATCTCGACGATGCGCCGGCCCGAACGGTTGGCCATCTTGGCATGGTTGGAATCCACCGCGGGTATCGCGCTCGCGCCAGGGAGAGAGAAACCCAGCACTTCGGCAACGCTGGTCATGGTGGACGCCGTGCCCATGGTCATGCAAGTTCCTGCCGAGCGCGCGATGCCATCTTCGATCTGCGTCCAGGCCTCGAGATCGATGTTCCCCGCGCGGCGTTCTGCCCAGTACCTCGAGACATCGGATCCGCTGCCCAGGATTTCGCCGTGCCAATTGCCCCGCAGCATCGGTCCTGCGGGAACATAGATGGCCGGCAGATTCATGCTGATGGCGCCCATCAAAAGCGCCGGTGTCGTCTTGTCGCAGCCTCCCATTAGCACGCAGCCATCCGCTGGGTAGGAGCGCAGCATTTCCTCGGTCTCCATCGCCAGCAGGTTGCGATACATCATGGTGGTCGGCTTCTGAAACGTTTCGCCTAGGGTAAACGCCGGCATCTCTACAGGAAATCCCCCGGCCTGCCACACGCCCCGCTTGACATCTTCAGCGCGCGCCCGAAGATGACTGTGGCAGGGATTGATGTCGCCCCAGGTGTTGACGATGGCGATAACGGGCTTCCCGGCGTAATCGGCTTGCGTGCAACCCATGGAAGCGGCCCGCGAACGGTGCCCGAAGGAACGCAGATCATCCGGGCCATACCAGCGATAACTTCTCAAAGACTTAGAATCTTTCGGCGACATAGCGTTCCTTCCGAAGCCCCAGGACTGAATTTGGGCAAAATGAAATCCCTCGGTCAACTCCCGGCCATGTTCTGAAGCGAGGTATTGTAGGAGACCCTAATTTTCGGTGTCAAATGCTAAGCACTAAGCCTTGGATTTTCCCCACTGCTCTTGTTGGACATGGTCCGCTCTGATTGTGGTGTAATGACCTTCGGCGCTGCTCCAATCCACGTGAGGGCATCAATATACTTGATTCAGCCATGGCGAATCCCGTTATCGTTTTAGACTACGATCCCAACTGGCCCGGACTCTTTCAGTCCCTTCGCAAACGAGTCGCCAGTGCACTCGGTGACATGGCGACGGCCATTGAGCACGTTGGCAGCACTGCCGTTCCCGACCTGGCAGCAAAGCCTATCATCAACACCGATGTGCTTTTGGCATGCGAAACGATGCTTCCTGCGGCCATTGAGCGCCTCGCGAGCTTGGGCTATATCCATCGGGGAAACCTGGGCATCCCCGAGCGCGAGGCTTTCCGCGCACCCGCCAACGATGCTCCGCATCACCTTTACGTTTGCCCACCAAGCAGTGCCGAGTTTCAAAGGCACATGGCGTTCAGAGATTACCTCCGCGCTCACCCAAACGACGCCAAAATCTACGGCGACCTGAAGATCGCACTCGCCGGGCGGTTCCGGGAAGACCGGTCCGCGTACGACACTGCAACGGGCGATCGTTACTCAGAAAAAATGATCCACTGAGCCAAGTATATGATTGCCTCTGTGAGAAACGATACCATTCTGATCCTGGCCGATCCGGCTGAGCCGCAGCTTCGGCAGCTAGAGAAGTCGCTCGAGGGTGTGAACATTATCGCAGGGAATTCAGCCGAAGTACTCGCGCAAGCGGCGGCGCACGCCACCGTGCTCTTCAACTGGTCGGGCTCTCTTGCCCTGTTTAGAACAATATTTGGGAAGTGCCCAAACCTGCGTTGGGTGCATTCTCGCTCGGTGGGCCTGGAAAGAACGCTGTTCCCGGAGCTGCTGGAAAGTCCCGTGCCGCTCACCAATGGGACCGGGGTATTTAGCGCCTCTTTGGGCGAGTTTGCGCTTGCCGCCATCTTGTATTTCGCCAAAGACTTCCGCCGCATGATTCGCAATCAGCAGGCTGGAGTGTGGGAGCCCTTTGAGGTGATGCCCGTTTCGGGCCATACCGTCGGAATCATCGGATATGGCGATATCGGCCGCGCTGTGGCCGCCAGGGTGCGGCCGCTTGGGATGACCGTCCTGGCCGTCAAGCGACATACTTCGCCGTTGGGCGGCACGGACCCGCTGGTCGAGCAGACTTATCCTCCGGATCGTCGCCTTGAGATGCTTTCGCGCTGCGACTATGTGGTTGTCGCTGCGCCGTTAACTTCGGAAACGCGCGGAATGATCGGCGAACCGGAGTTCGGTGCAATGAAGCCCACGGCGGTGGTGATCAATGTCGGCCGGGGCCCGGTGATTAAAGAGGAGGCGCTGGTCAGCGCGCTTTCTAGTGGCCGAATCAAGGGCGCGGCGCTGGATGTTTTTGATCAAGAGCCCTTGCCACGAGATCATCACTTTTACAAACTCAACAACGTCTTGCTTTCTCCGCATTGCGCCGACCACACGCCAGACTGGCTCGAACAAGCCATGGAGTTTTTCATCGCGCAATTTGGACGATTCCGGAGGGGTGAGCCGTTGCTCAACGTCGTCGACAAGACGCTGGGATACTAACTGCCAGAACCCACCGGCCTTGGCCATAGGCCGATTTCAATGTAGCGCTTGAACGTCGCGCCAGATTGAGGGTTCGACAGGTATGCCGTTCGCCAGGTTTTCTTTCCGGGTTTCTAACACGCGCTTCCCGGGGTATCGCACCTCTTCTCCGGCCGCAAGTGGGGGTGATTGCAGATGCTCCACGATCTGGTCGGCGAGGGGCACCGAAGAGCCGGATTGATCGACCGAAGGTGGGTGCAAGGCTATGAACACCTGCGAGAGCTTGGTCTCTCGTTCCGTGTCTGCCGGTATCTGATGGGTGGCGCGGCCGCCGGACAGTAACGCGGCAACCATATCCAACATCAACGCCAAACCCGAACCCTTCCAGTAACCGATGGGCAACGCGCGTTGCGATGCTTCGATGGCCTCTGGATCTCGCGTGAGCCGGCCTCCAGGGTCAAAGCCGCCGTCCACAGGCAATTGCTCACCGCGCATTCGATACGAGGCCAGAGCGCCGTAGGAGAATTGCGACATGGCCATATCGAGAACCACATGGCCTTTTGCCCGCGGCACCGCAATAATCAAAGGATTGTTGCCGACACGCGGATCGCTGGCACCCCACGGCGGCAGATTTGCCATTGTATTGGTCCAGCAAATTCCGATGACACCGGCATCGGCGGCCTGCCAGCCGTAGCTGCCGCCGCGCATCCAGTGATTGGTGTTGGCCAGCGCCACGCAGCCAATCCCTCGCTCACGAGAGAGCGCGATCGCTCTGTCCATCGACCGGTAGGCGTTCAAATTGCCGGGACCGCTTCTTCCGTCCCACCTTTCTAGCGAACCCCAGCTGGCTATCAACTCCGGCTCGGCATCAACTGCAATGACTCCAGTTTGAATCATCCGTACGAACTGCGGAAAGCGGTTCAAGCCATGCGAATAGACACCGTCCCGGCTGGCATCCGCGAAGAGCTGCGCGCAAAGACGGGCGCGTTGCTGCTCGAAACCCAGCTTGAGCAACACCCGCAGCAGACCAGCGAACAACTCACTATAGGGTATTCTCATGCGTCTTTTCTCTACGGCGCCGGGCCGCTGGGTGCCGCAAGCCATCAATTCGGTTTCTTGGCGAAGGCTGCTGTCTTCGGCTACGCCAAAACGGGCCTCCACCGCTCAAGCATGGTCTTGACCTCGGTGACCTCTTCCGGGCGCAAGTTAGCAAGGGGCGAACGCACTGGTCCCCCGACCAGACCCACCAGGTCCATCATCACTTTCATCACGGGGACTTCGTACCCTTTTCGTCGGGTCCGCAGGGCATAGAGCGGGACTACATAGTCGTTCTCGCCCGTGCTGCCCGCCGCGACGATTGCGGCGATGGGATGTTGTACAAGCTGCTGAGGTTTCTACGGAGTCCAGCAATATCCAGTGACAGATCGGGCTTAAAGGGCGTGACGGGAAACGCGATCACGCCGCGAAGCCTGCTCCGTAGTTCTTCTAGTCTCATCGTTTCTCCGGCATGGAAGAGCGCCGCAACACCAAGGCTCATCACCGATCGTTTACATACCCCGTCCGTCCACACCCTGGGCACTTTCCGGCGCGGTGCGCGGATAGCGTACACCAAGAATCGCATCGCATAACGTTCTAGTCGTGCTAAACGCGTTCTTAAGAAAATTTGAAAGGACGCCGCTCACAAAACAGTTTGAGCCGATGTTGGTTTGTTGTAGTCTCCGGCTACAATGAAACCTCTTGGTGCTGTATTGCTCCTGCTCCTGGCGGTTCCGTGTTTTGCCGCGGACTTGACCGGAAACTGGGTGGTCCGCGATCCCCTGCCGGACGGCACTTTCCGGACTACGTATCTAGATCTTCATCAGGAAGGCTCTCGCGTCACCGGCTCCATCCGGGTCACTCAGTTTTATTTCAAGATTATCGAAAGCACGGACGGGCCTGATGGCTTCACGCTCACCGCCAGCATGGCGGACGGAACCAATGAGCGCCGCGTGAAATACGAAGGCCAGCTGATGGATGACGAGCTGCACCTGGCGACGCGGCGCCGCCCCGACGCCGAGCTCATCCACATGGTCGCTCACCGCGCGCCGCCCGGCGAAGGCGCGTATCCCGCCCGCCTCCCCCTGCCGGCGATTCATAAGGTGGCCGACAACGGCCTTGCCAAAACGCCTCCGATGGGGTGGAACAGTTGGAACAAGTTTGCAGGGCGCGTGGATGACGCCGCGGTCCGCGGAATGGCCGATGCCATGGCCAGTAATGGGATGAAAGAGGCCGGCTATCAATACATCAATATTGACGACACCTGGGAAGCAGGTCGCGACGCACAAGGGCATATCACGACCAATAAGAAGTTTCCAGACATGAAAGCGCTCGCCGATTACGTGCATGGCAAAGGCCTCAAGATCGGTATCTACTCTTCACCAGGTCCCAACACTTGTGCGGGATACGAAGGTAGTTACGGGCACGAGGAGCAGGATGCCGAAACCTATGCCGCGTGGGGCATTGACTATCTTAAGTACGACTGGTGTGGTGCGCGCAACCTGTACACCGACCAAGAGATGCGCGCGCTATATCAAATCATGGGCGATGCGCTCCTGAAAGCTGGGCGTCCCATCCTGTACAGCCTCTGCCAGTATGGTCGCGCCGAGGTGTGGAAATGGGGCGCCGAGGTAGGTGGCAATGCCTGGCGCACGACCGGAGACATCCGCGACACTTGGGACTCCATGACCAATATTGGTTTCTCGCAAGACCAGCTAGCTCCGTGGGCGGCGCCCGGTCACTGGAACGATCCGGACATGCTCGAAGTCGGCAACGGGGGCATGAACGACGACGAATATAGAACGCATATGAGCTTGTGGTCGATTCTTGCCGCACCGTTGCTCGCTGGAAACGATTTGCGCAACATGACTCCCGCCATCTTGGAGATTCTCACCAATCGCGAAGTCATCGCCGTCAATCAAGACAAGGCTGGCCAACAGGGCCGGCGCATCGCGAAATCGGGCGACCAGGAAGTATGGGCGAAGGCGCTTTTCGATGGCAGGCAGGCCATCGGATTATTTAACCGCGGCGGCGCGCCCGCAAAGATCACTGTCAAATGGACGGACCTAGGGATGAAATCTGCACCCGCCAGTGCAAGAGATCTCTGGGCCCACGGCGACCTCAAGCTGGACGGGGCGGAATACTCGGTAACGGTGCCGGCCCACGGCGTCGTGATGCTCAAGATAGCTGATTGACATCCTCCTGTCCCTTTAAGGGAGAGGATTCCTACGGCGTCTCGCTGGTTTTGCGAGACCGCTTCGGTGAGTTCCTCCCACAACGCCCTTACTTCAGGCTCGAAAGACGTCGCTTCCCCTTGCCGATTGGTCCGCCTCTTCAATTCAGTTGCTGGATGAACCCGGGGATCCGCAAGAGGGCGATTTGCAGCGATGAGTCCTCAGAATTCACTGTGTAGCTAATCCGCCAGCTGGACTCGGAGCCGTGATCGCTAACCAGCAACGAGCCGTCCGGAGCAACCGCGACGCCAACCGGGCGTCCCCAAGCGTGTCCATTATCCACGACGAATCCGGTCATGAAGTCTTCGTATTCGCCGCTCGCAAGCCGCTCAAAGATCTTCTTCATCAGAAATGCCCTCACCACCAGGAGTGATCTCTTCAAAGGAAGCTGCGCCTACGAAGTTTGCGAGGAGGCATCGGAAAGGTGTACCCGCGGGCCCGTCCAAGCTTCGGCGTTCGAACGAAAGAGGCGAGTAACGTCTCGCTGAATGTCAGCGCGCGTGACGCCCCGACCGTCCTCCGACAAAAGACGGTAGGTGTCAGAGAGGATGCGCGCCAGCGTCCTGCGCGTGTTGTTCCACTTGTAGATGACTTGCTCGAGCACGCGGGCATCGGAATGCTGCGGAATGAAACTTGTCCCCAACATCTCGATGCGTTCGCGAGTGATCTCCTCCACTATCGAAGGATTGTTCATGAACCACCAGCAACCGAACGGCATCAAGTTGCTGAACTTCCGCGCGTAAACGCAAAGTTCGTGCTGGTTCTCCCGGCTAAGCACACTCACCAGAAAACGATTGGCGGGAAACTCGCGGCATAGATTTTCGAGTGCCCGCAAATCCGCCCGGCCCAGGGCGTCGCCCGCCATACGCAGCGATGGATTGACCTGCTTGCGCACTCCAATCATGAGCGAGAGCGGTACATCCAAATCGCGGCAAGCAGGCAGCACGGCCTCGTTCAGCAATCGATTGCCGATAGCGTCGCTCGGATATTCGAAGGTGTCCGGCAGCGACACCGCCATGTACACGGGTTGCATGCGCTCGTACCAGTCCATCAAGAACCGCCGCACTTCCGCCCCGACTTCCCGGATGCCTGCTCGTCAACCCGGTAGCCTTGACCGGCCAACATCTGCCAATGGGTAGTCCAGTTGCAAAGAATTCGATCCAGCCGCAACACCGCACAAAATTGCTTATCGCTCGCGACCCCGTTCAACCACACGGCGGCTTCCTCCGGATCGAGTGGATCATTCGTCATCACCACCGTACTCACGCCGGCCATCTGAAACACTTTGTGAACGTGCGTTTCGATGGTCTGTGCTTTGAAGAATGATCTTGCCTCCGCTAGGTCTGGACGGTCCGTGGGCAGGTGGAAGGCGCTGAGCACAGCGATGATTCCGCGCGTGGCTTCCGAGACGGGCGTATTTTCGACGAAGAGAGCCCGCCATATGGCATCGGCTTGGTCGCGCTTGGAAAGCGGCCAGTAATCCTCGGGCCTGGTGTCGGAACATCGGAAGAATTCAGCCTCGAGATAATGATAGGTCAATAGTTCGTCGATGCCCCACAACCCGAGCTTGCCGAATGCGGGAGCAAACAAGTGCGTGTGAATATCGATGACCTGTGTGGTCGCGAGTACATCCTCCACCGTCGAAAAAATCTGCGCTTCTGTGAGAAGATCGCCGTCGCGGGAGATTGGAATTTGACCTGTTGATTTGACAAACGCAGTTCTCATGCCTTGCACCCAGTGTTGCAGCTCTTACTTTTAATTATTCCGCCGTGCGCGCGGCTCGTGTGCCGCGGGCGGTGGCCCTGTATTAGGTTGGCAAGATACCTCGACTTGCGATTCAACGGTCCCGTCGGGGTCATGAATGCCGGAGATTACAAACCGTACGCCGGGGTGTCAAATTGTAAGAACTGAATATAAAATTCAGCGAAACTCAACGAATGTCGCCGGCATCTTTTCAGCGTGTTGACGGTTCGAACCTCCGTTACTTCCGGAGGACGGTCAGAACGTTGCCACCTTTCCTACGTCCAGAAGCGGAGCCCATCACTCCCACAACCATCGAAGGCAAGTTGAAGGATGATGAAGCGTTCTGTTTCGAGCAACCACAAAGAGTGGGCGTGGCTTTGAAATTTCCAAGGCCACCGATGTTGGCCGTAAAATCGAAGTGGCTCCTTGAAACATAAAGTATTCCGTAAAGTTAGAAATCCTCCGGGTCCCGAACCAGTGTACCAAAAAACCCAAACGCTTTATTTCGCGTCGCATACTGCTTGCAGGTGACGCTCGAGCAACCACCGTTGATCGGACGGAATCCCACTGTCTGGGATCAGTCTCAGCTTCGCCATTGCTGGCCATGGCGCAATAGTAATCAGGCGGTCCCAGGATGATGGGGAGAAAGCTTCGAGGCAGCGAGTTCGTCGTCAACCGCGAGCACGCGGGTGAGAGGGTGCCGACGTGGCGCAATTCTGTCGACGATGCGTTCGCTCTCGGGAGGTAGCTCCTGGTCTGGATTGGCCATTCGAAATGTCCAGTTTACCGGGCACGAGGCCCAACTCGCCATTCATGGTGTCACCCGCATGCCGAAGTGAAGCGCAGTGGCGAGGATCCTTACTGCAACACCCAAGGCCCGGTCCTCTTGATGAAGCGGCATCCATAGCGCCGCAGCGGCGCACCTTTCGAGTCCACGTGGACAATTTTGGCCTGGCCCACGACGCAGTCTTCACCGCCGCTTGTTAAATAGACGTCCACAATGGAATCAGCGGGCAGATCGAAGGTGCAGCCGCACAGAAAGCCGTTCATACTCACATTCTCGGTGGTTGCGATCTCGCTGAATTTCTTTCCTTGACTGTCCATGCCTCCCAGCTTTAGGTGAACACGCAACCGTACGCGCACCTCGGTTCGAGCAGGAGTACGACTCGTCTTAGCATTTTGGCGGAGGCACGCCCGTAGTGCATCGAAGTCAATCGGCTTCTCGAAATAGTCCGCGGCACCGAGCTGTTTGCAATGTTCCTTGGTTTGTCCACCGGCCTCCCCGCTGACGATAATCACCGGGATCATCTGCGTGCGGCTGAAGGAAGTGAATGTTTGTAGCAGTTCATAGCCGGAATATTTGGGCATTCGCAGATCGAGCAAAATGGCGTCGGGCCTATGTTCGAGGGCGAGAGCCAGACCCTGCTCCGGCTCGCCCGAGTCGATGACTTCATAGGTGTCGCTTAGCTCCAGGCGCATCAGACGCCGCAGCGCCTCATCATCGTCCACAACCAATAGCTTTTCCATGGGACAGTACCTCCTATTGGCTGGAACCGATTTTGCTTGGCTTAAGATCGATGGCACTGCTCGAAGCGGGTGCCTTCCCACCATCGAGCACCTCGCGAACCTTGCGGATAAGAACCTCTTCTGTGAATGGCTTGTGCAGCAGGTGCGTTTTCGGATCCAGAACTCCGTGCCCGGCAATAAAGCTGTCGGTATAACCCGACATGTAGAGCACTTTCATTCCCGGCTGGCGCGAGAACAACTGTTCTGCCAGCACGCGGCCGTTCATGCCAGGCATGACGACATCGGTAAGCAGGAGATCAAATTTTCCTCCGAAGCGTGTGGCCAATTCCAGGGCCTTTTCACCGTTCTCGGCCGACAACACACGGAATCCGCCGCCTTCAAGAAAGGTCTGCGCCAGCTTTCTCAAGGGATCGGCATCCTCCACCAGAAGAATGGTTTCCGAGCCGCGCAGTTTTTCTCTCGAGTCGGTTATCGGCGCATCTACTACCAGCTGACCGACATGTTGGGGGAGATAAATTTGAAAGGACGTACCCTTCCCCGGCGCACTGTCCACCCAAATATAGCCGTTGCTCTGTTTAACGACACCGTACACCGTGGCAAGCCCGAGCCCTGTACCTTTGCCCCGCTCCTTGGTGGTGAAAAAGGGTTCAAAGATGTGCGTGAGCGTTCCAGCGTCCATGCCCGTCCCCGTGTCGGTCACCGTCAGCATCACGTAGCTTCCCACCTTGGAACCCGGATGATTCCAGGTGTAGGCTTGGTCCAGCTCCACATTGCCGGTCTGGATTTTGAGTTTGCCGCCCATGGGCATGGCGTCGCGCGCGTTAACTGCCAGGTTCATGATGACCTGCTCGATCTGGCTCTGGTCCGCTTTCACGTTGCCCAGCTCAGGATCCAGCGCCAGCGACACTTCGATGTCTTCTCCCAGCAGCCGCGGAAGCATTTTTTCCATATCGGAAGCGAGCGTGTTGAGGTTGAGGACCGCGGGCGTCAAGACCTGTTGTCGGCTGAACGCTAGCAACTGTTTGGTCAATGAAGCGGCTCGCTGGCCGGCCTTCTCGATTTCGAGGGCATGTTCACGCAGTGCAGTGTTTGTGCTTAGGGCCTTGCCCAGCACTCTGCTGTAACCGATGATGACTCCGAGAATATTGTTGAAGTCGTGCGCGATTCCTCCCGACAACCGCCCGATGGCCTCCATCTTCTGCGCCATTCTCAGTTGTCGTTCGAGCACGCGTTTCTCGGTCACGTCCTCCGCAAACACCTCAAAGTACGCCGGGGCGCCGTTTTCATCGTTGATGCTGCGGCCCGAGCATCGCACGGTGATGGGGGTGCCGTCCTGCCGCTTCCACTCCAGCTCGACGTCCTTAGCTTCTTCGGTGCCAGTGAGGAGCTCAGCCAAACGCTGATATTCGCCGGTGTGCCGGAAGATGTCACTTGCCAGGTCTTTCCGGAGAAGCTCCTCCTCTAAGTCATAGCCGAGCATCTTCTGGAACGCCGGATTAACTTGTAGAAATCGACCCGACGGGCTCGAGCGATAAATCCCATACGGTGCGTCTTCCACCACCGACCGAAACCCGGCCTCCGACTGCCGCAGAGCCTCTTCCGCCCTTTTGCGCTCGGTGATGTCGCGATTCACAATTACAAGCTTTTCAGGATGGCCATTGGCATTCCTAATGACGCTTGATGTTGATTCCAGCACCAGCCACGTGCCGTTCTTGTGGCGCAGACGGTACTCCAGCGTTTTTCCTATTCCGGAGCGCCGCGCATCCTCGGCGGCTTGCTTGACGCGGTCACGATCATCGGGGTGAATCTGCTCGAAAGACGAGGAGGCCTGCAATTCCTCTGGCGAGTATCCCAGGGCCTTCTGAAAGGAGAGACTGTTGTAGAGCTGCCTCCCTTCCATATCTACAACCGCGATCATGTCGGCGGCGTTCTCACTGATGAGGTCAAAGAGTCCTTCCCGTTCCACCAGCTGCCTGCGGATCCGATGGATCAGGACATGCTGATAGATGGTGTAAAGATCGAAGAGGAAAACCAGACCCACTAGCCCGCGAATGGCCTGCGGGAGCACGTTGAGCGAATAGAAATCTTGATGTTGGTGCGCGTTCGGAAGAAGAAAAGAAGCCAGCCCGATGGTCAGCAGAAGAGTGATGATGGCCGCGGCGGTCCACAGCCACCACTCCCGGCGCTCAATCCGCCGGAAGTTCACGTGAAGCGCCTTACCTTGGGCGTCTCCCAGCCCGCCCACAGTCTTCGGCTTGTGCAGTTGCAATAATCACCTATTGGCCTGCGCTTTTCCCCGCAGCCGCGCCCTGTCTTTACGCTATCGGGAAGTTGCCAGCTGAGTCAATAGCCCCCGAGGACCGTGTTCTCAAAGTGCTGATAGCGGCTCTGCTCGAGCCTCTTCGGCTCCCGACTCGCCGTCAGGTGCAAGCACGCTGGAGGCGCTGGTAATCCAGGTCCACCTTGTCAATTCCCGTTGGTCAATTTCGACGGATTTAGTGGTGTTGCAGATCGATTGAAACGCTTGCTGGGTTTGTTAGTAGTGCCGAGGCATTCATCAGTTCATCTGCCAGACGAAAAGGGGTCAACTTTGCGCTGCTCCCTATCCCCCTATCCCCAGAGTCGTTTGACGGACGGCGCAAGGATATGGATCATGTGGTATGTATCCTAGGGTCGGTGCGAAGGGAGGCGCATGGCACGTCAAGCAAAGAAGCGCGGCACGGGCTCTACGGAGGTCGCGGAAGCCAAGGTCTTCATGACCGGGCGGAGCCAAGCGGTAAGACTCCCGAAAGAGTATCGTGTGCCCGGCGACAGCGTTTATGTGAAGCGCCTGGGCAACGGCATTCTCCTTCTGCCCAAGACTCGGGACCGCTGGGCGGGACTCTTCGCAGCGCTCGATCAGTTTCCCCGCGACTTCATCTTTCCTCGCGATCACCGCCTGAAGAAGCGCGCCAGCCTCGAAACCCTTTTCGATGAGAAATAAGGAACAACTGGCGTGTACCTTCTCGATACGACGGTATGGGTCGATCTCCTGCGCACCAATTCACCCGCCATACGCAACAAGCTAATCACTCATAGCAAAAGCAAGATCGGACTCTCTATCATAACGTTGTGCGAGCTGCAGTACGGGATCGAGCATCATGCGGCGCGTCAACCACAACTTCGGGCTCGGCACGAGCATTTGCTCTCCGAGATGGTGGCTCCATTCGACGTATTCCCGCTCGATTACCGTGTCGTGGATACTTACGGGAAGGTGCGGCTCGCCGTCGCGAAGTCGCCGATTGGAGTGCTCCATACCTTCATCGCGGCCCAGGCTCTTAGCCTTGGGGCCACTTTGGTAACCAGCAACAGCAAAGAGTTTCAGCGCGTGCCTGGTCTCGTGGTCGAGGATTGGCGATAACCCTTCGGCCCACTCGCCTGGCATGCGTTCGACACGTCAAACATTCGTCGGTGGACGCACATCCGGCTGGCTCTTCGCCAATCAGGTCGGCAGCGACATAGGTCTGAATGCGCGGTTCACAGGCGGTGTCAGGCTTCCGTGCGGGATGTCTATGATCAACAGTTATTCTCCGTCCGACTCCTTGGTGGGCCGGCAACGTTGACCGGGGTTTTCAAGCGGTGCTAGCATCCCGGTTTGATGGAGAGAGACGCATGCGGAAGGCGTTATGCTCGATCTTTGGCCAAACGTTGATTCTCGCGGGGTGCGCTGTGGGAGCTCAAGAGTCCCGGGCGCTTCCGGAATTACGCTCTCTCGGTCTAGACAACATGTCTCCCGGTATCCGGGAGCAGATTCAAGAAGCTTACAGTGAGGCCCGGGCCCACCTGGGCGACGACGCCGTATGCGGACGGTTGGGCATGGTCCTCGAGACATATGGCCTGCTCAAAGACGCGGCACTGTGCTACCGGCGTGCCGCCCAACTTGCCCCTTCAACTTTCCGGTGGGCTTATTACCTGGGCGTGGTCGAGGCTGGGGAAGGACAATGCGACGCGGCGACGTCCACCCTTCGCGTGAGCCTGCGTCTCGATCCCAACTATGTCCCCGCACAATTACGGCTAGCGAGCTGCCTGCTGGCTTCCGCCGATTGGATCCGAAGCGGTGAGCTCTATGCCGCGATAACAAAACATCATCCTGATAATGCTGACGCCTACTACGGACTGGGACGGGTACGCGCTGCCGGCCACGACTTGGCGGGCGCAGCCGAAGCTTACCGCCAGGCCTGTGCGCTGTATCCGAATTTCGGAGCGGCGCATTACGCTTTGGCTCTGGTCTATCGTGCGCTCGGCCAGGTTGGCCAAGCCGAAGAACAACTTCACCTCTACGAAAGAGACAAGGACCGTGCTCCCCCGTTCGGTGACCCGCTATTCGATGAGGTTCGGGCACTCAACCGAAGCGCAACGCAACAGATACAAATTGGCATTGAGCTCGAGCGACAAGGGAGGCTTGAGGAATCCGTTGCCGCACACGAGAAGGCTGTCGAAATCGATTCGCAATTGGTTCAGGCGCATGTGAATCTGGTCGAGCTTTACGGGCGGCTGGGTCAATTCGAGAAGGCCGAGGAGCACTTTCGCTCTGCCTCCCGTCTGGATCCCGGTTCCTCCGAGGGCTATTACAATTACGGCGTGCTTCTCCTGAGCGCTGAAAAATATCAGCAGGCCGAGAACGCTTTTCAAAAAACCATCGAGATCGACCCCTTTCATGCGGGCGCGCACAACAACCTTGGGTTCCTCTTGGAGCGGCAGGGCAGATTGTTGGAAGCCGTGGCCGAGTACCAGAGAGCTGTGGAGAACAAACCTAACAACCGCCAAGCACACTTCAACCTGGGGCGCGTATTGGTGAACCTTGAGAAGTACGAGCAAGGAATTCAAGAGCTACAAAAAACCATCGAGCCGCAAGATGAAGACACTCCTCGATACAAGTACGCGCTGGGCGCGGCTTTCGCCCGCTCGGGCGACCGACAGAATGCCTTGCGTTACATCCGCCAAGCCCGTGATGGTGCGGTGGCCCTCGGTCAGTCCGGATTGGTTGCCAGCATGGAGCGCGATCTTCACACTCTCGAAGCGCCGAGAGCCCCGCAGTGAAGGAGAAGAAGCGCGTCCGTCGCTTACAAACAGAAGAACACAACCGCATTCTGGGGCGGCGCAGCTTCCTGCAGCTACTATCCTTAGGCCTTGCTCGACAGATAGGGATCCCGGGAACCGCTGCTTTTGCCAACCCTTCGTCCATTCCACTTTTCCGCGAGGCGGCCGAGGAAGTCGGGCTGAAGTTCCACCATTTCACCGGCACCATGGGACAGTACTTTATGCCGGAAATCATGGGCGCTGGCGTCGCGTTATTCGACTACGACAATGACGGCGATCTAGATGTGTATCTGGTGCAGGGGACCATGCTCGACCCTAGCGAGGATCCTCGCAAAGCGAAGTTTCCCCCTCCGCCGGGGTGGAAGCCTGGGAACCGGCTCTTCCGCAATCTGCTCAGCGAGACGGGAAAGCTCGAGTTCGTGGACGTCACTGAAAAAGCGGGAGTCGGGCACGTGGGTTACGGAATGGGAGTGGCTGTCGGTGACTACGATAACGATGGCTTCCAAGACCTGTACGTCACAAACTTCGGACATAATGTTCTCTATCACAACAACGGCGACGGGACGTTCACCGATGTCACCGTCCAAGCCGGGGTCGATGACCCGCGTTGGAGCACCAGCGCCGCGTGGGTTGATTATGACCGCGATGGGCGCCTTGATCTTTTCGTAGCGAACTATCTGGACTTCACAGTGAAAGGAAATAAGCAGTGTTATGCGTCGACAGGCGAGCGAGATTATTGCACGCCGAAAATGTACCAGCCTGTCCCGGCGCGTCTCTTCCATAATCGCGGTGACGGAACATTCGAAGATGTGACCGAATCGGCAGGAATCGGAGCGGCCATCGGGCCGGGCCTCGGAGTCGTTTGTGCCGACTTCAACAGCGATGGCTGGCCAGACATTTACGTCGCCAATGACGGCGCGGCCGCTCATCTGTGGATCAACCAGCGAAACGGCACGTTCAAAGAGCAGGGCTTGTTGTCAGGAACCGCATACAACGCTGAGGGCGCTCCACAAGCGGGCATGGGTGTGGCGGCCGGCGATTTCGACAATGATGGAGACGAAGACATCTTTAAAACCAATTTGACCAATGAGGGCGGCAACCTGTACATCAACGATGGTCGTGCAAACTTCTATGATGCGTCGGCGGAATTTGGCCTGCTGCAGCCGACCGTTCCCTACACAGGGTTTGGCACCGAATGGTTTGATTACGATAACGACGGATACCTGGATCTGTTTATCGCCAACGGGGCTGTGAACCGCATTGAGTCGTTGCGCGGAAGCCCCTATCCATTTCATCAGAATAACCAGCTATTTCGCAATGAAGGTGACGGAAAGAAATTTCGAGAAATAACTGGAGTCGCCGGGCCGGCTTTGGCCCTCTCGGAAGTAAGCCGTGGAGCGGCCTTCGGCGATGTTAACAACGATGGCGCAATTGACGTTGTGGTTGCCAACAACAACGGCCCCGCGCGGCTGCTGCTGAACCAAACCCGCTCCTTGAACCATAATCACTGGCTAGCGGTTCGCCTCGAAGCGGCCAATGGCAACCGCTTCGCGATCGGCGCCAAGGTCGAAGTTCGCCTACGCGGGCGAAAACTCTTGCGGCGCGCCCACACCGACGGAAGCTACCTAAGCGCCAGTGACGTCCGGGTTCATTTTGGACTGGGGGAGAGTGCCAAGATCGAAAAACTGACGGTGTTCTGGCCGGACGGCCGGGGTGAAGAATGGGATCGAGTGGACGCGGATCGCATGGTCACCATTCGCCAAGGAACCGGCCGCAGCCTCAGGGGCCCAGGCTAGGATTGCGGAGCCGGGCGCTCGGCCGCAAGCGCGTCGGAAACCTCCACAGGGGCAGGGGGCGTTTCGGGACGCGGGCCGCGATAGGGTGGGCCAGACAGGGATTCGATCAGAAATCGCGGAGGCTTCAGGGCGGGAATCTCAAAGTGCTTCTCCAGTGCGATTGAGCCGGCCCCCAGAACGCTGGCTTCGTCGCCCAAGTTACCAAAGCGGATGCTCACATTCTCGGTGGAGTATCGCAGCGCCTGCCTTTTAACTACTTTTATCACCTGCTCGAGCAGACCCTGTCCCGCGAGCTTAAGCCGCTGGTCGAGGACCAGCACGGAAGGATTGAAGAGATTCACTAGGTTAGCCAGACCCAATCCTAGGTATTTCGCCGCCTGGTCAACAATGGCGCTGCAGGTCTTGTCGCCCATCTCGGCAGCCTTCAGGACCATCCACCCTGAAACTGCCGCGGGCTCGCCGCCGGCTAGTCGAATCACTTCCGAGCCGCTCCCTTCGGCGATGGCTTTTCGGATCCTGGCCTCGATGGCGGCCGCTCCCGCAAGTGCTTCGAGGCAGCCAAAACTGCCACACTTACAGGCCGGACCTTCCTCGGTCATGTGCGTATGGCCAAGTTCTCCTGCCGCATACCCTGCGCCATGTAACAGTTTCCCGCCGCTAATGATCCCCGCACCGATTCCGGTCTTGCCGTATTCTACATAAATCATATCCTCAGCCATGGCGCCTGCCCCGAGCGTCCTTTCCGCCACTGCCTTGGCGCTGGCGAAGTTCGTTACCTGCACGGGAACTGCAAATTCTTTCTCGAAAATGCGGCGAAGTGGCACGTGCTTGATAGATTCGATTGTTGAAGACATCACCATCGTGCCTTCCTGACTATTGACCAGGCCCGACCCGGCGATGCCGATGCCCAGAAGCGATTCTGCTTTAGGGCCAGCCTGCCGCATGGCTTCGTGCGCGCAGGAGAGAAGCTGATGCGCCAACCCGTTCATGCCGCCTTCCAATTGCGTGGCCTCTCGGGCGATCGAGTGGATTCGCGGACGAAGATCCATGACCGCTGCGAGCACAGCTTCATCGTCAAACCCAACTCCCAGGAAGAAGCCATGCTCCTCGTTGAGACGAAGCAGAATCCGTTTCCTTCCCAGCGAGTTGTCTGAGCGTCCAGCTTCAACCAGCCTTCCCTGCTTCAGTAAGTCGCGCACGAGCCCAGAGATGGCGCTCCGCTGCAGATGAGTGAGCTCGTGAATCTCTACCTGAGACAGAGAACCAAACCTCCGCACCAGGCCCTCGATGACGTGCAGGTCGCGTTCGCGCTGGGTCCTGCAATGCTTTATTCGGTACATTGGACCTGTCGCTCGTGTGAGATCGTTTTTCCCAATGAGGCAAACCACAAAAATAAATCTGATTGCATAACTAAGTCCACGTTGTTGGGCTCATTTTGCACCAACTTAGTTCTAAAATCACAAAAAAATACTTGACAAAGCATTCCTAGGGTTGATAGCTTCCGTTAAAAGTCGGGGAGCAAGGAATGCTTCTTTTACGACGGGGTGTCCTAGAGGTGCGACGGACCGCGATCGCGTCACCGAAATCACCGCTAGCGTGGGAGTGTAGCTAGAGCGTGATTGCTTTTCGAAGCATTTCCAAACCATATTCGCTCGCGAGTAGTAGGCTGACTGGGAATACTGTCTAGGCACGCTTGAGTTGGCGAAAGGCTGCCGTCAAGGTCGAACGGAAGGAGACAAGAGGATGGTCAAGACTAGATTGCGCATTTCCATATTGTGTTTGGTGGCTCTCAGCTTCTTGGCGTTGGTGTGCACGCACAATGCCTGGGCTCAAGTTTTGTATGGCTCGGTAACGGGTACAGTGGCGGACCAGAGCGGCGCGGGCGTTCCCAAGGCACACGCAGTGGTCACCAACCGGGCAACGGCGGTTGTGCGTGAAGGGGACGCTGACGACAGCGGTCATTACACAATTACAGACGTACCGCCTGGTGAGTACGACCTCAGAGTTACAGCTAGCGGGTTCAAGCCCCTTACCCAGACGAATCTGGTGGTGGCCGCCAACACGGTTACCAACGGCGATGCGAGATTACAGGTGGGCGCGATGTCCGAGCAGGTCACCGTCGAGGCATCCGTCGTGAATTTGCAGACCGAAAAGACTGATGTCCACACGGAATTGAGCGAAAAAGCAATCCTGAACCTGCCGCTCAACCAGTACCGGAATTTCCAGACGCTGATCAATCTCGTGCCCGGCGCGACTCCTGGGAAATTCCAGAACGCTATCGCCGACACACCGGAACGCGCCTTGAGCACGAACATCAATGGCACCAATCGTAACAATAATAATACCCGCGTGGATGGCGCCGCGGACGTGTTCGTCTGGCTGCCGCACCATGCCGTTTATATCCCGCCGGCGGAGACCGTTCAGGAAGTCAACATTTCCACCAATAATTTCGATCCCGAGCAGGGGATGACCGGGGGCGCAGCCATCACCGTCATTACAAAGTCAGGCACCAATCAGTACCATGGAGTTGCTTTTGAGTACTTTCAGAACCAGGCTCTGCGGGCAAAGCAATTCTTTGAGACTGGCCCAAAAGGGGACAGTAAACTTAATGATTTTGGCGGCACTTTCGGCGGCCCCATCAAGAAGGACACGCTGTTCTTCTTCGGAAGCTACGACGGCACCTACGAACGCGACAATCGCAATACCGGGCTGGTCACATTGCCGACTGCCGCCATTCGCGCCGGAGATTTTACCGGCACGGGGACTATCATCTATGACCCACACACAGGAAACCCCGACGGCACCGGACGCACACCCTTTCCCAACCAGGCCGCCATCCCGATAGATCCTATCGCGGCGAAGATCTTGGCTCTGATTCCTGCGCCGAACGTCTCTGGGGCCGGCAACACCGACAATTATTCCAAGTCGGCTACACAGAAACTGAATCGCAACAACTTTGACGCCAAGGTAGATTGGAACCGGACGTCCAGGCACAGCATCTTTGCCAAGTACAGCGCCATGAAGTCCGTGTTTCACGGTGAGGCAAGCCTGGGCCAGGCCATTGGAGACTGTGCCTGTGACGGCGGACTTGGTGACTTCCATGATTTGGTGCAACTAGTTACCGTGGGCCACACCTGGACGCTTTCGCCCACTTTGGTCGTCGACGGTAACGTAGGCTTTACACGCATGAGCGAGTACGGCCAAACTCCGGACTTTGGCAAGAACATTGGGTCGGACGTACTGGGGATTCCCGGTACCAACAACGGCTCGGACCTGCGCAGCAGCGGAATTCCGTTCTTCTCTGTTACTGGCTTTGCGGACCTTGGCAACCCCGAGGGATGGAACCCCGCTTATCGCAATGACTGGAGCTTCACCAGTTCGCACAACGTTCGGTGGTCGCATGGCAAACACCAGATTAGCGCCGGGACGGACATCGTCCATCACCACCTGAACCACTGGCAGCCGGAACTCGGCTCCGGCCCACGCGGAGAGTTTGACTTCGGCGGCAGCACAACGGCTCTCAATGGGGGAGCCACTCCCAACCTGTTTAACGCCTTCGCTCAGTTTGAGCTCGGACTCTTCGACGGAACGGGCAAGAGCGACCAATTTATCAAAGCGACGGCTAAGGAATGGCAGTTTGGATGGTTTGTTGGGGACCGTTATCGCATCACCAACAAGCTCACTGTCACACTGGGTCTCCGGTATGAATACTATCCGCTCATGACGCGCGACGGTGCTTTCAAATTCGATCGTTATGACTTCACGACGGGCAATGTGTTGCTTGGCGGGATCGGTGGCAACCCCGCACATCTGGGAGTCACCACCAGCAAAAAGCTATTCGCCCCTCGAGTTGGATTTGCGTACCAGGTTAACAACGGCACTGTGGTGCGAGCTGGCTTTGGCATATCAGTCGATCCGCTGCCTCTCGCAAGGCCACTCCGCGGCTTCTATCCGCTCACGGTGGGCTCGAACTTTGCCGGAGTAAACGGCTTTGTTCCGGCAGGATCATTCTCGACGCTAGCTGCGCCGCTTCCGGGCGGATCTCTCCCAGTCGGCATTCCGCCCATCTGCTGTCCCGACATCAGCAGCGGGACCATTCCTCTTCCGCCCCAGGCATTGGAGCGGAGCGTTGGCCCTGGCCAACTGAAGAGGGGCTACATCGAGTCCTGGAACCTCGTCGTGGAGCGGAAACTTCCAGCAAACTTCTTTTTCTCCGTGGGTTATGTGGGTACGCAGACAGTCCACCAGTTCGGTGACATCGACGTCAACGCGTCTCTACCCGGCACGGGTCAGGCGGGGCAGCCTTTCAACATTGCAAAGTTCAGCAACCGCACCGCCAGCACCTTGCTTTGGCAGGGCTTCCTAAGCTCCAACTACCACTCCCTCCAGGCTGCTATCACGCGGCAGTTCTCGAAGGGGCTCATGGTTAAGGGCGCCTACACGTACTCGAAGGCCATCAATTGGACGGATGATGACGGATGGGCCGGCCTTAGCTGGAACGATCCCAACATCCTGCGGCGCAACCGCGCCCAGGCGGGTTTCAACACCCCGCAAATCTTCCAATTGGCATACGTTTATGAACTGCCGGTCGGGAAGGGCAAGCCGTGGGTGAGTGGTGGCGGAGCGGCCACGAAGATCCTCAGCGGTTGGCAAACCAGCAGTACCTTCAGCGCCGTTTCCGGCCAACCCTTTGGTCTTACGGCCTCCGGTGCTTCACTGAACGCAGTAGATCAGACCCAAACGCCCGACCAGGTCGGGCCCGCCAAGAAACTTGGTGGAGTCGGTCCCGGCAATCCCTACTATGACCCCGCGGCATTTGCGCCCGTGACTCGCGTTGGTTATGGCAACGTAGGACGCAATCCTCTGTTGGGGCCTAGCGCCGTGAACCTGGACTTTAGCCTGTTCCGCACCGTCAGCATCACCGAACGCTTGAGCGTGCAACTCCGTGTTGACGCTTCAAATCTTTTCAATTCACCACACTTCAACAACCCCAATGGCGATATTACCAGCGGGAGCTTCCTGGAAATCAACAGCGCCAAGTTCGACGAGCGGCAGTTCCGCTTGGGCGTCCGCCTGGCGTTCTGACCTGCGGAATCTACAGTCGGGGCACGCGACGGCGCGTACCCCGTTTTTCTCTTCGGGCGCAGGCATAACTGCCTGCGCCCTTGTTTTTACTTCTGTCTGCAATTGAATTGCATACTGACGCCCGAGAACGCATCTGCCTATAATCCTATAATTGAGCTTAGTTGGAACATGGGGACACGGATGAAAGCGGCGGGCGCGCTCCTCTTTTGCCTGGTTTCGATCCTGACGCAATCAGGCAGCTCCAATGAGTCAGACGACTTAGCCGTGAAATCGCAGCGCGCCAAGGAATTCATGGCACAGGGTAAGTTTGCGGAGGCCATTCCCCTCTACCGTGAATTGAATCAAGCGGTGCCCCGCAACCCCGGTCTACTGCTGAACCTGGGCATGGCGCTTCATATGGCGGGAGACGACAGGGAATCCGTCGAGCCACTGGAAGTGGCGGTCCGGCTCGATCCCAAACTGACGCCGGCATGGCTGTTCCTTGGGGCTGCTCGTCTGGGGCTTGGCGACACGCCGGCCGGTCTGGAGGCCCTCAGAATTGTCCTGCACTTGCAGCCGGATCATCGGGACGCGCTTGGGTTGCTCGCTGGTGCTTTGCTTTCGCTCGACCGCCCCACAGAAGCAGCCAATCAGTACCAGAAGCTCGCTGAATTGGATCCCGGAAGTTCAGCGGCCTGGTATGGACTGGGGCGCAGCTACGAATCGCTCTCCGTTCGTGCTTTCGATGAACTGCAGAAGACGGCACCGGAATCGGAGTACTGGCTGGCACTGGTAGCAGAAGCCCGACTCCGCGAGCAGCAGTTCTCAAGCGCTTTTTATTTGTACCGTCGTGCACTAGAAAAAACACCTGCGATGCGAGGACTGCACCGCGAGGTGGCGGAGGTCTATCGTCAAACTGAGCATCCCGACTGGGCAAACATTGAAGAGGAGAAGGAAGTCAGTCTTCCACAACCGGATTGCCGTACCCCCACATTCGAGTGCCAGTTCAGGGAGGGACAGTTCAGCCAGCTTCTGGCGGCCACAAAAGGAGCGCATACTCCCGAGTCGCATTATTGGCGTTCGCGTACCTACAATGAGCTGGCTCTCCAGGCCTTCACTCGCCTCGGTCAATTGCCGCCCTCTTTGGAGCAGCACGAACTGAAAGCCAATATCTATAACGGCAAAAAAAAGTACGCGGACGCCGTTGAAGAATGGCGGGAAGCTATTAAACTCTCGCCCTCAGACAAGCAAATTCAGAAGCAACTGGCCATCAGCCTGAAATTCAGCCAAGACTACGGCGGGGCCTTACCCATACTCCAAAGGCTGCTAGAGGGGCAACCGGCCTCGGCGGAATTGAGTTTTCTGGTGGGTGAGACGCTGGTCGCCCTGCAACGAGTGGAAGAGGCGATTCCCTTGCTCAACCGCGCCCTGGCCCGTGATCCCAAATTACTGGCCGCGCATAAGGCCTTGGCGCGCGCCTACCTGGCTGCAGGAAGAGCGGCCCAGGCCATACCGCATCTCCGGGCAGCGCTGGCCACCGATGTAGACGGCAGCTTGCACTACCAACTGGCAAGCGCATACCAGGCCAGTGGCCAGCCCAGCCTCTCCAAACAAGCACTCCTGAAGTACCAGAAGATCCAGGGCTCTGCCGTGGCCGCCAGAGAGGCAGCAAAACAAGAGGTGGAGATCACAGCTCCTTAAACAGCCATCAATGTCCCGGCTATTTCGAAGGCTCGTGGACTTCGAGAACTTGGTTGGTCCGAATGGTGCGCAACACCTGGACCACGCCACTTGGCCAGCGAATCTCAATGCGCTCGATCTTGTCGAGCTTGCCACATCCGAAGTGGACGCCTGCCGAACTGGAGGAAGCGTAGCCCACGGCCGTGGTCATATGGTTGAACTGATTGCCTAACTGGATCTTCGCGCCGATCCCGTCACGATTGCTTCTCGTGCCTATCAGCTTCAGGATGAGCCAATGGTTGACGTCGGGGCTGACGTTCTGCCAAAGCTCTGCGGGTTCTCCGAGCGCACTAACAGCAACGTCGATTTTTCCATCATTATTTAAATCAGCGAAGGCGCTGCCGCGGTGAGCGCGTGAGAGAGTAAACCCAGCTTCCACCGAAACGTCCTCAAACGTGCCGTTCCCAAGATTAGCGAAGAGGCTGTTGGGTTGCTTGTAGTGTGTGGATTGGAACAGGTCGATCAAATCATTGACATCGGAATTGGCAGTAAACAGATCTTTCCACCCATTGTTATTGAAGTCAAAGAAGCCGTTACTCCAGCCACTACGCGTCGCCGTGAGAACGCCCAGCCGGGTTTGGTGAGTGGCGTCTTGGAACAGACCCTTTCCCAGATTCTTAAACAAAGGAAACGTTTCACCTGCCAAGGCAGTGACGGTGAGATCCGGCAAACCGTCGTTGTCGTAATCGCGAAAATCTGCCCCCATGCTGGCCACCGGCAGTCCATTGTTCGTAAGAGCCACTCCGGCTTGGAGCCCCACCTCCTCGAATGTCCCGTCACCGCGATTGTGGAACAAGAAGTTCGGCAGGTTGTCGTTGGAGACAAACACATCCATCAAGCCGTCGTTATCATAATCGGCAAAAGCGACGCTCATACCGCGACCGATGTGCGCGCCGATGCCCGCCTTGACGGTGACGTCCTCGAAAGTCCCATCGCGCCGGTTCCGGTAAAGGGTGTTGGATAACCCCTCGAAATATTTAGGATGGCAATAAACGCGCAAGTTGCGATCGCGATCGCCACAAAAGCGATCAAAGTCGGGCGTCCAGTGGGCATAATTGACAACAAACAAATCCAGCCAACCATCGTTGTCATAGTCGAACCAGCCGGCGGCAACGGACCACTTGTCGCTCTTGATGCCAGCGGCTTTGGTTACGTCCTCAAATCTGCCGTTACCTAGATTGCGATACAGAGTGTTTCGGTACACACCGGCGACAAACAAATCCGTGTAGCCGTCATTGTCATAGTCCGCCGCTGCGGCGCCCATGGAATAGCCCGTCCCCGCCACTCCGGTTTCCGAGGTAACGTCGGTGAACTTCATTCCGCCGTCGTTGCGGTAAAGCCGGTTGAAGAACTTGGGTGAATCCTTTTCCAGAGAAGGAATCGACGCACCGTTGGTGAAGAAAATATCAGTCCGCCCATCGCCGTTGTAATCGAACGCGGCAACCCCACCGGGCATGGTTTCGATCATGTGTTTGCGCGGCGTGGGATTGTTCTGAAGCACAAAATCCAACCCGGCTTGGCCGGCAATCTCGTGAAAACGAATGGGACTCACTAGGGATGGCGGCGCGGGCGGGAGGCTCTTTCTGCGGGACTGCGGGAGCAGAAGAGCGCACGCTCCAATTAGAAAATCTCGTCGGGATCCCACCAGCAGCGGACGGCCCA
>WNFP01000274.1_pt1 | contig 38058 bp, 31 predicted proteins | sample 5400201 | NCBI WGS metagenome assembly WNFP01 (sample SAMN13153355, study PRJNA577476) | soil metagenome | isolation source: 115 cm saprolite under Madrone tree | place: USA:California | collected 2016-06-14 | reverse complement strand
CCATTCCAACATCATTTCAAACCGTACTTCTTGCGCTTTTCGAGGAGGGTTTTGCGGCTGATGCCGAGCGCTGCGGCCGAGCGGCTAATCTGGTAATGCGTGGCTTCGAGGGTGGCAGCGATGACTTCGCGCTCCACTTCTTGGAGGGAGCGGAGGCCGGCAACCGTGCTGGCGGCACCAGGCGCAGCGGCGCGCACATTTTCCGGAAAATCTTGGGGATCGAGGAAGTCACTCCTGGCAGCCGCTGTGCCGCGGCCGGGACGCGAGAAAACCATCGCGCGCTCGAGAGCGTTGCGGAGTTCGCGGACGTTGCCGGGCCAGGCGTAAGCCGCCAGCATGCGGCGCGTAGAATCGCTCAATTGCGCACTGGGGCGGGCATGAATGGAGCGAATCGTCACGAGAAGATGATCGGCGAGAGGCAAGATATCGGCGCGGCGCTCGCGCAGCGGTGGAACCGTGAGAGTGAGAACGTTGAGCCGGAAATAAAGATCTTCGCGGAAGCTGCCGGACTTCACGGCGGCGGGAAGATCGACGTTGGTGAGGGCGATCAGGCGAGCTTCGATGCGCAGCGTTTCCGTGCCACCGAGGCGTTCAAACGTGCGCTCCTGCAAAATGCGCAAGAGCTTGCCCTGCGCTCCGGGCGAGAGTGCGGCGACCTCATCGAGAAGGATGGTGCCGTTGCCGCCGAGCTCGAAACGGCCGAGCTTGCGCTCCACCGCGCCGGTAAAGGCACCGCGCTCGTGGCCGAATAGTTCGCTTTCGACGAGCTGCGGCGGAAGGCTAGCGCAATCGATTTTCAGGAACGGCGCGTCGCGGCGCGGACCGAGTTCATGAACAAGCCGAGCGAGATGATCTTTACCGGTGCCGCTTTCACCGGTGATTAAGAGAGTGGCCGGAGCGACCGCGACTTTCTCGGCAAGTTCAAGGAGACGCAGCGATGCGGGATCAGCGGCAATCCACGGCAATCGTTCCGCGGTCATTGCCGCCAACGACCGCTCTCGGGCGGGTTGGAAACGGCCTCGCCGGCAAAGTGTTCGTGCCCAAAGGGCGAATCCGGCGTATTTCGCCCGGAAGAAGGACGGTCCGGCTGGTCGGGAATATCGAGCTTGGGCGCCATGCGCCACAGGCGCTCGAGATCGTAGTAGCGACGGGCTTGCTCGCTGAAAACGTGCACGACAAAACCGCCGAAATCGAGCAGCGCCCATTCGGCGGAGCGATATCCCTCGCGATGTTCGGGCGAGCAGTTAAGATTCTTATAAAGCTGCATTTCGATTTCTGTGCAGATGGCCTGCACCTGCGGCGTGCTGTAGCCTGTGCAGACCACAAAATAGTCCGTGAAGGCGCCCGCGGCGGTGAGATCGAGCACGGTGAGGCCCGCGGCTTTCTTTTCTTGTGCGGCTTCGACGGCGAGGCGGACGCCCTGCGGCAAGGATTCGAATTTCACCGGTATAGGCCTTGCTTGAGAATGTATTCCTCGACGCGCGCGGAAACAAGTCCATGGATGGACTGGCCGCGGTGCGCGTGGCGCCGGACGTCCGTCGCGGAAACGTCGCTGGAGACATTTTCGAGCAGATAAATAGTGGACTTGTGCAGGTGCGCGACGACCTGGGAGGGATATTCGGCTTCTCTTTTTGCATCGGGCCGCGCCATCAAGTCCGGCGGAATGACCAGGCGCAGGGCTTCCGGGCGGATGCCCGGGCGATTGGCGATGATGAAATCGCAAAGGCCGAGCAGCGTTTCGTACTCCTTCCACATGGGGATGTCCAGGAACGCATCGGCGCCGATGATGAAAAAGAGACCATCGCCGTGGCCGCGGTAGCGGTGACGAAAGTAGCGCACCGTGTCCACCGAATAGTGGAGTTGCGTGCCGCTGAAATCCTCGCCGGCTTCGGCGAGCGAAGGAACGAAGTGCGGGTGTTCGGTACTGGCAAGCGAAATCATGGCAAACCGGTGCGGGAAGGGCGCGAGGTGTTGCTTCAGCTTGTGCGGCGGCCGGCTCGCGGGGATGAGGTGGAGTTCGTCGAAGTTGAAGCGCCGGTCGGCAGCGCGGGCGACGGAAAGATGGCCGTTGTGGATGGGATCGAAGGAGCCGCCGAAAATCGCAATACGGCGAGGCTGGTGCTTTGCAGCAATGCGGTGGGCTTGCGCGGTGGTCAATGAGACTCCCAAGAAGGTGCGGACGGCCCATAGTGAATCAAGGCCGCGGACGATATACGTAATTCTCTCACGAATCTTCTTCTTTGTTCGTGGCCATCCTCGGGCGGTCAACAGGCGTAGATAACGCTTGCTGGTCCTCGCCCTCGGCAGTCAACGTTTCGATGGACGAACCACGAGCCGCGCGGGGAATCTTGTCCAGAGCGTCAGCGATGGAACGAACCAGATCTTTCACGCCGTCACCCGCGGCCGCAGAAATGGAGTGGAATTCCAGGTTGCGCTGCTGGCAAGAATCACGAAGAGCTTCGAGCCGCGCACGATCGGTCGTGGCATCCAGCTTGGTGGCAACGACGATCATGGGTTTTTCGATGAGCGACGCGCTGAAGGCTTCCAGCTCACCATTGATGACTGCGAAGGAATGTACCGGATCGTCGGCATTGGAGTCGCTCGTGTCGATCAGATGGACGAGAAGGCGCGTGCGTTCGACGTGGCGGAGGAAGCGGATGCCCAGGCCCGCGCCTTCGTGTGCGCCTTCGATGAGGCCGGGAAGATCGGCGACGACAAAAGTACGGCCCAACTCGGTGCCGTGCCCGCCGGTTCCCCCGTCGGCGTTGACGACCCCTAGATTTGGTTCCAACGTGGTAAAGGGATAGTTGGCGATTTTCGGGTGTGCCGCCGAGATCACGGAAATCAAGGTGGACTTGCCAGCATTGGGGTAACCCACCAGGCCGACATCGGCCAGCAGTTTCAGCTCGAGGCGAAGATGGCGCCCTTCGCCGGGAAATCCATCTTCGTGTTCGCGCGGGGCCTGATGCCAAGGCTTGGCGAAGTGTTGATTGCCACGTCCACCGCGGCCACCGTGCGCGATCAGTACGCGCTGGCCAGGGCTGGCGAGATCGACGATGGTTGCGCCGCTTTGATCGTCGAACACCAGCGTGCCCATGGGAACTTGCAAGATCAGGTCCGCGCCGGAATGGCCGGTGCAGCTGGAGCCTTCGCCGTGGCGGCCACGATCGGCCTTGAATTCGCGATTGTAGCGATAGCGGAGCAGCGTGTTGTCGTTCGAATTCGCTTCGAGATAGATGCTGCCGCCATGACCGCCGTCGCCGCCGGAGGGACCGCCGCGGGGCACGTATTTTTCGCGCCGGAAGGCCACGCAGCCGTTGCCGCCGTCTCCCGCTTTCACGAATATCTTGGCTTCATCAACGAACACAGGAATAAAACTCCCCAAAAGTTGACCGCTAGGCGGTCACCGCTGAAAAAGATAACATAAGCAAACTATCGAAACGCGAAATCCCGCCACGGAGGCCGCATCCCGATGCCCCGCTTGCTCAAACGTATTGCCTTGCTACTTTTCGCGTTCATAGCGGTGGTGGCTGTTGCCATATACGTGCTCTATTTCCGGCGAGCGGCACTGCCGCGTGCGGCACCGCATGGGCGCGCCGTGCCCGTGATTTCCACGATTCCTGGTCTTTCCGCGTGTTGGGTCGAAACGGCGAAAACATTCAGCAGCTTTTCTTTCGGTTTGACCGCCGGAAGCATCCTGGTAAAGCATCCCGCAGGCGACCTGCTGATTGACACGGGCAGCTCCAGCCAGTACGACTGGGAGATTTCCGGGTTCCCGTTTCGGACGTGGTTCAAACTCAAGTCCCTCGCCGGGCAGCTAAAGCCGAAAGTGCCGCTTCCGGATTTGCTTCGTCGCATCGGTGAAGATCCGGCGAAGCTGCGCTGGGCGATCTTGTCGCATGTGCACTTGGATCACGCCGGCGGCTTGATGGACCTGCCGCATCTGCCCGTCTTGCTCACCCGCGAAGAGCTGCAATTCGCAGCGAATCCGAGCGTACAGGCTGGTGGCTACGTGATTGCCGCGCACACCCAAGAGTTTCCGCCGATTGCCGCGCCCACTTTGCAATTCGAACCTACGCCGTACGAAACCTTTGACGAGAGCACCGATCTTTACGGAGACGGCTCGGTCGTGGTCGTGCCGTTGCGGGGCCATACCCCCGGGAGCGTGGGCATTTTCCTGAACCTGTCTCCAACACTACGCCTGTTCTATGTCGGCGACGCCGTTGACGAGGAGCGTGGGTTCGAAGAGCGCGTCGGCAAGTCGCTCATCTTGCGCGATAGCGACAATGACGTGTCACTTGCGAACCAAATCGTCGGCAAGCTCAGCGAGCTTCACGAAAAAGTGTCAGAACTTGCCATCGTTCCCGCGCACGGACGTAGCGCGTACAAGAAATTCTTTCCCAGCGGGCCTTTGAGCTGTGTTGCCGGGCCAATAGCTGGATCGAAAACAGAAACGCGGTCCAGCGAGGCCGGACCGCGGAATCGAGGAAGGGCGGACTGAAGTCCACGCCCACAAAATACGATTAGCTCACGGCAGACTTGGCTTGTTCAGCGGACTCAACGCTGATGAAGCGACCGTGGCGGCCCCGGTCTTCGAACTTCACGACGCCCGTAACCAGCGCAAAGAGCGTGTCATCCTTGCCCTGACCGACATTTTCTCCCGCCTGATGCCTGGTGCCGCGCTGCCGCACCAGGATCGTGCCGGCGTTGACGAGCTGCCCGCCGAAGCGCTTGACTCCTAGCCTTTGGCCGTGCGAATCGCGGCCGTTTGTAGAGGAGCCGCCGCCTTTCTTATGTGCCATGACGTAATCCTTTTCGAGAAAAACTGCCAGGCTGAAGCCCGGCGGAATGTCAAGTTACAGCTTGATATCGCTGACCTCGACGGCCGTGTAGTTCTGCCGGTGACCGCGTTGAATCTTGTACTGATTGGTTTTCTTAAACTTGAGTACAGTGACCTTCTTGGCGCGACCCTGCTGGACGATCTTGCCGCTCACTGACGCTTTTCCGGCATCGTCCCCCAACAAGACCTTCTTGTCGTCCGTATGGACGGCCAACACGGACCCAAAATTGACCTTTTCCCCTACTTTGCCATCGACCCGCTCAATGCGGATGGTGTCGCCGGGCGCGACGCGATACTGCTTTCCCCCGGTCTGAATAACGGCGTACATCGGTCCTCCCAGCGCTAAAGCAAACCCTAATTATAGAGGTTTCTGGCTCGAGTCGTCAACGAGCCAAATACCGAAAATACGCCAGGTTTTCAGGTTTAGGCGACGATAGTGACCATTTCGAGGATGTGAAGACCCAGCGCAACGTGGCCTGTGACTTTCACCTGAGAAAGCGCAGACTCACGGTCGATGCCCTTGGTGAAGATGCGCCAGGCGATTTCCTGCGGGATGGTCGACTCCGAAAGCTTATCCCCGAGCGGCCCTTTGGTGATCTGCCATGCCTGTTCGGCGCGAGAGAGATACCAACTGCCCCCGCATTCCCCGGAAACATTGATCTGCAGGTATGTTCCGGGCTTTGCGGAAACGCTGCGAAAGGCGAACGGCAAAGCACGCAGAAAACAATCCAGGACGGGATAGTAGAGTTCGCGAGTCATGATGCCGGGCTTTTCTACGGCGAGTCGGATCTGCTGCTGGTGATGCCAGCGCTCGGTGAATTCGCGCGCGGTGTCAAACCAGTTTGCAGATTTTTCTTCGCCAGCCCAGCTTACGCCGTAGGGAGCCAGCGCATACGGATCGCGGGAAGCGTGGTATTCCGCCAATAATTTGGTGGCCACTTCCATCAGCGCAACGAGGACCGCCGGGCTCAGTCGCCGATAGACAGTGACACCTTCCTGATTTAACCGGTTGATGTAAGCCGCCAAATCAGCAGGTAAGTTAATTCTTGGACTTTCAGCGACATAGCCGTCGCGACCGATGGCAACGCCGCGCAGCGGAGTGTCCAGCAAATGCGCCGCAACGTCTTTGACCGTCCACTTCGGGGAAACCGTCTGCTTTTCCCAATCTTCAGGAGCGAGAGAACGCAGCAGGTCGAGGAGCAGGCCATCGAGCTTGGAAAACAAATGGGCAGTAAGGATTGGCGGCAATGGCTTGATGGCTATTTTCATGGACAGCCGGGCACGGGAAGAATACTCACATCGGCGAGTGTGAAAAGCAATCCTCCAGCCGGACGACAGAAGTTCTCCAGTGCCTGGCCCATGTTCCATTGCCGGGTGAAACGGCATGCAACTTTCCACCTGCATATGGGTTTAGTAAAGTGGGTGGTTCAGCCCTAAACTGAAGCACCTGAAGGTCTTACGATCGTATGCGGTTGGAGTGGTGGACTTCAGAAGGGGTCCCAACATGCGCTATCTAAGGATTCTTGCTTTGTTCGGTATCGGTTTAGGTTCGGCATCGTTCGCCCATGCCCAAAGAGTCGTTTTCGGTGTTGGAGTGGGCCCGGCTTACGTAAGCCCCGCTCCGGTCTGTGCCTATGGTTATTATGGCTACTACCCGTACGCCTGTGCGCCCTACGGCTATTACGGCCCTGACTACTTCGCCGGCGGCGTTTTCATCGGAGCGGGTCCCTGGTTCCACGGCTATTATGGGCGGCCGGGTTTCTACGGCCGTCCCGGATTCTATGGACGCCATGGTTATTACGGACACGGCTTCGTAGGCCGGGGACACAGTTTTCGCGGACGGGACGGCTTTGAGCGCGGTGGTTTCCACGGAGATGGTTTCCGCGGTGGCGCAGGCGGAGGGTTCCACGAGAGCGGCAGACACGGCGGCATGGGAGGCGGGTTCCACGGAGGTGGCTCTCGCGGTGGACACCGGTAAGCAGGCAACCGCAATCACTTGAACGGCCGGCAGGAATCCCGCCGGCCGTTTTTCGTCTTGGCCTTCGAACCAAAAAACACATTATCTAGACGCACACGCCTTGGTCGGTGGGCTGAGGGAATGGCTGTGAAAACCAGAACGAATGTGGCGTCGCGCCGTGTTGCTGGTAGTGTTCTAGCCGCTCGCGCCCCTCGGCCACTGTAGGAATGTGGCCGGACGGAATCCACCACAGACAATAACCGGGCTTGACCGCCTTTTCGAACCACTTCGCGCGGTTGCGAAAAACTTCCCGATGACTTGACTTGTAGGCAAACTCGCGCAACGTCTCGATAGACTCCCAAACCGACATATTCACGATCACGAAGGGGTCCTCATTGTAGGCAATGTCCGTGGCGTTGCCGGATTCCGACTGCAACCGCCAGACGAATCCCAGAGCCTTGTCCGCGAGCGCATTGATCGGCCCAAGTTGCGAGACGAATTCAGCGATCTTCGGATCGTCGAGCGGAGCAATAAGGCGAGAAATATTGATCTGCGCGAGATGGTAGTTCATAGCGGGCCCCAGGAGCTCCTTCTCAAAGACGCTTTAGAAATCAAAACGGTAGCCGAGAATCATCTTTGCAAGCAGGTGATCCGTCCGACGCGTCACACCCACACCCAACCCAAAATTGACTTCCCATTTGGGCGAGAGATTCAGGTCAATGGCGGGGAGAACTTGCTGTTGCTGCTGGCTGACCGGGTCGAAGCCGGTGACCGGACCCAGCGAGCCGTAATACTCGATACCGCCCGCGATCTTCTTGGTGAAATCGTAGCTGAATTTGAAGTTGGGAGAGAATACCAGCCCCTGATTCACGCCCGGGCCATGGAAGGACCGGTCAAACGTGGGATTGAAGGAGAGATACCACCGGCCGAGCTGTCTATCAACAATCGGGCGGATCTCCCACGTCCAGGTATCCGCGGAGTACCGGCGGTTCTGCCACCCGATTTCATTCGAAAGGCTGATACCGACGGGCCAGTGCCACTGGGGAGGAACTCGCACGCGGGGGCGGATGTGGCTGCCAACATAGTCGCAACCCTGGCCGCTCTTCGCGGAAGTGAAAATGTAGAAGCCGGTTTCAAACCAACCATTAAATCCATGGGTGATCTCGATGGTTTCGTGCCATTGGTGGTTGGTGGGAAGCGTGCCGTCATCGGTGGATTTGGAGCCCTGAAACGTGAAATTGGAGTGGAGCTCCACCATGGTGTGGTGAGGCTCGACGGTTTGGTACGGATACACTTGGATTTCGTAGTTCCCTTGAGCGTTTGCGGGCAGCGGCAAGGCCGTGCACCCGAGCAAACAAGCGGCCATCGAGAGTCGAGTAGGCAGTCGCATATTCAAAGTTTGGCGGCTCCCCAGGGTAACTTAGCCCTCCGGATTGGCAAACCGAATAGATGCCGGAATCAGGCGTGCGGGTGCGCCTTGTCGTAAACGTCCATCAGCTGGCGGATGGAGGCGTGGGTGTATTTCTGTGTGGTGGAGAGCGATTGATGGCCGAGAAGTTCCTGAATGGCGCGAAGATCGGCTCCGTCGGCGAGCAGATGCGTCGCGAACGCGTGACGCAAGGAATGCGGATGCAGGTCCCAGTTGACGTTGGCGATGCGAACGTATTTTTTGAGGATTCGTCCGACGGAGCGCGGCGTAAGGCGGCGGCCGGAATAATTGAGGAAGACCGCTTCGGCGTGCGGCTCCGGTCTGCCACCCGTTCGAACCGTTTGCACCAGGAGCTGTTCGCGCAGAGGCCAGTATTTTTCCAGCGCATCCTGGGCCTTAGCACCGTAAGGAACGATGCGTTCCCTGCGTCCCTTGCCACGGACGCGGAGAATGCGTTCCTTTTGGTCCATATCGGCAAGATTAAGGCCGGTGAGTTCACTTACGCGCAGGCCTGCGGCGTAAAGAAGTTCCAGGAGCGCTCGGTCGCGGCGAAGGAGCAAGCCTTCTTCGGTTGATACAGAACGACTCGGCCCGCCCTGCAGTTCCGGAGATGATGTCGCCGGGCGCAAGGCGCTCTTTTTGGAAGACGCCCGGCCGCCTGGCGCGAATTGTCCCGCCCCGGCCAGCTGATTGAGGAAGCCATTCATCTCTTCCGCTGAGAGCACCGAAGGAATGCGCTTCGGCAACTTCGGCGTGGGAACGAGACGCGCGGGGTTTTCCTTCAAACGGCCCTGGCGCACGCAGTATTTGAAGAACGAGCGCAGGGCCGCGAGCTTCCGCGCGATGGAGCTCTTCGCTAGGCCGTGATCGTGGAGATGCGCGACGAACTCACGAATCATGGGATGGGCAACGCCAGCGAGCGCAGGGGGCCGTGCCCCCGGCGGCGACAGATAGGCGAGAAATTGCTCGAGGTCTCTGCGGTAGTTCAGAATCGTATGCGGCGAGGCATTCTTCACCGAGTGAAGGTATTCAAGATACTTCGCCATCGCTTCTTTCATTCGCCGCCACAGCTCCCCAGGTACAGTATAGGCGCGCATAAATCCGCGGGAAGTGAAATCAAGGCGCCGTTTCTTTTAGCAGCAGGTAGGTCAGGACTTGGCCGCCACAGGCACCGGAGCTTCCTCCGGCTGTGCTTGCGGCTGCGCTTCGGGGACAAGCTGCTCCCAATCACAACCTTCTTTGAGGCAAGCGTGTACGGCGCCGATCTTGGTGCGCTTCTCGACGATGAAAGGCGCGCCGCACTTCGGGCACGGTTCGGCGATGGGCATGTGGGGGGTGGTGAAATCGCAATCCGGGTAGCGGGAGCAACCGTAGAACACGCGGGGGCGTCCACGGCCGCCTTTGCCGGCGCTGCCGCGGCGGACGAATTCGCCTTCGTGGCATTTCGGACATTTGATGCCCATGGTGATCGGGCGTGTGTACTTGCACTTGGGGTAGCCGGAACAGCCGATGAATTCGCCGAACCGGCCGCTTTTCTTCACGAGATTCTTGCCGCACAGGGTGCAGAGTTCAGCGAGAGGCTCATCGGGCTGGTGCGCGATGCGCGTGCCCTGGACCAGGCGGCGGGTGGTCTTGCAGTCCGGGTAACCGGTGCAGGCGAGGAACGTGCCGAAGCGGCCGCGCTTGATGGCCATCTCCTTGCCGCAATTGTCGCAATACTCGATTTTAGGCTCGCCGCTGGTCTCCTCGGAAAGTTCCGGGGAGAGGTCCTGAATGAAATCGCATTCGGGATAGCGCGAACAGCCCAGAAAGAAGCCGTGGCGGCTGATGCGCTCGAGTAGTTCACCCTGGCCACACTTTTCGCACTTCTTCCCAGTGGGGATGCCGGCCTTGTAAGAAAGCATCTCATCGTCGGCCTTGTCGAGGTCAATGACGAATTTTTCCCAGAACTCTTTGACGGCTTCGCGCCAAGGCCGCTTGCCTTCCTCGATTTCGTCGAGCTCTTCTTCGAGCCGGGCGGTAAACGTGACGTCAAAGATGTCTTCGAAACTCTTGATCAGAAGCACGCTGACGCGCTCGCCGAGCATGGTGGGTGAAAAACGTCCCTGATTCTTGGTGACGTATTCGCGCTCGACGATGGTTGAAATGATGGAAGCGTAAGTCGAGGGCCGCCCGATACCGTCTTCCTCGAGCTCCTTAACCAAGGTGGCGTCGTTGAACCGCGGCGGCGGTTCGGTGAAGTGCTGGTCCGGACGAATCTTGTCCAAGCGGAGCGTTTGTCCCTCCGCAACCTGGGGAAGTGCGCGGCCTTCGCCTTCGTCATCTTTTTCGTCTTCCTCGCGATCGGCGATCGACGCGGGCATCTGATAGACACGGAGATAGCCGTCGAATTTTTGCACCGAGCCGGTAGCCCGGAAAGTGTAGTCGCCAGCGGAAATGTCGATAGTCGTTTGATCGAAGATCGCCGGGAGCATCTGTGAGGCAACAAAGCGCTGCCAGATAAGTTGGTAAAGCTTGAAAAGGTCCTCGTCGAGATACTTGCGGACGTCTTCTGGCGCACGCGTGGCGTCGGTCGGACGCACCGCCTCATGGGCTTCCTGCGCATCCTTCTTCGACTTGTAATAGTTGGGCTTCTCCGGAAGATAATTTGGGCCAAAGCGTTCGGGGATCAACTCGCGGACCTGGAGCAGCGCGTCGTTAGAAACGTGCACTGAATCGGTACGCATGTAAGTGATCAGGGCGACCGAGCCTTCATCACCAAGCTCCACGCCTTCATAGAGCTTCTGCGCGAGTGACATGGTGCGCTTGGCGGTATAGCGCAGCCGGTTGTAGGCCGCCTGCTGCAATTTGGAAGTCGTAAAGGGCGGCGGAGGATTGCGTTTCTTTTCTTTTTGCGCGACGCTGGCGACCTGCCACTTGGCCTTGCTAACCGAAGCGACAATCTTGTCCGCGGTCTCCTGGTTCGAGACGGCGATGTCTTCGCCCTGGTGTTTGAAGAGTTTGGCTTCGAACAGCGGCGGCTGACCGGCATCCAGCATCGCGTGAATCGTCCAGTACTCCTGCGGAACGAAGGCGCGGATTTGCATTTCGCGCTCGACGATCAGCCGCAGCGCCACCGTCTGGACGCGCCCGGCGGAGAGTCCGCGGCGAACTTTGTCCCAGAGAATCGGAGAAACCTTGTAGCCCACAATGCGATCGAGCACGCGGCGGGCCTGCTGCGCATCCACTAAATTGGCATCTACTTGCCGGGGTTTATCGAAGGCCGCGCGAATGGCCTTAGGGGTAATTTCATTGAAGGTCACCCGAAAGATCTTTTTGGGGTCAATGGCCACAACTTCTTTTTTGGAAGCGCTCTGGTCTTCTTTCTTAACCAGCTCTTCGGGAGTTGCCGCTTTCTTCTTAAATCTCGAAACGCTGGGTTCTTGCTCGATGAACCTGGCAGGCTTGGAGAGAACCAGGGCTAGGTGCGCCGAAATTGCCTCGCCTTCGCGATCAGGGTCGCCCGCCAGATAGATGGCATCCGCAGAGAGCGCAGCCTTGCGAAGTTCATTGATAATTTTGCCTTTGCCCGCGATGATTTGAAGCGTAGGCTCAAAGATTTTCTCGTCATCCAGGGTTATCGGCTTCCCGGTCGGCTTTTCCTTTGCTCTCTTGTTTCCTTTCTTAGCTTTGCCCTTTTTCTTCTTTCTGCCGCCCTCTTCTTCGCCAGGCAGACGAATGCCGATCGTTTTCTTGGGCAGGTCCATCACGTGGCCGACGGACGCTTTGACGGTGAAATTTCGCCCCAGATATTTGTTAATCGTTTTCGCCTTGGCAGGCGATTCGACAATAACGAGCGAACGAGCCATGTTGCCTTTGTAACTCCGTAATGTAGTGCTGGAAGAGCGGACCGTGCGGCGTGTGTCCTTCTCGCTACCTTAAGCGCCCGGCACGGATCCTCACGGGGTCCCCATTTTGATGCGGTAATGGCCCTGGGGGATGCGCCTCACTATGGGATGCCAGCTTCTGGCCAACGATCGAAGCCCCTATCTGCCTCTAACGCAAGACTTTGCTGTTGGCTTCCTTCATCTCCAGATCAAAGAGCGTACCAGAACTTCCCTAGAGTTCAAGCTCGAGCGCTGCAATGTGCATCGGTTCTTCGGCGCTGTCTATTTCCCAGCGCTTGTTCTCCGAGCCGTTCAGGGCCGCAGCAGCCAATAGATTCCGCTAACGGCTTCAGGTTTTTCGCCCTGGGCGAGGGTGGCACGGAGGGCCTGGGCAGCCCTTTGATCATCTCCCTGGAGCGCGCGTGACCAGCTTGGCGCCCTGCTGGAATGAGTTGGTTTGGCGCGAACTCACAGCTTGCGCCAGGTTTCCCGGCGCGCCGAAGACTCCCCCCTCAGCAGCGCGGCTGTGCCGCGTCCTCATGCAGAATAGCATCCAGCCTGTTGACGAATAGTTCGGCGTCGACTGCGGAGAAAACCAGCGGCGGGCGCAGCTTGATGACGTTGTGATACGGCCCGTCTATGCCGGTGAGTATGCCGCCATCGCGAAGGCGATTAACTACGTACGAAGCTTGCCACGGAGCAGGCTCGCGCGTTTCACGGTCGAGCACAAAATCGATACCGAGGAACAATCCCGAGCCGCGTACGTCGCCAATCAAAGCATGGCGGACCTGCAAAGACTTCAAGCCCTCGATGAGATGTGCGCCGAGGCGCAAGGCGTGTTGCCGTAAATTCTCTTCTTCAAGCACATCCAGCACTGCGAGGCCTGCTGCGCAAGCGACTGGGTTGCCGCCAAACGTGCTGAAAAACTCCATCCCGTTGTTAAACGAATTGGCAATTTCCGGCGTGGTGACGACTGCCGCCAGCGGAAATGCATTCCCGATCGGCTTGCCAAGAACCACGATGTCCGGAACGACGCCTTGCGTCTCGAACCCCCAGAAATGCGTTCCCAGACGCCCAAATCCCACCTGCACTTCGTCGGCGATGCAAACCGCGTCCGCCCGGCGCACGTGACGATAAACCTCGGCCAGATAGTCCGGTGGAAAAACAATCTGGCCGCCGACGCTGGGCAATGTTTCAGCGATGTACGCCGCGACTCCACGACCCTCGGCGCGGGCCCGCTCAAGAATCTCCTCAACATCACGCGCGTACTTCGCGCCCGCTTGCTTGTCTTCGCGGCGATACGGGCCACGAAAATCATCGGCCAGCGGCGCGACATGCACCCACGGCTTCTTCCCGCTGCCCCCGGGTCCATTAAATTTGTACGGGCTGATGTCGATCAGCGTGCTGGTGTGGCCGTGGTAGGCGTGTTCGAGAACGATGACGTCTTCTTTGGCCGTATGTGTGCGTGCCAGACGTAATGCCAATTCGTTGGCTTCGCTACCGGAATTCACAAAAAAACAAACACGCAGCGGATCGGGCAACAGCTCCGTCAGACGCTCGGCATAGCGGTTCACGTTGTCGTGCAAATAACGCGTGTTGGTGTTGAGCAGCGCGAGCTGCTCCTGCGCCGCCTGGACCACCCGGGGGTGGCTGTGCCCGACGAGCGGCACGTTGTTGTAAACGTCGAGGTACGCCCGGCCGGTTTCGTCGTACAGATACTGCATCCAGCCGCGCACGATCTTCAGCGGATGCTGATAAGAGACACTCAGATTTCTTCCCAGCCGGGCTTGCCGCGTGGCCAGCGTCTCCAAGAACGCCGGCTCTCTCGCTGGAAATCGATCGGCCGGAATTCCGAGCAGCAGATTTGGATTAGGTGAGAGGCTCGTCCATACCGAACGCTGCGAAGCGTAGGCGACACCCGGAAAATCGGCCCCTAGCTCAAGCACGTCGAGGATGATCTGAAAATGGAGGTGTGGCGTCCAGCCGCCGTTCTCTTGGGCTGAACCGACGCGCGCGAATGGTTGACCTCGAGCGACGCGCTGGCCCACCTTGAGGCTCTCGAGAGCGTCTTTGGAGAGATGCCCGTAAAGTGTGAAGAACTCCTCGCGGCCGCTGGTTTCATGCCTCAGAATGAGCAGCGGTCCGTAGTCCAGCGGAGAGGAATTGTTCGCCACGATATGGACCACGCCATCCAGCGGCGCATGCAGAGTCGTGCCTTGTTCCGCAAAAAGATCGATTCCCAGATGGATTGTGCGCCGCTCGCTTGTGGGATTGCCGGCGGACCCAAACAGCGGTGAACTGTAAAGCAGCCGGGGCTCATCGTAGCGGCCGACACCAACGGATGCGCCGGCACGTTTCATTTCACGGAATATTTTTTCACTGAGTATGGCTGTTTCCGATGCGCACGGATCGGCCCCCAGGAACGTACTGCCAACACTCAAATCAAAAACAACGCTCTGGGCCGTTCCCACATCAACATCCAAAATCGAAGCAGCGGAGCCGGCCTGCACTTCCAGCCAGCGTTTGATCTCCTCACCTTGCGGAACGGGCGGAAGCCCGCAAGCCGCACGAAAAGTGTAGTGGGCGAAACGCGGGTGGATTTTTGCGAGCCGCTCCAGCGCCTCCCATGCGGGCGCTTCGCTGACAGTGACGTACGGATCGTCCGGCTTAATCGTTTTGCGGTGCGCGGAATTGGTGACGCTGACGGCCAGCCGCGCGCCGATCAAAGCATAGAGAACCCGTAACTCTAGGTCATCGAGTGGAAACGCTCGGTGATATCCCGCGACGATTGCCGCCGCTGCCGGCAGTGGCTCTTCCTTCCCGAGGATGGCGTAAGCGGCGGCAATCGCTGGCTCAGACACCGTGAGCCCGTGATGCATGTCGCCAAAATCAATCACGCCTACGACCTTGCGCGGCGGGGGCCAAGGATTACTGACCAGCACATTGTGGTCGTTGGCATCGCCATAAATCACGCTGCGTCGCAGGCGCGTCAACAGGGGAAGGACTTCCGCTTCATAGAGCGCCAGAAACTTCTCGACAACCGCGCGCCGCTGCGCGTCCGCGATATGTTTGACAAAGTCCCTGATCCAAGCGGCGCGCGAAGAATCCCATTTCAGTTCGCGATGGGCAGCGGCGTGCGTAAACGAATGCAGCGCCGCGTCCATCTCGCCGAGAAAACGGCCGAGATCACCAAGAAGCTCCGGCGTGTGCGGGCAGACTTCGGCGAGAGCCGTTCCAATCACAAAAGTAAGCAGCCAGACAAGGCGCCCCGCGCCGTCCGCGGCGGCCATCAAAGTAAACAGTTCACCTCGGCGATTTTGTTTGACGCGAGGCAGAGGCAAATGAGGCGCGCGTTGCGCTAGATGCGTCAGGGCCCGGCACTGCAGATCGATAAAGGAAGGCTCCCGGGCCGGATGCATTACTTTGAGGACGAACGCATGTCCGGCTGCGCTAGTCAAATGGAAGTTATCGTCGTACTCGCCGGGCAGCGCCCGCGCGCTAGTCTCCAACCCATAAAGTTCGCGCGCCAAGCGAACAGCTTCGGCTTCCGTCGTCGGTTGAGTTACGCGGGCTTCCAGCATGCGCCAAATCTTATCCGCAAGTGCCGGAGCGCGTCCATTCCCGAGCGCTCAAATTATTCCGCCGGGCCGCCCCTCCAGGGAGAACTTTGGCTTCTTAAAGGTTCTCTTTCGAGTCGCGCACCGTAACCGGCCCATTCACCGTCGAAAGCCGGATCATCGCCGGCGCGTTGCCATATTCGATGCGCCGGTGCTCGTCGTCCCAGGTCTTCCGCGCATTATCGCAAATACTCGCCTTGCAGCTTACCGGCGCGTAGTTCGTGGACTCGACCACGAAACTGGACTGGTAACCGCTCGGAACCATCAATGTCAGAGGGCCGTTCTTGGCATCGGCCGAAAGGCCCTCTCCGCTCCACGTCTTCCCTTCCAATTCCACAGAGATCGGTCCATTCTCCGTATGAATTCGCACGCGTCCCCTGCCGCCGTCCAGGCTGATCGGGCCGTTCACAGCGGTGATCTCTGCGTCGCCGGAAAAATTCTTCAAGCTAATTGGGCCATTCTTGGCGTGGGCCGTGAGTTTACCGTCCACGTCGTAGAGAGAGATAGGACCGTTCATCGTGTCCATGTCGATAGACGCGGATTTCGGCGCGCGAATGAGTAGATAAACTGTCCATTCCTCATCATCCCCAGGACCGCTCGTCGACACCTTACCATTCTCGATGGACATCTTGATCTGCGATAGAATTTGTTCGGCCTCATCACCCGAACCCGACGCGGCCTTGCACGCTGTCACCGCATAGGTCTCTTTGTCCCAGCCCACCACCTGCACTCCGCCGTTGCTGTGGGGATGAACCTGCAACACCGCGGCTTCGTACTTGGTTAAGGTGCGCTCTTCAGAACGCACCATGGCGTCCCGGTCGTCAAAGCGGATGCGAAGATCGGAGCAATCAGTTGCGGGCTGTCGGTGGCCGCCGGAAATGTTCATGGAGTGGTGATGCCGGTTCGCTCGAGCGGTGGTGAAGCCGAGAGCCAGCAGGGCGGAAACCGAAATCAGGAAATACCAGCTGCGTCGAGGCATGGGGTCCTCCTAGCAGCTATAGACGACAGCGGAGGACTTTAGTCACGTCCAATGCACCCGAAAAATCAGTCCCAACCATCCCCGTCGTCGTCCGTGCCGATGGGGGGCCCATCCGGTGGCTCGGCAGGAGCCATGAGCTCCATGCGCTTCGGATCTTTCTCAAACTGCTCGATTTGCCATGATGCGAAGGAGAGGTGCGCCCGATCGGATATCGGCTGGCGACCCGCCAGGGGGGCATTAAGCCACCCATGCAATTCATCTAGCTCGAGCCGGGCGATGGCGCGTACTTCATCCGAGGCATGATCGTTGGCGGCAAGCGCCATCAGGTCATAGAGCGCGACCATATCCACGACATTGGCGATTTGCCCCGATGAGCCTTCGCCGTGCGGCGTTTTCCATGTCGCCGCAAGTATGGTCTCCAGGACTTCCTCTAATGCCGGGTTTTCCGCATTGAGGGCATGGAATTCCACAAGCCGCGCCGCGCGTTCGGGGTTGAAAAGAAATTGCAAGGTGTGCTGTGCCGCGGCTTCCGCGGGAGCGAGCGCATCAAAAACCGGACTGGTATGAATCTTGAAGTGCTCGCGGCCTCGTTCATAATCGGGCGGACGCGGCGGGATCATTTTCAGCAGCGGCTCGGGCAAAGCCAGGACGTCCGGCTTCAGCGTTGCCAGCACGGCCGCAAGAGCGCGCCGCTGTTCCGCGGGGGCCACGATTTGCGTGGCCGTTTGTCCGTCACCGCGCAGCGCAAACGTGTAGTCCATTCCGCCGACGAGTTTGCTGGTTGCCTCCACCTGATAGCGATGCACCAGGTAAAGCGGCACCAGCACGTCTTCGAGTGTTGCCAGTGGCGCTCCTTCCCGGATGTTATTCTCGCCGAAGCGCTGTAGTGCCGCGCCGCGAACTTGCATGAGGCGATTCAGCTCCTCGATGGCATTTGCGCCTGAATCCCATAGATGGGCTACGCTGCTGGACGAGCCTACGGGACGCGCGTCTTGATCCGTCAGGTAGCGCAGCCCTCGGCCGTACGCGTCCAGGAGGATTTTGCTCAGTGCGGCTTCTTCGTTCGTCCCCGGAGCAAAATCCTGATAACCAAACGCGATGGATACTTTGTCCCACTCGCCGATTCCCGTCGCGTAGGCGGAGGTAACGTCCGGCGTGCCGTCCGCTCCCAGCTTCACGTACGGCGCCGGATAATCCATCACGGAAGATCGATTGACCGTGCTTGCAGAATAGTTGTGCATGAGGCCCAGCGTGTGCCCGACTTCGTGCGCCGCAAGCTGGCGCAGCCGCGCCAGCGCCATCTCCTGCATCTTCGGCGAGACTGGTTTGCCTTTTTCGTAGGGTGCCAGGAGACTTTCGGCAATCAGAAAATCCTGCCGCACGCGCAAGGACCCGAGCGTCACGTGGCCCTTGATGATTTCGCCCGTTCGCGGATCAATCACCGCCGCGCCGTACGACCAGCCCCGCGTCGCGCGATGCACCCACTGGATCACGTTGTAGCGCAGGTCCATCGAATCTGCGCCTTCGGGCATGAGTTCGACGCGGAAGGCGTTCTGGTAACCCGCCGTCTCAAACGCTTGGTTCCACCAGCGCGCTCCTTCGAGCAGCGCGGAGCGAATCGGCTCTGGCGCTCCGCGATCGAGGTAGTACACGATCGGCTGCACCGCCTCGCTGACCGCTGCCTTCGGATCTTTCTTCTCCAGTCGATGCCGCGCGATAAAGCGCTTCACGATCGGCTCGCTGATGGGCGTGGCGTAGTCCAGGTAACCCACGCCGAAAAAACTCGCCCGCGGATCGTAGATGCGCGGCTTATATCCCGGCGGCGGAAGCTGCACGAAGGAGTGATGCTCGCGGACGGTGATCGATTCAGGAGAAGGCGTCACGTCGCGAACCCAGCGGCCCGGCTCCTCTCCCGCAAATGTGAGGGTGGCCTCGACTTCCGTATTCAAGGGAAAATTCTTGGTTTGCGGAAGGTAAATGGCGCATCGCGACGCGTCCAGATGATAAGCGCCCTGCTTCACCCGATGGAGCGTGGCTGGAACGCCATGGGCATCGCGCAGGAAAAAATCCGTAGCGTCCACTAGCGCGCGATCCTTCTCCTCCGCGGCCACGGTAAAGCCCCACAACGCGGACTCCGCGAAAGATTCGCGGACGGCACGGCGTTCGTCGGGATCGTTGCTCACCGCGCGGTAATCGAGATTTTCCTGGACCAGCAGGACCTTCAAGCCGCTGCGCTCGAAGCGCACCATACGCGTCGCGCCAAGCTGGCCGCGGTCCAGTCCAATGTCATTCGAACCGATACCCGCGGGAAGCCCGCTCTGGTAAAGAAATTCCGTGTTCCACTTGTCGATCTCAAGCCACAGCTTGCCCTGCCTGGCGTCCCAGTACAAATTGAAATAACCGGGAAGCTTCTCTGCCCCCGCGGTTTTCTGGGCGATGGTGGCGGTCTGGGGCGTTTCGGGCCGCGCGGCGGCAGCGCCTGAAGCCCCACAACCCAGCAGAGCAAGGAAAAACCAGCGCGAAACCTTCGACATGTTCGAAGCCTCCAAACGTAACGAATCCTTTTACAACAAATGGGGTTGACCGCGGAAGAAATTCCGGTCTGCTATACTGTGACTCTCAAACGAGACCCAGAATCGTGACAAAACTTCGCATCTCCATCGTTCAATACCTGAACACCGCGCCCCTCGTGTGGGGCTTCACCAACGGCCCGCTGCGCGGCAAATATGATTTTTCGTTCACCGTACCCTCGCAATGCGCCCAACAGCTGCGCATCGGCGAAGCGGACGTCGCGATTATCCCGGCCATCGAATACCAGCGCATCGATGATTTGGTGGTCCTGCCGGACATGGCCATTGCGTCGAAGAAGCAGGTGCGAAGCCTGCTGATCATTGCGAAGAAACCCATCGAACAGGTAAACAGCTTTGCGCTGGATGGCAGTTCGCGCAGCACTCAAACGCTTACGCGCATCCTGTGCGCGGAAAAGTGGAAGACCGCACCGGCGTTCTTTGAGGCCTCGCCGGACCTGGACGCCATGCTGGCGCAAGCAGACGCGGCGCTCTTGATTGGTGATCCAGCTTTGCGAATTGCCGTGGGGATCGAAAAAGATAGTTGGCCCGGCGCCCCAGGACAAACGGTGTGCCAGGCGGCAACGCTCGGGATTACCGGCCCGGAATTTCTCTACGTCTATGACGTGGTCGGCGAATGGCGAAGTCTGACCGGATGGCCTGCCGTCCTGGCGGTTTGGGCCGCCAGGCGAGACCTGGCCACTCCCGAAGTGGCCGCCGATTTCCTCATCTCCCGGGATTTCGGTTTGTCGCGCCTCCCGGAAATCAGCTTCGCAGCGGCGCGCGACCTGGAATTGCCGGAGCGGGCGGTCGAATCGTACCTCCGGCACAATATTGATTTCTCACTGGACGCGGAAAATCGTCGCGGGCTGGAGTTGTACTTCGATTACGCCGAAAAGCTTGGCCTGATCCCGCAAGTGAAACCGCTCGAATGGGCGGCCACGAAAATGGAGGCCGTGAAGTTGTAGGGGCACGCGCCGCGGCGGGTGCCGCCCTTCTCGCTTGCTCTTTCGAGGTTGCCTGAGGCTGTGGTTACAATGGCACGAAAGGATCGCTGAGCAAACATCTTGGGACTGACGAAACAACAAGCTCTGGACATGCTGGAATGCGATGACCTTGTGGGTCTTGGCATGGCCGCGCACCAGCTGCGCCTGAAGAAAAACGATCCCCGCGTGGTCACCTACCAGATCGACCGCAATATCAACTACACGAATTTCTGCACCGAGTATTGTTCCTTCTGCGCGTTCTACCGGCCGCTCGGCGCAAGAGACGGCTACCTCCTTTCGTTCGAGGAGATCTACAAGAAAATCGACGAAATGCTCGAGCTTGGCGGCACCGGAATTTTGCTCCAGGGCGGGTTGCACCCGGACTTGCAGATCGGCTATTACGAAAATCTACTGCGCTCCCTGAAGGCGCGCTATCCGCAAGTGCATTTGCACTGCTTCTCGGCGCCCGAGATTCTGTGCATCGCGGAAGTCTCTGAAATCAGCATCCGCGAAACGATTCAGCGGCTCATGGACGCGGGACTGCAATCCATTCCGGGCGGCGGCGCGGAAATTCTCGACGATGAAGTACGCACGAAGATTGCCCGCTTAAAGTGTACTAGTGACGACTGGGAAGAAATGCACCGCGTGGCCCATTCGCTGGGACTACGTACCACCGCCACGATGATGTTTGGGTGCGGCGAAGAGTTGCGCCATCGCGTCAACCATCTCGAAAGGTTGCGGCGGATTCAAGAAGATACGGGCGGCTTCACAGCCTTCATTCCGTGGATGTTTGCCACGGAAAATACGGCGCTTGGGAAAAAAGTCCAGGAAGCCACGGCAGTCGATTATCTGAAAACGCTTGCGGTCAGCCGCCTGTATCTCGACAACATCGACCACATCCAGTCAAGCTGGCTCACCCCCGGAATCAAAGTCTGCCAGATCGGTTTGCAATTCGGCGCCGACGATGTCGGCAGCATTCTTATTGAAGAAAACGTTGTCTTTGCCGCCGGAGTGAAAAACAGAACCAACGAAGGCGAACTCCGCCGCATCATCTCCGACGCCGGCTTCATCCCCGCCCAGCGCGACACACTTTATCGCAGTTATGCGCTGAAGTAGTCCCGCGGCAAGGTCATCGACAGCAGAAAGCGAAGCCCTAGGGCTTGGGACGCACGTGGATCGAAACATCGACGACCATGCCGTCAGGCAATTCGACATCTTCTAGCAGATAGAGCACTCCGCCGCGAAAACGGGCCTGGATCCGCCGAGGTTCGAGTTTGGAGTCGCTCGGTTCGGTTTTCTTTGCCGGGGGCGGGCTTGGCGCACGACCCTCAGTTTCATCCAGCGCTTCGTTGGCCAGAGCGTCGGCTTCGCGGTTCTGCTCGCGATAGACGTGCTCGATCCGAAAGGAATCGAACGCTTGTGACATTTTCTTGGCGCGCTCGAAAAGTGGACGCAGGTCCTCGCTCTTCACTTTGTACTGTCCGCGCATCTGCTTCACCAAGAGTTCGGAATCGCTCTCGATGTGCAGTACCCGAATACTGTGCGATTGTGCGTAGTCCATCGCCGCAATCAGGCCATAATACTCGGCGACGTTGTTGGTCATGCGGCCGATGTATTTCTTCAGCTTGGCGACGATTTCGCCGCGACCATCGCGAATGACTACGCCGTAAGCAGCCGGCCCAGGATTGCCGCGAGAGCCGCCGTCAATGTTTGCGCGATGCGCCGCAGCACCCGGCTTGGGCTCCGCGGGAGCATCGCCAAAGAGGCCTTTTCCACGGGGAGTTGGCGGGCGGCGCGGCATCAGGAATTTGTCGAGGCGGTGGAGGATGTATTGGCGGAACCAACGGCCGGATTCGCGATCGGAATTGGTTCGAGAGTGTACAGGATCAGTCCGCAACTCTCACAGCGGTAAACCTCTTCGTTGGTTTCCGTGCGCAACTCCTGAAGAATATGCGGCAGGACGCGCATGCCGCAACCGCGGCACTGCCCGTCGCGGGCTTCGGCCATGGCGGTGCCGTTGTGGCGCTTGGCGATGCGCGCGTAGAGGTCGCGTAAGTCTCCCGGCACCGGAGCTATGATTTTTTCACGCTCGGCGGTGACGGCGTCCAGCCTTTTCTTTTTCTCCGCCCCTTGCGCCTGAATTTCTTTTCGTTCCGCAGCGACGGCGTGCTCGGCTTCTTTCAGCCGCGATTCCACGATCTTCACGCGGCGTTCTACTTCTTCCCCGGCCATCATCACTTCGAGCTGGCGGTCATCGGCCTTGGCAACTTCAGCTTCGGCGTTGGCGATTTCGTGCTGCAATGCTTTGAAGGCTTCGTTGGTTTTTACGGCGCCGCTCTGATCGCGGTATTTACGCGCGCGATCTTTCCACTGCTGCCCGTCGAACTCAAACTTCTTGCGTTCCGCCACCACGCGGACGTGGGCTTCTTTAGCGGAGGCGACATCAGCACGGGCGCTTCCAAGTTTAGCTTCCGCTTCGCGAATCCGTTTTGGAAATCCTTCCAGTTCCGCGCGCAGCATGGCGATTTGGTGGTCAACGCGTTGCAGCTCAATCAAGTAAGGAATGGCGGGATGCATGTACAAGCAATTCTAGCACAGGGACGCGCCGGGCTTTGCGGGAACCGCGGCGGCGGATAGAATGCCTGCGCTTTTGCATGCAAGGGTTTTGGGAGTCGCTCGTTCTAAGGAGGAGTGAACATGCCGCACGTGCAAATTACCTGGGTGGAGGGACGGACACCAGAGCAAAAGCGGAAAATCGCGGAACGCGTCACGACCGCGCTGATCGAAGATGGCAAGGCCAAACGCGAGAATGTTCACGTGTCATTTCACGATGTTCCATCGACCAATTACGCCGAGGGCGGAGTACTCGTGGTGGATCAAAAACGCACGCCGTGACCGGGTGGCACGCAGCACGATCCTTTCCATATCCGGCGGTGGAAAAAGCTTCGCCTTGGCGCTGTGTCGGCGAGAAGTAGCTGACGAGGAGGGCCCACATGGCTAATCCCCTGGATAAACAGCTGGAGCGCTGGGTTTCCGCCGGCGTTGTCGATGCCACCACGGCCGCGCGTATTCGAACGCTGGAACAATCGCAAGGATCGAGCGAACGCTTGCGCTGGCCTGTCCTGCTGGCGGTGGCGCTAGGTGGACTGCTGCTTTGCGCCGGCGTGCTGCTGTTTGTGGCCGCCCATTGGGACGAACTCTCCCCGGCCTGGCGATTCACCCTCGTCCTTGTCCTGGTGGCGGTGTTTCCCATTGCCGGAGCTATGACCGAGGAACGGTTTCCAGCGCTGTCAACGACGTTTTACACTATCGGAACGATTTGCGTTGGTGCGGGAATTTTTCTTACCGCCCAAGTCTTCAATCTGCAGGAGCACTGGCCGAGCGGGATTCTGATGTGGACCATCGGCGCGCTTGCGGCCTGGCTTCTTTTGCGGCATTGGACGCAGGCAGCGCTGATGGCGCTGCTGGTTCCCGCGTGGCTGGCCGGGGAATGGGAAGTGCGCACCGTGGGTTTTGCCGTGAGCAACCGCTTGCTCACCGAAGGCCTGCTGCTGACCGCGATTGCCTACCTATGCGCAAGAACGAGCGGAGAAGATTCTGCGGCGCGGCGGGCGCTCGCCTGGATTGGCGCCCTAGCAGTATTGCCACTCAGCGTGGTGGCGTTTGTCGAAGGGCGCGAATCCTGGGGGTGGGGCTGGCAGAATCGGCCGGGGATTTCGCCTCTGCTGCACTTCATCGGTTGGGCCATCGCGATCTGCGCACCGCTGGCGCTGGCATTTGTGCTGCGTAAGACTGCGGCATGGACAAACGCAATCGCGGCGGTCTGGGTGTTGGTGATTGGGACATTCGGCGTCACGCATGGGGATAGCAATGCCCATCTGTCGATATTTGCGTGGAATTCGCTGGGGCCTTACTTTTGGGCCGGAGTCGGAGCGCTCGGCATGGTGGGCTGGGGATTGCTAGAGCGGCGGAGCGAGCGCATCAACCTGGGAGTCGCGGGGTTTGCTTTGACGGTGATCATTTTCTATTTCTCGGACGTTATGGATAAGCTGGGGCGTTCGGCGAGCCTGATTGGGCTTGGCGTTTTGTTCTTGTTCGGTGGATGGGCCCTGGAGCGAGCGCGGCGACAACTGGTCGCGCGTGTCGCGGGAGGAACACCATGAATCCGTCGCGGAAGGGGATCACTCTGGCGGTGCTGCAGTTGGCGCTGGTGGCAAGCCTGGGAGCGAAATATGCGATCGATCGCGTGCGCTTTCCGCGGGTTTGGGCCGAGACCGTGGCCTACGATCCCGATCTGCCGATTCGCGGCCGGTACTTAAGCGTGCGAGTGCGAGTCGATGCGCATCAAGTCTATGGCGGCGTGGAACCGCCAAAAGGCAGCCCGGTCAATTCTTGGAGCGACCAACGTGATGTCCATCTGCGCGCTGAGGGCGGGCATTTGGTGGCATATCCCGCGACACAGCCAACGGGCCTGCGCGTGACGAATTGGAGAACGCGCACCGGAGAACTAGCCGTGGCGCTCTCCGAGCCTGTAGCTTTTTTTTTGCCGGAGCACGCTATCGATCCGTCCCGGCGCCAGCCGGGTGAAGAATTGTGGATCGAGGTGACGGTACCGGAAAAGGGCCCCCCGCGGCCGATCCGGCTGGCGGTGAAGCACGGAGACACGTTTACGCCACTGGAAATCAAATGAAATCCGGACCGGCCTTCGCGGGAAACCGCGTTTTTCTGTTCAACGCCGGCTGGATTCCTTGCCGCTAGGAGTGCGCCTCGCGGCGGATGAAAGACCAATCGAGAAAATATCCAATTCCGACAGCAAGAGGAATGATGCCGAACGCGGCAGCCGTCCAGATGTCACGATCCGCTTGGATGCTCGCAATCAAGCCAAATGCAGCGATGTAGCCGAGCGCGCCGCTGACGAGCAGGATGCCCGCGCGGCGGGAGCGCGCCGCCTGATTCAATTCCGGCTCCATCGGAATGTCGACTCCGCGGGCAATCGCTGCGAGCCGCTCTTCGCTGCGCAGCTTGCGCACCCGGTAATAGGTATACAGCGCGCCGAGAGGGACTCCCATCCCCAGTATCACGGCCACTAATCCAATCAATTCTCCGCCCATGATGTGCTCCTTCTTTCTTTGAGGCGCCGGCAAGGCGCGTTTTATTGGGGAACCGCTTTCAACAGGAAGTACGCGGAGCAGGTGGGAAAAGTTCCCGGAATTAGGAGCAACTCTCTCTCTCCGGGAGCGCCCCACTCGCGGGAAATAGCCATTCCTCGCTGAAGCATCACTCGATTTCGTGGACTTGCATGGCGCTGTCGATGGCGAGATTGGGATAGCGAATGGGGGAGCCGGCCGGCGCAGGCAGATGCCGTGCCGCAGCGGTGAATTCACCGCCCGAGCACTCCAGCGTGTAGGAATAACCGTCGCGCTCGGTGCGCGTCATGGAAAGAGAATTGGAGGAGATGAGTTCGTCGAGAGAGACGCAATGGCCGTTCGTGGCCATGTAGCCGCGTTCCGCCTGGGCGATCTGCAGGAGGTCGCTTCGAATGCCGGTCAGGCTGATGGCCTGCGTCGGAGCGGTACCTTCGTCCGTAGTCGGCATTTTCTTCAAATAGAAGTAATACACGACAAAGAGAAGCGCGGCACCGATCAAAACGCCAACAAGAGAACGCATAGTAGAATTGTGGCCTTACCCGTTGCCCACCGCAACAGAACCGCACAACGAGGTGTACAGGAAACAACCCTCTCCATTTTCGCACTGTATCTCAGCCGCACAGTTAGAGTCCTGCCAATCGCCGAATTCTCCCGCTATAACGCTCCCCTTGGGGACAGACGAAGGAATACGACAGCGCCGCCCGCTCCAACTGCGGGCCCTCGAAAAACTGAGAGTCGAACAGGCTGGTGAGCTCCAGAGCGTGACGCTGCCCTGGGCATCGCTGCGTGCCGGCGGCGTGATGCTTGGGCATGAATGCCAGTCCATGGACGATTTCCTCGATTATTTCCAACCGACGGACGGAAGAATTGGAAGACGTTTCCGGCCAGGCGCTGCCAGCCGCGCCGTACGTCGTGCTGGCGGTAGGGATATTCGAGGGCGTACACCGGATGGGCAGGCGGGAACAGCAGGACGATACGGCTGTGGCGCCGTTCATCTTTGCAGTTGAACGGTGCCGGCGGCGTGTGCCCACAAAAGCATGTAGAGAGTGGGCAAAGAGGTCCGCGTTTGCCGTTGACAGGCCAGGCGCGCTCCAGTAACTACGATAGATACAGGCTCACTAGCGTCCCAACGTTTTCGTTGCAAACGATTGGACGTCCTTGCTTGGCAAGACCTTTTCGCATGGTCAACCCCGTACCGATTTCAATGGGTTGGTGAAGGCCGCTGCTATTGGGATCAATCCCTGGCGAGAGAAAAACGTCCACTTTCTTCGAACCTTGGGTCACTACTCGTACAGGTTCATAAAATCAGGAGAGTCCTCGATGAAGATGAAGTCGCCGTTTGCCTTCGGGCTGGCCTTACTGCTTTCGCTGCTAGTGGCGATCCCCACGGAGGTTTGGGCCGCGCCCCAGTCGGCGGTACAGCGCGCCGGTGAAGTCTCCCGCGTGATTCCGGCCGTGAGTATCGCTCGCCGCGGCAAAACCATCACCGCGTCGACGAAGACCTCCGTCGATTGGCTGGACCTGGTAAGTACCCAGGTGAATGCGCGCGCGCGCATCGCGCTGGACGACGGTTCGGTGTTGAGTGTGGGCTCGGAATCGTCCATGAAGGTTGTCAAACACGACCTCGGAGCGCAGCAGACCGAGCTGGAGTTGACCTACGGGAAGCTCCGGACGCAGGCGCAAAAGATCGCCAAGCCGGACGGGAAATTCGAGGTGCGCACACCAGCAGGCGTCGCCGGCGTGGTGGGAACTGATTTTTTTGTGGAATATGGGAACAACACGATGACGGTGATCGCTTTTGAGGGATTGGTAAAAGTGTGCAACCTGTCCGGCGTTTGCGTGCTTGTCAAGGCCGGGCAGATGACCAGCGTGCGCAGCGGGGACAACTCCGGGCCGCTGCCGCCGCAGCCGGCGACCCTGGATCTGCTGGTAGCTTCCAGCAAGGACACGGATCCTGGAGCCCCGTCGGGCATGCCCGGTGTGGGGCCGCACCTTGGTGTTTGGGGGACGGTTGGAATTGTTGCCGGAGCTGTCGGAGTCGGTTTGGGTGTGGGGTTGACGCGTGGTGCAGGGGGAACCAGGGTAGTAGGAAAAGGCGGCTGCCAGAACAATCCAGCGGCCTGCTGATATTTAACGCATCAAGCAGAATTGCGCTTGCAGGGCCCAGGCGGATCGCACTAGCCGCGGCCTGTGGTCTTTCGGCACAGCGGCGGCACCTGGCCCGCCAGACATGCAACGCACCGAGGCAAAAAGCCGTCCAACAAGGGTTACCCGAACGGCGATAACGCGCCCGGGGCTTGGTACGTCCGCACTCGGTGGCGTACACTGAATGTTTCGCGGTGCCGTCAAATTGTAAGTGAGGGCTCTTGACCAATTCGAATCGTAGTCACTTCGTTGCTATCTTCTGCGGGGTGATTTTACTCGCAACCCTGACCCTTCTGACGGTCGAAGCGACACACGCTGCGCCGCCTGATGCGCAGGCCAAGCGCTCCCCACTGCTCGCGGCACTACAAGCAGAGCTGGAGCGCTCGATGAATACGTTGAGCGCGCTGGACCCTCCGGTCTACTACATGGGCTATACCGTCACGGAGACGCAGCGCGCCGATGTGTCCGGTTCGAACGGGGCGCTGCTCAACAGCAACGAAGCGCGAAACCGATGGCTGGAGGTTTCGGTTCGCACGGGGAAGTACGAGCTGGACAATTCGCACAAGGTCGGTGAGCGGCAGATGGCCAGCGGCGGGCCGGGCGCACCTGTGCCCATCGACGACGACGCCGAAATTCTGCGCCGCACGATTTGGCTGGAGACCGACAGGCAGTACCGGGCCGCGTCCGAAGCGCTGATCAAGATCAAGACGGGCAAGGAAGTAAAAGTGGAAACGGCGGAAGGTCGCGCACCGGATTTCTCGCGAGAAGAGGCGCACACCTTTATCGGGCCGCAGGTTTCCATCGCCGTGGACCGCAAGCCGTGGGAGGAACGAGTCCGCGCGTATACCAAAGCCTTTCGGGAATCGCCGGCAATCATCAATTCCATCGTCACGTTCTCGGCGCAAGCACAAAACGCCTATCAGGTGACCAGCGAAGGGACGCAGCTGCAATTCGGGCAAATTCGCTACCGGCTGGAGTTGTTCATCCAAGGCAAGGCGCCGGACGGCATGGACATCGACCGCTACTACAATTTCGATTGGGTCGACCCCAAGGACGCACCGGACGACCGGGGGGTCCATGCGGCGGAAGCGACGATGCGCAAGGAATTGGAAGGGCTGGTCGCCGCCCCCATCAACGATCCGACCGTTGGGCCGGCCCTGCTGACGGGACGCGCCGCAGCGGTGTTTTTCCACGAAGTCTTCGGCCATCGCGCCGAAGGTCATCGCCAAAAGGACGTAACCGAAGGACAAACGTTTTCGAAAAAGGTGGGCGAGCAAATCTTGCCGGATTTTCTGAGCATCACCGACGACACCACCATGAAAAAGCTCGGAAAGCAGGACCTACTGGGCTACTACCAGTTCGATGATGAAGGTGTGCCTGCGCAGCGCGTGCCGCTGGTGGATCACGGGGTGCTTAAGAATTTCGAAATGTCGCGGTCCCCGCTAGTCGGGTTTCCCCGTTCGAACGGGCACGGCCGGCGGCAGCTTGGCGCAACGCCGGTTTCACGGCAGGGCAACCTGATTGTGCAAAGCAGCAAGACGGTCACCAACGCTCAGCTCCGCGCCAAGCTGATTGAATTGATCAAGGCGCAAGGCAAGCCCTTTGGGTTGCTGATCGATGACATTGCGGGCGGATTTACGTTCACTGGACGCGGGCAGCCGCAGGCGTTCCAGGTGCTGCCCCTGGTGGTCTACAAGGTTTATCCCGACGGGCGGCCTGACGAATTGGTGCGGGGCGTGGATATTGTTGGCACGCCGCTCGCTGCGCTGACCAAGATTGTCGCGACCGGCGATACACCGGAAGTTTTCAACGGCTACTGTGGCGCGGAATCGGGATCAGTTCCCGTTGCCGCCGCGTCGCCCGCGATTTTGACTTCGGAATTGGAAGTGCAGAAAAAAGAGAGTTCCACGGACCGACCGCCGATCCTGCCGCCGCCCGCCCACGATGTAATCAAGACCGGAGGCCTGCAGTGAAGTACGCCGAGAAAATGGCAGGACTGATTCTGCTCCTGATGGCGATGGAGTCTGGAGCGGCCGCGGGGGCCCAGGTTCCGCAGGATAACGATCACACGCTGCAGGCCATGCGCGATGAGATGGCACGCGCCAAGACTCGCCTGGAATTGAAAATACCGAACGTCGACCAGCCAGTGCGACCGTACTATGTCGAATATCGATTGGTCGATCTTGAGGTGCGCGAAGTTGTCGCCGAATTCGGCACATTGCTCTCCAGTACGCATACGCGGAACCGCTTCATGGATGTGGAAGCGCGTGTCGGCAGCTACAAGCTGGATAGCTCGAATTTTGTTAGCGACGACGGCTTCCGCGGCTTTATCGGACCGACCGGCTCGGTGGGCATCGACCGCGATTACGATTCGCTGCGACAGGACTTGTGGATCGCCACGGATCAGGCCTTCAAGGAAGCGGTGGAGACCTATTCGCGAAAGCAAGCGTATCTAAGCAGCCTGGCGCGGCAATCGGACATCGACGATTTCTCGAAAGCCGAGCCCGAGCAACTCATTGAACCGCTGGAGACGCCGGATTGGACCGGCCGCAACTGGGACCAGGAAGCGCGCGACACTTCGTCCGCGCTGCGGGCGTTTTCCGAGATTCACGAATCGCGCGTGACCTATTACCTGGTCTACGGGACGGAATATCTGCTGACCAGCGAAGGAACGGAAATCCGTCAGACTCGCCGGTTCGCTGCGATTGAAGCAGGAATGAGCGCTTTGGCCGACGATGGCGTACCGCTAAACCATTTTTATGCCACGTACGCGACGCGCCCGGCCGACTTGCCGAGCGTCGAGACGGTGCGTAAAGGATTAAACGTTGCCTGTACCGAACTCATGGCGCTGCGGGTCGCGCCTCCCGCGCAGGACTATACTGGCCCGGTTCTTTTCGAGGCTCGCGCGGCGGCGGCCATGCTGGCCCAAGTGCTTGGACCCGCGGTTAACGGCGCGCGGCCTCCGATTTCGTTCAGCCCGGTGATGGAACAGATGCTCAGCGGGCTGGGGGGAAAGAGCGACTGGGTGTCGCGGCTAGGCGCGCGCGTTTTGCCGTCTGGCGCTTCGGTGGTGGATGATCCAAGCGCAAAGGATTTCAGCGGCATGTCTCTGATTGGTGGCTACGCCGTGGACAATGAGGGGGTGCGCGCTCAGAAAGTCACGCTGGTGGAAAATGGCAGCCTGAAGGCCGAGCTGATGTCCCGCCGGCCCGGGCCGGACGCCGATAAGTCCAACGGACACGGTCGCGCTGCGTTTTTGAACGACGCCAAGCCCACGATGAGCAATCTGTTCTTTTCTTCGGCGGAAACTCTTTCCGCGGCAGAGTTGAAAAAGAAATTTCTGGACACCTGTCGCGCGGAAAAGCTGGCCTTTTGCCTGGTCGTACGCGAGATGGACAACCCCGCCCTGAGCCTGTTGCACCAGGAAGATTTCTCCGACCTACTGGCCAGCTACGGCGGCGGCGCCGGGACGGGCGATCGCCTGCCGCTGGTCGTTTACCGCGTGTACCCGGAAACCGGCCGGGAAGAGTTGATCCGTGGCTCGCGCATCATCGGATTGAACTCGCGCGCGTTGCGGAACCTCTCCGGAATCGGTAACGATAGTTTCGTCTACAACTACATGCAGAGCCAGATCAACGGATTTGCCGGCACGGCGCTAGGTGCCTTTGGTTCGGCACCAAGCGGCTTACCGGCCTCGCTGGTAGCGCCTGCGCTGCTGTTCGAGGAACTCGAAGTGCGCGGGGCACGCGGAGAAGCCAAGCGGCTGCCGCTCTTGCCTCCGCCGCCGATGAGCGCCACGAAGTGAGTCCTTTTCGAGAAACCGCGGTTATGAATGAATTTACACGTCGCCGGACTTATCCTTCGGGATGGCCACGGCGGCAGCGTACGGCTTGCTGGTGGGCGTAGAACGTGTTTGCCTTTCGGCTTTCGCGGATAGCGCCGACCCGGAAGACGATCCGGGCCCGGTCAAGATCGTGAAATTCGCAGACCATGGCGACAGGCTGGGAGTTTATACCTGGCGAAAGTGCGGAAGAGCAGGTCCGAATGGAAGAAGCGGCTCACCCCGCTCGAATACGATGTAACGCGGCGGGCGGCGACGGAATTCGCCTTTTCCGGTGCGCTCTACGATCAGCACGCGCCGGGACTCTACCGCTGCGTTGATTGCGGCAACGGCTTTTCGATCCCAGGGCGAAATTCGACTCCGGCGCTGGCTGGTAGAGCTTTTGGGAAGCAATCGCCACAGCAAATGTGTGCGAGAAAAAAGACTTCAGCGCGGGGGTGCTGCGAACGGAAGTCAAATGCACCTTGTGCGACGCGCATTGGGGACATGTCTTCACGGACGGACCCGAGCCGACCGGTCTTCGCTACTGCCTGAACTCCGTGGCGCTGCGATTCATCCCCAGGCCAACAGCGCATCAGAAAAACCCTGACGAACCCCCTCCATAGAACGGCGGGGACAGGTGGTTCCGCCCGAAGTTTTTCACTGCTTCACGTCCGCAAGCAGATCTTCATAGTCGTTGATGGAGACGCGGTCGATTTTTCCTGCCAAGGTGATGTCCACCGGTTCGCTGGAATGCGTTACGCCGAGCGTTCCCAAGCGGACCGTTTTGTCAGCCATGTGTGCATACAGCGGCACCGTTCAGGGGCAAGTACGGCGCGATGAAACTGAGACTTGAGGCCGCGATAGCCGGCGGAGCAAAGGCCGCGCGTTCGGGAGAATGGGGGGAATTGAGGTAGTCTAGGCGGACCATGCTGGCGATCAACCAGGCCGAGGAAGGTCGGGAAAAGAAGCGGGCCGCGCTCCTGAGCGTAGGTTCCGCTCTGCTGTTGGTCTCCCTCAAGACGTTTTTGGTCGTCCGGACGGGAAGCTTGGGTGTCCTTTCCGAAGCACTGCATTCCGGTCTCGACTTGCTTGCCGCGATCATCACATTTCTCTCCGTGCGCATGTCCGACCAGCCGGCGGATGAGCGGCATCCCTACGGGCACGGAAAGTTTGAGAACTTCTCCGCCTTCGTCGAGACCGGGCTTCTCGCGCTGACAGCTCTGTACATCGTTTATGAGGCGTTTCACCGGCTGTTCTTCCGCAGCGTGCACATCCACCCGAGCATCACCGCGATCCTGGTGCTGCTGGTGGCTTTGTCGATCGATCTAACGCGGGCGCGGGCGCTCGGACGTGTGGCTCGAAAATATTCCAGCGACGCCCTAGAGGCCGATGCGCTGCATTTCTCGACCGATGTATGGAGCACCATGGTCGTGATCGTCGGCATCGGGCTGGTCTGGGCCGGTGAAGCGTGGAATTTGCCTTGGCTGATCTACGCCGATGCCTTGGCGGGGCTGACAGTGGCGGCCGTGATTTTATGGGTGGGCGCACAGCTCGGCAGACGCACGCTGGATGCCTTGTTGGACGCGGCCCCGCAAGGGTTGCAGCAGGAAATCGCCAAGGCCGTGGCGCGCATGGATGGGGTGCTGGATGTCGATCGCGTGCGCGTGCGCCGCGCCGGCAATCGCCACTTTGTCGACGCGACCGTGAGTGTGGCGCGGACGGCGAGCCTCGAACAGGTCCACGCTCTAAGCGACGCCATCGAAAAACGCATTGGCGAGATCGTTCCCGCAGACGTGATGGTGCACGCCGAACCTCGCGCACCTCAAGGCGAGCACTTATTCGAAGCGATTCGCGCGGCGGCCCAAAGCCTGGGCCTCGCGATTCATGACTTGACCGCCGTCCAACAGGAGGGGCAACTCTTCATTGAGTTGCACCTGGAGGTTGATGAGAATTTGAGCCTGCGCGAGGCGCATCGCCAATCCACCGAGCTGGAAGAGAAGATTCGCGAGCTGCGCGACGGCCACGTGGAAGTCAATATCCACATCGAGCCGCTGGGCCGGCACATTGCCACGCCGGACACGGGTGTTGGCGAGTTGAAGCAGCTTTCGCGGGCCATCGAGGAGTTTCTGAACAAGCTGACGCTGGAATTCGACGAGCTCGTGAATTGCCACGACGTGCGCGCGCGCCAGGTGGAACACCACCTTCTGGTTTCGTGCCACTGCACGATGAAGAGCGACCTCCCCATCACCCAAATCCATGATGGGACCGCGGAATTGGAAGACCGAGTAAAGGAAAAGTTTCCGCAGATCTATCGCGTCACAATTCACCCCGAACCATTCGAGGAAAAGTAGCAGCACAGGTTAAAGCCTGTGCTACCGCACCCCGGAACGGCGAGCCAAGACCTGCGCGCCCAGCGCGATCAATGCTGGAAAACAAACCAGAACATAGCGTGGTTCAGGCGTTTCCAGGGTAGTCAGGAAGCCCGTGCGGAGTGCCATGAATAGCCCGAGGAACGCAACCACCGGCCGGGCCGCTGGATTGGAGCGCCAAAGCCGCACGGCGCCCCACACGCCTAGCCCAACATAAAACAAATTCAGCACAAAAAAAAGGCTGGTGACTTGCTGATCGACGGGGTCATCCTCGCGCATTTGCGCCAGCGGAAAAACGTGTCCTGCAACCGGCAGCAATTCAATGCGCGGGGTAAACCAGATGGCGACGGCACGCGCCGCGGGCAACCAGAGATACGTTCGCAAGGGATGGCGCGCCACGCGTTGGCGCGCCAGTTGGGCAAACGCGGCGTCTTCGTCCGGCGTCAGCGTCAGATCATTGTTGTACTGCTCAAGAATCATGGCCACGCGCTGTTTTTCCTCCAGGGTGTCAAAGGCGCGCGTGGGGATGTCCTCCACGGAGATGGCTTCTTCATTCAGCTTCCACGGCACCAAATAGCAATCGCGGACACGGTAGAGCCAGGTCTTTTCCCAGGCCATGAAGCCGTTGGGAACCAGTTCCCCGGGCAGATTTGAGTTCTTAGGGGCGAGGAATTGCGGTTCGCCCAATGTTATCCAGTTGCGCAACGCCCAGGGAGAGAGCACCAGCAAACAACCAAGCGCCATTGCCAGACCAGTCGAGAGCCAACGCCGGAAACTCCGGAGAAAGAAGAGTCCACCAAACACTATTGCCGCGGCGAAGAGCAAGATCGGTGTTTCAGGGCGAAATAGCGTACCCATACCGGCAGTCAATCCGCCTCCCAGTGCGGTGTATTCCACGCTCCTCGGTAGGGGCAGATGCGAGCCGGTCACGAGAAAGTCAGGCTTGTTGACTCGCCGGAGAGCCAGCACAAGAGCGCAACAGGCCAGCCCGGTCCACAAAGCAGCAAAGACTTCGGTCAGCGGCACTGCCGTGTAGTTGGCGATGAAGGGACACAAAGCGGCGAGCCAGAGCGCCATGGAATAGGCACGTTTGTTCGGCGCGGAGTCTAGGGAGGTGCACGCCAAGAGTGCCGCCAGCCTGGCGATTACTAGGCAGGAAAGAAGATCCACGCCGATCTGCGCCAGCAGCACGCCCGTGCGCGCGTCTGCGCCGGTGCGTCCCGTCAGGGCATAGATGATAACTAGAAACGCCGGATAACCCGGCATGCGCAGATCAACCGGCGTGATCTCGCCGCCGACGGTCATCGCATAGACGTGGTGTTTCAACCAGTTTGTGGCGATCTGTTCGTAAAGAACCGTGTCGCCGGAGTTGGCGGGAAACTTCACCACGAAAAACAGCCGCAGGCAGAGGCCCGCAGTTAACGCGGCAAGGGGATTCGAGAAAACTCGCTTCATCAATGCCACGCATCTTACAATAGAGCAGACGGAATCGCGCAGACGGACGGGGGCTCCAGGCTGATCTATATTTGCCTGCCGTGCCGCCGGGTTGAAAGGTGAAATGAAGGAACGCGGTCCCATATTTTATGACGCGGAACGTGTACGCTGGCGCCGCACCCGCCGCGTAATGGAAATTACCGGCGTTCTGCTAACCCTTTTGCTCGCCTATTTTTTCGTGACTATCGCCGTCAGCGTGGATTTGCCCGCGGGGCTGCTGCCGGATACAAAACCCAAATATCAGGCGCTCAAATCGAAAAAGAAACCAGGGCCCACGCGGGAAGGCCGGCATCGCCGCGTGGCCAACATCGGAACTTTGCCGGCGAGTTACGATCCGTTGCGCGCGGCGTTTTTTGTGAGCTGGGATCCCAATAGTCTCGCGTCGCTGAAAAAACACTACAAGGACATTGACCTTCTGATTCCCGAGCAACTGCATGCGGTCTCCGCGGATGGCGCGCTGACCATCGTGGATTATGAGCGCGGGCAGAATACCGTCAAAGCGTCGCCCGCAGAGGCCATCACGCTGCTGAAGGACGACAAGCTCCACCAGTGGATGAAATCGTTCAATCCCCCCATCGAGCTCCCCTTGATGGGTCTGGTGAACAATTACGACGGCGCGGAGTGGCGCATCAAGGAAATGGCGCAAATGCTTCAGAGCCCCACTGCGCGGCAGAGACTGGTGCGGGACGTTGCTGAATACGCAGCAGAGTCGCACGAGGCCGGCATCGTCGTCGATCTTGAAGAGGTTCCCGATGCGAGCCAAGCGCACCTCCGCGCACTCATCGGCGCGTTGGCGCCCGCGCTCCACTCCAAGGGCTTGAAATTAATGATCGCCTTGCCCGCCCGCGACGACTCTTACGACTACGAATATTTTGGCAAGAAGTGCGACGCCATCGTACTGATGAATTACGACCAGCACTGGCCGTATTCCCCGCCGGGCCCCATCGCGGCACAGGACTGGTTCGTGGAAAACCTGCGCCAAGTGCGTGAAGTCGTGCCCGCGCAAAAAATCGTCGTGGGGATTGCCAGCTATGCCTACGACTGGGCTGCCGCGCCGAAAAAAGAGTACGGGGCCGCGGAGGAGTGGAGCATCCAGGAAGCTTTGCTGCACGCCGAAGAATCGGATGCCGACGTCGAATTCGACGGCGATTCTCTGAATCCGCACTACTCGTATTTCGACGAGCACAACCGCGTGCATCAGGTGTGGTTGCTCGACGCCGTAACCGCCTACAACGAATTGCGCGCGAGCGAAAGGCTCGGAGTTCAAGGCACAGCGCTATGGCGGCTCGGGTCAGCCGATACTTCGCTCTGGCCGATCTGGGACGCGGTACGGGCCGATGATGGGGCTCGCCAAAAACTCGCCGATCTGCCGCCCGGTCCCGATCTAATCCTCGAAGGCGACGGCGACATCTGGCATATCACGGACACTCCCCAACACGGCAAGCGCTCGTTCCAATATGACCCGGGCAGCGATCTATTCACCGATGAGTCGTACGACGCGATTCCGCTCTCCTATAACATCGATCGCCTGGGCGGGGCGGTTAAGAAGATTGCCATCTCCTTCGATGATGGCCCTGATCCACGCTGGACCCCTAAGATCCTGGACATCCTGGAAGAAAAGAAAGCACCGGGCGTCTTCTTTGTCATCGGCGACGAGGCGAATAAAAGGCCGGATATCCTAAAACGCGAATTCGCCGAGGGTCACGAAATCGGGAATCACACTTTTACGCATCCGAAGTTCGACGAGATCTCACACACGCAAATCCGCTGGGAATTGAATCTGACACAGCGTCTGATTGAAAGCACCCTCGGCGTCAAGACCATTCTCTTCCGTCCCCCCTACGGCATCGATCATCAGCCCGAGTATGCAGAGGAAGTGGCGCAGCTTCCCCTAGCTCAGGAGATGGGTTACTTGATTGTGGGCCAGCGCATCGACCCCGACGATTGGAGCCTGCGCGGAGGCAAGCCCATCCCTGCAAAGGACATTGTCGACAGCGTTCTGAGGCAAGCAGATAAAGGAAACATCATACTGCTGCATGATGGTGGCGGCGATCGTACCCAGACGGTGATCGCTCTTCCTCAGATCATCGACGCGTTGCGTGCACATGGATACCAGCTTGTTTCCGTTTCAGACCTGATTGGAAAAACGCGCGCCGAAGTGATGCTGACTCTCTCCCCCGAAGAGCGCTTCGAGGCGCGCGCCGATGGATTTATCTTCACGTTGTACCAGTGGCTTCGTTTCTTCATTGGCATGATCTTCATTCTCGGCATCGTGCTGGTGAGCGGCCGCGCCGTGATCATCGGCCTGCTCGCGCTGATCGAGAAGCTGCGGCCGGACGATTCCGTGATGCCTGATCCTCCGCCGAGCGTAACCGTACTGATCCCGGCGCACAACGAAGAGCGCGTCATCGTGCAGACGATCACCTCGGTGCTGCTCTCGGATCTCCAGGACTTGCAGATCATCGTTGTGAACGATGGCTCCACGGACCAAACGGGCGAGTTGCTGGATACCAACTTTTCGCTTGAGCCGCGCGTCCGCATCATTCATCAGGTGAATCGCGGAAAAGCGGCGGCCTTGAATCAAGCCATGTCCCTGGCGGATGCCGAAATCGTGGTGACCATCGACGCGGACACAGAAATTGAGTCGGATGCTCTTGGCAAGCTAATTCGTCACTTTTCGGATCCCCAGGTTGGCGCGGTCGCCGGCAATGTGAAGGTCGGCAACCGCTCGCGCTGGCTCACGCGCTGGCAAGCGCTTGAGTACATCACCAGCCAGAACATGGAGAAGCGCGCGTTTGACCTCTTGAATTGCATTACCGTGGTGCCCGGAGCGCTCGGT
>WNFP01000659.1_pt1 | contig 38068 bp, 38 predicted proteins | sample 5400201 | NCBI WGS metagenome assembly WNFP01 (sample SAMN13153355, study PRJNA577476) | soil metagenome | isolation source: 115 cm saprolite under Madrone tree | place: USA:California | collected 2016-06-14 | reverse complement strand
GCGGCAGGGGAAGGCCCAGGCGGTTCACGGCGTCCAGCACGGTAGCGCCCGCGGGAACTTCGACCGCCGTGCCATCGATGATGAGGCGGAGGCTCATACCACTAGTCCCTGATCCAGGACTCCGCGAGCGGTACCTCAGGAGCGGCCCGGCGCTCGGCCGCCTGCTCTTCAGAGGCAGGAGCGAGCTGGACGAGGCGGGCGACCTCGGCCTGGCGGTACAGGCGCTGGCGCTTGATCCCCTGGCGATAGCTCTTGAGGAAGCCCCGGCTCACATACGCGTAGAGCGTCTCGCGCTTGACCCCGAGCACGGCCGCCGCCTCTTCTCCCGTCAGATACTCTTCGCCGTCGACGATTAGCATGACGTGGCTGCCATCGTAACAGCCGGGCTATGACCTATCCATTCGAGTATTGTTGAATCAATGTAAATCAAGTATAGTCAATTCACGGCAACTCAAGCACATTTTTGGCTCTCACGAGGAGGACGGACATGGACCAGACGTGGAAGACGGGACTCCAGGACGTGGTGGCCGCGCGATCCGCCATCTGCCAGGTCGACGGGGAAGCGGGCCGCCTCTACTACCGCGGCTATGAGATCGGCGAGGTGGCGGCCTCGGCCAGCTTCGAGGACGTGACGTACCTTCTCTGGTTCGGTGAGCTGCCGACCCCGGTCCAGCGCGCCGACTTCGCGGCCCGGCTCGACGCCTCGCGCGGCCTCTCCCCGGACATCGTGGCCATGCTTCGCTCGCTGCCCCATGGCTGCCATCCCCTCGACGCGCTCCGCACCAGCGTGTCCCTGGCGGCCACGCGCGATCCCGATGTCCGCCTGAGCGACGAGGCAGCCAATCTCCGCAAGGCGTACCGGCTGATGGCCCTCGTGCCAGAGACTGTCGCGGCATGGCAGCGGATCCGCACCGGGCGCGAGCCGCTCTCCATCGGGCCCGCCGGATCGCACGCCCCCCGCTTCCTCCATTTACTGGGAGGGCAGGCGCCCTCCCCCGAGGTCGGCCGCATCATGGACGTCGTGCTCACCCTGCACGCGGACCACGAGTTCAACGCCTCGACCTTCGCCGCCCGCGTGGCCGTGGCGACCATGGCCGACCTCCACGCCGCCATGGTGGCGGCCATCGCCACTCTCAAGGGGCCGCGTCATGGCGGGGCGAACGATGACGTCCTCGCCATGCTGCACGAGATCGGGGACCCGGCGCGGGCGGAGGCCTTCGTGGAGGCGAGGATCGTCGCGCGCGCCGGTTTGTCGAAACGCGAGCGGAGCAATCCAACTTCACGGGTCCCTGGCTTCGGGCACCGCGTCTACAAGGTGGACGATGCCCGCGCCCGCGTGCTCCGCGGCATGGCCAAGGAGTTGGCCGGCGCCACCGGCCGTGGCCGGCTCTTCGAGGTGGCGGAGGGGGTATACGAGGCCATGCGCGCGCGCACCTCGCTTCCCGTGAACGTCGATTTCTTCTCGGCGGTCGTCTACGACGCCCTCGGCATTCCCCCCGATCTCTGCACGTCCATCTTCGCCGTGGGGCGGATCGCCGGCTGGTGCGCCCACGCTCTCGAGCAGTACGCGGACAATCGGCTCATCCGGCCGCGCGCGGACTATGTCGGGCCGACGCCCCGCCCCCTCGCGCCCGTGGCCGTCTAGAAGGCTTCCGGAAAGTCACGAAGGGCGGAGAGGAGCGAGAGCGGCGCGGCCTGCCCGAGGCCACAGAGCGAGGCGAGGCGCACGACCTCCGACAGCTCGCCGATGGCCGCGCCGTCGGGGGCCTCGAGCAGGTCGCGCAGTCGCGCCGTGCCCTCTCGGCAGGGCGTGCACTTGCCGCAGGATTCCCGCGTGTTGAAGTCGAGAAGCGTGTGGATCACCTCGCGGACCGAGACGGACTCGTCGAGGGCCACGATCCCGCCCGTCCCCGGATTGACGCGGCCTCCGGGCACGAGCGGCTCATCGAGGTCGCGCGGAGGGACGAGGACGCCCGAAGGGCCGCCCAGGACGACGCCCTGCAACGCGTGGCCCGCGGCGACCCCGCCGCCGATCCGCTCCACGAGATCGCGCAGTGAGGCACCCATTTCCGTCTCGGCCAGTCCGGGACGGGCCACGTGTCCGGAAAGCCCGAAGCACTTCGTGCCGTGGCCCCGGCCGAGGGCGGTCCACCACTCGGCCCCGCGCTCCAGGATCAGCGGGACGGCGAAGAGGGTTTCGACGTTGTTGATGACCGTCGGCTTCCCGAAGAGGCCCGCTTCGGTGGGGAAGGGGGGCTTGGGGCGGGGCATGGCCCGTTTCCCCTCGAGCGACTCCATGAGGGCTGTCTCCTCGCCAAGGACAAAGCCGCCCGCGCCGCGGCGGATCTCGACCTCGACCGTGAAGTCGCTGCCGAGAACGCGATGGCCGATCAGGCCCCATCGTCGAGCGTCGGCCACGGCCCGCGCCATTCGCTGGGCCGAGAGATTCGCCTCGCCGTGAATGTAGAGGTAGACATGGCTCACGGCGGCCGCGTAGGCCGCGAGCAGCGCGCCCTCGAGAAGCCGGTGAGGATCGCCCTCCATGAGGTGACGATCCTTGAAGATGCCCGGCTCGCCCTCTTCGCCATTGACGATGAGGTACCGGGGTTCACCGGCGGCCCTGCGCGCCCCCTCCCACTTGAGGGCCGCGGCGAAGTACGCTCCCCCACGCCCGCGCAGTCCCGCCGCCTTCACGGTCTCGATGACGGCCTCGGGCCGAGCCGCCTCGAGGGTGGTGGCCAGCGCGGCATAGGAGCCGCGCCTGATCGCATCCGCGATATCGCCGGGAAGCACCAGCCCGCAGCGCGCCGTCAACTCGCGGCGCTGACCGGCGAAGAATTCCGCGACTTCCGGATGCGGCTCGAGCCGTTGCCCGACGACGGCGTCGAGCAGCCCCGGGATGCGATCGGCCGTGACATGGGGCAGGACGTGGCATCCACCATCAGCGGCCTCGACGGCGATCGTAGGAGCGGCCCAGCAGAGCCCGGCGCAGCCTACCGTCACCACTCGAGCCGGCAATCCTCGTCGGGCAATCTCCTCGTTCAGCGCCCGCAGCGTGTCGGTCACGCCCACGGACAAGCTGCACGAACCGATGCCGACCATGAGGGTCAGCCGGCGATCGGCGAGCCCCCCGGCACGACGCAAGATTTCCTGGAATGAGCCGCCGCCCGAACCCTCGCCCCCGGAGGGGGAGAGGGCAGGGTGAGGGGGCGCATCGAGCACACGCGCCAGATCGCCCACGGCGACGCGCCCATGCGCCGCTCCGTTCACCTCCACCATCGGTGCCATCGAGCAGTTGAAGGCACAGTCGAAGGGCTCGAGCGTCACGTCCTCTCCCACGCTCGCCTTCAGCGACTCCAGCAGGCGGAGGCCGCCGCGGATTCTACAGGATATGCCCGTGCACACCCGCACCACCCGCGCCCGCGGCTCGGCCAGCCGGAACTCCGGATAGTGCGTGGCCACGCCGTAGGCCTCGGAGAGCGGCACGCGCAGGTGCGCGGCGACGGCGGCCAGCGCCTCCGTCGGGATCCAGCGCAGCTCGTGCTGGATGGCGTGGAGAGCGGGGAGAAGCCACGTGCGCTCCCGGGGCAAGGCATGGACGGTAACGCGCCAGTCGTTCACGGGGGTGGATCAGTGGGCCGTGGGGACGGGATCGACGAGGCGTGCCTCCGCGAAGCCCTTCTTGCGGAGCTGACAGGAGTCGCAGAGGCCACAGGCGCGGCCGTCGGCTTCGGGCTCGTAGCAGGACCAGGTGAGCGAGAGATCCACGCCGAGCTCGTAGGCGCGGGCCACGATCTGCGCCTTGGTCTGCGCGATGAGTGGCGTGTGTACGCGGTAACGGCTCCGTCCCTCGACCCCCGCCTGGGTCGCCAGGTTCGCCAGGCCCTCGAAGGCCTCGACGAATTCCGGGCGGCAGTCCGGATAGCCGGAGTAGTCGAGGGCATTCACGCCGATGAAGATGTCCTGGGCGCCCAGCACCTCGGCCCAGGCGAGGGCGTGGGCGAGGAAGATGGTGTTGCGCGCGGGGACGTAGGTGACGGGGATGCCGTGCCCGATCGCCTCGTCGCTTCGTGCCTTGGGCACCGCGATATCGTCCGTGAGGGCCGAGCCTCCGATGGCGCGGAGATCCAGGCTCAGGGTGAGGTGCCGCCGGGCGCCGAGGGCCGCCGCCACCTTTCCCGCCGATTCGAGCTCGCGCGCGTGACGCTGGCCGTAGTCGAAGGACAGCGCGAAGCACTCGTAGCCTTCGACGAGCGCCACGGCCAGGGTCGTCGCCGAGTCGAGCCCGCCGGAGAGGAGCACGACCGCGCGCCGGGCCATCACACGCCCCGCCGGGCGCCCCAGAGGAGAACGTGCAGGCGCGGCGAGAAGCGAAAGCCGTGGCGCTTGCACGCCTCGACCACCCACGGCGAGCGCTCGACCAGCTCCTCGCGTCGCATGGCCTCGGGCTGGAGCAGGATGCGCCCGCGCGGCAGCGCGAAGCGCTCGGCCAGCCCCAGCGTCTCGCTCAGGTCACCCTCGTCGGCCACCACGAACTTCCACCACGCCTCGCGAGAAAGGAAGCCACGGATGGCATCGGGGCGGATGCGCTTCGCTTCGTCTACGCCTGAGCCCGCGAGCTTGAGCGAGACATTCCATTGAATGGCGCGATCGGCCCCCGCGGGCGGCGGTAGCGTGCCTGACGTCTCGACCTCGATGGCGAAGCTCGAGCCGTTGAGGGCGCGGAGGAGGGGCACGAAGAGCGGCGACTCGAGCGGCTCCCCGCCCGTCAGCACCAGGCGGCGGCACGGGAAAGCGGAGGCTTCCGCGACGAGAGCCTCGAGATCCACGGCGCGCCCGGCTTCCGGGTCCCACGAGTACTTGGTGTCGCACCAGGAGCAGCCGACGGTGCAGCCCTGCAGACGCACGAATACCGCGGGCAGCCCGGCCGTCGCGCCCTCGCCCTGGATGGAGTAGAAGACCTCGGCGACGCGGCCGGTGAGAGCGGAGGCGTTCACGTCGCGTGCCGGGAGAGGGCGCTGCCGCACGCCGGCGTCTCGCGGATGGCGACACGCTCGAGGGTGACGCCCGTGGGCAGTTGCCGTTCCAGACGTTCCCACGCTTCGCGGGTGAGGACCTCAGCGGTCGGCGGGCCCGGGAAGAGCACCACCCTATCGGGCGCCTCGTGCTGGACGGCGGAAATGGCCGCGCCCAGCGGATCGTCCGCCGCGAGCAAGGTCGCATGGTCCCACAGGTCGAGGATTGCCTTACGGACCACATCGCGCAGGTCGTCGAAATCCATGACCATGCCCAGAGGGTTCAGGGTGGCGCTGCTCACCGTGACCCCGAGTTGATACGTGTGGCCGTGCAGCCAGGCGCACTTGCCCGGATGCCCGGCTATCCGATGCGCCGCATCGAAGACATAGCTGGTGGCGAGCTCCATAACCATTGGAAATCCTAGCACGAGTTCTTGAGTCGGGATCCGGTCAGCGAGTGATCAAGGAGCCCGGGTCAGCGTCGAGCCAGCGTGGCGCGACGCCGAGGGTGATGGGGCGGCCCGCCCGCCCCGGCACGGCGGCTCACCTCATGCACGCGTCGCCGTGCCACACCGTGTCCCCAAGGCCCCGGATAACGTAGCAAGAGAAACGTCTTGCGACCCAGGGACGCCTTTGTTATCTAATGAGGCAATACGTAAAAGGGGGCCAGTCATGGCGATGAGCATCACGGACTCACTCAAGCACAACCGCTACAGCGTGGTGTCGGTGGACACGGCCGCCGGCCTCCTCCGCATCAAGAGCGCAGCCGATATCTGCGCGGATTTTGGCTGCGGAGAAGCCCTCGTCGTGACCGATGAAGGGCGCACCCGCGACCTCGCCGAAATCAATCCGGGCGACATCATCACCCTCGAGCACGAGAACGGCCAGGCCAAGGAGATCCGCGTGGTCCGCCGCGTCTTCGACGAGTACTCCAGCCCCGAGTGGTAGTCCGCGTCTGACCTCTCCGCCCGCATCCGGGCGGGCGCGCCCGTCCTCAGCGCTCGTTGAACCGCCATCGGCGAAACACGTAGCCGGCATCCGGGGCGGTGTGACCCTCGGCCATCAACCGCGCGCCATCGAGGGAGAAGAGGCGCTTCACGCCTGCGTGGGCGGACGGATCGATGTGTACGTCCGTCACGGTGATGAAGATCTCGTCAACGAGACCGGCCTCGTGAAGCGCAGCGAGAATGGTCGCTCCGCCCTCGCAGTCGAGGTATCGCACGTCGAAATCCGCGAAGAGCCTCTGGTGCGCGTGCAGGAGCTCGGCCGGGCCGAGCGCGCCCTCGCCCGCGACGAGGAGGGTGACGCCCTTCCCCTCGCTGCCTTGCGAGCGGAGCCGACGCGCCCCAAGTCCCGTCGTGACCACGATCACCTCCACCCCCGGGGTATTCAACATGCGGGCCTCGAGATTCAGGGCACCGTGTTGCGTGTAGATGACCTGCACGGGGAGCCGGCGCAGGCCGTGGCTCAGGCGGAACCGCTCCAGGACCGCGCCGAGGTCGCTGCCTGAATCGCTGAGCGTGCCGACGAGGGCGGGCTGATCACGGAGCGTCTGCGCTCCCATCGAGACGGCGTTGGCGCAGGCCCGCAGATAGCGCATGAGGCGCACGTCGGCGCGCCGGCCGGGCCGGGTGAAATCGCCGCCGGCTATCGCGCGGATCGGATCGTCGCCTGCATCACGCCGCTCCCATGCCACGAGCCCGTTCTGCGACGTGATCACGTTGGCGTAGATCCACGGGCGATCGGGCCACGGGGGAGGGAAGCCCAGAGCGTGGAGACGATCCGGGTCCGGGGACACCTCTCCGTAGGGATAGTGGCGCTCGAGGTCGATCTCCCAGGTAATCCTGCCTGGCTGTTCCGTCGCCACCGGGGACCGCGCGATCCTAGGCGATGCCGGTGTGGATGGTGACGGTGCCGAAGCCGAGGCGACGGTATTTCACGCTACGGAGGCCGGCGTCTTCCATGAGCGCGGACAGCGCCGGCGGCGTGACGAAGCGGTCGACCGACTGCGGGAGATAGGTGTAGGCCTCGCGGTCGCCGCCCACGAGGGCGCCCACACGCGGCACCACGTGATGGAAGTAGGCGCGAAAGAGGGGGGCCCAGCCGGGAAGATCGGCCTGAGTGATCTCGAGCGCCACTACGCGTCCGCCTGGACGGGAGACGCGCCGCATCTCGGCCAGCCCTTGTCTCAGATCGGCGAGGTTGCGGAGGAGAAAGGCCGAGGTGACGAAGGCGAAGGTACGCGCCTCGAAGGGCAGGGCGAGGGCGTCGGCCTCGACCAACCGGATGCGGCCACCCGTTTCCTCGGTTCGCCGCTTCGACTCGGCAATGATGAGCATACCGTGGGCGAAGTCGGCGCCGATCACGGTGCGGTGCCGGTGAATCTCGCCCAGCTCGAGGGCGAGATCTCCCGTGCCCGTGGCGAGATCGAGGCCGGGGCCGTCCGGCGAGGGAATCGTCTCGCGAGCGGCCGCCCTCCGCCACGCATGGTGCATACCGAAGGTCATGAGCCCGTTCATCAGGTCGTAGCGCCCCGCGATGCGCGAGAACATCTCGCTGACGAAACGCGCCTTGTCCGGCCCCTCGCCCACTCCCGCGCTCACCGCATGCGCCCGCCGAGGACAGCGACGAAGAGGATGACGGCGATATAGCCGTTGACGTTGAAGAAGGCGATGTCGAGCCGCGAGAGATCCTCCGGCGAGACGAGCGAGTGCTCGTAGACGAACAGCGCGGACACCGCGACCACGCCGAGCCAGTAGATCCACCCGAGGCCGGTCATCACGCCCAGCGCCACGAAGGCGGCCACGGTGAGGAGGTGGCAGACCCGCGCGCACAGGAGCGCGGCGGAGATGCCGAAGCGGGCGGGGAAGGAATGCAGGCGCGCCCGCCGGTCGAAGTCGACATCCTGGCAGGCGTAGATGAGATCGAAGCCGGCGATCCAAACGGTCAGGGCGAACCAGAGCACGAAGGCGGGCGGCTCGAAGGCCCCGCGCACGGCGATCCAGCCCCCGCCGGCCGCGATGCCGTCGGTAAAGCCGAGGATCCAGTGGGAGGCCCAGGTGAAGCGCTTGGTGTAGGAGTAGCCGATCAGGAACAGGGCCGCCCACGGCGCGAGCTTGAAGGAGAGCGGGTTGAGCATCCAGGCCGAGAGGGCGAGGAGCGCGCCGGAGACGATGGCGGCCAGCAGCATGTGCCACGGCTTGAGCAGCCCCGTGGGCAGATGGCGTCCTGCGGTGCGGGGGTTGGCGGCGTCGATGAGACGGTCGGCGAGGCGGTTGACGCTCATGGCGAGGGTGCGCGCGGCGGCCATGGCGAGGGTGATCCAGACGAGCACGCGCCAGCCGGGCCAGCCCCCCGCCGCGAGGACCATCGCCACGTAGGCGAAGGGCAAGGCGAACACGGTGTGCTCGAACCTGATGGCGTCGAGGAAGTGTCGGAGTGTGCGCGGCACTACAAGCCGTACTCTTGCCAGCGCCGCGTGACGAGCGCGCGGATCTCCTCGCTCATCGTGATCTCCGCGGGCCACGGCTGGCCGATGCCGTCGTCGGCGGTCTTTTCCGTGGCGTCGATGCCCATCTTGCCCCCGAAGCGATGACGGAGCGCGGCATGGTCGAGATCGTCCGTGGGGCCGTCCACGACCACGATGTCGCGCTTCGGATCGACATTGCCCGTGGCGCGCCACGCGACCTCCGAGAGATTCTGGACGTCGACGTGCTCGGACACGACGAGAATGTTCTTGGCGAGCATCATGAGCCCGAGGCCCCACAGGGCATACATGACCTTGCGCGCCTGTCCCGGATAGCGCTTCTTGATGGAGACGATGACGAGATTGTGGAAGACTCCCTCCGCCGGCATGTTCATGTCGACCACTTCGGGGAGCATGAGCCGGATGATGGGGAGAAAGATGCGCTCGGTCGCCTTGCCCAGCCAGTAGTCTTCCTGGGGCGGCCGGCCGACAATGGTCGTCGGATAGATCGGCTGCTTGCGGCGCGTGATCGCTCTCAGATGGAATACGGGATACTCGCGGGCCAGCGAGTAGTAGCCCGTGTGGTCGCCGAAAGGTCCTTCGATCCTCCGCTCGCGGGGATCCACCGTGCCTTCGAGGACGATCTCGGCCTCCGCGGGCACTTCCACGTCGACGGTCTTGCCCGTGACCATGGGCACCCCCGCGCCCCTGAGCCACCCGGAGAAGACCATCTCGTCGATGCCGGGGGGCAGGGGCGCGGAGGCCGAGTAGATGGACGCGGGATCGCCGCCGAGGGCGATGGCGACCTCCATCGGCTTCCCGCGCTCTTCCGCGAGCCGCTGGTGCTCCGCCGAGCCCTTGTGGATCTGCCAGTGCATGCCGAGGGTGCGGTCGTCGAAGACCTGCAGGCGGTACATGCCCACGTTGCGCGAGCCCGTCGCGGGATCGCGCGTGAAGACCATGGGGAGGGTGATGAAGCGTCCCGCGTCACCCGGCCAGCAGCGCAGGACGGGCAGGGTGGCGAGGCTCGGATGATCCGTCTCCACCACTTCCTGACAGGGCGCGGAGCGCACCCTTTTGGGGCCCGCCTTGGCAACGTCGAAGAGATCGCCGAGCTTCTTGAGCTTGTCGAAGAAGGAACCGGGCATGCGCAGATCGAGAAGCTTGGCCACGCGCGCCGCGAGATCGTCGAGGCGTTCCACCCCGAGGGCCGCCGCCATGCGTGTGGGCGAGCCGAAGGCATTGATGAGGACCGGCATATCGAAGCCCTCGACATTGTCGAAGAGGAGCGCCTGATTGCCGTCGGGAGGGCCTTTGGAGACGCGGTCCGTGATCTCGGCGATCTCGAGATCGCGCGAGACCGCGGCGCGTACGCGTCTGAGCTGCCCGTGCTTCTCGAGGTGGCCGACGAAGGCGCGGAGATCCTCGAAGGCCACCGCGGCTACTCGTGATACCAGAGCTTGACGAGCCAGCCCGCGACGAAGGGAAAGGCCAGGCTCGGGATGATCCGCACGAGGACGAAGCGCCACCCCATGAGAGGCGCCTCCCAGGCGATGATGCGCTGTATGCCGAAGAGCGACCACGACGTCATGTAGGCGACGAGTGGTCCCAGAGCCATGCCGGAGTTGGCGAGCACCACGAGAAGAGGAACGCTGACCATGGGACCGCCGGGGGTGAGCACGCCGGCCGCGGAAGCCATGGCGATGGCGCCAAGGCCCGACTGGTTGCCGAAGTAGCGCGCCACCGTCGCCTGCGGGATGAGCACCTGCAGCATCCCGGCCAGGATCAACGCGGGGACGAGACGCGGTACGACGAACCAGATCATGCTGAGGCCGTTCTTGACGCCGAGAAGCGGCAGCGATGGATCCTTCCAGTACGCGGCGCCTGCGGATACGATAGCTAACGTAATCAAAACTAAGGCGGAAAGATCGAGGGGGGAGCCTCGCGGCATGCGGGCATTATACAGGAGCCCCTGGGCTATACTAATCGGGAGCCTCGATACGCGAGCTCGCTCATGCGCCTGACCATCCGAACGAAACTCGCTTTGCTCGTGCTGGCCGTCCTGCTGCCGCTCCTCGCGGTCGCCGCCGTCAGATTCTGGAGCGACATGTCCGACGGGCGGCGCGCCGGCCACCAGAGCCAGCTCGATACCGCGACCCTCATCGCCGGTCAGCTCGACGAGATTCTGACCGGCCAGATCGAAAGCCTCCTCGCCTTCGCCACCGCTCGCACCCTCGACAGTGTTCAGGACTCCGATCTCGAAATGCTGGCCGGTCGGGTGAAAGAGCGGCATCCGTTCATGCGCCGCTTCGTCGCGGTGGCACCGGACGGACGCGTGCTCGCGACGAGCGGCTATCGGGACGGGGAGCCGAAATTCGTCTCTCCGGAGACCATCGAAGCGGTAGGGCAGCGGGGCGGGCCCGAGATCTCGGCCCCCCAGGCGAGCGCAACCGATGGGCGCCAGATCGTCGCCCTGATGGTGCCCGTGCAAGATCGTCAGGGCAAATTCGCTGGAGTCGTCGGCGCGGAGATCGACCTCGAGACGTTCTCGCGCTATCTCAATGCCATGGCGCTCGGCCGCGAGCAGGGCGTGGCCATCGCGACCACCCGCGGTGACGTGCTGGCCAAGTCCCTCAGTCCCTATGAGTTCTTCGACCGGCCGCTGGGGGGCATTCCCGAGGCTGACGCATTGATCCGCCGAAGCGGCGGGACGGCGGAGTGGGCGTCGAAGGACGGCGTTCCGCATCTCGCGGGAGCGGCGGCCATGGGGCGGGCGCCCTGGCTCGTCCTCGCGGCGGCGCCGAGCGGCGCCACCTATTCACCGGCGGCGGGTCGGCTCACGCGGGATCTGATCGGTCTGGGCGGAGCGACGGTGGCCGCTCTCCTCGTGGCGTGGCTGATCGGTCATCGCATGCATCGCTCGGTCACCGCCCTCATGCAGGGCACCCACGACCTCGAGTCTGCGCAGACGCCGCCCATCACCGTCTCCACCGGCGACGAGCTGGCGGAGCTGGCCGATCAGTTCAGTCGCGCGATCGGGGAGCAGCGGCAGACGCACGCGGCGCTGGACGATCGTCAGCGACGGCTGCGGGCCCTCGCCGATGTGAACGTGGCCCTCTCGCAGCAGCTCGAGCTCAAGCCGCTCCTCGTCCAGATCACGGAAGCGCTGGCGAGGCTCACCGGCGCGGGCAGCGTGATCTTCTGGGAGACCGACGTGACCCGCGGCCTGCTCATCCGCCGGGCCTGGACGGCCGTCCCCGCGATCTCGGTCGACGAGCTGCCGGCATCCCTGGGGATCGACTCAGGCGGAGCGGGCTGGGTCGCGCGCCACCGGCAGCCGCTCTTCGTCGAGGACGTGACGCGGGACGAGCGCCTTCGGTCGCGGCAATGGGCGGCCGGACACGGCCTGCTCTCCTTCGCGGGCGTCCCCGTGGTGTCGGGCGACGATCTCCTCGGCGTGCTCATCCTCAACCTGCGCCGCGAGGACCTGCCCGCCGAGGATGATCGCGAGTTCCTGACTTCGTTCGCGTCCCAGGCCGCGGTGGCCGTGCGCAATGCGCGTCTCTTCGCGGAGGCGACGCGCCGCCGCCGCGAGGCCGAGGAGCTGGCGCAGGTGGCGCGGATGCTCACGGAGAGCCTGGACGTCTCCGAGGTGGCCGACCGAGTCGTGCGAAGCGTGCTGCCCATCTTCGGCGTGGACGCGGCCGGTCTGCGTCTCATCCGCCCCGACGGGAACCTCGAGGCCATCGCGTGGGCCGGCTCGGCCATCGGCTTCTTTCAGCCGGGGCACGTACTCGGTCCAGGTGACGGGCTGGTGGCTCGCGCGGTGACCGAGGGACGCGCCGTCTTCACGCGCGACATCTTCGAAGACCAGACACTGACGCTCACCGACGATCTGAGAAGCCGTCTCGCGGAGTCCGGCACGCGGGCGCTTCTCGCCGCCCCTCTCCGCGCCAAGGGCGAGCTCATCGGGGTGCTCGCCGTCGCCTCGCGCAGCGTCCACGATTTCACCGAGGACGATGCGAGTCTGCTCCAGGCCTTCGCCGATCAGGCGGCCCTTGCCATGCAGAACGCGCGCCTGTACGGCGATGCCATGCGGCGGCAGCGCGAATCGGAGGAGATCGCCCGGTTCGCCCAGACCCTCACGGGCAGCCTGGACGAGAACGACATTGCCCAACGCATCGTGGCCAGCGTGCTGCCGGCGCTCCGCGCGCTCTCTCTGGGCTTTCGCCTGCTCCAGCCCGACGGCTCGCTCAAGGTCGTCGCGCAAGGGCAGGGCCCGGGAATCGAGCCCATGCACGGCCACGTCGCGCCGCCCGGCTACGGGATCTCGGGGCGGGTCGTCGCGGAAGGCCGCACCATCGCCAGCGCCGATGTTCTGGACGATCCCCATATCCTGCTCACCCCCGAGATGCGCGGGAACATGGAGACCTCGAAGATCTGCTCGTTCCTCGCCGTGCCCCTGCGTGTTCGTGACGAGATGATCGGCACCCTGTCCGTCGCCGACATCGCGGGCAGGCATTTCACGGAAGTGGAGACGGCGCTGCTTCAGACGTTTGCCGACCAGGCGGCGCTCGCCCTCGACCACACCCGCCTGTACGCGCAAACTCGACAGCGTTTGCGCCACGTCGAGTTCGTGCGGGAGGTCGTCGAGCAGGTGCTCGCCCCCCTCAGTCTCGAGGAGCGCCTGAACCTGATCGCGCGCAAGGCGGCGGAGCTGTTCAACGCCGACCGGGTTCTCGTCGGCCTCAAGCCGGAAGGCCAGGATCACCTCGTCATCCGGGCCGGACATCGTCTCGTTGCGGGCGAGCTCGGACAGGTGGTCCAGCTGGGGGAGGGCGCCCTCGGGCTCGCGGCCGCGACCCGCGAAGGCGTGCTGGCCAATGACTATGCCTCCTGGCCGGGACGCATGCGTCGAACCATGAACACGGAGCGGGTGGAGACGGTCCGAGCGAGTATCGCCTATCCGCTCCTCATCCGCGGCGAGATCATCGGGGCACTCGCCGTCACATACTTCGGTGAGCAGGACCGGCACTTCGTCTCCGAGGACTTGGACCGTCTGGCGACCCTGGCCGCGCCGGCCGCTCTCGCCATCGAGCACAGCCGCCTCTTCGACGAGCTGGCCGCGCGCGTCCGCGAGCTGCAGGAGACCCAGGCGCAGCTCGTGCAGGCGGGGAAGCTCTCCGCGGTGGGACAGCTCGTGTCGGGCGTCGCTCACGAGCTCAACAACCCGCTATCGGTGGTCATCGGTTACGGGCAGCTGCTCAAGGGCAAACCGTTGCCGCCGGAGGTTCGGGGCCCGATCGACCTGATGGTGGCGCAGGGGGAGCGCATGGCCAAGATCGTCCAGGGCCTGCTCCTCTTCTCTCGCCAGCGCAAGCCCGAGCGCGCGCCGGTGGATATGCCCGCCGTCATCGAGCAGACCGTGGCGCTCCGGACCACCCGCCTCCGCCTGTCCGGCATCCGCGTGGTGACCGAGTGCGCTCCCGACTTGCCCGCCGCCGAGGGCGACGTGCACCAGCTGCAGCAGGTGTTCCTGAATCTCCTCCTCAATGCCGAGCACGCCATCCTCGCCGTGGGCAAAGGTGACACCATTCGGATCCGTGCTTACGGACGGGTCGAGGGAGACCGGCGGTGGGTCGTGGTCGAGTTCGAGGACAACGGTCCCGGCATTCCCTCCGAGATCATGCCCCGCATCTTCGAGCCTTTCTTCACGACGAAGAAGGTGGGCGAGGGGACGGGGCTTGGGCTGTCCGTCTCCTACGGCATCGTCCAGCAGCACGGAGGCCGGCTCACCGGCGAGAGCGCGCCGGGGCGCACCGTCTTCACCGTCGAGCTGCCCACCACGGCCGTGGTCGAGGCGGCGGGCCCGGGGGTGCCTTCGCTCTCTGCCGGCGTGTACGGCTTCGGGCGGCGCGCCCTCGTCGTGGACGACGAGCCCGGCATGGTGGAGCTGGTGACCACGCTGCTCAAGGACACGGGGTGGCAAGTCGAGGTCGCCGCGACGGGACGCTCCGCCCTCGAGCGCGTGCGCTCGACACGCTTCGACGTGGTGCTGTCGGACATCCGCATGCCGGACGGCAGCGGCGAGGATTTCTACCGCGCGGCCGTCCTCGATCAGCCGGGGCTGGCGAAGCGCTTCGTCTTCATGACGGGTGATACGGCCAATCCTTCGCCCTGGCAGTTCGTGGACGAGGTGCAGGCGCCCGTGCTCGAAAAGCCCTTCACCGCCGACAGCCTCTTCGCGGCCATCGAGCGACTGAGCATCTTGACGTCCCGTACGTCCATCGAGTAAAGGGAGTAGGTCATGACCAAAGCCGATCTCGTCAGCGCCATGGCCAAAGCCTCGGGGGGCAGCAAGATATCGGCCGAGCGGGCGCTCGCGGCTTTCTTCGCGAACGTCTTCGACGCGCTCAAGAGAGGCCGCCGGGTCACCATCGGCGGCTTCGGCACCTTCATGGTCAGCAAGCGCGTCGCGCGCGACGGCCGCAACCCGCGCACGGGCAAGGTGATCCGGATTCCCGCGGCCCGGGTGCCCCGCTTCAAGCCCAGCCGATCGCTCAAGTCGGCCGTTCTCTAGACCATGTCACTGCTGGTTGGTGTGCTGCTGGCGGCGGCGCTGCTCGGTGGCTGCGCGGGATGGTCACAGACACCCTACAACCCCGAGCAGGCCTGCGACGGCGGCGTTCTCACAAGCGACGGGCGCTGCCTCGCCGGCAACATATAGCTTGGAGCCGAGAAGCCGCTCCTAGCTCTCGTGGAGGCGCATGAGCCGGAACGCCTCCGCCGCTTTCAGCCGCCGCTTGGCGCCCTGTTCCCGCGCCCACCCCGCGATCATGTCGGTGGGATCCCACGGGCCCATCTGGGTCTTGTGCTGCTTGAGCGCGGCGACTTTCACCTCGAGCTGCTCCGAGATGTCGATGAAAGTGTCGGACTGGGCGGAGCCGTGGATGAACACGAGCTGGACCTTGTGGGGCTCGAGGCCCTCGGCCAGGAGCTCGGGGAAGATCAGGCGGGTCTCCGCCGAGGGAAAGACGGCGTCCAGCGCCACGTCGGAGGCGGCCCGATGGTCGGGATGGTTCATGTACATGCTGCCGTAGAAGCGCATGGTGGGATCGCCGCAGACGACGGCGTCGGGCTTGTGATGGCGAATCGCCCGCGTCAGCTCCCGACGCAGCTCGATCGAGGGTTGGAGCATGCCGTCTTCGTAGCCGAGAAAGACCACCTCGGAGATGCCGAGGACCCGGCAGGCCTCCCGCTGCTCTTCTTCGCGGATAGGCACGAGGGCTTCCCGTGTCATGTCGGCCGGGGTGTGGTCGTTCGATCCCGCGCCCCCGCTCGTGATACACACGGTGACGATCTCGCTCCCCGCGCGCGCCCACTTGGCCAGCGTTCCGCCCACCGTGAACTCCTGGTCATCCGGATGCGCGTGGATGCTCATCACGCGCTGGGGGGCGGGAGGCTCACGGCGGGCGGCCTTCGCCTGCTTGGTCCGCTCCGGAACGCCCGGGGTCGCCGACTCTGCCTCAGGGTCTTGGGCTGCCATAGACTCCGGCTCGCGATCTGCTACCGACGGTTCAGGACGAGACCGCGGCCAGACCGGCCAGCTTCGCCTGGACCTGCGCCTTGGGGACGGCACCGATGACCTGATCCGCGACCTTGCCATCCTTGACGAACAGGATGGTCGGGATGGAGCGAATGCCGTAGCGCGCCGCGAGGGCGGGCTGCTCGTCCACATTCACCTTGGCCAGCGTCACTCCGCCCTTCGACGCCTGCGCCAACTCTTCGAGCACCGGGGCGATGGCTCGGCAGGGGCCGCACCACGCCGCCCAGAAATCCACCATCCATACACCTTCGGCCGCGGCCAGCGCCTCATCGAAGGTCTTCTCGGTGAGATGCACGACACCCGTCTCGGCGCCGGGGTATTCTTGCTTGGAGCTCATTGTAAGTCCCTCCTGCCGTTGAGATGTGTCAGGTCGTGTAAAGGATGCCACTCACGAGGTCTGGAGGACCGCGAATGGCTGACATCATGGTCGAAGTGAGGCAATTCGACAAGAGCGCCTTGCCCTTGAGTGTGCGGCGGGCGGTGGCGGGGCCAAGGGGTAGGGATTCGTCTTAACGACCGAGGCCGGGTCCCGTCTTCGAGCCGGGCTTCAGGAGCTGGCTCCAGACCAGGGCAGGGGTGAGCGGGAGCATGGTGATGCCGGCGTTCCCGTCGCCGAGCGCGTCGCAGATGGCATTGGCGATGGCGCCGCCCAGACCCGGGTTACCGCACTCGCCGAGACCGCGCAGGCCGAGCGGATTCGTGGTCGCCGCCACTTCCTGGTAGAAGCCTTCGACCGGCGGCACGTCAGACGCATACGGCAGCGCGTAGTCCATGAGGGTGCCGGAGAGGATCTGCCCGCCCGCGTCGTACTCGAGCGTTTCGTGCAGCGTATTGCCTATGCCGAAGGAGACGCCGCCCACGAGCTGGGCGTCCACGAGGGCGGGATTGACGGCGCGTCCGACGTCGGCGCCGATGGTGATGCGCGTGAGCCGGACCACTCCGGTCTCCGTGTCCAGGTCGGCGATCACCCCGACGGCACAACCCGCGTAGGTGATCTTCGGTACATTGAACGAAGCGCCCACGGCCAGCGGTTGCTGCGCGGCGAGCTCGCCCAGCGTCACGCGCCGGCCCGGCGCCTCGAGGACGCCCGCGGCATACGCGACGTCGGACTCCGTCACGCCCCATGCGGCCGCCGCTCTCGCTCGAGCTTCCGCGATGAGCTTGGCGGCGGCCATGGCGGCCGCATTCCCCGCCGTCACCGTTCCCCGCGAGCCATAGGTTCCCACGCCGCTCTCCACGTGAGAGGTGTCGGCGTGGCGCACCTCGAAGCGACCGGCGGCCACCCCAAGAGATTCGCCCGCGATCTGGGCGAGCACGGTCTCGAGGCCGGGACCCATGGAGGAGGCGCCCGTGTCGACGAGGAAGCGGCCGTCCGGCCGCGCTTCGATGTGCGCGGTCTCGAATGGGCCGAGCCCCGTTTTCTCGACATAGACGGCGAGGCCGATCCCGCGCCTGAGCCCGGGGCGCGTCCTACCCCTCGCCTGCCTCGCGCGCTCCCCTTCGTAGTCCATGCGCCGCAATAGCTCATCGAAGAGAGCTGGATAATCGCCCGAGTCGTAAACCGTACTGGCGCCAAAGGACTTGGTGCCGCAATCGTAGGGCATCTCGTCGGCGCGGATCAGATTGCGCCGCCTGATCTCCGCCGGGTCGATGGCGAGCCGCGCGGCGCCCAGATCCATGAGCCGCTCGCGGGCGAAATTGCACTCGGGGCGCCCGGGTGAGCGCAGCGTGCCCGCGGGCGTCTTGTTGGTCACCACCGACCAGAGATCGCAGTGGTAGCTGGGCACGCGGTACGGCCCGGGAAAGAGCGCGGCGCCGAACTCGGCGGGCACGAGGGCCGCCGTCCGAACATAGGCGCCGATGTCCGCGTGGATCAGCGCGCGAAGCCCGAGGATGCGCCCCGACCGGTCGAAGCCGATCTCGACCTGGTACTCGACCTGCCGCGCGTGATTCGTGGCCATGAGGCTCTCGCGGCGGTCTTCGATCCACTGGACGGGACGGCCGAGCCTGATGGCGGCCAGCGGCACCAGGATGTCCTCGGGGTAGAGCTCGCCGCGCACGCCGAAGCCGCCGCCCACATCCACTTCGGTGAGGCGCAGCGCTCCGAGGGGAAGGCCGAAGATCGGGGCGAGAATGCCCCGATTGATGTGTATGCACTTGGTCGATCCCACGAGATGGAGCTCGCCGCCCTTCGGATCGGGCGGGATGGCCACGAGCCCGCGCGTCTCGAGCGCGGCCGCGGTCTGCCTGGGATAGACGAAGCGCTCGCGGATCACCAGGTCGGCGCGATCGAGCGCGGCCGCGACGTCCCCGCTGTCCATGGTGATCACGGCCACGTTGTTGGAGTCCGTACCCGTGAAAAGGAGAGGAGAGCCGGGGGCGAGCGCCTGGGCGGCGGAGGCGCAGACGCGCAGCGGATCGTAGACCACGTCGATGAGGGCGAGGGCATCTTCCGCCACGTAGCGATCGTCGGCCACCACCAGGGCCACCGGCTCGCCCACGTATCGCACCACGCCACGGGCGATGGCGGGCTGGAGATACCGCTCGGTGCCGGGAGGCGCGCCCACGCGATTCGGGATGATGGCGTTCGAGGGCACGTCGGCGGCCGTGAGCACCGCACGCACTCCCGGCAGCTCGAGGGCCCGCTTGGCGTCGATCGAGACGAGACGGGCATGGGCGTGGCGGGAGCGCAGGACGGCGGCCTGGAGCATGCCCGCCACCCGCACGTCGGCGACGAACCGGCCCGCTCCCGCCGCGAGCCGATCGCCGCCGAGACGGTAGTGGGATTCGCCGATCATGGGATCACGTTGGTGGAGCTTCGTGGGCCGGGACTTCGCCCGCGGCGTTGTTCATCTCGTGAGTCCTCCGCGACCGACGCGACGAAGAGCATTGACTCAGACCCGGGCGGTAGGATACTGCTTCACCCGGGAGGAATCAACATGCACGAGCGCATCTTTGGCATCATTCCCCCGATGACCCCACCCTTCCGGCCCGAGGCGTTCCACAACGCCGGGCTGCTCTGAGGCCGGCATGCAAGCCGTCGTATTGCGGGAGCCGGGACGGGCGGAGAATCTGAAGCTGGAGGAGGTGCCGGATCCGGCACCTGGGGCGGGTGAAGTGGTGGTGCGGCTCAAGGCGGCCGCCCTCAATCACCGCGATCTCTGGATTCGCAGCGGCACCGGCGCGTATGCGGGTGGCTTCAAGCAGCGCGTGATTCTGGGCTCGGACGGCGCGGGGGAGGTGCTGTCCGTGGGGAGCGGCGGCGACGCGGCGCTCGTCGGTCGCGCGGTGGTGATCAATCCCAGCCTGGACTGGGGCGATGACGACGCGGCGCAAGGCCCGGACTTCCGCATTCTCGGCCTGCCCGACGACGGCACTTATGCCCAGGCCATCCGCGTGCCCGCGCGCAATGTCCATCCCAAGCCCGCCGCGCTGTCTTTCGAGGAGGCGGCGGCCATTCCGCTCGCCGCCCTCACGGCCTATCGAGCCGTGGTCAGCCGTGCGCGGGTGCAGGCCGGCGAGACCGTGCTCGTCACGGGCATCGGCGGCGGCGTCTCGACGTTCGCGCTGCAGATCGCCGCGCATCTGGGAGCCCGGGTCCTCGTCACCTCGGGCAGCGATGCCAAGCTTGCCCGCGCCCGGGAGCTGGGAGCGGCGGGCGGCGCCAACTACCGCACCCAGGACTGGGCGAGCGAGATCGCCGCGCAGTGCAAGGGGGGGCCGGACGTGGTCATCGACAGCGTGGGCGGGGAGACCTTTGCCAAGTCCGTGGAGATCCTGAAAGCGGGCGGCCGAATCGCGAACTACGGCGCCACCACGGGACCGGTCAAGGAATTCGTGCTCCGCAATCTCTTCTGGAAGCAGGCCACGGCCTTCGGCACGACCATGGGCAGCCCGCGTGAGTTCGCGGCCATGCTGAAGCTCTATGATCAGGGGTTGCGACCAATAGTCGACAAGGTGTTTCCGCTCGCCGATACTGCGGCCGCCCATCGCCGCATGGAAGAGGCGGGTCAGTTTGGCAAGATCGTCCTCGGGATCGCTTAGCCGCGCTCAGGCTGGCTCGAGGATGAAGTTGCCGGCCTCGACCGTGACGGTGAGCTCCGCCCACCGCTTGCCGTTGAAGCGCACCCGCGAGACGCGCTCACCCCTGGGAATCCATACACGCAGGCACCCGCGGCCAGGATTTCCGCTAGAATCTGGCGGCGCACAAGACAGGGACCGGGCCTCGGGCCTAAGGGGGACGGCATGGACAAGCTGACGATCGGCGACGCGATCCTCTCCCGGATCGAAGAGAGCGCGAGATGAAAGTGGCCACATGGCGGGGCGAGAGTCGCTTCACCATCGACGACGCGCCCGATCCCGCGGCGGGGCCGGGCCAGGTCGTGGTGTCGGTTCATGCCGCAGGCATCTGTGGCACCGACATCCATGCCACCCAAGGGCTTTTCCCGTGGACGCCGCCTCTCGTGATGGGTCACGAATATTCCGGCGTGGTGCGCGAAGTGGGGCGCGGGGTGAGCAAGCGGCTGCTCGGGCGAACGGTGGCATGCGAGCCGTCGTACGGCTGCGGGGAATGCTCGGCCTGTGAGGCGGGGCGCATCTCCCAGTGCCCGCGGGCTTCGCGCATCGGGGGCTTCGCCGAGCGCGTGGCGCTGCCCGCGAGCTGTGTGCATCCGCTGCCCGACGGACTCGACCCGGTCACCGCGGCCATGACGGAGCCGGCCGCGTGCTGCCTCTCGGGGCTCGAGACCTTCTCCATGCCGCGAGGCGCCACCGTGCTCGTCATCGGTGGCGGCATCATGGGACTCCTCACCATGGCCCTCGCCCGCCGCCGGGGTGCCAAGCGCCTGATCCTCTCCGACCCGCTGGAAGAGCGTCGCCGTATCGCCCGCCGTCTGGGCGCCCACGTCGTCGTCGATCCGTCGAAGGAAAGCCTCCGCGACCGGATCATGTCGCTCACCAAGGATCGCGGAGCGGACGTGGTCTGCGAAGCCGTGGGCAAGCCCGAGCTGGTCGCGGAAGCGCTCGCGCTGACCCGGGCCGCCGGCTACCTCCAGCTCGTGGGCGTGAATCCGAAGGGGAGCACGCTGCCCCTGGATCTTTGGAACGTGCACTACCGCGAGATCAGGATCGGCGGCGCCTTCGGTCGAGGCACCGCCTTCCGCCGCGCCTTGGCCATGATGCCCAAGCTCGGCGTGAGCAAGCTGGTCACCGCGCGCTTCCCGCTGTCCCGCATCGCGGAGGCTTTCGCCCACGCCTCGGCCGGCCACGGCGCCAAGACCGTCATCACGCCCTCGTAGACGCGGAGGGTCGCCGGCTACCTCGAGCTGTCCGGAGGCAGAGGGATGCAGGCGACGGCGGGGATGCGCAGGCTGACGTTCTCGCCGGGGCGAGCCCGAAGTGGAGTGGGACCGGCCACGCGGAGCACGGTGTCTCCTTCCGCGAGCTGAACCTGATAGTCCACGGCATCGCCCAGATAGCTTGCGCGCAGCACAGTGCCGCGAAGGACGTTGTCGCCGTCGCCGCCCATGGCGGGGTTTGCCAAGGGCACCAACTCGATCTGATGGGGGCGGATGGAGATGACCGCAGCCTCGCCCGGCCTCAGCTCTTCCGCGGCGACCCGCAGGCGAAACGCTCCGCGGGCGACCGTGTTCGCCGTTTCGGCGACGCCGTCGATGAGATTGGTGCGCCCGATGAATTCCGCGACGAAGCGGGTGCGCGGGCGGTCGAAGAGCTCTTCGGCGGTGCCGATCTGCGCGACGCGCCCCTGCTGGAGCACGGCCACGCGATCCGAGATGACCATGGCCTCTGCCTGGTCGTGGGTGACGTAGAGCGTGGTGATGCCGAAGGTCTCGTGGAGCCGGCGGATCTCGAAGCGCATCTCCTCGCGGAGATTCGCGTCCAGATTGCTCAGCGGCTCGTCGAGGAGGAGGATCTCCGGCTCCACCACGAGAGCCCGCGCCACGGCCACCCGCTGCTGCTGGCCGCCCGAGAGCTCGCCGGGATAGCGGGACCCGTAGCCCTCGAGCTGCACCGCGCGCAGGATGTCCCGCACGCGTCGCTCCCTGTCCGCCTTGGGCGCTCCGCCGAAGCGCAGCCCGTACGTCACGTTCTGGTCGACGGTCATGTGGGGCCAGAGCGCGTAGCTCTGGAAGATCATGGCCATCCGTCGCCGCTCGGGAGGAATGACGGTGGCCGGGGACGAGAGGCAGCGGTCCCCGACCCAGATCTCGCCCGCCTCCGGCTTGAGGAAACCCGCTACGAGCCGCAAAGTAGTCGTCTTGCCGCAGCCGGACGGTCCGAGCAGCGCCACCAGCTCGCCCGGCTCGACGCGGAGGTCCAGTCCCTGCACCGCGCCCACGTCGCCGTAATGTTTGGTCAGGCCGGTGATGGTCACCCCGGGCATTCGGCTATCCCGACGCACCGGATTGCCGCGCGCCCAGGACGTCGCGGCCGAGCAGCGTTTGCATGAGGACGACGATGGCGAAGGTCATGACGAGCATGACGAGGCCGAGGACGGCGATGGCGCCGAACTGGCCCTCCTCCTTGAGGTCGAAGATCACCACCGACATGACCTTGGTGCTGGGGGTGAAGAGGATGATGGAGGCGGACAGCTCGCGAATGACGCCGATGAAGATGAAGCACCACGTGGCGATGATGCCGCTCTTCGCGAGGGGAGCGGTGATCTCGCGGAGAACGCGCAGGCGCCCCGCGCCCAGGATGCGCCCCGCCTCTTCCAGCTCGGGATGGATGCCGCGGAAGGTGGCGTCGGACTGCGAATAGCCGACGGGCATCTCCTTGGTCAGGTAGGCGATGAAGAGAATCCAGAGCGTGCCGTAGAGGAGGAACGGCGGGCGCGTATACGCGATGAAGAGGGCGACGGCGAGGACGGTGCCGGGGATCACCACGGGCGCCAGGGTGAGGAAGGCGAGGACCTGGTGGCCCACGATGAGCTTGCGCGTGGTGACGTAGGCGAGAAGGGCGGCCAGCCCCGCCCCGACACAGGCGGTGAGCACGCCCAGCTCCAGGGTATTGATGATCGCGCCCTGGGTCGAGCTGTAGAGGAAGGTGAACGACCAGTTCGCGAGGGTGAAGTTCTCCCAGGTGAGCGGCTGGGCCCACGCGCGGGCAAAGGCGGCCTTGGCGAGGATACCGTAGGGGAGGAACACCGCGCAGGCGAGCACGGCGAGACATCCGAGGAGCGCGGGATAGCGCCAACGGCCGAGGGGGATCTGCCGGCGCTGCGCGCCCTTGCCCCCGACCGACGCGTAGCCACGCCGGCCGAGCAGCCTCTTCTGGACGAGCAGGAGCAGGGCGGTCGAGAGGAGCAAGGGCACCGAGAAGGCGGCCGCCATCTCCACCTTGGGCGGATACTGGAAAAGTGCCCACACCTGGGTGGTGATGGTGTGAAAGCCCGCGGGCAGGGCGAGGATGGCGGGGGAGCCGAAGAGGGCGAGGGCCTGCAGCACGGCGAGGATGAAGCCGCTCAGTATGGCGGGGAGGACCATGGGCAGCGTCACGGTCAGGGCCACGTGCAGGCGGTTGGCCCCGAGAATCGCCGCCGCCTCTTCGAGATCGGAGGCGATGAGCTCCAGCGTGTTGGCGATCATGATGTACACGTAGGGGAAGGTGTAGATGGCCACCACGAAGATCAGGCCCGTCATGGTGAAGATGTTCAGGAGCGGGGCTTCGGCGCCGGTGAGGCTCCGGTAGAGCTTGTTGAGATATCCGGCATTCGGGCCCGCGAGCATGACCCACGCGAAGGCGCCCAGGAAGGGCGGCGTCACGAAGGAGGCCATGACGAGGCTCCGTATCGCCCGCGACCACGGCAGGTCGGTGCGGGCGGAGAGCCACGCCATGGGGGCGCCGATGGCCACCGCGGCAAGCCCCGACCAGAAGGCGAGCACCACCGTGTTCCAAAGCGCCTTCTGCAGTCGCGGATCGGTGAACACGCGCGCGTAGTGGCCCAGGGTGAAGCCGCGCTCGCTGCTCACGCTCATGTAGCCGAGCCACCCCAGCGGGAGAAGGATGAGGAGGGCGAGGGCGGCGGCCGCGAGCACCCACACGGGAGCGGAGCGATCGAGCCCTTCCCGCCACGAGGGATGACCCCGGGCCACCGCCTCGTCTGCCATGCTCTCGGCTCAGGCCCCGAAGAACTCGACGAAGCGCGTCTTGATCTCCTCGTTGCGCTTCTCCAGCTCCTCGGCGTCGACCTGGAGGAGCTTGAGCTCGGAGAGCTTGGGCTGGTCGGCCGGGTACGTCACGTCGGGATGGCCGGTGTAGAGCCCTTCGCTGTCGGCCATCACCTGCTGAACGGCGCGGCTGAAGATGAAGTCGGTGAAGAGCTTGGCCGCGTTCGGATGCGGGGCGAAGACGGCGATGGCCGTGGGCGAGACGACGAGGGGGACGCCTTCCTTCGGGAAAACGATCTCCACGGGATTCCCCTTCTTCTTCACCTGGTAGAAGCTGTAGTCGCCTCCGTTCGCCGCGACCGCGCGCTCTCCGGACGCCACCACCCCCGACGGATCCACCGCCGACTGCACGAGCATGGGCTTGTTCTGCGCGAGCTGCTTGAAGTACTCCCAGCCGTAGAGATGCACGAGGGCGAGCACGTGGGTGGAGATGACGCCGCTGTATCCGGGATGGGCGGTGACGAGCTTGCCCTTCCACTTCGGATCGAGCAGGTCCTTCCAGGTCCGGGGAGCGTCCGCGGCAGAAACGCTGTTGGTGTTGTAGGCGATCACGTTGACGGTGGCGCGGAGACCGTAGTGATAGCTGTCCTTGTCTTTGAAGGCGGAGGGGAAGCGCTCGACGCCGGCCGGTGTGTACTTCATCAGGAGCTTCTTGTCCTTCAGCAGAACGTAGTGGCCGGCGTCGGAGGTGTGGATGACGTCCACGTTCTTGATATTGGCCTGGAGCTCCTGCATGACGCGCTGGAGGATGCGCTGCGAGCCTGTGCGGTGCACTTCGACCTTGATGCCCGGGTAGGCGGCTTCGAAGAGCTTGGCCACCTTCTCCGCGCTCGACAGGGCAAGCGAGGTATACCAGACGACCTTGCCTTCCTTCTTGGCCGCCTCGAGGCGTGCATCCTGGGCGGATGCGGGGGAGGACGAGAAGGCGAAAACGGCCAGGCCGAGAGCGGCCCAGCCCGCGACGAAGCGAAGACGTGTCATCGTGCCACCTCTAGGCTCTGAGTGAGCGCATCAGGGCGTGCATGTCCGGCTGCCCCGCGATATCGCTCACGAGGCTGATCACGCGGCTCGCCTGCGCGTCGGGAACGGCGAGGGAGGCATTGCCGCGAAACTTCGCCTCGACTTCATCGCGCGACATGGGAGAGTCGGGCCCGCCCCTCGGATGGTCCTGGCGCTCCTCGAGGAGGCTGCCGTCGCCCAGGCGAACGGCGACATGGCCGACGAACTGGCGCGGATAGTCGATGGTGCCATCGAGCTCGTAGCCGACCTTGCCGGCCACCTCCAGCACGGAGCTGTCCCGCACCGCCTCGTTGGTGAACTCCGCGAGGGAGGCCCGACCCTTGACGAACATCACGGCGAGGAGATAGGGCAGGCTGAACTTCGCCGCATAGCCATTGGCGGGACGGTGCTTGGCGGCGAGCGGCTCCCACAGACGCGGCACCGGTCCCTCCGCGGTGCGGCAGCTGATGCTCGCGATGTGCTCGGGCGGGATCTGGTGCTTCTCGCGGAGCCTCAGCGCGCAATCCATGTAGGGCTGGGCGATGGAGCCGCAGGGGTAGGGCTTCAAGGTGAGTTGCTCGAGCTCCCATTGGTGTCCGAGCGTGGCGAGGAGGGCATCGAGCGTCGTCTCCGCAAAGGCGCCGGCGAAGGCCTGATAGAAGCCGTGCGCGCCTTCGAAGACGGTCTCCGGTCCGGAGAAGCCGGCGCGGGCGAGGACGACCGCGGTCACGCCGGCATGGGCCGCCCATCCCGGATGCAGCCGCTTGGTCCACGACCCGTCGGCGAGATATTCGATGATCCCGCCCGCCTGGCTGCCGCAGATGCCGAAGGCGTGGACGAGCTGGTTCTCGGTGAGGTTGTAGAGCCTGCCCGCCACCGCCGCGGCCGCGAAGCTTCCCGTGAGAGAGGTCGGATGGAAGTGGCGCGCGTGGAAGCGGCCCGGCACGGCGAGGCCGATCCGGCACATCACTTCCACGCCCGCTATCGTCGGAGGCCGTGGGCGAGAGTAGCGTTGGCCAAGACCGCGCTCGCCGCTCCCGCTTTCACCTTGGTGCCGATGAGCGTGCTCTCCTCCTGCCCGCCCAGTCGCTCGGCGCCGCTCAGGACGGCGCGGCCGAAGTCTTGCCGCGACGAGGCGAGACAGCTCCCGATCGTGTCGAGCATGAGCACGGCCGCCTTCGTGGCTACCGGCGCAGGAATGTCTCGACGGTCGAGGCCGAGCACGAAGCGCGCGTAGCGCCGGGCAACCGAAGGACGGGGCACGTGAGCTCTCCTGTCAGGGTCCGCGTCGAGGAATGCCTGCGCGGCCGCGCAAGAATATCACGCGGTTGCATCGGAGTCGATGCGCGCGAAAGTTGACCGTGCTTCGTCGATCTGTCAGGCTCGCCGGCGTGTCTCACGGCCTCTCCGTCAATGCGCGGCGACTGGTGACGGCGGCGCTTCTCGTGCCGGGACTGTGCGCGCTGGGCACGGCGCGCGCAGCGGCCGACGAGGCTCCGCCCGGGGCGTGGCTCAGGCGCTGGATAGAGGAGCCGCCCATGGCGGGCAACTGGTTCGGCGCGCGCGACGTGCTCAACGGCTGGGGCATCAATCCCCGCATCCGCTATGGGACCGATCTTCAGGCGAGCGTGGCGGGCGGCCACCGTCGCGGCGAGGCCTATGCCGGCGAGCTGAATGTCGGAATCGACGTGGACATGGGGAAGCTGGCCGGCCTCCGGGGCCTCAGATTCTACGTATCGGGCGACTGGGCGTCGGGAACCGACCTCTCCCTTGATATCGGGAATACGTTCAACGTCGGCCAGTACTTCGATGGACAGCGGGTACGCCTCGCCAATATGTATCTGGCGGAATCGCTGTTCGACGGCCGGCTCGATTTCAAGGCGGGGCGCTTCTCGACCGGTGCCGACTTTCTCAACTCGCCCATCGACTTCCCCCTCGTCAACGATGCGCTGAATCCCATCCTGTTCGCCGTGCAGGAGAACGTGCCGGGCGTCACCGCCGCTCCGAACGTCACGTGGGGCGGACGCATTGTCGGGCAGCCCACGCCGGCCCTGTCGCTATCGGCGGGCGCCTTCTACTCGGATCCCACCCTCAACCAGCTCACGGCCAACGGCACGGAGTTCGGCATCAGCAGTGCCGCGGGCTATTTCGTGATCGGCGAAGTCGGCTATTCCGTGCATGCCGAGAACAACGCTCCGGGCCTGCACGGGCGCTATCGGCTGGGCGGGTACTACGACTCGAACCAGTACGCCTCCCTCAGCGATCCCGGACGCCAGCAGACGGGGAACTACGGCTTTTACGTGATCGCTGAGCAGATGGTGTTCAGGGAAGGCGGCCCCGGCAGTGTCCAAGGCCTTTCGCTCTTCGGAACGCTCATCTACGCGCCCCAGGCGAGCATCAATCCGCTCCCCTGGTTTGGGTCGGCAGGAGCGAGCTACCGGGGGCTGGTGCCGGGACGGCAGAGGGACATCGCGGCTTTCGTCCTCTACTACGGCGGCTTCAGCCGCTACCTCCCCGGGCAAACCTACGAGATGGTGCTCGAGTGGACGTATGCGATCGCCGTCGGCCGCCGGCTCACCGTTCAGCCGGACATCCAGTATGTGATCAATCCCGGGGGTGTCTCGAGCATCGGCAATGCCGTGGTGCTGGGAGTGCAGCTCGCCGTCGAGTTCTAACCAGTGCAGCGCACACAGGACGAAACGGAGGAGACCACCAATGCGCTTTCGCATCCTGCTCGCCGCGATGATCGTCGTGTCATCGGCCGGTCCAGGGAGTAACGCGGCCGACGCCAAGGTCACGGATGCTCTCCAGGGCGCGTGGGTGGCCGAGGCGTCGGAGCGAAGCGGCCAGGCCGCCGACTGACGGCTCGACCTATTGCCTGATCGTGCCGTTCACGCTGTTCGCGCAGTGCACTCTTCCCTGGGTGTTCTCCCCGATGGTCACCTCGTTGTTCGAGCAGAACTGATTGGCGGTGGGCTGACCCAGAGTGGTCGAGCCCGCGGGAAAGGTGCCGCCAAGGCCCGTATTGTTCGAGGGAATCGTGGAGCCGCCGAGGGGTTTCGCATCGAAGAGGGGGCCGCCTCCCGAGGGATTGTCGGAGTGCCGGCCTATGTCGGGGACCGAGATGCTTCCGACACTTGTCTGCGGCTTGTCGATTCGACGGCTCTGGTCTGATTGAGACCGGTTATTTTGCGGAGAAACATTGATGCCGCCGACGTTCACATTGAAGTCGCCAGCGAAGACACTCGAGGCGGCGCCCAAGGGGCCGACAAGGAGCAAGAAGACCATCAGTGCGTTCGTGGCCCGTTCCCTCGGTTTACAAAGACACTGCTTCCGCAGGCGTTAAGCACTGTCTGTGCCAGGCAAGAGATCTCAAGGAAGTCAGCCACATTGGAAATCCTCAAACGGATGGCCGCAGGGAAATGCCAAGAAGTCCGACAGGCGGACGTGTTTGCGAAGGGTCTCCTGGCCAAGGCCACACGACGGCTCTCGCCCAGAGTGACACCAGCGACTTACCCGGAAGAAAATGCCCAAGTCTGGTCTGGACCTTGTATCGCGCGCTCTCTTTGCCGTACGCTGTCGCGAGAATGACACGGGCGTTCTCCGCCAGGCCGGTTCACCAATCTCGTCGCTCGCTGTTCGCGCGCTGGACGCCCGAGTCCGCCGCATTCGTTGGCTTCAGGCAATTACACCCACATTTCGCCGGTGCCCCCCGGAGGTAGAAACGCGCGTATGGCCAAGTCATGGCGTGTCTATAGCGACTCGAACGGACAATCTCGCATTGCTGAGCTCCCGCTCCAGATGAAGCCCTTTGTCGACACCGAGGGCGCCCATGGCGAAGGCACGGCGATGCAGCCCGCCACCGGTATCGTCTTCCGCGTCTCGCCCCCCGGCTACGTGCTCGATTGGCATTGCGCGCCGAGGCGGCAATATTCGATCTCGCTGTCCGGCACGGCGGAGATCGAGGTGGGCGACGGTACGGTGGCCAGGATCGGGCCCGGGGATGTGGTGCTCGCGGAGGACCTCACCGGGCAGGGTCACATCACGCGCGTCGTGGGAGATGAGCCGCGATTCTACGCCATCGTGCCGCTGTCCCTGGCCTAGCCAGCGTGGCCCTCCTGATCAGCTTCGATATAGATGGCACCCTCGAAGTGGGTGACCCGCCGGGCCTCATCAGCGTCGACATGGTGCGGGAGTGCAAGCGGCTCGGCCATCTCGTCGGCAGCTGCTCGGATCGCCCGGTCTCGTACCAGCGGCAGCTGTGGCAGCGGCTCGAGATCGCGGCCGACTTCACGGTGCTCAAGCATCGGCTGGCCGATGTGAAGGCCCAGTGGCACGCCGAGGCGTATTTTCACATCGGCGATACGGACCTGGACCACTTCTTCGCCGGGGCGGCGGGCTTCCTGTTCTTCCGGGCCGATGCCACGATGCTCGAAGCCTGGGGCCCGTCGTTGTTCATTCCCCCACCCTGACGACAGAGCCGTGACGTCAGCGCCGCCGCGGGAAGGGAGCAGTCGGGGATTCTTCCGGAGCGCGCGGCCGATCGGGCGCGCGGGAGCCCTGCGCGACGTGCTGGCCGGCGTCACCCTGGCCGCCATCAACATCCCGCAGGTGCTCGGCTACACGAAGATCGCGGGCACCCCGGTCGTCACCGGTCTCTACACGCTGCTCCTGCCCGTGGTGGCCTTCGCCGCCCTCGGCTCTTCGCGCTATCTCGTGGTCGCGGCTGATTCGGCCACCGCGGCCATCCTGGCGGGCGGGCTCGTGCCCATGGCGCGCGTGGCGAGCCCGCACTACGTGGAGCTGGCGGGGACGGTGGCGCTCCTCACCGCAGTCTTTCTGCTCCTCGCTCGCCTCCTCCAGCTCGGCTTCATCGCGGATTTTCTCTCGCAGACCGTGCTCGCGGGATTTCTCACCGGCGTCGGCATTCAGGTAGGCATCGCGGTGCTCGGCGAGATGCTGGGGGTGACCGTCGATACGCACCGGACCCTCGAGCAGCTCGCCCGGGTCGTGAGCGGCCTGCCGCAGGCACATCTCGCGACCGTCGGGATCTCGGCGGCGGTGGTGGCGGTCATTCTCGTGAGCCTCTGGATCTCCCCGCGACTGCCCGGCCCACTCTTCGCCGTAGTCGGCGCCACCGCGGCGAGCGCCGCCTTCGACTTCGCCGGACGCGGAGTCGATGTGATCGGGCCCGTACTGGGCGGCCTGCCCCACCTGGGCCTCCCGGTCGTGAGCGGAAAAGAAATCCTTGCCCTGCTCCCCGTGGCCGCTTCGTGCTTCGTCATCATCGTGGCTCAGAGTGCCGCCACCGCGCGCGCCTATGCCTTCCGCCATCGGGAAACTATCGACGAGAACAGGGACCTCGCCGGTCTGTCGGCGGCCAATGTCGCCGCGGCCCTCAGCGGTACCTTCGTGGTGAACGGCAGCCCGACCCAGACCGCGATGGCCGAGCGCTCCGGCGGGCGGAGTCAGCTCGCGCACCTTGTTGTGGCCGGTCTCGCCGCCATGGTGCTCCTCTTTCTCACCGGCCCGCTGCAATACCTGCCCCGATGCGCGCTCGGAGCCATCGTCTTCACCATCGCCCTGGGCCTCGTGGATCTGCGTGGCCTGCGTGCTATCCAGCGCGAAAGCCCCGGCGAGTTCCTGCTCGCGGCGGGCACCGCCGCGGTGGTGGTGGCGATCGGCGTCGGTGAGGGCATCGTGCTCGCCATGGGATATTCGCTGCTTCGCCATGTCCGTCACAGCTACCGGCCTCATAGCGGGGTGCTGGTCGAGGACCCCGGCGCGCACTGGAGGTCGACCCCGGCCGCCCCGGGAGCACAGAGCGCCCCCGGCCTCCTCGTCTTCCAGTTCGGGGCGGAGCTCTTCTACGCGAATGCCGGCCGCTTTGCCGAGGGTGTGCGCGCGCTCGTCGATCGCGCCCCCACGCCCGTGAGGTGGCTGGTGGTGGATGCGGGCGCGATCACCAGCGTGGACTACTCGGCGGCCCGCGTGCTGCGCGCGCTGCTGGACGACCTGTCACGCGGCGGCGTGACGGTGTTCTTCGTCCACGCGGAGCCGTCGCTTCTCGCCGATCTCCGCCGCCACCAATTGGCGGACGCGGCGGCCCCCGACCGCGTCTTCGACACTCTGCGGGAGGCGCTGTCGGTGATAGATGGGGAGCGGAGAAGGGGATAGCGTTTGACCCCTCCCGGCCGATCTGGCACGATCTGCGCCGTGTCGGTGTCCTCAGCTACGCTAACCAGGGAGGCGTGATCGCGATGGCAGCCACGATGGAATTCATAGGAGAAGGCTCCGCCCTCATCAAGGTGTTCGAGGGACTCGCCATCGTGCGGGTCGGCGGGGGAGAGTGAGGGATGGCGACCTATGTTCTCGTCCACGGCGCGTATCAGGGCGGCTGGATATGGAAGCCGGTGGCGCAGCGCCTCCGGGCCGCCGGACATGAGGTCTATGCGCCCACCCTCGAAGGCTGCGCCGAGAGGCACGATCAGGTCCGAGTGGGGATCACCGTGGGCACGCACGCCCACGAGGTCGCGCGCTTGCTCTTCTACGAGGATCTGAAGGATGTCGCGCTGGTGGGCACGAGCTCGGGCGGCATGGTGATTTGCCGGGTCGCCGAGCTGGCCGACGATCGGATCGCCCGTCTCGTTTTCGTGGACGCGCTCGCCCTTCTGCCCACGGAGCGTGTGTCCGACATCGTGAACCGCCCCAATGCCAACGAAGTGACGGAGATGACCACGGCGCCCACGCGGGCGGATGCCGAAGGCCGCATGTTCGCCGGTCTCGAGCCGGCGCTGCGGGCGTGGGTGCTCGCCCGCTACACGCCCCATCCCGTCGACGCGCTCGAGGCGCCCATGGGGCCCACGAACTTCTGGGAAGGTAGGTGGAAGGCGGCGGTGATTCGTTGCCGCCAGGCGCGCAACCCTCCCGAGTCGCATCAGCGCCGTACTGCCGAGCGGCTCGAGGCCTCGTACACGGAGATGGACACCGGGCACTACCCGATGCTGAGTCAGCCCGACGAGCTGGCGAGCCTGCTCATGTCGTCCCGACACGCCGCATGAGGAGGATGTGATGGCGAAGGCGGGCAAATCCACGCGGGCCGCAGCGGCCGTCGCGGCCACCCAGTCGATCACCATCGACGGAGGGCAATCCACCGATATCGGCGCCGACCGACGGCTGGCCGTGGGGGCCAACGAGGTCATCGCGATCGGAAAAGACCGGCAGGTGCAGATCGGCGGCTCCGACAGCCTGGCCGTCAAGGTGGACGAGGTCATCACGGTTGGTGGCGCCTTCACCCTGTCCGTCGGGAAGGACGCGACGCTGGGGAACGGCGGTGTATTCAGCATCTCGGCCACCAAGGTAAGGCTCCGGGCGACGCAGGAGCTCCGCCTCGAGGTCGGCTCGAGCCTGATCGTGCTGAAGCCGAACGGGGACATCCAGATCAAGGGCAACCGTATCGACATCTCCGGCTCGGGCGAGGTGCATCTCAAGGGCTCGAAGGTGCTCACGAACTAGCTCGCGGCACGAATATGCCGGGTTGAGCAGGGTGGCAGGCCCCGGGTTATAATCGGTCGCTGCCAGCAGACACCAACACACCATGGAAAGGCGAACGACCACTCATGCGCTATGAGGCACCTGATTCGGTAGAAGGAGCGGTAGCCCTGCTCGCGGGGGCGACGGGCGACACGCGGGTGTTGGCGGGAGGGACCGACCTCCTCGTCCAGATGCGCGCCGACGTCGTCGACCCCGAGCTCATCGTCGACATCAAGAAGATCCCCGAAACGCGCTCCATCACCGAAGAGAAAGGCGGCTGGCGCATTGGCGCGGCTGTCACGGGCGCGGAGCTCAAAGAGCACGCGCGGCTCAAGAAGGCATGGCCCGGCGTGGTCGAGGCGGCCAACCTCATCGGCTCCACCCAGGTGCAGGGGCGGGCGACTCTGGGCGGGAACCTGTGCAACGGCTCGCCGGCCGCCGACAGCGTGCCCGCCCTCATCGCGGCCGGGGCGATGGCCACCCTGGCCGGTCCTCAGGGGAAGCGGGACCTCCCCGTCGAAGACGTGATGCTCGGGCCCCGCAAGCTCGCCCTCCGGAAAGGGGAGATCGTGGTCTCGTTCCTGCTGCCGCCGAGGCCGAAGGGATCGAGCGACGCGTACCTGCGTTTCATTCCGCGCACGGAGATGGACATCGCGGTGGTGGGAGCCGGTGTGAGCCTGACCGTCGACAGCGGCGGCGGCATCGTCACCGCGGCCCGCGTGAGCCTGGGCGCGGTAGCGGCGCGGGTGCTCCTGGTCGCTGAAGCCGCGCAGGCCATCATCGGGAGCAAGCTCGACAAGGCCGCGCAGGACCGGCTCGAGGCGGCCGCGCGCGCCGCCTGCCGCCCGATCGATGACAAACGAGGGACCACCGAGTTCCGGATCGACGTTGCCGCCGTGCTGACACGCCGGGCGGCCCTGATCGCGCTGGACCGAGCGAGGACGAGCTGATGGCCAAGCACCATGTCGAAGCGAAGGTGAACGGGGACGAGGTCGAGTTCCTCTGCGAGACGGAAGAGACGCTGCTCGACGTGCTCCGCGACACCCTCCATCTGACGGGCAGCAAGGAAGGCTGCGCCTCCGGCGATTGTGGCGCGTGCAGCGTCATGCTGGACGGCCGGCTGGTCTGCTCCTGCCTCGTGCTGGGCTGCGAGGTGGCCGGGCGGACGATCGAGACGATCGAGGGAATGGCCAAGGACGACGCGCTCCATCCGCTGCAGCAGGGGTTCCTCGAGCATGCCGCGCTCCAGTGCGGCATCTGCACCCCGGGCTTCCTCGTGGCCTCGAAGGCCCTGCTCGAGAGATCGCCGAACCCGACGGAAACCGAAGTGCGCTACTGGCTGGCCGGCAACCTGTGCCGATGCACGGGATACGACAAGATCGTGACCGCCGTGATGGACACCGCCGCTGCAATGAGAAAGGGATAACCAATGGCCGAGACGACGACGACGGCGACGACGACAAACGGGCACGCGCAGGGAGTGGTGGGGACGCGCACCATACGGCCCGACGGTATCGACAAGGTGACGGGCCGCGCGCGCTTCGGGGCGGACTTCAATCTGGCCGGCCAGCTCATCGGGCGCGTCCTGCGCAGCCCGCATCCGCATGCCCGCATCGTCTCCATCGACACCTCCAAGGCCGAGGCCCTGCCCGGCGTCAAGGCCGTGGTCACCCGGGCCGATTTCGCCGACCAGTCCTCGGAGTTCATTCCCGCGGGCGAGATGATGATGAATTACAAGGACGTGGTGCGGAACGTCATGGCCCGCGAGAAGGCGCTCTACGAGGGCCACGCGGTGGCCGCCGTCGCCGCCACCAGCGTCGCCATCGCGCGGCGCGCGCTCAAGCTGATCGAGGTGAAGTACGAGGTGCTGCCTCACGTGATCGACGTGGTCGAGGCCATGCGCCCCGACGCTCCATTACTGCATGACGATCTCTTCACGGTGGGAGTCGAGCCCAAGCCCGAGAAGCCCTCGAATATCGCCAAGCGGCTCGAGATCAAGCAGGGCGACGTCGAGGCCGGCTTCAAGAAGGCCGACCTCGTCATCGAACGGGAGTTCAAGACCGCACCGGTGCATCAGGGCTACATCGAGCCGCACGCCGCGCTGGCCACCGTGTCCGAAGACGGCTCCACCGAGCTCTGGACCACGACCCAGGGGCACTACATCGTGCGCGCCCACTGCGCCCGGCTGCTCGGGCTCGACATCGGCAAGGTCCGCGTCACCGCCACCGAGATCGGCGGCGGCTTCGGCGGTAAGACCGTGGTCTACCTCGAGCCGCTCGCCATCGCGCTCTCGCGCAAGGCCAAGCGTCCGGTGAAGATGGTCATGTCGCGCGAAGAAGTCTTCAAGGCCTCGGGCCCCACCTCCGGCGCCACCGTGCGGGTCAAGATGGGGGCGACCAAGGACGGCAAGTTCGTGGCGGGCTTCGCGGAGCTCAAGTACCAGGCGGGCGCTTTCCAGGGCTCGCCGGTGCAGCCCGGCACCATGTGCGCCTACGCGCCCTACGACATCGAGAACGTGCACGTGATCGGCTACGACGTGGTGTCCAATCGTCCGAAGGTGGCGGCCTATCGGGCGCCCGGCGCGCCGATCTCGGAATACGCGGTGGAGAGCGTGGTGGACGAGATCGCCAAGAAGCTCGACATCGACCCCATCGACCTGCGCATGCAGAACGCGGCCCACGAAGGCACCAAGGCGGCGTACGGCCCGAAGTTTGGACCCATCGGGCTCGAGGAGACGCTCAACGCCATCAAGAAGACCGAGCACTGGAATGCGCCGCTGCGGAAGTGGCAGGGCCGCGGCGTGGCCTCGGGCTTCTGGTTCAATATCGGCGGCGAGACCAGCGTTTCGCTCACCGTGAACGAGGACGGCACGGTGTCCCTCATGGCGGGCACGCCGGACATCGGCGGCCTGCGCGCCTCGCTGGCCGCGGTGGCCGCGGACGAGCTGGGCGTCCCCTTCGACAAGGTGCGGCCGATCATCGGCGATACGGGCTCGCTGGGCTTCAACTTCCTCACCGGTGGCAGCCGCTCGGCCTTCTCGGGCTCCATGGCCATCGTGGAGGCGGCGAAGCACATCAAGGCCGATCTCTGCGCGCGCGCCTGCAAGCTGTGGGAGGCCAAGCCTGACCAGGTCGAATTTTCGGATGGTGCAGTCAGGCCGCTGGGCGCGCTGGCCGAGAAGGTCAAGCCGATGTCCATCGCGGATTTCGCCAAGGTGTCCGGCAAGACCGGCGGCCCCATCGGCGGCGTCGGACGCATCAATGCCCAGGGCGCCGGCCCCAGCTTCGGCACCCATCTGGTCGACCTCGAGGTGGATCCGGAAACCGGACGGACCACTATCCTGCGCTACACGGTGGCCCAGGACGCGGGCCGGGCGCTGCACCCGTCCTATGTCGAGGGACAGTTCCAGGGCGGCGCGGTGCAGGGGATAGGCTGGGCGCTCAACGAGGAGTACGTCTACGGCACCGACGGCAAGCTGCAGAACGCGGGCTTCCTCGACTACCGCATGCCGGTAGCCTCCGACGTGCCGATGATCGACGCCATCCTGGTCGAGGTGGGGAACCCGAAGCATCCGTATGGCGTCCGGGGCGTCGGCGAGACGCCCATCGTGCCGCCGCTCGGGGCCATCGCCAATGCCATGGAGAACGCCACCGGTATCCGCTTCACCGAGCTGCCCATGTCACCGCCCAAGGTGCTCAAGGCGCTCAAGGACAAGGGGCTCAACAAGGCCTGAGTCACGCATGGCGCGCGTGGTGCTGGTAGGTAACCTCGCGCAGCTGACGGGGGGCGTCGCCGAGTTCGTGCTCTCGGCGACGTCCGTCAAGCAGCTCTTCCAGCAGCTCACCGAGCTTCACCCCGCTCTCGGTCGTCATCTCGACGAAGGCATCGCCGTGGCCATCGACGGTCAGATCTTCCAGGACGCCCTCTTCGAGCCTATCGGCCCCGACAGTGAGGTTTTTCTCCTGCCGCAGATCGCGGGCGGCTCGACGCCCCGCTAGTCACCCCACCGCGCCGGGTGCTGCTCGGCTTCCAATCGCTCTGACCCTCATCACACGCGCTGGGGCGCGGAGAGCGCACCGGCCGGATGCGGCCGGCGCCGCCAGAGGCTGGTGCGCCACCTGATTCCGATGAGAAGCGTGAAGATCAGCCCGACGAGCGCGAAGGCGCTGATGGTCAGGGGAAAGCCGATGCGCTCGATGAGGGCGCCGGAGGCGACGAGGCCCAGGGGCAGCCCATAGACCGCGAGCATCCGCACCCCCATGACACGCCCGCGGAAGCGATCGCCGCCCGTGGCGAGCAGCGTCGCGGTCATCGAGATCATCGCTACGTTCTGGACAAAGCCCGCGGTGAAAAGCGTGAGGAGTCCGGCCTCCAGGCTCCGCAGATGCCCGAAGGCGAGCAGGAGCACGTACCAGATCGCGGTGTAGACGAGGGTGGAGCGCGCCGGATGGCGCGATCCGCCTGTGATCACCACGGTGATAGAGGCGAGGAGGCCGCCCAGAGAGAAGCTCGCCACGAGCCAGCCTAGGCCCGTGGCATCGACCAGGTAGATTTTCCGCGCGACATAGGGCAGGAGACCGTTCGTGGCGGGGTACGCCGTGAGGTTGATCAGGAAGGCGAGCCACATGATGGCGATGAGCGCGGGCGTTCGCAGCACATGGGCGACACCGTCTTTGAGCTCGCGCCAGCGCGATGAAGGGGACTCGCCGGAAGACGCAGGGGCGTGCGCGGCCGCCGGATCGGCTACCCTTCGTCCCCGCGACACCCCGCGGGTCAAGGCGAGGCCGGCGAGGTAGAGCACGGTCACCACCGCATAGGCGAGACCGACGCCGAGCGCCGTGGAAAGGGCGGCGCCGGCGAGCGCGCCCGCCACGCGTGCCGAGTCCGCGACCGCGCGGGACATTCCGAGCGCGCCCACGATCTGATGGGGCGGGATGGTCTCGCCGATGAGCCAGTTGCGCATCACGAGATCATTGGTGCGAACGATGCCGGCGAGGGCCGCCACCACGAAGACCCACACCGGCGTCAGCGCGCCGGTGAAGGCGAGGAGCACGATGAGCGCCGAGAAGACGGCGTAGGTCGCGCGCATCGCGCAGAGCATCAGGCGGCCGCCGAGCCGGTCGCCGAGCACGCCGAACATGGGCGCGGCCAGCGATCCGAGAAACGGCAGCGAGGCGAAAGCGGTGAGGAGGAGCACCGAGCCCGTGTTGACCATGACGTACCAGCCGAGGATGAGCGTCTCCATCTCGAAGGCCCAGGA
>WNFP01000272.1_pt1 | contig 38153 bp, 31 predicted proteins | sample 5400201 | NCBI WGS metagenome assembly WNFP01 (sample SAMN13153355, study PRJNA577476) | soil metagenome | isolation source: 115 cm saprolite under Madrone tree | place: USA:California | collected 2016-06-14 | reverse complement strand
GGTCGTACTTGCCGGCATGCTCCCAGTACGCCTCAAGGTGCGCAATCCAGGAATCCGATGCCAGCAGGGACATCTGATGCGCGGACTCCCTCAGTGCCGGCGGAGCATGCTGTTCGATCAAGGAGAGAAAACCTCGGAAGTGGGGAAGAAGCACGGTGCGGTCGAATGGATCGCGCAGCCCGGCCACAGGCGCGCGGCCCGATTTCACTGCACTGCTAGCCGCGAGGTTTGCGCGAAGCGTTTTCTGAAACGAAGCGATGTGCTTGTAGAATTTGAGGAACTCTGTTGCGAACGAATGTTCCGCGGACAGCCGCTCGGCGCGCCGCATTTGCGCATCGTAGTCGCTCGCACCGGTTTGTGCGGTCGTCATTTGCGCGGGGTAGACGATCCGCCGACGATCTCATCATACCAGCCAGGGTGATATCGCTTGGCAAACGCGATGGAAACATCGCCGCGAATGACCGAGCCAAAAGCTCCGCGCTCCGCAAACACGCCCATGTAGATGTGGATCAGAAACAATCCAATCGTGAAGAGCGCCGCCGCCGGGTGAACGACGACAGAAATGTATCTCAAGAAGCGAAGATTCCACGGGATGTGCTCCGGGAACCACAGCACCACGCCGCTCGCCAGCAACGCCACTGAGCTCCAGAAAAATCCCCAAAAGAGAAACTTTTGTCCGGCGTTGTAGCGCCCCGCAGGAGGCATCTTGTCATCTTGATTCGTACTGTAGTAGCGGACCGCTTTCCACCACGCCCAGTCCACATCGGTGTGGCGCATCTGCGGCGCCCACACCACGTACATATTCCACACCGCCGCGAAAAAGATGAGCCCGGCCCAGGGATGCAGCATCCTGGAGACCGGCGCCCCGCCCAGAATCACCGCCACCCAGAACAACCACGGCGACCAGAACGCCAGCCCGGTCGCCAACAGATAGATGTACGCCACGGCCGCGACCCAATGCGTCAATCTCTCCTTCAGTGTGTACCGCAGGACGTGCCCGTGAGGAAGTAGCTGTGCGGATGGACTCACGATTTTTCTCCTCGCGGATTGATGTCCTCATCCTCGCGAGCCTTCGGACCGAAGCGCAGGTAGTGCACAAACAGTCCGATCAATCCGCCAACCATGGCAACGTTGCCGAGCCACTTCAATGGCCCTTTCCACAGCTTCACCGTCCACGGGACGTGCGGATCTCTCGGCAGGCCGCCATAAATCTCCGGCTTGGTCGCGTCATGCAGCACGTAAATTACGCCGGTGCCACCAACGCCTTGGGGATCATAAACGCCGGCATTCTGAAAGTTGGAGTGCTCACGCAATTGCTTGGCTCGCTTGCCCGCGAGGTCCAACATGTCTTCTTTACTGCCGAAGTGCAGGCAGCCCGTCGGGCACGATTTGATGCACGCCGGTTCCAGGCCTTCGCTCACGCGGTCCGTGCACAGTGTGCACTTGAACACGCGATTAGTCTTCGGATTCATCTTTGGAATGTCGAACGGGCATCCCGTAATGCAGTAGCCGCACCCGATGCAATTGGCCTGCTGAAAATCGACGATGCCGTTGGTGTACTGCACGATAGCCCCGTCCGCGGGACATGCCGCCAGGCACCCCGGCTCCGCGCAATGCATGCACTGATTCTTGCGCATAAGCCACATCAGCGTGCCGTCTTCGCGCTCGTGCTCGTTGAAGAGAATCAGGTTCCAGTAATTCCAGCGCGTCTCCGGCATCGTCTGGTAGGTGTTGTCGAAAACCGTTTCTCCAAACGGCAAGTCGTTCCACTCCATGCACGCCACTTCGCATGCCTTGCAGCCAATGCATGTAGTTGTATCAATGAGTTTGCAGACGGTATATTGGCGCTGCGTGTCTTCGCCGGGAACGCTCCCGGCGTGGCCGGAGATTTTTTGAATGCGCAGTATTTCTTGGCTCATGGCGCCCTCTACGCTCTCTCGAGCTTCACCAGGAAGCCCTTGAATTCCGGAGTGTAGGCGTTGGGATCAAAAACCGTCGGCGTCAGCAGATTTACCAGTGTCCTCGCATCGTTGTTCTCGTCTTCCTTGATGCCCCGATAACCCTGATGAATGGGAATGCCGATCTGGTAGACCTTTTTGCCGTCGATCATCATCGACTTGATGCGCTTCGTAACCATCGCTTTCGCAATGTACTCCCCGCGGATGCTCGACACCTTAACCTTCTCGCCCCCCGTGATTCCCATTTCTTGCGCCATTTCCGCAGAAATCTCCACGAATGGCTCGGGCACCAGCTGCACGTTCATCGGATTATTCTTCGTCCAGTAGTGATAAAGCTCCGTCAGGCGATAAGTCGTACAGACGACGGTGTAGCCGTCCTTCGTTGTGCCGTATTTGTCGTCCGGGGTCTTGTAGCGTTTCACCACCGGATTGTGCGTTTGTCCAGGATGAAGCGGGTTGTCAATTGGACTTTCAATTGGTTCGTAGTGTTCCGGCAACGGTCCATCGGCAAAGACCCCGAGCGGCGCGAAGATTCGCCCTACGCCTTCCGGATTCATGATGAACGGGCCCATGTGATCCTTGGGCTTGGAATCGGTCTTGAAGTCCGGCACGTCGTTGCCCACCCATTTTTGCGTGCTTTCGCTCCACCAGACTTGCTTCCGGGTTGGATCCCAGGGCTTGCCGTCAGCGTCGCACGACGCACGGTTGTAGAGCACCCGGCGATTCGCAGGCCAGGACCAGCCCCATCCCGGATGCAAACCCAAATTCGAAGGGTCCGAGGGATCGCGTCGCGTCGTCTGATTGCCGGCTTCGGTGAAGGAGCCGGAGTAAATCCAGTTGCCGCAGGAGGTCGTACCATCGTCTTTCAGCCAAGCAAAGCCAGGAAGCTGCTGGCCGGCCTTGATTTGCTGCTTGGTTGTTGGATCCTCCAGATCTACCAGCGCCTTTCCGTTGATCTCCTTCAATACCTCGGCCAGGGCCGGGCTCGACGGGACGCTGTAGTTCCAAGTCAGGTTCAAAACGGGATCAGGGAACTTACCGCCGTCTTTCTTGTACAGCTCGCGAATCTTCAAGAAGATTTGCGACACGATAGCCTGGTCCAGCCGGCAGTCTCCGGGCGTCGGCAAGGCCGTATTCTTCCATAGCAGCCAGCGTGCGGAATTGGTGAACGACCCGTCTTTCTCGGCAAATCCCGCGCAAGGCAGACGGTACACCGTGGTTTGAATCTGCTTCATTTCGTCCTGGGTGATGCCCGGCGATTTCCAGAATTCACTGGTTTCGTCGGGGTAGATTTCCCCGACCACCAGCCAATCCGCTTTTTTCAGCGCGTTAATATTTTTCTTGGAGTCGGGACCGATCGCTACGCCGTTCATGCCAAAAGCCAGCATGCCTTTCACCGCCCCGCTGTACATGTCGTCCCACATCTGCACCCACGAGTAGTTGCGATCCACTTTCGGCAGATAATCGAACGCCCAGCCGTTTTGTTTGGTGGCCGCGTCCCCAAACAGAGCTTTCAGATAACTGGTCGCGAATTTCGGCGTGTTGCCATAGTAGTTGAACGAATCCCACGGGCCGGGCTTCGACGGTGTCGGCGTAATGCGTTTCATCCAAGAGTCAAAGGAAGTGTCCGCGGGCGTCGGAACTTTCAGATAGCCGGGCAAATTGTCGAAGATACCGGCCATGTCCGTGGCACCCTGAATGTTCGAGTGCCCGCGCAACGCGTTGACGCCACCGCCCGCGCGGCCCACGTTGCCCAGCAGCAGTTGCAGGATCGCCGCGGCTCTTATGATCTGCGTGCCAAACGTATGTTGCGTCCATCCCACGGCGTAGATAATGGTCGCCACTTTCTTCATGTCGCCGTCTTTGCGAATCGAGGTAAAGAGGTCAGCGGCCTTAAGGAATTGTTCCCTTGGAATTCCGGTGATGCGTTCGACCATCTCCGGCGTATATCGCGAGTAGTGTTTCTTCAGCAGCTGGAACACACAATTGGGATTCTGGAGTGAAAGATCGAATTCGACCTTTTCCGGAAGCCGGGGAGCGGGCGGGGCACTTCCGCTTGGTGCATGCGTCGCGTCACTTCCTCCACCTCCTCCCGTCCCTGCATAATTCCACGTGGACTTGTCGTAACTCTGCGTCTTGGCGTCAAAGCCGGAGAACACCCCATCCGTGTCGGCGGGCAGCTTGAAATCGCTTTTGACGATGAACGCCGCGTTCGTGTAGTTGACCAGGTAATCTTTCGCGATGCGGCTGTTCTCGATGGCATAGCGAATGACGCCGCCGAGGAAAGCGATGTCCGACCCGGCGCGAATCTGGCAGAAAAGATCGGCGACGGATGCGGTGCGCGTGAAACGCGGGTCCACCACGATCATCTTTGCGTTGCGTGTGCGTTTCGCTTCGACCGGCCACTTGAATCCGCAGGGATGATTCTCGGCCGGATTACCGCCCATGATGAGCATCATGTCGGTATTCTTCATGTCCACCCAGCCATTGGTCATCGCGCCCCGGCCGAACGTTGGTCCCAAACTTGAGACCGTGGGGCCGTGTCAAACCCTGGCCTGGTTCTCTAAATGCACGACCCCCAGGGCGCGCATCGATTTCACAACCAAATAGTTAAACTCATTGGTATCGGTACAGCCGCCGATCCATGCGACCGATTCCAGCCGGTTTACCGTGCGTCCCACAGCATCCTTCTCGACGAAAGTCTCGTCGCGCGTCTTTTTCACCTGAGCCGCGATTTCGTTTATCGCCTCGTCCCACGAAATGTCCTGCCATTCGGTACCACCCGGTCGGCGCACCAGGGGCTTAAGCAGGCGCCGATCGTTCATGATCTCTTGCTGCAGCGAGGAACCCTTGGGGCACAGCGTGCCGCGGTTGGTAGGATGATCGGGGTCGCCCTCAACGTGAACCACTTGCGCGGTCACATTCTTCGCGCGATCGCCAATCGTGTAGATAATGGTGCCGCAGCCAACCGCACAGTACGGGCAGGTCGACCGTGTCTCGCTTGCCCGCGCGATCTTCAGCGTCCGGAGCTGCGCAAACGCCGGCCTCAAATCAAAGCCAAACACCGCGGCTGCAGCTCCACCGATGGTTGTTAGCTTCAGGAAATCACGGCGGGTAGGGTTCATGCTGGGACCCCCATCTGCGAAAAGTAAGAAGGGCGCGTCTCGCAGAAAACCTTAATATGACTTACTGGCCGCGCTGTCAAGGAGTGAATGCGAGAATCTGCCGTGACTCGAGAACGCTCAAATTCTCTGTATCCATCGAGTCGCCCTGAGCATCGGACTTAAATGGCTTGGCGCGTGCTGCCCGCGGTGTCCCGGTGTTTGCCCACCGTTTGGATTACTGATCTTGCCGTCTGCCGCGAGGAACGGCCCGCGCCTTTCATTCCTGTGCCCAATCGTGCCAGCGGATGCCATTATGCTATCTTCGGGCCGCAGTCAGCCTTGGCGTCTCTTGGACTTGGTCCGTTCCGCCAAAGCGAATTTCAGCCTCATTCAGCCGATTGCTGGGTTACAATGTGGATTCCCCGATCCTGTACCGAGCCATTTGTGTAATTTTCTGGCTTTGCGGTACGTAACTGGAGTTGTGTCTTTCGTATCGATACGAGGAACAGGCGCGCTAATGGCAAGCTCACAAATTTCCGCAAAACCTGACCTTGGCTCGCTGCGCATTCAAGATGGCCAGCGCAGCCAGTCGAAGATGGGCAAACGCGTCTTGATCGCCTCCATCCCGGTGCTCATCTTGGCGATCATCGTGGCCGCGGCTTTCGCCTTCCGCAATCAGAAGCCTGTGGTCGAGGTCGCCGCTGCCGTAAAACCGGATGCTGGCGGTCGCCAGGCGCTCCTGAATGCCAGCGGCTACATCACACCCCGCCGCCGCGCCACCATCGCCGCCAAGATTACCGGCCGCGTCACTGGCGTGTTCTTTGATGAAGGTACGCGCGTCTCCGAAGGCCAGCTCCTCGCCGCCCTGGACGATTCCGACGTCAAGCGCTCGCTCGATTCTGCCAAAGCCGACCGCGACTCCGCCCAGGCTGCTATTGCTGATTATGAGGTCCAGCTTCGCAACGCCAACATCCAACTCAGGCGCGCTCAAGACCTGCAGGCTGCCGGGGTGCAGACGCAGGAAGCACTAGACAACGCGCGCACCGCGGTTGACAGCCTCAAAGCTAAAATCGAGCTCGCCAAGCAGCAAGTAGCCGCCACGGAATCTCGTATCGGCGTCGCTCAGCAGGCGGTGGACAATTGCACCATCCGCGCACCGTTTGCCGGCGTCGTCGTCTCCAAGGACGCGCAAGTCGGCGAAATGGTGTCTCCCATTTCCGCCGGCGGAGGCTTTACGCGCACGGGGATCGCCACCATCGTCGATATGCACTCCAACGAAATCGAAGTCGACGTCAACGAATCCTATATTGCTCGGGTCGAGAACGGCCAGCAGGTCACTGCCACTCTCGATGCCTATCCGGATAAGCCGTTCCCCGCAAAAGTTCGTACCGTCATTCCCACCGCCGACCGCCAAAAAGCCACCGTCAAAGTTCGCATCACGATTCTGAATCTGGAGAAATACGATTTCATTTTGCCGGACATGGGCGTAAAGGTTGCTTTCCTCGAAAATGAGCAGCCCGCTCGAAGAGGCAAGAGCAAAGACAAAGAAACGGGCCCCCCGGCAGTCGCTTTCATCCCCAAGAGCGCAGTGCGCTCGGACGCCAACATTTCTTTCGTTCTTTTGGTTCGCGATGGAAAAGTCGAACGCCGCGCTGTGAGTCTCGGGTTGGGCCACGGCACGGAAGTCGCGGTCTTGTCCGGCGTTGCGCCCGGCGACTCTTTGGTGGTCAAGGGTCCGGAAGGTTTGCACGATGGTGACAAGGTCGAAATTCGCTAGGCGGATGGGATACCTCACTCCCCCAGGAGCAAAGAATGATCCGAGTCGATGGAAATAGTGGTTCTGCCAGCCTCATCAAGGTTCGCGGGTTGAACAAGACCTACAGCCGCGGGGGCGAGAAAATACAGGTTCTGCAAGGTCTGAACCTGGACGTGGACAAGGGTGACTTCGTCGCCTTCATGGGCCCCAGCGGCTCCGGAAAGACTACTCTGCTGAATCTTCTCGGCGGTCTCGACGTCCCTTCGGCGGGCAGCATCACCGTGGATGGCGACGAGATCACGCACATGTCGGGCAACAAACTCACCCAATGGCGTGCCCGCCACGTCGGTTTTATTTTTCAGATGTACAACCTCATCCCTGTGCTTACGGCGTTTCAGAACGTCGAGCTTCCGCTGCTGCTGACCAAGCTCTCGAAATCCGATCGCCGCAAGCACGTCGAAACCGCGCTCGCCGTCGTCAATCTGACCGATCGTATGCATCACTACCCGCGCCAGTTATCCGGCGGTCAGGAACAGCGTGTCACCATCGCTCGCGCCATTGTCTCCGACCCCACCTTTCTTCTCTGCGACGAGCCGACAGGCGACCTGGACCGCAAGAGCGCGGACGAAATCATGGCGCTGATCGATGAGCTTGTCGGCAAGTACAGCAAGACCATCTTGATGGTCACGCACGATCCCGTCGTCGCGGCACGTGCTCACACCACGCTGCATCTTGAAAAAGGCGTGCTCGTCGAAGGCAAGACTTCCCGTGAGAACGTCATGGCCGGAGGTGCTGTATGAAATTCAGCCGCTTGATCCTCGCCAATCTGTTCCGCAAAAAGGTTCGGCTCATCCTCACCATCGGCTCGTTTGCCGTGGCACTGGTTCTCTTCACGTTTCTTGCCGTGGTGAAGAGCGCCTTCAGCCGCGGTACGGAAATCGCGGGCGCGGACCGTCTGGTAGTCGTTAGCCGTATCGGCCTAATGCAACTAATGCCCATCTCCCACCGCGACAAAATCCTGGCCCTCCCCGGTGTCAAAGCGGTCACCCACAATCACTGGTTTGGCGGCGTCTATCAGGATGAAAAGAACTTTTTTCCACAGTTTGTCATCGATCCGGAGAATCAACGCCAGGTGATGACTGAGCTGGTGGTACCGGACGACCAGTGGAACAATTTCCTGAAAGACCGCCAGGGCGCTATTGCGGGCGCTCGCACGGCCGCACGCTTCCATTGGAAAATTGGCGATCGCATTCCTATCAGAACAACTCTCTACGGCGGCAGCTCTTGGGAGTTCAATCTCGACGGCATTTATCACAGCGATCGCCCCGGCGGCGACGAAAGCCAGTTCTGGCTGCAGTGGAAATATTTTGACGAGAACGCTCCAGCTGTCATCAAGAGCACGGCCGGATGGTACGTGGTCAAGCTCGACAGCCCCGATGACGCTGTCCGCGTCGCCAAGGCCATTGACGAAAAGTTTGCCAACTCGTCGTTTGAGACCAAGACCGAGACAGAATCCGCCTTCGCCGCAGGTTTCGTCAAGCAGTTCGGAAACATCGAACTCTTAATCCTCACCATCGGCAGCGTCGTCTTCTTTACCTTGCTCTTGGTCACCGGCAACACCATGGCTATCTCTGTGCGGGAGCGCACCTCGGAACTGGCGGTCCTAAAAGCCATCGGCTTTTCCGGGCGCGCGGTGCTTTTCTTCGTTCTGGCAGAGTCCGTCGTGATCGCCCTGGTGGGCGGCTTCCTGGGCTTGACGCTCGCCTATTTGGCCATCCCCGTCGTCGGCGTGGCTCTCACCGGTCTTCTACCCCCGCTTATCCTTTCCAAGTCGCTTCTGACACTGGGCCTTGGTTTCGCCCTCTTTGTTGGGGCTGCCAGTGGCCTGCTGCCGGGGATCGGCGCCATGCGCATGCGCGTGGTTAACGCGTTGAGGAGAGCCTAAAATGGCGATTCCACTCGTTTACAACGTTCGGAGCGTCAAAGCTCGCTGGACCTCCACCATCGTTGCGGTGGTGGGGATTGCCGGAACCGTGGGTGTCTTCATCGCCATGCTGTCGCTCGCGCGCGGATTCAGGGCCACACTGGTATCTTCCGGATCCGCGGACAACGCGCTCATTACCCGCGCGGGAGCCACATCGGAAATGACCAGCGGAGTCTCTCTCGATGCGGTTAAGATTATCCAGGATGCCCCGGGCATCGCTCGCGGGGCCGACGGCCCGTTGCTGACCCCGGAGGCTGTCCTGATGGCGCCGATTCCGCTGCGTTCCACCGGTACGGATGCCAACGTTGAGCTTCGCGGCGTTGCGCCAAACGTTTTTGCCATTCGCAGCAATGTCAAAATCACCGAGGGTCGCATGTTCCGGCCCGGTCTGTCCGAACTCGTCGTCGGCAAGAACGCCAAGGCCACCTATTCGGGCTTGACTCTGGGAAGCGCCATTGATCTGGGCAGCGGACATTGGCAAGTGGTGGGTGTTTTTGATGCCGGCGGAAGCGCCTTCGATTCCGAGGTTTGGGGCGACGCCCACCTCCTGAACGGTGCCTATAAGCGTCCCGACACTTTTTCTCAGTCTGTTACCGTGCACCTGACATCCCCTGCCGCCCTTCAACAGTTGAGAGATACTCTCACCGCCGATCCGCGCTTGAATGTGGACGTAACCCGCGAAATCGACTACTACGCTAAGCAGTCTACGCGCATGACTCAACTCATCACCACCCTGGGCGGGTTCGTCGCGCTGATCATGGCCATCGGCGCTGTTTTTGGCGCCCTCAACACCATGTACTCCGCCGTCGCCGAACGCGGCCGTGAAATTGGCACCATGCGCGCGCTCGGCTTCAACTCCGGGAACGTCGTTGTCTCATTTCTCTTTGAAGCCCTGTTGATTTCTTTTGTTGGCGGTCTGCTTGGCTGCCTCGCCGTTCTGCCCCTCAACGGCCTGACCACCAGCACCATGAATTTTCAGACTTTTTCCAACTTGGCCTTCGCCTTCAAGATCACCTTTGACCTTCTTTGGATGGGCGTTCTTTTCGCTCTGGTCATGGGGGTCCTCGGTGGCATGCCCCCGGCCATCCGCGCCGCAAGCCGCCCCGTTGCTAGTGCACTTCGCGAACTGTAGGCGGACTTGCGTTTCGATGCGCTTGAGAGTCGTTTTCTCGCAGGCGCGATTCGCGTTTAGGATTAATCCGCGAGCTTGAGTTTATCCAAATAGGCTTTGAAGGCGGTCTTCACCGTGGCGGGATCGGGAGCTTTGCCTTTCGCGTCAGTGATTTGAGAGAGAAAATCGTCCATAGCCTTGTCGATCTGTTCGAACAGGCCATGATTAGTCTTTGACAGCGCCGTATCCCCGCCATAATCTTCCGCTTTGTCCCACACTCTTTCGAGCACCTTGGCCATCAGCGCGGCCCCTGCCAAGTCGCCTTTCTGGAAATCCGCATAGATGTGTTGAGCGAGGGCGCGGTACGCTCCCATTTTTGAGTTATCCACGCCATTCGTTTGCGCTACCTTCTTTTCCTGCGCCCAAGCCGGCATGGCGGCTGCGCAGGCGGCCAGGAATGCAAGTACCAAAGCAAGGAGGGGCGGGAGCGTTCTGTAGGAAGGGGATATCATTGGTTCTCCTTGGCTTACGAATTGGTTTGTGTCGCGAAGCACCTAAATTCGCATGAACTTTCGTCTGCAATATTTTTGTAACACGAATCGCAGGGATAGAAGCCCCGTAGCGGACTCTCCTGTTAGCAAAAGGGTACGGACACGGCGAGACTTCATGCATCGGGCTCAATCTAGCCGTGGAGTGGAACCCCGGTCCATTTTTCTAACGCTATTTTCGATTTCGTGTTTTACTCTTCGGTATGGTGTCCCTTGACGACGCATGACCGCGAATCTAGCCTAGAAGAGATGACATTGGGAGCCGCATGAGCGCTCTTGGAAAAATGACCGGAGACACGCGCCGCTGCGTATTTTGCGGCAAGTATATGGCGGCGCATTTGACCCAGTGCCCCTTTTGCCGCGAGGCCGTTCCGCAGGTGCAATTGTCTCGCCGCGCGGGACCGAACGGGCGGGAACAGATTCGTCGCGGCCTTCTTTATATACTCCTCGGAGGCGTGATTCACTATTTTGCCGGCGGGTACGGCAATCCCATTCAGGTCCCTCTGCCAGCGTCGGTCCTTCCCCTCATAACGCAATACCTCACGCCGCTGCTTTTCGTCGTCGGCTTGGGGGTGACACTCTACGGCCTCTTTCTCAAGTTCAGATCCTGATCTACGTCCGCCGCGTAGCGTTCGAACCAGCGGGCTTTTCAACTGCCGGAACAGAACTACAACGCGAGCGTGGAAACCTGTACCAACGAACAGTGTGACCAATTGGGGGAGTACCGCCTCCCGAGAGCATGCGCTCATCCACCGGCTGTGGCCTACTGAGGATGAGGCCGCATCCCCCAGGCCTTGTCCGGAGATTTTTCACTGAGGAGTCAACATGAAAAGATCATTGCTGATTGTGGTAGTCCTGATTCTGAGTGTTTCTCTTTACTTGATGGTAGGCGCGGAGCGCGCGGGGGCGCAGGGCCCCGCTGGCGCTGGCGCATCCACCGCGGCACAGGGAAACTCGAGCTCGCATAGCTCCCATTCCCTCAATCCCATCAAGTGGATTAAGAAAGACAAGGGTTCCAAGAATTCACCTGATTCGAGCGGCAGCAGGAGTGATGTGGAGAAGAGGCTAACGCCGAAACTGCAGGCCCAGGGCATCTTGCCGGCCAAATCGAACGCCACCGATGCTTGCGCACCCTTCACGGCGCTGAATGAGTGCCTTGGCGCGCTGCACGCCAGCCATAATCTTGGGTTGGAGTTCAACTGCTTACGCGCGAATGTGACGGGCGTGCACACTAACGTGGACCTGTCCAGTTGCAAAGGCTCGATCGGCGACAAAGCACAGAGCCTGAACAAGGCGATCCATGAGATGAATCCCAATGCCGATGCAAAGGGCGCAACCAAAAACGCCGAGCAACAAGCGAAGGAGGATTTGAGGGATCTCGGCGCGTAAGGTCGCAACCGGGGAAGGACCTTCGGCGAAGTTCGAGAAAAACTTGCACGAAGTCGAGACCGGGCGAAGGCCGATGATTATGGCTTTCGCCCTTATTTTTTGAACCAGAGCGTCCGGAAAAATCTCGCGACGCCCAGGGCCATGACCATTAGCCGGATGCGGAGGCAGCAGCGGGGGCGGAGGATGGGGGCGAAGCGGATATGGGCACGTCAGTGTCTGAGGTGGCAGCGGCGGCCCGGTAGCGCACGATTAGAAGTGTGAGGTCGTCGGCCTGGTGGGCGCCGCGGGCGAAGTTTTCGACGGCTTCGAGGACACATTTTTGCAGCTGCTCGAGGGGGCACTCGAGCTGGCCGGTGAGGAGTTCCTTGAGGCGCGGGATGCCGAACATCTGCTCGTCGGGATCCACTGCCTCGGTGACGCCGTCGCTGAAGAGCACCAGAGTGTCCCCAGGCTCCAGTTTCAGGCAAACGGCGGTGTATTGGGCTTCGGGTACGAGGCCGACGGGAAAGGAGCCCTCCGTAAAGGCCTCTTCGGCGGTGCCGCCGCGGATCAGGAAAGGCGAAGGGTGGCCGGCGTTAATGTATTCGAGATGTCCTTCCTGATCGAGAATGCCGAAGAACATGGTGGCGTAGCGCCCGACCTCCGAATGATCGCAGAGGAAGCGATTGAGGTGATTGAACAGGCGCGCGGGATCGGTGCCTAGAGTCATGCCTGAGAGCGCGCCCTGAAGCATGGTGGTGAGAAGCGCGGCGCCGAGTCCTTTGCCGGAAACGTCAGCGATGAGAAACGCGGTGCGGCCATCGCCGAGCGGGAAGACATCGAAGTAATCTCCTCCCACCGATAGACAGGGAAGATTGAGGCCGGTGACGGACAGGTGCGGGTATTCGCGGAAATCGCGCGGGAGAAGCGCCTGCTGAATGTCGCGCGCGATGTTGATCTCCTGTTCGAGGCGCTGGCGCTCGCGTTCGCGTTCGACCAGGCGGGCATTGTCGAGAATGCTGGCGGCGTCGGCGGCCAGGGCGTCGAGGATCTGGCGGTCGAGTTTCGAGAAAGCCGCAGGACGTCGCGAATCCAAATACAGGACGCCGAGAAAATCACCGTGCTTGATGTTGACCATGGATTCCTGAGTACTGGCGCGGGACAAAGCGTAAAGAGGAATCACCACCACGGCGCGCAGGCGCTGTGCGACGATGCTCTGCGCGGCCTGCAAATCCACGTCGGCTTGTGCGAGGTCTTCGGTGATGACCGGAGACTGCTGCTTCAGCGCGAGTTGGATGGCCGTCTGGCTAGGCGTGAGGCTTTCGGGGGGAAGACGAAGTCCGCCACTGCGTCGCGCGAGTTTTACTTTCAAGGCGCCGGCGCTGTCGGTCTCTAGCAACAGGCCGCGATCGGCGTCGGTGACGGATACTGCGTGGTCCAGCATGTGCCCGAGCACGACGTCGAGAGGGAGCTGGGAATGGAGCAATGAGGTCGCTTCGAGAAGACGCTTGAGCTTGAGCAGGCCGCCGCCAGTGGGCGCCGAACTGGTGATATGCTCCATGCGGGTGAGGAGGAGAGGAAGGGAATCCTCGTCCGAGCTCTTGGCGGAGCGGAAGATGATCTCGTAGGAATCATCGAGGCCGAAGGTGATGGCGTCGCCATCCTGGAGTTCACGGCTTTCGACTTTTTCGCCGTTGACGAACAGGCCGCGACGCTGGCCGCGATCCTCGACATAGAAACGATTGGCTTCGATCACCACGGCGGCACAGTTGCGGGAAATGCGGCGGTCAGAGAGCTGCAAATGATTGCCAGTTTCGGCGCCCCGGCCGATCATAAAGGGGGTCTGGGTCACGCGGGCGTAGCGCCTCGCGCCGTCCGGAGAGACGACTTCAAGTACCGCTTCACCGGGTAGCGGAACGGTGTCGGGCATGGGCCAGTCCCAAGGCATGAATTGTAGCATGCGGGAGGAGGCAAGGAGGTAGGGAGAAGCAGGCCGTAGGTCTTTTGGACGCGAAGAACATATACCATGCCGAAAAGAAAGGCAATCGCTTACCCCGCCCAGAAAGGCCAGGGCTTCCGCTCACCATGGGGTCATGCGAAGCTCCTTCATCGGCCTATTGGTATTGCGCTGGCCTGAAGTAAGGGCGTTGCGGGAGGAACCCAGCAGTCTCGCAAGACCAGCGAGACCCCGTAGGAATCCTCTCCCTTACGAGGGAGAGGAGGATGTCAAGTCATTTCGGAAACGGGCCGGCCATGATCGGGCCGGGCATCAAGGGCGCCCAAGCTTCTTTACAGTGGGCACATCGCACTTCATTCCGACTGGTATTGCCGGCCCCTGAGTTCTGAATGACTGCAAACGAATTCATTTTCTGGCAATGCGGGCAAGTGAGATCGACCATAACGCGGAGAGGGGCGGGTCTTGTCTCCATAAGCTCCGCTGATGAGGGAGTCTCCCTGCTGGCCCGCTTTCTAGCGTACAGGGCTTGATCGGCGCACGCGAGCAGTTCCTCGGGCCGATCTCCCATTTCGTACTCCTTCCAACCTGCCGAGAAGGAGACTGGAATCTTCTGGCCCTGCCAGTTCACTTCCAATGAACCGAGACGTCCCAGGACAAGTTGCAACTGTTCCAAGGTGCATTCCGGGAGCAGAACGAGAAACTCATCGCCCCCTAATCGGACAGCCAAGTCCGATCCCCGAATGACGTGGTTCAAACGCGCGGCAAATTCCAACAAGACCTGGTCGCCGGCCGGATGGCCGTAGGTGTCGTTGATTTGCTTGAAATTGTTCAAGTCCACGGTCAGTACAGTCAGCGGATGCCCCTTGCGCTCCGAGCGAGCCACCTCCGCGGCCAAGCGTTGCTCGGCAAAACGGCGGTTATACAGACCCGTCAATGGGTCGACCATGGCCAGATTGCGAAGAAGGTCGGAGTGGCCCTGTTTTTCGGCCAGTTGGCGCCGCAGCCGCTTGATGAGAATTTCTTGACTGATCACATAGACGTTAAAGAGCACCACCAAAGCGATCAAACCCAAAACGACCTCAATTATATTGATCTTGAAGATGGTCTGCGCGCCTTGACGAATTGAGGGGAGAGCCAGGGCCGTGACTGCAAACGTGAGCAGGAGCATAACAAAGATCGAATAGCCCCAGACCCACCAATCACGCTTCTCAATTTGCCGAAGTTGGTTCGCCAGTTCTTGGTCGGTCGCCTTTAGAGAGGACGGAAGGGGATGGATGTGCGGAGGATCACTCATGGGTGGGGTGAGGGGCCGGTGTCCCCAACCCTTCTAAGCTAATTAGTTGGGACTTTGGGGTCAAGACAGTTTTATAGTCATATTACAAGTTAGTTATGACTGCAGTGAATCTGAATGCACAGCGATCCGACGGGCTGTGAATTCGCTAACATGCCAGTAATGAACCACTTACGAAAGTTTGACCGATTTCGGCAAGGGTTCTATTTGCTTGGTACTCCTGTCCCATTGGTCAGTCGGAGTGCACCTGTCAGACTTCCGTTGAACCAAAATGGTCTCGCTCTTCATCCTCGCGTTGTCCGTAACTGGCCTGGTGCGATTCGGAATCTCGCAATGGCGTGCGATTTGGATAGCGGCCGCCAATCAGCCGCTGTCTGATTCGTTGCAGCTAGCGGCTGGAATTGACGCCGCGACCATCGGGGCCGGCGATTTCGGCTCGCTCCTGCATCTCTGCAACGAGTTGTCCCCTGAACTGAAAAAATCGAGTCCCTGGCTTAAGGAAGTGACGGTTTATTACCGTGCCGTTGCGAAACTCGAGCAAGTTTTCAGAGTGACGCTGCCCTCCATGTCCGTCTGGGCGAAGGGCGAAATGCAGATCTGCTCGCGCTACGCGGCGGTCGTTCTTGACCAAAGTCTCTCAATGAACCTGGATCGCCAGCTCGCAGCGCGAGCCAGCTGACTCAAGTAAAGCGGGTTCCATAAAAGCAGTTGACCACCCGAATGGACGGGACTACGAAAGAAGGCGCCCGCCGGGTGCACGCCAAAGTGCGAATCCGGTTCATTAGCGCTACCAGGTTCGGGCAATCCCGGTCGGTTGTGGCAGTGAGTTTGAAACGGACTCCGCCGCTGGGAATCAGATGTTGCACGACGGCTGCGGCCCGGATCGCTCCTCCCGGAACAAGAAAATCAAGCCCACGCCCGTTCCGCGGCCCGTGGCCTCCCACGCTCAGGTCGCAAACCCGGGAAACATCATCCATTCCGCCACAGCGCCAATAGACCCATACGTCGTCCCTGGTCTCGACGCGAGAGGCCTGCCTTCTCGAATAGGCTGACTTTGCCAGTGCGGTTGCCAGAGATCTCCTAAAGCCCTGTCGGACTTAAGAGGGTAATTGGGAGCAGATGACCTGACGCAAGGCTGTTTCAGACCATAGCCCGGATCATCTGGAGCAGACAATCAGGGAAATACCTCAAATGCTGCGCCATTTGCCTGAACGCGGGGACCGCAGAGGCAGAACCGCTGCCGCACCTACGAGGCCCCGCAGCGGAGGGCGGGCGCACAAAACGGCATCGCATGTTTATGGCGCCTGCTAAAGCACGTGGGCAACGCCACGTTAGGCGGTCGGTGACTGGTCTGCAGTCGTCTTGGCGGGGGCTAGATCGGGGAGGAAGGCGGTGAGTATGCCGATGGTGGGAAGGAATGAACAGAGGTGATAGACAAAATTGAGGCTGGTGAGATCGACGAGTTTGCCGAGGAGCGCCGCGCCGATGCCTCCCAGACCAAAGGCGAAGCCGAAGAACAAGCCGGAGACGGCGCCGATTCGTCCGGGCAGGAGTTCCTGAGCGTAGACGAGGATGGCAGAAAAGGCGGAGGCCAGGATCAAGCCGATGATTACGCTGAGGACGCTGGTCCAGAAGAGATTGGAATAAGGCAAAAGCAAAGTAAAAGGCAAAACGCCGAGGATAGAAACCCAGATGACGTATTTGCGGCCGATTCTGTCGCCCACCGGGCCGCCGATGATGGTGCCCGCGGCCACGGCGCCGAGAAAAATGAAAAGATGGAGCTGAGCGTTCTGCAGCGACATGTGGAATTTGCCCATCAAGTAAAACGTGTAATAGCTCATCAGGCTGGCCAAGTAGAAAAACTTCGAAAACATCAGAGCCACGAGGATGGCAAGAGACAGCACAATTTTGTCGGTGGGCAAGGGGGCGTGCGCAGGCGCCGCGGCGAGATACGCGGCATCAACAGTGATGGATCTTGGCGAGTAGGATTTGTGACGTTTTGTCCAGGTGCCGATGTTGGATAGCAGGACAATCCCGAAGAAAGCCAGAAGGGAAAACCACGCGAGACTCGATTGTCCCTTGGTGAGCACGAACGCGGCGAAGAGAGGACCGAGGGCGGAGCCCGCGTTGCCGCCGACCTGGAAGAGCGATTGCGCCATACCGTGCTGTCCGCCGGATGCCATGCGGGCGACGCGCGAAGATTCCGGGTGAAACACGGCGGAGCCAATGCCCATGAGGGCCGCTGCAGCCAGGACGGTCGCGTAGCTGGCGGCCAGCGCCAAAGCCAGCAGGCCGGCCAGTGTGATACCCATGCCCAACGCCAGGGAATACGGTTGCGGGCGCCGGTCGGTATAAAGACCCACGAGCGGCTGGAGGATGGAGGCGGTCAGCTGCAGCGTGAGGGCGATCAGGCCCACCTGGCCGAAATCGAGATGGAAGGCGTTCTTGAGTAAGGGATAGATCGCCGGGATCAGCGATTGCAGGGTGTCGTTCAGGAGGTGGCAGAAGCTGATGGTTAGAAGAATTTTGAAGACGGTTTTTTCGCCGGTATCTGCCGGAGCGGTTGCTCGAATGGCAGTCAAATTTGTGTCGCTAGCCATCTAGAGCCGGGGTTCCCGAACCATTGGTGAAGGGCCACATAGTTCTTACATTGCCGCCGAGGCCAGGCGGCGCGAGACGTAGTCGGCGACGTAAGCGTCAAAGAGATCATTGAGGCGATTGCAGACCGGACCGGGAGCCGGAATTTTGTTGCCGGCGATCTCGCCGACGCCGATGAGATTGCGATTTGTGGAAGAGACGAAAACTTCGTCGGCTGAGTACAGGTCTTCCGGACGAAGCGCCTGCTCGAGGACGGAAACACCGGCTTCCGGAGCGATTTCCATGAGGATGCCGCGAGTGACGCCTTCAAGGCAGCCGGAGGTGAGCGGGGGAGTAAGGACCTTCTTGTTTTTGACGGCGAAGATATTTGCGGAAGTGCATTCGGCAACTTCGCCGCGCTCGTTGAGCATGATGACTTCGTCGAAACCTTCTTTGACTGCTTCCGCAAAGGCCCAGACATTACTCAGCCAGGAGATGCTCTTCACGCCAGTCATGGGAGACGCGGCGTGCCGGCCGTTTTCGCGGAGGGCCAGGCGCACGATCTCGCGATGTTCGGGGAGGCCGGCGGTGTAGATGATGAGGTCGACCGGCGGCTGCTGTTCCTCGCTCTGCCAGAAGCCGATGGTGTTGTAGACAAGATAGATGCGTGCGCAACCTTCGGTTACTTTGTTGGCGCGAATGACTTCGTGGAGATGGACGCGCACTTTCGCCCCAGCGTAGGGCATGGGAAGTCGGGTGATGGTGGCGTCTTTTTCGAGACGGCGCCAGTGACGCTCGTAGGCAAAAGCCTCGCCGCGGGAGATGCGCAACGTGGTGAAGATGCCCCAGCCGCAGATCAGCCCGGCCTGGCCGGGGGAAAGCCGCACTTTTTCGATGGGCTGCAGGCCTTCGTTGTGGAACACGTTCGGGTGGATCACCTGGGCCTCACGAAAAGAACTCGAACTGTTTTCTATTGTATCCGAAAACCTTACTCTGAGCGGGCAGGAGAGAGCCGTGGGCGCTTAGCCGAGGGAAAGCAGCAAGGCGGGCCGAAGCCCGCCTTGGTGAAAGTATGGTCTTAGCGAAGCCTTAGAACAGCAAGCTTTAGAGCGCACTGAATTTGACGCGCCGAACCGAAGTCACCGGTCGGGAAACGCGTACTCTGAACTTGTCCAAATACTGCGTTGATGGTGGTCAGGACGGGATTCCCGAAATTGGGGTGGTTGAAACATCAAACATCTCAGTCCGGAACTGCACGGTAACCTTCTCAGTTAGTTTCGTATCCTTTAAGACAGAAATGTCAGTGTTGATGAAGTTCGGCCCGTGACCGCGTCGCGGCTCAGGTTGCCAGGATGGCAGGTAGGCAGAGCCGGAGGTACTGCAGGGGCGCACGCCGAAACAAAAACGCTTTTGATGCTAAACCAACCGGCCGGATTTCCTGTCGTCTGGATCGGTCCGGTCACGTCGGGCCGGACTGTGAGACTGACCCCGGGCGGATTGCCAGTGTGAGATTAAGCGGATTTCCGGTTTGCGTCTGGGTAACCACCCGACGACGAGCCGGCTAGCCTTAAACGGCAGTAGGAAACGCTACGGCCCGCAACCGGCGGGGAGGGAGAGCAACTGGCCTTGGTAGATCCGATTGGCATCCTGGATCGCCGGGTTCGCGTGCGCGATACAGGACCAATAGGCCGCGTGGCCGAACTGGGTTTGGGCGATTCTTGTAAGCGTTTCGCCCCTGCGCACCATAATTTTGGATGCCGTCCGAAGGGAGGAGGCCACCGCCGGCAGGTAAATCTGTGAACCTGCCGCGATATGGTTGGCGTCAACGATGCCCGGATTAACGGCCAGGAGGTCGCGCCAGCGGGGACCCTTGCCGAGGTTCTGCCGCGCGAGTTTCCAGAGTGAGTCACCAGGTTTTACCGTCACTACATGCCATCCTGCCGGACCTGCAGGAGCGATGGGAGCGGCTGGCTCCCTAGGTGCCACTCGATTGCCAGGCGGGCGCGAAGGCCAGGCGCGAGGAGAAGCAGGCATGAAAACCTTGGGGCGCTCAAAAGGCGAACGCTTCACTGGCGGCTGGTAGGGGACAGATTCTGGTGCAGCAGGAGTGGAAACTGGTGGACGAAGCGGCACCACCAGAGGCTTCGGTGAAGCGAGTACCGCATCGGAGAACGGAAGATGGAACTCCGCGGACTGCTGAAATTTTTGTGACTCTTTCTGTCTGCGGAAACGGCGAGCGACGTCACCGAGGGGCACGTCGGGAGGAAGCGATTGCGCGTCAGCGGCTTCCTGGGATTTTTCCGCCGAAGGAGGAGCGGTCTGATTTTTCCTAGCCTCCAGCTGTGCGCGATCTTCCGGGGTGAGAATCCGAGCGCGTCTCAGGTCCTGCTCAGTGTAAACGTGCTTCGATTTCTTTTGCTTACCTTCCTTCTGAGTGCGCTGCTGACGAGCTGCTGCGGCGACATCCTGAGCGGAGCACGGGGCCACACCAACCATGACGCAAGAGAAAATCAAGATACCCGGGAGGCAGAGACGCAGAAATGCCGAAGAACGCCCCACCGCTGAGGAGCGGCCCACCGACCCCGGAGTGTCGAGATCAAGTATTGCCATCACCAACCGACCACGAGGGACACTGCTTACAAGAAAGTATATCGAAAAAGGCGTTTTTGGGATCCAGGTTTTGGGCCATGGTGTGCTGTAAGAAGCACACGGATAAGGAGTTCAATCATGAACTAATAAACGTGTGGATAAGCTGCGCGATGGATGAGGGGAACACAGCTATCGTTGCCGGACATCGCCCGGCAGCTCAATCCACTCCTGCGGACTTGGATCGAGTACTACGGACGATATGCCCCGTCGGCGCTGTACCCCTTGCTACGCCACGTCAACCGGACGCTCACCTGCGAGAGGCCCGGGGCGAAACTCCCTGGGCCTACTCTCCTATCGTCCCGCGTCGGGCCGTAGAAGAAGCCCCTGATTCTTTGATGCCCCGCCTGGCAGTTCATCGTGACTTTCGCGAATCTTTTCAGCAGACCCGGCGAATCATTCTCCAGGGAGTCTGCTTTCTTTCTTGATTTCAGCTGGGATTGCCGGACGCCCCCTGAGTTATGATCTGCATTCGGGTGATTCCGCGGGGGCGCCAAGGAGTAAAGAAACGATGAGCAATACGCAAAGTTTTTCACGCCGGCAATTTGTTTCTTCGGCGATTTCCGCCGCCGCGATTTCTTGCTTGGCGAACGGACGAGACCCTTTTACCGGTCTGGCATCTCCGAAAAGCGCAACAAGCGAAATCGCAGAACAGTCCTCCGTTGTTCTGACGCCTGCTCCATCTTGGCGGGACCAGGGCATTCTCAACCTTGCGAAGTCACCATACGCCAAACTGAGGAACGTAGCGGTGCACGCCGTCACCATCGAGAATGGCTTCTGGGCGCAGCGCCGCGAAGTCAACGTCAGCAAGAGCATTCCTTCCATGGGCAAATTGCTGGAAACCAACGGCCGGATAGACAATTTCCGCCGCCTGATCGGAAAGAGCACTGCGGCGCAGCGCGGGCCGGTGTATTCCGATTCCGACGTTTACAAGTGGACGGAGGCCGCCAGCTTTGCTCTGCAATCCGGCGAGCGTTCCGGGCTCCACGCTGCTGTCGACAACATTGCAAAGGACATGATTGCCGCACAGCAGCCGGACGGATACTTGAACACCTATTACATCGGCGAGCATGCCTCTCAACGAATGGACCCGCAGGTGCAGCAGTGGGGCCACGAGCTTTACAACATGGGCCATTTCCTGCAAGCCGCCACGGCCTACTACCGAGCCACAGGCGACCGCGCGTTACTGGACGCGGGAATCCGCTTTGTAAATGAGTTCCTGCTTCCTAATTTCGGTGCCGGTGCGGACAAGAAGCCCTTGTTCTCCGGCCATCCAGAAATGGAATTGGCCTTGGTCGAGCTATATCGCATGACCGGCGACAAAAGGCAGCTGGACCTCGCCGGTTACCTCCTCGCGGGCGACCCGCGGATTCACGTGCAGCCTGGGGATTACGTCTATCATTTTTGCGGAACTCCCTTCACGTCGCGAACCCATCTCGAAGGTCACGCCGTGCGCGCCATGTACGCTTGCTGCGGGGCGGCCGACTATTACCTTGAAACCGGCGATCCGGCGTATTGGAAGACGCTCAACGTTTTGTGGAAGGATCTCGTTACATCACAAATGTACGTCACCGGCGGAGTTGGGGCGCGCAGCGACGGCGAAGCCTTCGGTGATGCTTATGAACTGCCCAATGCCCGGGCCTACGGGGAAAGTTGCGCGGCCATTGGAAACATGATGTGGAACTGGCGCATGCTTGCCGCCACCGGCGAAGCCAGATTCGCGGATGTGCTGGAACGCGCGCTCTACAACGGCATCAATTCCGGCATGTCACTCGACGGCACGCTTTACTGCTATCGCAATCCGCTGGCGTTTGATCCTTCCGGTGGCGACAAAATTCGCAACGATTGGTACGACACGACCTGCTGCCCACCGAATCTGGAACGCACCTTGGCCTCGCTGCCCGGATATTTCTACAGCACCAGCAGCGACGGCCTTTATCTCCACCTCTTCGACAATTCTGAACTCGACTGGCATCTCGAAAACGGTGTCGGCTTGAGAGTCCGCCAGAAAACAAATTATCCATGGGAAGGCAGCGCGGAAATTGTTCTCACCCCCGCCGAACCCACCGAGTTCACATTCTTCCTGCGTATCCCGGGATGGACTTACAGCGCGCAAGTCAGCGTCAATGAAAAGGCGGCCGCCGCCGCCACTCCCGGCCAGTATCTTCCGATTCGGCGGCGCTGGTCCGCCGGCGACGTTATTCGCGTGCAATTCAATATGCGACCCCAGCTTCTTGAGGCCAACGCACAAGCGGTCGAAAACAACGGTCGTTTGGCGGTCCAGCGCGGCCCGCTGGTGTATTGTTTGGAGCAAATTGACCAGCCAGAAGGCGTGGCTCTAAGAGATGTGGCCTTGAAACTAGGCCCGAAATCGAGCGCACAGTTCCAGGAAGAATTTCAGAAAGAACTGCTTGGAGGAATCATCCTGCTGCGCCATGCCGGTGCGGCTTATGGAGAATCCGCGGAGCACAGCCTTCTTTACTTCCGCTATTCCGGCGAGCCTCGAAAATCGCGGCCAGTCTCACTAACCTTTATTCCCTACTACGCGTGGGCCAACCGCACGGCGACACCCATGCAGGTTTGGACACCCATAGCACAGACCTAGGCCGCGTCCGCCGGGTGGAAAGGCCGCGGGTAGGGTCAGATCGATACCGAAAAATCAGCGGGACTGCGGAGCGCCCTCTGAATCAAGGGAGATCCGAGGTATTTCCAGGACAGCTTGGCGATGACCAAGCATGGCCAGGGGCGGGGAGCGGCGGCAAGTTCCAAGCGCGGAGCATCACCGAACTTGGTAGGGGGAGAACCAAGACTGCAGAAGAACTGCTCATTGACAAAGATGGAGGCAAACCATAAGATTATGGTTTACCTCAACAGGGAAAGGTGTGACTGAGCGCGATGAGGACGTACGTAGCCAAGGGTGAAGAAGCCGAAGCGCTGAAAGTGGGCGCGAACTGGTTTGTAGTGGACGCCACGGACGTGGTGCTGGGGCGCCTGGCCACGAAGGTCGCGCGCATGCTGATCGGCAAAGACAAGCCGAGCTTTACGCCCTATCTGGATTCAGGCGACCACGTGGTCGTGATCAATGCCGACAAGGTTCGCATGACCGGTAACAAAGTCGAGCAGAAAGTTTATTTTTCGCACAGCGGGTATCCCGGCGGACTGAAAGAAGTGCCGGCGAAGAGGTTGCGCGCGGCCAAGGCTGACTGGATGGTGCGCGAGGCGGTTCTCGGCATGCTGCCGAAGAACAAGCTGCGCGCGCGGCGCGCGAAGAAGTTGCGCGTGTACCGGGATGCGACGGGTTTGGCGCGGCACGCGGGGCAGAAGCCGCAGGCAGTTTCGCTGTAATCGAGTTTCCAGATTTGTTTCCGCACGTTGCGGTTCTCCGTTGTGTCTGACCGTCAAGCGGTCACCCATCGCAGGGAGCAAGCCGAGTGTGGAGTTTTTGAGGAGGAACGTTGAGTTCTACGGGTACGCCCATTGTGGGCACACAAACCTGGTTTCTGGGAACGGGACGGCGCAAGGAGTCGGTGGCGCGCGTGTTCCTGCGTCCGGGGTCGGGGAAGTTCAAGGTGAACGGCCGCACGATCGAGCAGTATTTTCCGAATCACGCATGGAAGCATGACGCGGTTGAACCCCTGAAGTTCACGAATATCGCCGACCAGGTGGACGTGGTCGTGACGGCGCACGGCGGCGGTGTGGGTGGGCAAGCCGGAGCGGTGCGCATGGGATTGTCGCGGGCGATTTCGCGGTTCAATCCAGAACTGCGTCCGGCGCTGCGGAAGAACGGATTTTTGACGCGCGATTCGCGAATGAAGGAACGCAAAAAGTACGGACAGAAGGGCGCGCGCAAGCGCTTCCAGTTCACCAAGCGCTAATTCTTACGGCCCTGGCAACGCCCGGGCCACACCGAGCTCCAGGGGGTTGACGCGAGTTGGCCCGCTGAGATCACGGCCGGCAAGGAGCCGGCAAGAGGCTGTTCTGTGGCGACGCAAGCCGCCACCGCAAACAGCTGTCCTATTAGGAGGAAACTTGGCAGTAGAAATTACCATGAAGGAATTGCTGGAGGCCGGAGTTCACTTCGGTCACCAGACGCGGCGCTGGAACCCGAAAATGAAGGAGTACATTTTCGGCGAACGCAACGGGATCCACATTATCGATCTTCAGAAAACCCTCAAGATGTTCCGTGAAGCGAGCCGCTTCGTGAGCGAACTCTCCGGACAAGGCCGAGCAGTCTTATTCGTGGGCACCAAGCGGCAGGCCCAGGAGGCGGTCGCCGAGGAGTCCAAACGCTGCGGTGCATTTTTCGTGAATCACCGCTGGCTGGGCGGCACGCTAACGAACTGGGCGACGCTGCAAAAATCCATCAAGCGGCTGAAGCTGCTGAAGGCCATGAACGAAGACGGCCGCATCAAAGAGCTTTCTAAGAAAGAACAAGCGCGGCTGGACCGCGAGATGAAGCACTTGTTTCAGAATCTCGAAGGCATCGAGAACATGACGCAGTTGCCGGACGCTATGTTTGTGATCGATTCGAATGCTGAGGAGATCGCGGTGAAGGAAGCGCGGCGCATGGGCGTGCCGGTGGTTTCGGTCGTGGATACCAACTGCGACCCGGACGTGGTGGATTGGATCATTCCCGGGAACGATGACGCGCTGCGCGCCATCCGACTGTTCACCACGAAGATTGCGGATTCCGTGCTGGAAGGCCACAACGCCTACCAGCAGTCACAAGTGGCGGAACAGAAATCCGCCGAGGATCAGGCGTTGGTGGACGGCGTCGAGTACGTTGATACGAGCGCGTACGAACGGTACGAGAAGCAGGAAGGCGACTTCGTCGAAGGCGTTGTGGAAACTCCCGTGGAGCCTGCTGAGGCTGCCGAGGCCACTGTTCCTCCCGACGACGGAAAGCGCTAGACATATTGCGCCGGTGGGAGTTTCGTGAGGCCCGCACCGAGCGGCTCGGGGCGGGCCATTTCACGGATAACGACATCAAACTAGAGATTTCAAAGAGAGCGAAGAGAAAAAAGGATGAGTACACAACGGCCAGCTGTGCAAATCCCAGCACAACTCGTGAAAGAACTGAGAGAGCGAACCAACGTGGGATTCAGCGACTGCCGCGCGGCGCTTGTCGAAGCGGGCGGCGACATCGAGAAGGCCATCAGCGTCCTGCGCAAAAAGGGCCAGGCGGCTGCGGCCAAGAAGGCGCAGCGCGAAGCCAGCGAGGGCCTGGTGGGCAGCTACATCCATGCCGGCGGAAAAATTGGCGTGCTGGTGGAACTCAACTGCGAGTCTGACTTTGTGGCGCGCACGGATGCGTTCCAGCAGCTCTCGCATGACATCGCCATGCACGTCGCGGCACTGGATCCGCGGTATGTGCGGCGCGAAGAAGTGACGTCGGAAATGCTCGAAAAGGAACGCGATATTTACAAAGCGCAGGCTCTGGCGACGGGCAAGCCGGAGGCCGTCGTCGAGAAGATCGTGAACGGAAAGATGGAGAAATTCTACGAGGAAAACTGCCTCTACGAACAGCACTACATCAAGGACGAGAGTGTGACGATCCACGAGATGATCACCCAGGCCATCGCCAAGCTGGGCGAGAACATCTCCATCCGGCGCTTCGTGCGCTTCAAGGTCGGAGAAGTAAGCGGCGGAGCGGCGGGGCCGGAAACAGCGACGGTGCCCGCGTAAAGAGCAATCCCTCCGAATAACAACTTTAGGAGAGCGTCCCGGTTTGACCGTGGCGCTCTTTTTGTTTGGAGTGCGTGAGCCGTGGCTCCCGCACTCCAAAACGCGCGATGTGCGCATACGGAGATAGTTTGTTACAATTCCCGGGCTTTTAGATGGCGCAAACGGAGATTGATGGCGGCGACAAAGAAGGTTGGTAAGAAGACCGTGAAAAAAGTCGAGCCGGCATACCGAAGGGTCCTGCTGAAGCTGTCCGGAGAGGCGTTTCAAGGTCCTCAGGGATTCGGCATTCATGGCGAAACGATTCAAGCTATCGCACGCGAACTTAAAGAGGTACACGCACTGGGCGTCCAGACGGCGATCATGGTCGGCGGAGGGAATATCTTCCGCGGCGCCAGGCAGAAGGGTTTTGAAATCGACCGCGCTACCGGCGACTACATGGGCATGCTCGCTACGGTCATCAACGCGCTGGCGCTGCAGGACGCCCTCGAAAAAGAAGGCGTGTTTACCCGCGTGCTGAGCGCCATCGAAATGAAAGAGGTTTCCGAGCCGTTTATCCGGCGGCGCGCGGTGCGGCACCTGGAAAAGGATCGCGTGGTGATTTTCGCTGCCGGGACGGGAAATCCTTATTTTTCGACGGATACGGCAGCGGCGCTGCGCGCGATGGAAATCAAAGCGGACGTGATTCTGAAGGCTACGCGCGTCGATGGAGTTTACGATGCCGATCCCGAGCAGATTCCGGACGCGAAATTCTTTGCAGCGATCTCCTACCGCGAGGTGTTGAGCCAGAACCTGAAAGTGATGGACTCGACGGCGATTTCGTTGTGTATGGACAACGGCATGCCGATCGTGGTGTTCAATATGAACCGGACCGGGAATATCAAGCGGGTGGTGCTGGGCGAGCGCGTAGGCTCCAAGGTGACGCCGGCTTAGAGCTAGTTATCAGTGATGAGTCTTTAGTTGTTTGTAAGAATCGGAACCCCGGGCCAGTATTAGACTCATTCCTTGCACTTTTTTCTGAAATAAAGACCAGAACTAAAACTAAGGACTTAGGAACTAAGGACTTCGAACATGACCACGAAAGAAGCGATTGCCGCGGGCAAGACGCGGATGGAAAAGGCTGTCGAAGATTTTCGCAAGGAATTGGGAACGGTGCGCACCGGGCGCGCCAATGCCTCGATTCTGGACGCCATCCGCGTGGATTATCACGGCACACCCATGCCCGTGAATCAACTCGGCACGGTGACGGTGCCGGAGGCGACGCTACTCGTGATTTCGCCGTGGGACCCGAGCGTGGTGCCGTTGATCGACAAAGCCATCCGGACTTCGGACCTGGGGCTGAATCCCACAAACGACGGCAAGGTGGTGCGTGTGCCGATGCCGGCGCCGACCGAAGAGCGGCGCAAAGAGATCGTGAAACACCTGCACAAGGTGCTGGAGAATCACCGCACGGCGGTGCGTAACATCCGCCGTGACGTCAAGGAAGCGATTGACAAACTGGAGAAGGACAAGAAAATCAGCCAGGATGAACAGAAACGGGCGCTGGACGAGATGGAAAAAATTTCGCACGCGGAGACCAAGAAGATCGAAGATTTGTCCGCCGCCAAAGAGAAGGAAATTCTTGAGCTCAAGTAGCTTGTCGACGTCAGCTCTCCGTTTCGGAGCCAGCGGAAACCACGGCGTATGTCTTGCCGATCACCCTGAAGCAGCGTCTCTTCGACCGCCGGGGCGTCCCGGGAGCGGTGTGCCACATTAGGGTTTGGCTGGCTTGGGTGACAAGGTGGATTCGGCGGGAGGGGATTCCGGGCGGTCGACAGTGAAGTCCTGGGCTTGGTCGTTTAGTACGGCGCGAAGGAAGGCGCTGTAGTCGCCGGCCCGTTCCGCGGGGACTTCCCTCAGCACAAAGTGGATATGCCGAGAAGCGATGACCGTCGGTCCTTTCGCAGAATACTGCGATGCAAAGGTCGCATAATCGCGCTGGACGGAAGTGCCGGTCGGCGCAGTGACCATCGTGCCGGGGGGAAGATGCAGCGTCATGCGCGTCTCGACTTCCAGAGGCGCGCCGAGTTCGATCGGTGACGCCACAGCTCCTGCGGCTGGTTTCGCGGGGGGATCGGGCAAGCCTAGCTGGGGAAGCAGCGCGCGGATGCGCACCGGCTTCTTCGACCAGTCCACAGATTTGGGCATACTGATCTCGTAATCGACCGTAAAAGGCTCGCGGGTGGCGTACGGATCGGACGCGTTGACGCTGCTCACCTGCCCGCGGAAGCCGTCGGAAATAGAGAGAAGCTGCGCCAGGTCCTTCCACTTTTCTTTTGGCGATTGGTGAAAGGCCACGCGAAGAACCAGTTCGTTGTCGCCGCGCATAGAGTAATGAACCTTGGCATGGAGGTTGCCGTCGCCGGCGAGGGTGGCGTCTACGCTGACGAATTGCTTGGCGGGGATAGGCGATTCCCTGGGCACGGGAAGCCAGGTACTGAGAAAGACGTCCGTCGGCGTCGCTTCGAAAGGAGGATGCAAGTACAGCACCTCCACACCACGCAGGTTCGAGGGGATCGCCTGAAACGGCGCCACGTCGAGCGTCGGATCGAGCCAGATTATCTGCTGGTCATCAACTGCCGCGACAAGAAGGTGCGTGAAAGGCGAGGGCCTTGGGTATTGTTTTTCTGTGGGTTTCGGCGCTCCGCCTAGTCCCCCGATTGCAACTAGGCCAGCGGACCTGCAAAGTGTCGTAAAGAGATTGAACTTGTCCTCAGCCGTCGCGTAGCCAGAGGAGAGAATCTCGTTCGCTGGTCGAACATGGAAACCTGTGGAACCAAGTGGAAGGTCGATACTGGAGATCTTCTGCGAAACAAAGTCGTAGATGGCTTCAATCTTCTCTCCGCGTGTTTTTCCAGCAAGGGTTAACTCGGTAGCCCGTTTCGCCACTTCTGCTGGGGGATTTTCAGCCGCCAGGAGAACCTTGCCAAGGCTCAGGGATAGCTCCAGCCAGGATTTGAAGGTGGTGAGAACTACGTCCGGTTCGGCCTGCATGGTTTCCAATGCCGCATCAGAATTGGATTGCGCCGTGTATTTCCAACGGTAGAGCACTCGCGCGTCCGTGCGATTTTCGGCTTCAACGATTTCGTAAGGGAATTCGGGTGCAACGTGCAGCTGAACCTTCTGTGAGGCGGGCACGTCGATCTCGAAGAGTTCCTGGGAGACGACTCCGGAGCGGTCGAAAGTGTGGTCGAGCCAGAAGTCGGGGGCCAGGGGGCGTTGCTTGGTGACAGTGATGACGCGGTATTCGAGGATGTCGGCGGGTTCGAGGCCGAGGATACGGACGGATTTGACGCGCACATCTTGGTAGGCGGGGGCGTTGATGACCGCGGAATTGGGATGGTCGATGATGGCGCTGGGCAGGATGTCGGCGGTGCCGCCGCTGGCATGGATGATGTGCACGAGCGGAATATCCACGGATTCGAAAGAGCGGTTGTAGTCGAACTTGAGGCGGGCGAACTGGCGAACGCCTAGTTCGCTGTTGATGTGTACTCGGGCGTGCACTTCCTTGCGGCTATCGCCGCTGGCTTCGAAGCGGCAGCGGGTTTCGAGCAGCTCGATGTGGGCGGGGTTCTCGGTTTTCTCGGGCGGGGCGGTTTTCTCGTCCTTTTTGTCGGCGCGCTTTTCGACTGGCTTTTGAGCCGACTCTTGGGCGGGGGAAACGCAAACGACGAGCGCAAGCAGTAGCAACAGCGAAGATATCCGCAAACAACGAAATGACCCGGAAAGCCTCGGTGTGTTCACGAAAGGCAGTGTAGGGTGTGGGCGAGGAAGGGTAAAGGTGAAAGGGAAGCAGAGTTGCGCGGTGGTGACCGGAGTGCAGCCTTGGGCAGGTTTGCCAGCGCAAAAGCGGCAGCCAGCTGCCGCACTCGAGCGAAACCGTTCTTCGGCCGGTGCGTCTCTAGAGCGTGATAGAGTCTGTGTGCCCGGAAGGCGTAAGGAGAAGGCGGATGCGATGTATCTTGGCCAGCGTGGTGGTGGCACTCGGATTTTCTTGGAGCGGAGCAGGGATGGCGCGGGCGGACAATCGGCCCGCCCCGAAGGGCCCAGATGAGGATGGCACGAAGCCGGCGCTCGTGAAGATTGCAGGCCAAGCGATGATCGATTCGCACGCTTTCCAATACCTCACCGAGCTGAGCGACGACATCGGCTCACGCGTGACGGGGTCGCCTGCTGAGAGAAAGGCCGAACAGTGGGGCGTAGCCAAGATGAAAGCCATTGGCCTCGAAAACGTGCACACGGAAAAATATCAGCTTTGGCGCGGATGGACGCGGGGCATGGCGCAAGGGGAATTGCTCGAACCGATTCGGAGGCCGCTGCACGTGGATGCCATGGGCTGGACGGGGTCGACGCCCGCAGGGGGCGCGGAAGGCGACGTGGTAACCGCGAATCTGTTCGATATCGAGGAAGAGGTCAAACACGCTTCACGGCTTTCCGGGAAGATTGTGCTGATGATCATGCAGGGTGCGCCAAAGAAAAATGAAGACTCCCTGTTTGCCATCTTCGGAGATTTCCTGAAGGCCGCCGGCAAGGCCGGGGCCGTGGCGGTGATCGGAGGCCAGTCGGGGTCGAAGGCTTCGGGAATGAACCTTACGCACACGGGCATTCTCGGATTCGACGCCGATTTCTCCATCCCCGTCTTGTCGATGACCGCCGAGGATCAGGGGCAGCTCGAACGGTACGTCGAGAGCGGAAAAAAGGTGCTGGTGCGCTTCAACGTTCAAAACACGTTTTCAAACGGGCCAGCGGAATCGGCCAATGTGATCGGAGAGATTCGCGGGCGCGAAAGCCCGGAGCAGGTGCTGGTCGTCGGGGCGCACCTGGATTCCTGGGATCTCTCGGAGGGAACCACGGACAATGGCACAGGCTCGGCGAGCGTATTGGGCTCGGCGGAAGCGATTGTGCGCTCCGGCATGAGACCGCGGCGGACCATCCGCTTTGTGTTGTTTACGGGTGAGGAAGAGGGGCTGGACGGTTCGTTTGCTTACATGAGGCAACATCAATCGGAGATAGCCAATCATTTGGGCAACCTGGTGCTGGATGAAGGGCAGGGGCCGGTGAAAGAGTTCATGCTGGGAGGTCGCGACGATCTGGTGGCGAGCTTCCGGCCTTTCGCCCAGTCGCTCTCGTCGATTCGTAAGATTCCCGTGAACGACAAGGTTGAGAGCGGGACCGACACGCTGCCTTTCTCAATGGCTGGCTTACCGGGAATCAACATGAATCAGGATTCGCCGGACTACAAGTATACGCACCACTCGTCGGCCGATGCGCTGGAAGCGGTAAAGCCGGAAGTGCTGGCGCAAAATGCCATGCTGATGGCGCTTACGGCCTATTGGATCGCCGACCGGCCGGAGCGTTTTGCTTCGCCATGGCCTGCGGAAAAAACCGCGAAGATGCTACGAGCGCAGCACCAGTACGAGATGCTGAACGCCTTTCACATTTGGCCCTTTGGGGACCTCGGGGCGGAGGGCAAGGAATAAAGCTCGACAAAGAGGAGACGATTCGTCAGGGACGGAAAGCCTTGCCGTGATGCCCAGGATTTGGCTGGCAGGGTTTCTGGAGAAGACGGAAAGGCAATATGGAAACATTCTGGCAAGACATTCGGCATGGCCTGCGCGTGTTGCGCAAGAGCCCTGGTTTCAGCGCCGTTGCGGTGTTGTCCCTGGCGCTGGGGATCGGGGCAAACACCACCATCTTCACCGTCGTGAATGCGATCCTGCTGCATCCTTTGCCGGTGAAGGACATTTCACAGTTGGTGGAGTTGGACACCATCGATACCAAAACCAAAGTAGGTTTTGCCAACGCCACCAAAATTGGGATGTCCTTTCCGAATTTTCAGGACTATCAGAAGCAGACGGAAGTCTTTTCCAGTTTGTCATGCATCGTGCCGGTTCCGCTGACGTGGAGTGGCGGCTCGGAGCCCCGGCAGGTCAACGGGCAAATGGTGAGCGCGAGTTACTTCGATGCGCTGGGCCTGCAGCCCGTGGCCGGACGGTTTTTTCTGCCTGATGAAGACACCAAACTAAACGGGAACAACGTGGCGGTGATCAGTCACAGTTTTTGGGTCAATAGGCTGGGATCGGAACCAACTGTTGTAGGCAAGAGCCTGACTCTGAACGCCATGCCGTACACCGTGGTCGGAGTAACCCCCAAGGGATTCAAAGGGACATTCACGTTCGCGGGCGCGGAACAGATCTGGATTCCTTCGAGCATGTATCCGCAGGTCTTGGCCGGTCTGAACAAGGAGTTTTTTAACGACCGGCGATTTCTGGGAGTCTTTTCGGTTGGCCGGCTCAAGCCTGGAGTTGGTCAGGAATCGGCCGAGGCTTTGCTGAAGACCATGGCCTCGCGGTTGGAAGCGGAATATCCCAAAGACAACGGCGGGCGCAGCGTGGTGCTGACGCCCCTGGCGGATGCCGCAGTCGGCGCGAATCAGCACGATCAGGTGGCGCTGGCCGGCACTATGATGATGACCGTCGTGGGAGTGGTGCTTCTGATTGCCTGCGTCAACCTGGCAAATCTTTTGCTGGCGAGAGCCGCTCAGCGTGAAAGGGAAATGGGGCTGCGAGCCGCTCTGGGAGCCAGCCGGCACCGCCTCATGCGGCAAATGTTGACCGAGTGCATTTTATTGTCGCTGCTCGGCGGCGCGGTGGGTTTAGCCATTGCTTACGTGGGCCGGAGTGTGCTGTGGTCGTTCCGGCCGCCATTCATTCAGCAGAATGACCTGGATCTCTCGCTTGATTCGCACGTTTTACTGTTCACCATAGGCATCTCATTGTTGACCGGCGTGCTCTTTGGGGTTGCCCCGGCATTGAAGGCGTCTGTGCCTGACGTGATGGAAACACTCAAACTGGGCGGGCGCGGAGGATCGATCGGCTGGGGAAGGAACAGTTTGCGCAGCCTGCTGGTTGTGTCAGAAATCGCGCTTTCGCTGGTGGCCCTGGTCGGCGCAGGGCTCTTTATCCGCAGCATGCGCGACGCGCAGCGGATCGATCCCGGTTTCGAATCGAAGAATCTGTTCATGATGGCATTCGATCTCGGCGCGCTGCACTACCAGGAAGGACGAGCGCAGGAATTCTTTCGCGCGGCTGTCGAACGCGCGAATTCGACGCCCGGCGTAAAATCCGCGACGATCGCTTCAAACTTTCCCCTCGGCGGCGGTTTCGCGAGAACGGTTTTTCCCGAGGGAGAGGACGAAACGACCGGGTATCGCGGGACGTTGACGCAACTCGACGATATCACTTCAGGATTTTTCGATGCTCTTAAGATTCCGCTGCTGAAGGGGCGGGTCTTCAGCGATTCCGACCGCAAGGGTACGACGCCGGTCGTGGTCATCAATGAAGCGATGGCCAAACACTTCTGGCCGAACCAGGAAGCCGTCGGCAAACGGTTTCATTTCTTTGGCGATCCCACCCTGCGGGAGGTCGTGGGGGTCGTCGGAAACACGGTGATCAATAACATCGGGGAAGTGCCCGTGCCGCTCGCCTATCTCTCTATCACGCAGGATTATTCGCCAGCCGTTACTCTGCAGGTGCGCACGACGGGAAGCCCGGAGGCACTGATCGGCGGCGTTCGCGCGCAAATTCAGTCGCTCGATCCGAATCTGGCGATCACCAATGCGCAGACGATTAGCGAGATTATGGATCAGGGACTGTGGGCGCCTCGCATGGGCGCGGCGCTGCTGACGCTATTTGGAGGGCTGGCTCTGGTGCTGGCGGCGATCGGCGTTTACGGAGTGCTGTCCTACTCGGTGAATCAGCAGACCCGCGAGATCGGGATACGCATGGCCATGGGTGCGGAACGCGCGCACGTGCTCCGTCTGGTGGTGGGCCAGGGTTTGCGGCTGGCGGGAGTAGGCGTGCTGCTGGGAATCATCGTGGCCGTGGCGGTGATGCGTCAGCTTTCCGGTTTGTTGTTTGGCGTAAGTGCTTACGATCCAATGACTTTTGGGGCCGTGGCGGTACTCCTGGTGCTGGTAGCCTTTCTGGCCTGTTATATCCCAGCCCGTCGAGCCACCTGCGTTGACCCGCTAGTTGCCCTTCGACACGAATGAGCGATTTTACATTCGAAAAGGGCCAGTTGGTTGTATCAAAAGTAGCTCATTCTAAACACCTTGTTCTGTTTTTCGAGCCAGTTGAGGAATTCCCCATGCCAGCGGCTATGGTAGACTAATGCGAGTAGAAAAGGTCGGGCCGCGAAGCTGTCAGGCATGGCGGATGTTCAATGCGCCAAAACCGCGCGACGATTTCCACCGTTGGAATTCGAAAGATTTGACAGCGCGCGTTTTCTTTCCTATACTTCGGTGTTTGTCAGGGACGCTTTTTCCCTGAGTGGGGCGGCTCCAGATCGTTTGGAGTCGTTGAGTTGGAAGGGAATTATCTTCGGTCCCGGAACAAAGTAAGACGGAATGGGACAGAAGAGCGGCCGGAATGGGGCGCCAGCCCCGCAAAGCCGAGTAAGCCTCTCCGAACTGAATCCAAGGGATTGGTTCTACTTCTTGGAGTGCGTACGGAGTTTCTTGCTGGTGGTATCTCCGGATTCGCAGTAGACCTTTCAGCACTGGGACTGCGCTCTCGCGCCATTTTGTCTGCGCGCCTTGCGGGAGCCGCGAATCCCCCGCGCATCCATTTCGGATGCTCTCGGGATGAAAAATTACGCGCGATTAGAGGGACGACTGTGCCGACGTTTTCACAATTGGTAAGGATGGGACGTGAAGCGGTGCGCATGAAGACCAAGTCGCCCGCGCTGGCAGGTTGCCCGGAGAAGCGGGGCGTATGCATTCGCGTGTACACGCAAACGCCTAAGAAACCGAACTCCGCGCTGCGGAAAGTGGCGCGCGTTCGCTTGACGAATTCGATTGAGGTGACCACTTATATTCCCGGCGTCGGCCACAATTTGCAGGAGCACTCCATCGTGCTGGTGCGTGGTGGCCGCGTGAAGGACCTGCCGGGCGTGCGGTATCACATCGTGCGCGGGACGCTGGACGCTGCGGGCGTGGAGAACCGCAAGCAGGGACGATCAAAGTACGGCGCGAAGCGACCCAAGGCGGCGCAGGCGAAGTAAGGTGCAGGCTTAGCGCTTGCGCATGGAACGATTTTCGAAGGAGCGATAAAGAGCAATGCCACGCAAAGGACTCATTTTCCGGCGAACGCAAGCGACCGATCCGGTCTACGCCAGCGACATCGTGGAGAAGTTCATCTGTTCGATGATGTGGGAAGGCAAGAAGTCGACGGCGCAGCGCGTGTTTTACGGCGCGATGGATCAGGTGGCGAAGAAGACCAACGACGATGCGCTGAAAATTTTCAAGAAAGCCATCGAGAACGTGAAGCCGCTGCTGGAAGTAAAGACGCGGCGCGTGGGTGGCGCGAACTACCAGGTTCCAGTGGAAGTAAACCCGTTCCGCAGGCAGTCGCTGGCGATTCGCTGGCTGCTGCAGTATTCGCGGGAGCGCGCGGGCAAGACCATGGTAGACAAGCTCGCGGATGAATTGATCGATGCGGCCAATGCGCGCGGCGGGGCCATGAAGAAGAAAGAAGATGTGCATCGCATGGCGGAAGCGAACAAGGCGTTCGCGCATTATCGGTGGTAGGCGTTTCATAAACCAGAGGATTTCTAAAAGAGATTATGCCCCGGGCATTCAAACTCGAAGACACCCGCAACATCGGGATCATGGCGCACATTGACGCCGGAAAGACGACGTCGACGGAGCGCATCCTGTTCTATACCGGTGTGACCTACAAGATCGGTTCGGTGGATGAAGGCACGGCTACCATGGACTGGATGGAACAGGAGCGCGAGCGCGGCATTACCATTACCAGCGCGGCGACGACTGCTTCCTGGGATCGCTTCAACAAGAAATACCGCGTCAACATCATCGATACCCCCGGCCACGTGGACTTCACCGTGGAAGTGGAGCGCTCGCTGCGCGTTTTGGACGGCGCGGTGTGTGTGTTCGATTCCGTCGCCGGCGTGCAGCCGCAGTCGGAAACCGTTTGGCGTCAAGCGGACAAGTATCGCGTCCCGCGCATCTGTTTTGTGAATAAGATGGACCGTATGGGCGCGGATTTCGACCACGTCGTCCGCACCATTCGCCAGCGCCTCGGTGCCCACCCCGTACCTCTGCAATTCCCCCTCGGACGCGAAGACAATTTCATCGGGATTATTGATTTCCTCGAGGAAAAGGTCATTGTTTGGCTGGAAGAAACGCTGGGCGCGAAATATGAGACCTTCCCCGTCGAGAAGCTTTGGGAACAGGCCTTCGTGGAATCGCGGCCAGATGTGGCCGCTGCTCTGAAGGGTTCGGCGATCGACAAGAAGTTCTACGACGAGCACCGCAACAAGGTCGTCGAATATATCGCAGAACACGACGACGAGGTCATCGACAAGTATCTAAACGAAGGCACGCTCACGCTGGAAGAGATGCGTAAGTCGATTCGCAAGTCGACGCTGCATTTGAAAATCGTGCCGGTGCTGGCGGGTTCGGCGTTCAAAAATAAGGGGATTCAACCGCTGCTAGATGCCGTTGTCGATTACCTGCCATCCCCGGTAGATGTTCCTCCGGTGGAGGGCGTGAATCCGGGGAATGACGAAACCGAGTTGCGCCTTTCCCGGGATGATCAGCCTTTCTCCGCGCTGGCCTTCAAGATCATGTCCGACCCCTTCGTCGGGCATGTGACTTACGTGCGCGTGTATTCCGGCGTGCTGAAGTCCGGAAGTTATGTATTGAACTCCGGCAAGGGCACGCGCGAGCGCATCAGTCGTTTGCTGCAGATGCACGCGAACAAGCGCGAAGAGATTGATGAGATCTATGCGGGCGACATTTGCGCCTGTGTGGGTCTGAAGAGCGTCAATACCGGCGACACCCTGTGCGACGAGAACAAACCCATCATTCTCGAAAATATCGATTTCCCCGCACCAGTTATTTCCGTAGCCATCGAGCCGAAAACCAAGGCGGACCAGGACAAGCTGGGTGTGGCCATGCAGCGACTGGCGCAGGAGGATCCGACATTCCGCGTTTCCACCGAACCGGACACCGGACAGACACTGATTTCCGGCATGGGCGAGTTGCACCTGGAAATCATCGTGGACCGCATGCTGCGCGAATATAACGTGCAGGCCAACGTGGGACGTCCGCAGGTGGCGTACCGCGAAACGATTCGCAAGAAGGCCACTGCCGAAGGCAAGTACATCAAGCAGACCGGCGGCCGCGGCCAATACGGACATTGCGAAATTGAGTTGCACCCGCTCCCCAGCTCCAGCCACGAGAACATGAAGGAAATGTCCACGGACGATCTGGACGCCCTGGCCAAGCAAATCGTGGGCGGGCCTGCTGGAAAATGGAAGTTCGACAAGGAGCACCGCTTCCTGTTTATCGACAAGATTGTCGGCGGATCGATTCCGCGCGAGTTCATCGCTCCGATCGAAGCGGGCATCCGTGAAGCGTTGGACAACGGCATTCTGGCGGGCTTTACCATGGTGGACGTTGCCGCGGTGCTGATCGACGGCAGTTCTCACGACGTGGACAGCTCGGAAATGGCGTTCAAGATCGCCGGCTCGATGGCCTTCAAGGAAGCTTGCCACCGGGCGTCGCCGGTTCTTCTCGAACCCATTATGAAAGTGGAAGTCGTGGTTCCGGAAGAATACATGCCGCAGGTGTTCGGCGACCTGAATGCGCGGCGTTCGGCGATTCAGGGCACGGAAAACCGCGCCGGCAGCAACGTCATTCGAGTGGAAGTGCCGCTCTCGCAGATGTTCGGTTACGCCACCGATTTGCGCAGCCGCACTCAGGGCCGCGCCACTTTCACCATGCATTTTTCGCATTATGCCGAAGCGCCGGCTTCGATCGCGCAGGAAGTGATCGAGAAGGCCACCGGCAAAGCGGCCAGATAGATCGGGATTTTGCCGTCAGGGGTACAGGGTTTGTAGCAAGGTAGTTCAAAAGACTTCGACTGAGGAGCAGAGGACGAAATGGCGAAGGAGAAATTCGAGCGCAACAAGCCGCACGTGAACATCGGGACCATCGGTCACATTGATCATGGCAAAACGACGTTGACGGCGGCGATCACCAAGGTGCTCTCAAAGCACAACCCCAAGGTGCAGTTCCGCGCGTTCGATTCGATCGACAACGCTCCG
>WNFP01001244.1_pt1 | contig 38244 bp, 28 predicted proteins | sample 5400201 | NCBI WGS metagenome assembly WNFP01 (sample SAMN13153355, study PRJNA577476) | soil metagenome | isolation source: 115 cm saprolite under Madrone tree | place: USA:California | collected 2016-06-14 | reverse complement strand
CCGTTTCATATCGGCATCTATAAGTCGACGCAGCGTTCGTATCGGGACTTGCCTCTGCGGTACGCGGAATTGGGCACCTGCTATCGAGCGGAGCTGTCCGGTACCTTGCATGGTCTGATGCGGGTGCGCGGGTTCACTCAGGACGATGCGCACATTTTCTGTACGCCAGAGACGGTGAGCGCTGAGATAGTTAATTGTATTCAATTTGCGTTTGCTCTCCTCGGTGCTTTCGGTTTTGACGAATTCAAAATCGAACTCTCGGTCAGGGGAACTAATTCCACGAAGAAGTACCTCGGTTCCGATGAGAACTGGGAGCGCGCGGAGGCCGCTCTGGTGCGGGCCCTGACTGAGCAAAATCTTCCGTATGAACGGATGGAAGATGAAGCGGCCTTCTATGGACCAAAGATTGATATCAAGGTCAAGGACTCAATCGGCCGGCTCTGGCAGTTGACGACGGTACAGTTTGATTTCAATTTGCCTCAGCGGTTCCAGCTTGAGTATATCGGCGAGGACAACAAACCGCATCAGCCAATCATGATCCATCGCGCGCTGTTCGGCTCCGTCGAGCGGTTCTTTGGCGTGCTGATTGAGCATTATGCCGGCGCGTTTCCGCTCTGGTTGGCCCCCGCGCAGGTGGCCGTGCTGCCAATTACCGATCGCGTCAATGAGTACTCTGAGAAGATCGCGCATGAATTGCGCGCCGCTGGTCTGCGGGTCGAGGTCAATGTGCGCGGCGACAAGATTGGCGCCAAGATTCGTGATGCACAGATGCAGAAGGTCCCGTTCATGCTGGTGCTCGGTGACCGCGAGGTAGAGGAAGGCAAGGTTGCCGTCCGCGAGAGATTGAAAGGTGACATTGGCGCGATGTCGCTGGCAGAGTTTAAAGAAATGGCGCGGCGCTTAATTGAGACGCGCGCTCTTACCAACACGTAGTTTCAGGTTTCAAGTTGAGGTTTCAGGTCATTGCGAATCTGAAACTTCGAACTTGGAACTTGAAACCTTTACCGAGGAGGTGCAGCAATAGCTACAGGTTTTCGAGGCCGCGGTCGTCCCAGTTTTAGCCGTGCGCCGGTCACACGGATTAATGAACGTATTCGCGTACCCCAGGTTCGCGTAATTGCCGAAGACGGTGAAGAGTTTGGGGTGATGGACACCCGTGACGCCATTCGCGCCGCGCGCGAGAAGGGTATGGACCTGGTTGAGGTGGCGCCGAATGCCGATCCGCCGGTGTGCAAGATCATCGATTATGGCAAGTTCCAGTACCTGGCGAAGAAGAAGGCGAACGAAGCCAAGAAGAAACAGGTCGTGATCACTGTCAAAGAAGTTAAGTTTCGCCCGGGCACTGACGAACACGACTATAGCTATCGCATGAAACATGCGCGCGAATGGCTGACCGAAGGCGACAAGGTAAAGGCCACCATCTGGTTCCGGGGACGCGAAATGACGCACCGGGAATTGGGCGCGCGCATTTTAGAGAAGTTGGAAAAAGATCTGTCGGACATCAGCGAAGTTGAGATGCGGCCTCGCATGGAGGGCAACCAGATGTTCACGATCTTTGGACCGAAACGACATAAAGGCAGCGCTAAGGCGACGTCGTCAAGCCAGAGTGGAGGCAGTGGTGGTGGACCAAAGCCGGCTCCCGTCACGCCTGCGACTCCGGTGACACCGGCAGCGCCAGCGCCAGCGACGCCGGCTGCGCCAACAACTCCGCCCCGTGCTTCGGGTGAGAATCCGGCCGGTTGATCTCGATCGGGCTGCAGACTTTGATCAAGAACTAGGATTTGAACTTTGAAATTACAAATCTGAAATTTGAGATTTCAGATTTTGAGATCTGAGAGTGAAAGGAATCATTTATGCCAAAACTAAAGACACATAAGGGAGCGGCGAAGCGTTTTCGCGTTACGGCCACCGGAAAGATTAAGCGGGGCCACTCGCACGCGCGCCATATCCTGACTAAGAAGACCAACAAACGGAAACGATATTTGGATGTTGACGTTCTGGTCGCCGACGGTGACCTCGAGCGTGTTAGACGAATGTTGCCATATGGAAGAGATTAAGAGATCGATGTGCGGCAAACGCAGTTTGCCGTCGATCCAGCTCGATCTTAGACGTTGAGCTTGAATCAGTGAGATGCGACAAACTGAAGTTTGTCGGACAGTGAAAGGAAGCAATTATGCCGAGAGCAAAAAGAGGAAACAAACGCCTGGAACGGCGGAAGAAAATTCTGAAGTTAGCCAAGGGCTATCGTGGTACCAAGTCAAAGCTTTATAGATCAGCGAAAGAATCGGTTGAACGCGGTTTGAACTTTGCTTATACCGGACGCAAATTGAAGAAGCGTGATTTCCGCTCATTGTGGATCGTTCGCATTGGCGCCGCTGCGCGGCTCAATGGCTTGAATTATTCTCAGTTCATGCACGGTCTGAAACTGGCGGGAATCGAACTCGATCGCAAGATCCTGGCCGACTTTGCCGCCAAACAGCCTGAGGCTTTCACGGCACTCGCCGCGCAGGCAAAGACGGCCCTGGAAAATAAGCCGCAAGAACGCGCGGCTGCATGAACTCGCTGGATCAATAGGAGTCCGCATGAAAAACATTTCGCCAAACCCCCATGCGTTATCGAAACCAGCCGCTGCCCTTTTTCTTTTGTTGCTGACGCCGCTGGTTCTCTGTGCACAAGGCGGAGCATCCGCAACTAAACCACCCACCGCGGATCAGTTCGCCGGCAACTATAAAGGAACAGCGAAAGACCCCGCGGGCGCCGTTATCTTGACGGTCGACATCAAGTCTGAGAACGGAAAAATCTCCGGACGACTAATCGCACCGCAACGGGAGCAACCGTTTACCTCAGGCGAGGTGGTTGGCGGCAAGCTAACATTAAGAACCGGGTCAGGTAATAACGCCAACACTCTGGTGTTGGAGCTGCGGGATAAAAAGCTTGTAGGGGAATGGAAAGCGGACGGGAAGATTCGACCGGTTGAATTTCAGCGCGTACCGCTTGAGAACGAGCCGGTGGCCGCTGAAGTAAAAAAAGGACCGGAGCCTTCAGCCGCCGAGCTGCTGACCGGTGTTTGGGATGCGGCTGCCGATGCTCAGGGCCAGGCCTTTCCGTTTACGCTGACGTTAAAAGTCGAAGGCGAGAAGGTGACTGGCAGCAGCAACTCGCAATTGGGCGACTCGACGATCTCAACCGGAACGTTCAAGGATGGCAGGCTGGCCGTAGTGCTCGACGGTTCCGCTGGTCAGGTGGCCCTGATTGCGACAGTCGTCGATGGCAAGCTGGTCGGCGATTACGACTTCGCCGGACAGTTACAAGGTAAGTGGGTCGCAGCCAAGAAAAAGCCTTAGATCTGGCGAGTCCTCTTGAATGACTGAGAGCGGTAAGGATCCAGTGCAGCACGCGAAATGTCTTGGTCAGCGAGTCCGCGAAGCGGACGCATGTTAGTAGCCCACAGTATCAGCTGTGGGTATGCGTCAATATTGATCGCGTAGCTCCGGAGGAACGACATAAAGGAACATACTTGATCGAACGAGATCGGATCATGTCGCCCGCTTCGCGGGCTCATTCCATTTTGGGCGTTTTACCCACAGCTGGCGCTGTGGGCTACTAATATCCCGTCCGCTTCGCGGACTCTTTACAAAAGCTAATCTGAGTAGCGACATGCCTGAGGGATTGAATCCCTGAGATCAAGTACATGACGGAAGCAGGGAATCTACAGCGACCAGAAACGCCTAATGATCGCATTCGCCGGGCGTTCGAACTTGAATTTCCATACCTCTCCAGTTCGCCAGAATCACTCCAAGAGGCCGAAAAGCAATTGCGGGAACTCCATGAACTGAGAATAAGATTCCTGGGTAAGAAGAGTGATCTTGCAACTCAGAAGAAGATGGTCGGAAGTATCGACCCGAAGCTGCGCCGTGATTTTGCCATTGTCTTTCAGAAGCTCGAGCAAGACATCACCCGAAGTATTGACGATGCAGGGCTCCGGTTGCGCACGTTTGTCCTTCGTGCGCGTACCGAACGTGAACGCATCGACGTCACCATCCCGGGACTTCGTCCGCCAGAAGGGCACCTGCATCCGATTACTCTGATGCGCGAGCGAATCGAAGATATCTTTGTCGCGCTCGGCTATGCCGTCGAAGATGATCGCGAAATTGAAACTGACTTCTACAATTTCGATGCGCTCAACGTCCCTGAAGGGCATCCGGCACGCGATCCGCAGGACACGTTCTACACTACGGACGGCTTTGCGTTGCGGACGCAGACCTCGACTGTGCAGATTCATGCCATGCAAAGACGCGGTGCGCCGGTGCGGATGATCGCCCCCGGCCGTGTCTTTCGGCGTGACACTCCGGATCCGACGCACAACCCAATGTTCTTTCAGGTTGAGGGACTCTGCGTGGATCGCGGAATTACGATGGCGCACTTAAAAGGCACTCTGGCTGAGTTTGTGCATCGTCTGTTCGGACCCGGGACCAAGACTCGTTTTCGTCCTTCTTACTTTCCGTTCACCGAACCGAGCGCGGAAGTCGATTACAGTTGCTTCAACTGTGGCGGCAAAGGTTGCCGCATCTGTAAAGGATCCGGCTGGATCGAGCTGGGCGGCTCCGGCATGGTTCATCCGAATGTGCTGCGCGCCGCGAACGTGAACCCGGAAGAGTTCACTGGTTTCGCTTTTGGCCTCGGCATCGATCGGACCTGCGCAAGAATTTATCAACTGGACGACATTCGTTTGCTGTTCGAAAACGATGTTCGATTCCTGGAACAGTTCCGATAAGGCTGTCAGTGCAGTTGTTCGTAGTTAGTTGTTCTCGTTCAGGCCGAGTCACCAATTACCACTGACAACTAACAACTGACAACTGACAAATGCTTATAAGCTACAACTGGCAGCGCGAACTAACCGGCACAAAGCTCGACCCTCAGGAGGTGAGGGAGCGGCTCACGCACGTCGGTCTGGCGGTCGACGCGGTCGAAGCGCGCGATGGCGACTACGTCCTTGACGTGGAAGTACCTTCGAATCGCGGTGACTGTCTGTCTCATCTTGGTATCGCTCGTGAACTCGCCGTTATCGAAAAGTCCAGAGTCAAAAGTCCAAACGTCAAAATCGAAAATTCCCGCGGCAAGACAGCGGATTCTGCCACGGTGGAAATCTACGATCTGGATCTGTGCCCGCGTTATGCGGCCAGAGTCGTGCGCGGCGTAACCATTGCGCCGTCACCCGAATGGCTGGTAAAGAGTCTCGAGGTCCTTGGCCAGCGGCCGATCAATAACGTTGCGGACATAACGAACTATGTACTGCACGAGTTTGGCCAACCGCTGCATGCTTTCGATTTAGCGAAGCTCGGGTTGCAACAGATCGTGGTCAGAAGGGCGACGAAAGGTGAAACGATTAAGACGCTTGATGGGGTCGAACGGAAACTCGACTCAGAGATGCTGATCATCGCCGACGCGACGCGACCGGTGGCCGTCGCCGGCGTGATGGGTGGCGAACAATCCGAGATATCAAGTGCGACTCAGGATGTTCTGATCGAGAGTGCCTGGTTCAATCCTGCTTCCGTGCGCCGCGCGGCGAAGCTGCTTGGTTTGCACACGGAAGCTTCGCATCGTTTCGAACGCCGCGTCGATCCCGAGGGGGTTATCAAAGCGCTGGATCGTTGTGTGGCTTTGATCTGTGAAATCGCCGGTGGAGTCGCGACCGCAGACGTCCTCGATGTTTATCCCGCTCCTCTTGCGACCCGCACTGCGGAAATCCGTCCGGAACGCGTCGCCGCTATTACCGGCCTGCAAGTCCCGCGCGCGGAGATGCTGCGCATCCTGACTGCTCTTGGTTTTGAACTTATTGAAGACGGCCCCAACAGACTCGCCTTCACTATTCCTTCGTGGCGTCACGACGTAGCGATCGAGGAAGACCTGGTCGAAGAAGTCGCGCGTCACAGAGGTTATGGACAAATCCAGAGTGAACTGCCCCCGGCAAGCCAGGCCGGAGAGTATCACTCGAGCGAGCGGCGTAAGCGTTCGTTGCGTAAGGCCATGTCGGCCCACGGGTTTAATGAAGCGATCAGTTTGAGTTTCACTCAACCGACTGAAGCCTTTGAGCTAATTCCTGAGTTAGCGGGACGGGAGCACTCCATTGCGCCCGTGGTGTTGACGAACCCGATCATTGAAGAGGCATCGTCCATGCGACAGACTCTGCTGCCCGGTCTTTTGAATTCAATCCGGCACAATCTTAATCACGGCAATCGCGACGTTAGCCTCTTTGAAACGGGTCGAGTGTTTGGCGTGACTACTCCCGGGGAATTGCCGCTGGAGCGAGAGGCTTTCGCGTTGACGGCGACGGGCGGAGCCATGCTTGCCAACCGCGCGCAGGCTGAACGCGAGCTGGATTTTTTTGATATCAAGGGCGCGCTGGAGTCTGCCGTCGCCGCGATGAATCTGCCGGCGCTCGATTTTGAAATGACCACCGTGAGGCATCTGCGCGCTGGACAATCTGCCTCCATCCATATTCGAGGCACTCTGGTGGGGTCGATTGGCCGGCTGTCTGAGCCCATCGTCAGCACCTATAAGTTCAGACAGCCCGTCTTTGTCGCCGAGGTTGATCTCAGCACGCTGGTCGAGTTCGAAGAGTTGCCGGTGCGCTATTCACCGTTGCCTCGGTTCCCCTCGATTGTGCGCGACGTGTCGCTGCTGTTGGATCGGAAAATCACTATAGCCGAATTGCTGCGGGCGGCCCGCGACGAAAGGGCCAGGTATTTCATTGGCGCGCATTTTGTCGGCACCTACGAGGGCCAGGGCATCGCCGACAGCCAGCGTTCGGTTACGTTGCGTTTCGAGTACCGCGCGGAGGATCGCACTCTGCGTGATGAGGAAGTAGACGAGATCCATTGGCGGCTCGTGGAAACTCTTAAGGCGAAGTTCAACGCCGAGGTGCGGTAGTGGCACACGCGTCAGTCTGTGAAATTGCTCCAGGGTTTTAGCCGAATGCAACTCTATCGAAAAACTGACGCTGAAGGCGTCAAAGAGAATAGCCGGGGGCAAAGCGAAGCGACGCCCCCGGATAACATTCCCAAGATGATTCCGACCCTGAAGGGGTCGCATCAACTCCCCCAGCTCTCCGACCCTTCAGGGTCGGAATTGGTTTCGCTTCTTACTCCGGGGGCGTTGCCCCCGGCTATTACATTTCACGCCTTCGGCGTGAAGAATCACCCATCATCTGCGAGTGGCTCCAGCATCCAACCCGCGAGTCGTGTGTTTGATCCACCCGCTCACGCAGGTGGTACTGATTCCATTACGCGCGTGCCGCATCGTCGATGGAAGTCCTCGACTCCCAACATTATTCTTGCGCTCTCGCGAACTAAGTCGGATAATCACCCGGACATCGCCTGCCGGATAACGGAGACCAATGATGGTATCGAACGGACTGGAAAAATTCTCTCACCTCGAAGACAAGATCTATCGCACAATCGAGCTGACCAAAACGCTGCGCCAGGAGAAAGATGACCTGGAGCGCCAACTCGCCACGGTGCGTAACCTGGGCGGCGACAAGCAGGAACTCGTAATGCAGATTGAGCGTTTGCTGGCTGAGCGCGAGGCGATTAGAGTGAAGGTTCAGAACATGTTCAATGCAGTGGCTGCGGCCGATCCTGAAATCGCGGAGGCCTTTCGCAGATGAGCGCAGACACGTTTGACGTCGACCGGAACACAGACGCCGCGGCGTCGCCGACCATCAAAGTTGAAATTTACGACCAGGCCTATACAGTCCGTTCTGATGGCGATCCGGAATATCTTAAGGAATTGGCTGAGTACGTGGATCAGCGCATGCGCGAAATCTCATCCGGAACACTCACGGTTGATTCGCGGAAGGTCGCCATCCTGGCTGCGCTGTACATCGCAGATGAATTGCACCAGCTGAGAAAATTGCACGATCAAGCTGACGAGCAACTGGCTACGCGCAGCGCCGAGTGCTCAGAGATGCTCGATCGACTGCTGAAAGTCCCGCGCAGCCTAACGCGGCCTGCGGCTTCTTCCTGAAACATTGATCACTTGATCTACGGATTTCCTTACTGCTCTTTCGTGTGATTTCGTGGATCGATTCTTTGGTCTACGCGGAAGACGATCCACGAAATCAAACGAACTGAGTCGGGCACTTCGTGTGTTTTGTGGATTAGTATTGTCTCATCGAGTAATCTCTGGAGATGCTCACTACTGTGCCTGGACAACACCCGATTCTTGGTACCATTCTTTTCTCCTTTGGGCTCCTGCTGATTGCCTGGAACAAGAAGACCGCCCGACAGTTTGAGGCACTTCAGAGCTTGTCGAGAACCTGGGACATGAACGACTATCCGTATACCGTCTGGCGCCTTCTTATTATCGTACTCGGTTCTATTTTGGTATTCGTTGGCGCGTCTATGCTCCTTATCCTCATGTGATATTTAAACTTGAAAATTACTCACCATTCAGACCTGAAGACCATTAACAAACTTATCCCGCCTTATGTTAATATCCCGGCGGCAGAGGGAAGGTTCTGCCGGGTTCGTCACCAAGCAACGATGATTGAGCCAACGTCGTTGAAAAGGGAGACCGACGGCGAGCGCTAGTGCCGTTCTTCATAGTTAAGAAAGGCCGAAAGCGAGCGACGAAAAATAGGTCACCCACCTGTTAACTCAGGTTCAATTACGGCGAGGAGCGGCTCGGCGGTTTTCCCTCCTGCTATTGTTTTTGGTAGCGCAAGTTGTTGACTTGCGATCGCGCAAGCTAACGGCGGGCGCTATTTTGCTTTCATGAAACTTCTATTAATTGGTGATGTGGTGGGCAAGCCGGGCCGGACGGCCCTGCTCGATCGTTTGCAGGACTTAAAAGAGCAGCACGCGATCGACTTTACCGTGATGAATGCCGAGAACGTAGCGGGCGGCTTCTCGATCACCGCGGCGATTGCCGATCATCTTTTCTCAGCCGGTATAGACGTGATGACCTCCGGCAATCATATCTTTGACAAGCACGAGGTGATCGATTACATCGCCAAACAACCACGGCTGTTGCGGCCCGCTAACTATCCACCGCATACGCCGGGGAAGGGGATTTGGGTTGGCGAAGTAAACGGTGTCCAGGTGGCGGTGATGAATTTCCTGGGCCGGGTATTCATGCAACCCGCGGACGATCCTTTTCGGATCGCGAATGAATTGATCGCTTCACTCCCGGACGACGTCAGGGTTCGCATCGTTGACATGCACGCCGAAGCAACTTCGGAAAAGATGGCGATGGGCTGGTACCTGGACGGCCGGGTTTCGGCGGTCGTAGGCACCCACACGCACGTGCAAACTGCTGATGAGCGGATTCTGCACGAAGGAACCGCGTATCTGACCGATCTGGGAATGACCGGAAGTTATGGCGGCGTGATTGGCATGAAGAAAGGCGACATCATCAATCGCTTTACCTCACCGATTCATCGTAAACCGGACCATTCGCGGAGCGAAGTGCGCATCTGCGGCGCGATCGTGGATGTTGACGAAGCGACGGGACGAGCGCGATCAATCGAGCGAATTAGTCTGAGCCACGAACAATGACGTCGAAGCGGACCTGTTTGAGTTCTGGCCCCGCCTTTCTTATTAGCACCACGGCTTCAGCCCGTCACTCCCTCAACCCGGGGCCTGATCATCCGGAACCGGCTCGCCGATATCCGTATCCGTGGGCGGCGCCAACAGCATTTCGGCAAAGCCCAGCGGCATCGAGCGCACGCGGCCGTTTCCATCCGTGACCACGTGTCCGGTCTCTCCTTCGGCGATGACAACTCCATCAGATTCGCGGACGAGTTCATAGCCAAAGCGCAGAGATCTCCGGCGCAGTTCCGTGATGTGAGTTCTCACGATCAGGACGTCGTCGTAGTAAGCGGGGGCTTTGTAGCGGCAATAACTTTCCGCGACCACCAGAAAAGCGTTTTCGTTCTCTTCCATATCGCGGTAAGAGAAGCCGCGGGCCCGGCAGAATTCAGTGCGGCCAATCTCAAACCAAACCAGATAGTTCGCGTGATAGACCACGCCCATCTTGTCGGTTTCCGCATAGCGCACGCGCAGCAGGGCCTCGTGCCACTGGTCGACTTCTTCTAGCTCGTTCGGATTCATAACTGCGATCTTTAGTAGCCCGTTCCTGGCTCTGCCAGGAGCCAAATATTTATAGATCTACGCCGCGAAGATGAGGGCTGTGAAAACAAGGGGAATGCCCGGGTCTATAAACATTGCGTTCCTACGGCACTTAGTTCAAAACTCTAAGCGTCCCGTTAGCTTCAACTTCACTATTCAGATAAACTCACGTTTAGCGGACTATAAGAGCGAAATATGTGGAATGTCAAAGCAAATGAGAAGCAGGAGACTGGGCCTGGAGCGCGGACATGCCCTCCGCCTAAGCGCGTAGCCCGAATAAATTTCACGAAAGAAATAATTTAGATGCCAAAGCCGATTCGTTTCATAGCGACATTACTTGTCACGATAGTCCTGTCGATGGCCGGACTCTTGCGACCTCCGCCAAGTTCGTCACAGCAAACCCCGCAGGCCACGACGACGTCCGCGCGCAACGCCGCTCTGATTGCGGCGACCAGCGACGTCCTCAAAGAGACCAGCGAGATTCGACAGCTGGCCGTCCTGCGCCCGGTGCAAAGCTCTACCCAGTCGCGGACTGAGATCGAGCGAATGCTCATAAAGAACCTGGACGATGAAACAACGCCCGCCCAAATGCATGCCGGCGAGGTGACTTTGAAGAGGCTTGGCCTGGCGCCTCCCGACTTTCAGTACCGGGCCTTGATGTTGCGCGTACTTACTGAACAGGTCGCCGGCTACTACGATCCGAAGACCGGCGACTTTCATTTGGCCGACTGGATCGATCTCGACGGCCAGCGGCCCGTCATGGCGCACGAACTTACGCACGCGCTACAGGATCAGCACTTCAATTTAAGACGGTTCGAACATTGGCCTAAAGGGGATTCTGATGCTGAACTGGCCACGCACGCGCTGATCGAGGGCGATGCCACACTGGCCATGGCCTTCTATGTCGCCAACAATCCTTTGCGCGCGCTGGCGTTTCTGAAGTCAATGGGAGCGAAAGGCATGGCTTCGCCGGAACTCGACAAGTCTCCGCGCGCGCTGCGCGAAACTTTGTTGTTTACTTATCAGGAGGGAATGAATTGGACCAGGAATTTATACAAGCAGGGCGGTTGGGAGCGCGTCTCGAAAGCCTTCACCGACTTGCCGCAATCCACTGAACAGATAATGCATCCCGACAAATACTACGCGCACGAAGCGCCGGTGAAAGTGACGCTGCCGGACATTACGAATCTGCTGAATAACTCAGAGCGCCTCGTTATTAGGTCAGTACCACCCGCGTCAGCGCGTGGGCTGACGAGTCAAGCTGGATGGAAACGCCTCGACTATGACGTCGAAGGCGAGTGGGGCTTCTACTTAATCCTCGATGAGTTTCTCAAATCACCTGCCGAGTCGCGCCGCGCCGCCGCCGGTTGGGGAGGCGATCGCTTCGCAGTCTACGAAGGTCCCAAGGGCGAAGTCCTATTTGCGTCCCTCTCCAACTGGGACACGGAAGCTGACGCGCGGGAATTCTTTGATGCTTACGTGAAGCGCACACGGCTGCGTTATCCAGCCGCCACATTCCAGAATCCAATCATCAATGCTCAATCTGCACAAGTCTCGCAACGGATTAGCACGCCCGAAGGCGCCGTTGTGATCGAAGTGCGCGGCCCGCGCGTCTTAATTCTCGAAGGGGTCACGGGACAAATCGATTCGAAGCCGCTGACCGGGGCGATTTGGAATTAGGGTTCCGATAGGTGCAGATCGAATAAAAAAGACGCCAGTCCAAGCGCTGGTTTTATCTGCGCTGTCAGCCTTGTGACAGCGAAATCTTCGTCTGCAAAGATACCGAGGGCAGTTGTGTGGTGCTGAAGAACTGGAGTTCGGCTGGGCCTTCAAAAATTGCTGCATCTGACCCATCTGTGATATTTTCCCTTCAGTTTAATCAATTCGAAAAATTAGTTGTTCAGTAGCCAAGCAGCAACCTCAATGGCTGAGACAGAGTCTGAAGCAGCGTCCAGATCTGGATTCAAGGTGCGGCCGCTTTCTCGGGTGGCTAAGGCCGATTCGTCTGCGGCTGATCCGCTGAAGACAGAAGTCACAAAGCAGAAGGCAGAAAGCAGTCGGCAGACGGCAGGCGGCAGGCGGCAGGATATAGATAATCGTTCGACACAATCATCTTCTGAGAAAATCCCATCGAAACGAACACGTCTGCGTGAGTTGACGGATGAGCTGCGCAGGCTTGAGGCGAAGGTTCGTCTCGGTGGCGGACCCGACAAGATAGCCAGGCAACATAAAGCCCATAAGCTCACGGCGCGTGAGCGAATTGATCTCCTGCTTGATAAAAATTCTTATCAACAGGAGATCGGTCTGCTGGTCGCCTATGATCAGTACAAGGCAGAAGGCAGTAGGCAGAAGGCAGAAGGCGGCGAGCAGGAAGTAGGGACGGCGCCGTCGGCGGGAGTTGTGACGACAGTGGGGCTGGTGAACGGACGCGAAGTGGTCGTTGTTGCCAACGATGCGACGGTGAAAGCCGGGTCGTGGTGGCCGGAGACGATTAAGAAAATTCTGCGCGCGCAGGAGATCGCAATGCGCTCGCATGTGCCGATCATTTACCTGGTCGATTCCGCTGGCGTGAACCTTCCTTATCAGGGCGGCGTCTTTCCCGGACAGTACGGCGCTTCACGGATTTTCTACTACAACTCAATCATGCGACGCTATTTGAAGGTCCCGCAGATTGCTGCGGTGATGGGACCGTGCATCGCCGGTGGTGCTTATCTGCCGGCGCTGTCAGACATCATTATCATGGTCGAAGGCACTTCTTTCATGGGATTGGGCGGTGCGAACCTGGTCAGAGGCGCTACTGGCCAGACGATCGACAATGAAACTCTGGGAGGCGCGCGTACGCATAACGAGATTTCCGGAGTGGCGCATTATCGGGTCAAGGATGATGAGGAGTGCCTGCGGAAGATAAGGGAGTTTGTGGAGGAGCTGCCGTTGAGTGCGCAGGCTGGAAGCCTGCGAACCGCCGGCAAGGATGCCGGCGCTCCAGTTAGTGCTCCGAAGGATGGTGGCGCTTCTTTGGGAAAGATCTATGACATTATTCCGGAAGACCATCGCCAGCCATACAGTATGCGCGAGCTCTTGAATTGTGTGCTTGATGAAGGGCACCTCGATGAGTTCCAGTCGGATTACGCGAAAGAGATCATTACTGGTCATGCCCGCATACGCAGCATTCAGGTCGGTGTGATTGCCAACAACCGGGGAATGTTTCGTGACCCGGCCGGCGGCTCGCCAAAATTTGGCGGGATCATTTATACCGATTCGGCTGAGAAAGTTGCGTACTTCATCGAGACCTGCACCCGCCACCAAACTCCTCTGCTATTCGTGCAGGACGTGTCTGGATTTATGGTCGGCTCGGAAGCAGAGCACTCGGGGATCATTCGCGCCGGCGCCCGCTTTGTGGAAGCGATGGCGACGGCGACCGTATCGAAAATTGTGTTGACAGTTAATCACGCGTCGGGCGCCGGCTATTACGCGATGGCCGGACAGGGCTTTGACCCGGATTTCATTTTTAGTTGGCCCAGCGGACGGATGGGTGTGATGGAAGGCGACTCTGCAGTACAGGCAGTCTTTGGCAGCGAGTTGGAGCGCTTGAAGAAGATCGGACAGGAACCGAATACAGAACTCGAGCTGGAAATGAATAAGGTGCGGCAGACTTACGAGCGCGACCTGGATGCAAAGTACGCCGCCGCTCGAGGTTTTGTTGATGCGGTAATCGCCCCGGAAGAAACCAGAGACGCCCTCGAGCTTGCCTTACGAGTAAGTTTGAATTATTCAGGTCCGCATCTGGGACAGTTTGTGTTACCGGCAAGTTTAGCGTAAGAGTTATCCGCAACTTCGACCGATTGCCCAGAGAAATTTCGCAAAGGCGCGAAGGCGCAAAGATGCCCAGCGCAAGGTACGATTGAAACGCGCGTACAGGCTCTGTTCAGACGTGCGCGAATACAACAAAGGAGAACACTCGTGAGAAAGAGCACTATCTATCTTTTCGTTCTGGGACTTGCTGTGGTCGCGACGACAGCTTTGGTCAGCGCGGGACTGGTAGTATCCGCGCAGAACTCGAACTCGTCGACGACGATGGCTCCAATGGCCCCCACCAATACGGCCGCGAAGAAGAAACCGCGTCGACATAAAGCTAAGGCCAAAGCTGCCACAGACGCAGGCGAAACAAGCACTGCCGCAATGCCTATGCCCGCAAAGAAGACGGGTCGCTGCGATCCGACACAGCAGGAGCAAACCGATCTGTCCGGCACGTATACCGGCAAGGTGAAGCATGGCAACGAGCCAGTACAGGATGCGACGCTGACGGTCACGGGCAATAACTTTACGATGACGTCAGGCTCAGACACGCATTCCGGACGCATCACGGCGGTCACGACCTGTGGGTATACCGCGGTTACCATAATGATTGGCGACCTGACGCCGCCACCGCCAGGGCCCAACCCGCCCGCAGCTAAACCGGCAATGTCGCTACGTGCCAAGAAAGTCGGCGACAGCTTAACTCTGACGAGCGTTCCAGGGGAGCCGCAGACTGTTTCGTTTACTACAGGAGGCGGCATGATGAAGACCAGACCGCGCAAACATCGATCGACGACCAAGACTACGGCCACGCCACCGCCACCGGCGAAGATGTAGCCTTAGTCCGGAGTCTCGAACGGAGACACGGGAACACGGCGAAACCGAGTCGAGGCAATTCCGCGATCGCATAGATAGGATCGCCGATTCGGTCCGCAGGGTCCTCCCGTGTCTTGTTCTGTCAGCGAGACAAACGCGAACCACCAGAAATGAGAGACAAGATTCGTATTGCCGCCGGTCAGGGATTCTGGGGCGATCTGCCTGAAGCACCCGTGCGCCAGGTCGAAGGCGGTCCGATCGATTATCTGATGCTCGACTATCTGGCTGAGGTCACGATGTCGATCATGCAGAAGCAGAAGGCGCGCGATCCTAATGCTGGATATGCGCGCGACTTTGTGCCGCTGATGAAGCAGATTCTCCCTGCTTGTGTCGAACGCAATATCCGGGTCACTGCCAATGCCGGTGGCGTCAACGTTGAGGGTTGTGCGAAAGCGGTAAGAGACGTCGCTCTCGAGCTTGGCTTGGCCGGCAAACTTCGGATTGGCATTGTTACCGGCGACGACATTATAGGGAAACTGGACGAACTCCTCAGCCGTGGGGTCGAGCTGCGCAATTTGGACACTGGAAAACCGTTGTCCACCGTGCGCGAACGAATTCAAAGCGCGAATGTCTATCTGGGCGCGGCGCCGATAGTAGAGGCCCTGGATCGCGGTGCGCAGATCGTGATTACCGGCCGATGTACCGATACCGGGTTGACGCTGGCGCCGCTGATGCATGAGTTTGGCTGGGCGCCGGACGATTGGAACAGAATCGCATCCGGCACAATTGCCGGCCACATCATTGAATGCGGCGCGCAATGCACGGGTGGTAATTGTCAGTATGAATGGCGCAGCGTTCCCAGTCTCGCCAATGTTGGTTTTCCGATCGTCGAGGCATCGGCTGACGGCACTTTCGTCGTAACCAAACACGAGCGTACCGGTGGCTGGGTGATTATTCCTTCGATCAAAGAACAGCTGGTTTACGAGATGGGCGATCCGCATTCCTACATCACGCCCGACTGCGTTGCGGACTTCACTACCGTGCATCTCGAGTACGAAGGTCGCGATCGCGTTCGTGTATTTGGAATCGAGGGAAGGCCGGCAACCGACACTTTCAAGGTGTCGATAAGTTATTCAGCCGGTTACAAAGCTGTGGGCACGCTCGTCTACTCGTGGCCGGAGGCTTACGATAAGGCCCGAGCCGCGGACAGGATGCTGCGGGCCCGCCTCGATCGGCTGGGGCTGAAGTTCGATCAAATCCTGACCGAATTTGTCGGCGCGAATGCGACCCATGGGCCGCTGGCTGGTGAGCCTTCGCCGGACTCGCCGGAAGTCCAATTGCGCGTTGGTGTGCGCGCCGAGAATCGCGCGGCGGTCGAGAGATTCACCAAAGAGATCGCGCCATTGGTTCTGACCGGGCCACCTGGTGTGACCGGATTCGCCGGTGGGCGGCCAAAGGTTGAGGAGATAGTCGCCTACTGGCCGGCGCTGATTCCGAAGAGTGAGATTACGTCGCGAGTTGAGATTATCGAAGTCTGATGGGTCATGGGTTCTTCTTTTCCCCTCTCCCATTGGGAGAGGGGCTAGGGGAGAGGGTGCGAAGCTTAGGGCCAGATATTTTTGGGCGTTCCTTGTGTTGCCGAAAGACAATATGAAACTAAGCGATGTTCGCGCTCAAGCCCTCACCCTGACCCTCTCCCAGAGGGAGAGGGAAATAGAACACACGAACTATGCAGATCCAACTAACCATGCTCGCGCACGCTCGTTCGGGCGATAAAGGCGATACAGCCAATATCGGCCTTATCGCTTTGCGCGAAGACTTCTATCCATTACTCCTTCGCGAAGTCACTGCCGCTCGCGTAAAGGAGCATTTCCGCGGGATCTGTGAGGGTGAGGTTGAACGATTTGAACTGCCTAATCTCAGTGCGCTTAATTTTCTCTTGCATGAGAGTCTCGGCGGCGGCGGCACGGTTTCTCTGATGACCGACGCACAGGGGAAAACATTTTCTACCGCTTTGCTAAGAATGAAAATCGACGTCCCTGACGAGGAAGCTAAGAGTCTCGGCCTTTAGCGCCGATTTGACTCGTCCGCCGGTGTTATTTCCATGAAGCCTGAGCGTGAATTTGCTATCAGCCACGGATTTGCAGATGTCGGTGACGTTCGTCTGCATTATGCCGAATGCGGCGCCGGGAACAATCTCATAATTCTGCTTCATGGCTTTCCGGAATGCTGGTATTCGTGGCGGCATCAGTTGCCAGTGCTCGGCCGGCGCTATCACGTCATTGCTCCGGACATGCGCGGCTATAATCTAAGCGACAAGCCTCCGCGAGTCCGCGACTACCGCATCGAATTCCTGGTGGAGGATCTCGTCCGGCTGATTCGCTATTTCGGCAAAGACAAGGCTGCGATTGTGGCCCATGATTGGGGCGCCGGCGTGGCCTGGGCACTCGCTCAAAGACATCCGGAAATGGTTTCCAGGTTGGTGGCGATGCAGGTGCCACCGCCGGCGGCCTGGCGCGCGAACTTCACTCTGCGGCAACTACGCCACAGCTGGTACATGTTCTTTTTCCAGTTGCCGCGAATGCCCGAGGCGTGGGCTCGCGCGAATGATTTCGCTCGCCTCGTGAAGATGTATAAGGAGACAACCGCCAGACCCGGTGTCTTCACGGACAAGGACATTGAGGTCTATAAAGAAGCGCTGCGCCAGCCGGGCGCTTTGACGGCAGGTATTAATTACTATCGGGCGAATGTCTTTAAGTCTCTGTTTCGCGGTGGAGTTGAGACACCCAAAGAGAATGATGGCCGGATCCGGGTCCCGACGTTGTTCATTTATGGTGAGCAGGATCATGCCGTTTTGCCCGAGACTGTGCGTGGCCTCGGCAGATTTATCGACGCGCCTTATAGTGAATTGCGCATACCCGATAGCGCTCACTGGGTACAGAACGAAGCAGTCGAGCAAGTGAACACAGCTTTGCTGAATTTTCTAGGCGACGAATCGTCAAGTGCGAACTGATTATGGCGGAAGATAACTCAACAGCTCTCTATGATGTCGATGGTGGGATTGTGCGCATTGCGCTCAACCGGCCAGAGAAGCGGAATGCCCTGAATGCGGAGCTGATCGGCGCCCTCAAGGATGTGCTGCGTCGCGCTAATGATGAAGAGAATGTCCGCGTCGTCATTGTCACCGGGAATGGGGCGGACTTTTGTTCCGGCGCCGACCTTGAGGAGCTCCAAAAAATTTCGACGGCCACGGTAGCTGAGAACCTCGCCGACGCCCGATCCTTAATGGATCTCTTTCTGCTGATTCGGGCCGTGCGTGTTCCCGTGATCGCCGCCGTGCGAGGCCGTGCGCTGGCCGGTGGCTGCGGTTTGGCGCTGGCTTGCGACATGGTTTTAGCGTCACGCTCGGCGCGGTTTGGCTTTCCCGAGGTTAAGATTGGGTTTGTTCCGGCAATGGTGATGGCGATGCTGCGGCGTAATACTTCGGAAAAGCGGGCCTTTGAACTTTTGACGATGGGGACCGAGATTGGTGCTGATGAAGCTGTAGCGTACGGTCTGGTTAATCGCGTGCTCGACGATGAGGCGTTTGCCGATGAACTCGATGTGTTTGCGCACCAATTCGAGAGGGTCAGCATTTCGGCTGTCAGCTTGTCCAAGCGGCTGTTCTACGAAACCGATGCAATGACTTTCAAGGATGCCGTGGAGTACGGAGCCGACACCAATGTGATTGCCCGGATGGCGGAGGATTGCCGAAAGGGAATTGAGCGATTTCTGAAGAAGTCATGAGGGGAAGTCACGCCCTGGTCAGGTCGTGTCCTGATTTCAGTTCTCGCCGCGTAATCTCAGCGACCTCCGCGTCTCTGCGTGAATGGGAGTTGCAAAACGCTCACCGCGGAGACCGCCGCGTACGCAGCGAGCGGGCGCAGAGAAATTCAAACCCGCCATCCTTTGTTACACCGATTAGAAGACTTTGGGATCACGTTCGCGGCTTCACATTCTCGCGAATGAACTTTGCGATATCCTGCGTGTTAGTTCCGGGGAGAAAAATTTCGGCGACGCCCTGCTCTTTCAGTCTGGCGATATCTTCCTGAGGAACAATCCCTCCCAGAATTACCAGAGTGTCTTTCATTCCTTGTTCGCGCAGGAGCGAGACGATTCGCGGGCAGAGCGTATTGTGCGCACCGCTGAGAATCGAGACGCCGACCGCGTCGACGTCTTCCTGCAAAGCCGCAGCGGCGATCATCTCAGGCGTCTGCCGCAGCCCCGTGTAGATCACTTCCATGCCGGCGTCACGCAACGCGCGCGCAATTACTTTGGCGCCGCGGTCATGACCATCGAGGCCGGGCTTGGCAACCAGAACACGGATTTTCTTTTCGTTCATTTCACCTGTCTTACTTGTTGCGGGGAACGGTCTTTCCAGCTAGATCGCGGGCTCTTCGTATATTCCGTAAACGTCGCGAAGGGCCGAGCAGATTTCTCCGAGGGTAGCATAGGCGCGGACAGCTTCGATCGTAGCAGGCATGGTATTGTCGCCCCTTTGGGCAGTGAGTCTAAGGGAGTCAAGCGACTTTTCAACCGCGCCCTTGTCTCTTGAGGTGCGGGTCTGTTCAAGCCTTTCGAGTTGCCGTTCGCGCACGGACTCATTAATAACCATGGTCGGGACTTGCGGTCCCTGGTCGCTCATTTCGTACTTGTTCACGCCGACAATTGTTTGCTCGCCACGTTCGAGCGCCTTCTGATATTGATAGGCCGATTCCTGGATTTCGCGTTGCGGAAATCCCTTTTCGACAGCTTCAACCATGCCGCCCATACTGTCGATACGCTCGAAATAGTCGAGCGCACCATCCTCGAGTTTTTTGGTTAACGCTTCGACAAAGTACGAACCGCCCAGCGGGTCGACGGTATTTGCGACTCCAGTTTCTTCAGCGATTATTTGTTGCGTTCGCAGAGCGATTAATGCTGCGCGATCCGTGGGCAGGGCGAGTGCTTCATCATAAGCATCCGTGTGCAACGATTGTGTCCCGCCCAGCACGCCAGCGGTTGCTGCACCGTTAGAGAGACGCCTGCAGTCTGAGTATGGAAACGCATCTGCATGGTCCGTTCGGTCCGGGCTCCAAAGCGATCACGCATCGCGCGCGCCCAGATACGCCGCGCAGCCCGGTACTTCGCGATCTCTTCAAAGAAGTCATTGTGAGCGTTAAAGAAAAACGAAATTCGCGGTACAAAGCGTTCCAGATCGAGGCCGGCCCGAACGCCCCATTCGACGTATTCGATTCCATCTCGCAGGGTAAAAGCGAGTTCCTGTAGCGCGGTCGCTCCCGCCTCTCTGATGTGATAGCCGCTTACCGAAATCGGGTTGTATCGGGGAACGTGGTTGGTGCAGAACTCAAACGTATCGATGACCAGCTTCATCGCGGAGCGAATCGGATATATCCATTCCTTTTGCGCGATGTACTCTTTGAGAATGTCGTTTTGCAGCGTGCCGGAAATCTTTTTCCAGTCGGCGCCCTGCTTCTCGGCCAGCACCAGATACATCGCCAGGAAGACCGACGCCGGAGCGTTAATCGTTTGTGAGACGGTGACCTCTTCGAGAGGAATCCCGTCAAACAGGGCTTCCATATCGGCGAGCGAGGAAACCGCAACGCCACACTTTCCCACTTCTCCTTCCGACAGCGGGGAATCGGCGTCGTAACCCATCAGAGCCGGAAGGTCATAGGCCACCGAGAGACCGGTTTGGCCCTCCTTCAAAAGGTACTTGAATCTTTGATTTGTTTCTTCGGGCGTGCCAAAACCGGCAAACTGCCGCATGGTCCAGAGCTTGCCGCGATAACCGGTCGCGTGAATGCCTCTTGTATAGGGAAACTGACCGGGGAAAGCGACGTCAGAATCAAGATCGATTTCGGCAACGTCCGCGGCGCTGTAGAGGTCGTTGATTTCTTCGAGAGAAACGGTTTGGAAATTGGATTTACGCTCACCCTGGCGCTGCAGCGAAGGCTTCAAGGTCTCTTCTTCCCAACGTTCTCTGGCTTGGTCTTCAGAAGAGGTTTCTTTGATCTCTTGCATGTCCAGTTTCGTTTGATGAAAGGTGACGCTGTGCTACGGATCAAAAAGTAAGCAATGTTTGGATGTTAGTTGATGGCTTTAGGTGTGTCAATCGGACGGCATCGCGGTAGTAAGGTAAAAGTGTGGTCATGATTTCGTGGGCCTCGGATTTGGTTTGCTTTTCCTTTGTTATGGAAGCTCACCGTCATTGTTCACAATTCAGTTCGCCCAAATCGCCAATATTAGAAAGATTAACCCACCGATGATATACGACACGCGATTTGCGGTTTCATTAGCGACTGCGCCTAGCCCGATCATTCTTTGCCATGAGGAGGTCATTTGACCAAGCGGTTTATTGAGAATCAACATGGCTACCGCCAAGCATACAACGGCTATTCTGATTGTTGGGCTCGTCATTTCAATTAACCAATAGTTCTTTCAAATCCCACACGTGCTGAGTAATACCGCTTTGGTTCTATATGAACCTATTCGGTAGATCCTTATCCATACTTTACCCCACTACTCCATCGGGGATGGTCCTGATTTGGCGTGCTTTCTTTCAGATTAAAACCAGAACGATCAACGAAATCATATGAAGTCGCACGACAACCGCATCCATCATTCAAAACACATATTACAACTCAAAGCGGTAAGCTTAAGACTGCTTCACAACCGTGCGACGTGCGACGATTCTCGAGTGAAAGGGTGCCGCCGTGAGCTTCGGCGATCTGCCTTGAAAGCACCAGGCCGATGCCCGATCCATCCACCTTCGTCGTAAAGAAAGGCACAAACAGGTTCGTCGTGTTGGCCAGGCCCGGACCTTCGTCTCTGATCCATACTTCAATTTTGCCGTTAGTCTGGGCCCAACCAACTTCCACACTGGCGGTCTCTGAGGCAGACTCCATCGAAGCGTCGACGGCATTCCGCACCAGATTGATCAGCAATTGTTCCAACTGTACTGCATCGCCGTGAATTATCAACTCCGGTCCGGCGACGATGTTGATGGGCAGACGCGTCTCGAGACTGGCCACGCGGCGCAAGAGTTCGCCGATGTGTACCGGCGCAAACTTTGGTTGTGGCAGGCGAGAGAGTTTGGAATAAGATTCGACGAACCGGGCGAGGGAATCGGCGCGCGAGGAAATCACCTTCAGGCCTCTCTGCATGTCGTCATTCAAGTCGGCCGGGCGTGGCTCGCGATCGAGCAAGTCAGCCAGACTGCCGGCAACTGATTTGATCGGGGCCAGTGAGTTGTTCAGCTCGTGGCCCAGCACGCGCAACAACCGCTGCCAGGCGGTTCGCTCTTCTTCCCGCAGCGTCTGACTTAGATCGGTCAGCACCAGCAACTGATGTTGGGCGCCACCTTCGCGAAAGGTGCTGCGGCGAATATCCCAGCGCCCCACGCCGCCGGGGAAAACCATCTGCATTGTTTGCGCGCCGCCCGGCGGCCGATTGAGGCAGCTAGCCAGTCCGAGCTCGTTGCTGGTGCGCCCCAACAGACGCATCGACGGCTGGGCCAGCAATTTCTCTCCGGCACGATTCACCAATCTCAGACGCTGATTACCATCAAACGCAAAAACTGCTACGTCGATCTCGCCCATGACCGTGCGCAAGAGTGCCGTCGCCTCGAGCGCGCTCACTCGCTGGTTACGCAGAGTTTGCCCGAGGTCGTTTACCTCGAGCATGACTTCACCCAGAGCGTCGCCGGTGGCGGCGCGCCGGCCGCGAATGGAGTAATCGCCTTCGCGTATGGCGGCGAGAATATTGGACAGAGTCTGCAACGGCCGAACGATTCGGGCCTTGAGATTGAAAGCGATGCCCAGCCACAAGAGCACCAGCAGAAGATCGATGGTCCATTGCAGTCGCGTCGAATAATTGTCGTACCACAGCAGAAACGCGCAGAGGATGACGGCCGGAAAGCCGGCTGCCAGAGCCAGAAAAGTTATCCGCCTCTCGAATTTCATCCGGCCCCCGCGCTTTAAAGCCGGATCGAGGCTCGGAAATGTTGTTGACTGCTTTGGCAACTTCGCTGGAGTACTCACGCCGGTATGATAACTCACCAGATGGAGCGCGGACATCCTGTCCGCCAGCGAGCGAAGCTCGCTCAAACTTTGCTGGAAGAATTCCCTTAGAGCAGGTTCGCGCTGCGCGCTCAGGCGGACAGGATGTCCGCGCTCCATTTTTGGACACTCAAGACATTCCGTACTTCTGCAGGCGCCGGTAGAGGGCGCTGCGGCTCAGGCCCAGAGCTTCCGCCGCGCGATTGGCGTTGCCATCAAAGCGGGCGAGGGCTTTGGTAATCAACAAGCGCTCAGCGTCTTCAAGACTCAGTTCTTCCAGGCGGGTAGAGAGGCGGCCGTCCGGCGTTGCCTGTAGTGCAAGATCGAATGGGGTGACGATTTGGCCGGAACTCATCAACACCGCGCGTTCGATCACATGATCCAATTCGCGCACATTTCCTGGCCACGAATGAGCGCGCAAAGCAGCAAACGCTTCCGGAGTGAAACCCAGGATTGATCGGCGATAGCGCTCTCGATGCTGGCGCAAAAAATGTTCCGCCAGCGCGGGAATGTCTTCGTGACGATCGCGCAGCGGCGGTAAGTGAATCTCCACTGTGTTCAGGCGAAACAAGAGGTCCTGGCGAAACTTGCCCAGGGAGACGTCGGCATTCAAGTCGGCATTAGTTGCGGATAGGACGCGCACGTTTACTTTCGACGTTTTCGAGGAACCTACCCGCTCGAATTGTCCGGTCTCTAAAACGCGCAAAAGTTTTGGCTGCAGGTTGAGAGGTACGTTGGCGATCTCATCCAGAAACAGAGTGCCGCCATCAGCGAGTTCGAAGCGGCCCACGCGATCGGTCCGCGCGTCGGTAAAGGCGCCGCGCACATGGCCAAATAATTCGCTTTCGAAAACTCCTTCGGCGAGAGCCGCGGCGTTCAGAGAGATCAGCGGCTTCGATTTTCGCGGAGAAATGGCATGCAGCGCGCGGGTGATTACTTCCTTGCCGGTCCCATTCTCGCCTGTGATCAGAACATTGGCATCCGATGGCCCAATCCGATCGACGAGATTCAGCACGGCTTTCATCGCCGGTGATTCCGCGACAATCTGCGGCAGTTCGCTGGCCGGCTCAGACACGCTGTCGCGCAAGGCCAGGTTCTCGGCTTCTAATCGCCGCCCGCGGCGCAGCGCTTCGGCTAATTCAACCTGCGTCCGCAATACGGCCAGGAGGCGCGCGTTGTCCCATGGCTTTTGAATAAAGTCACGGGCGCCGCGACGCATGGCTTCAACCGCAAGATCGACGCTGCCCCAGGCCGTCATTACCACTATCGGAAGAGTAGGATCTAAGACACGAATTCTGGTCAGCAGATCAAGCCCTTCGTTACCCGAGGTCGTGTCTCGCGCATAATTCAAATCCATGAGAATGACGTCGAGTTCCTGAGAATCGATCGCTCTGAGGATCCCGGCGGGCGACGACGCTGTTTCGATCTGGAAGCGTTCGCCCTTTAGCAAAAGACGCAGAGCGGCGAGTACGTCAGCTTGATCGTCGGCGATAAGTATTTTGGACATAAGCTGTCTGAAGAGTTCATAAACTCCCTCGCCCTTTGGGAGAGGGTTGGGCGTGACGGACTGAGCGAACCGTCTCCTTAGTCCCACGCCGTCCTTATCAAACACGACGCCGACCAAAAAATTCCGGCCCAGGTTTCGCTCCCTTTTCCCTGGCCCCTCCTCCCAGAAGCGAGAGGGGAATTCGGATTTTCCAAAATGCAACTAAAACGTTTGTTGGACATCACGGACTAAGGTCTGTGCCACTCTTCATTCGTAGCGCAACGCGACCTAAATAAGCCAATTCCGCGTGCGGCCAATAGACCATGGGCCGCGCAGCGATGTCCAGACGATACATCTTCACACCGCCGGAGTGGGCCGGCAATGTGCGAACGCCATAACGAATATCTTCAAGTAGTGTGTGCAATGTCTCTCCTTTCTACCAATAGCGCCGATAAGTCCTATAGGTCCTATTACTCATATCGCAGCGCCACCATTGGTTCGACTCTGCTAGCTCGCCAGGCGGGCACCAGACACGCCACCAATGCCGCGACCAACAGGACGAACGCGACCGCGCCGAAGGCACGAAAATCCAGGGCGCCGACTCCGAATAAGGTGGATTGCATTGCACGGCCAACGAGGTAAGCGCCGCCCAGTCCCACCAGCGCTCCTATGCCAGCCAACATTCCTCCCTCTCTTAGTACCAGGGTTAGCACCCGCAAACGTTGCGCGCCCAAGGCCATGCGGACGCCAAATTCCCGAGTGCGTTGCGCAACGGTAAAGGCCATCACGCCGTAAATACCTACAGCAGCAAGCAGTAGACCGAGTGCTCCAAAGCTGGTGAACAAAACTACGCTAAACCGATCGATGGCTAGCGACTCACTAACGATTTCGTTAACAGTTTTCACACCCGCCAGCGGAAGATCCGGGTCGACTGAACTAACGGCAGCGGCGATGCTCTTGATCAAGCTCTTTGGATCGCCGTCGGTCCTTACTACCATCGAAGCCTGTGGCCAGGGACTCTGCCAGAACGGCACGACGATCTCGGAATAATCTTCCCGGAAACCTGCGCCGCGCACATTGTGAAAGACGCCGACGATCTGCAACTCGACGGGTCCAACATTCTTCCCACTGGGGACCACTTCATCGACACCAATCCGTTGCGTCAGAGGATCGACATTGGGGAAAAAGCGTGCGACAAAGCGTTCGTTGACCATGGCGACGCGCGGGCTGGTGGCCGTGTCATGATCATCAATGCCGCGCCCTTTTATCACTTGGATCCCCAGCGCATCAACGTATCCTGGAGTTACCATCTGAAACGCCGCGCCGGGGCGTTCCGAAGGACTGGCCGCAGGCTGGCCGGCGATACTGATCCTCCGGTTCATCGTTGGACCGGTAGCCGGCCCGCCGGTCATTGCGGCGACTTTGTTTACGCCGGGAATGGCTTCGATGTTTTCGAGCATCTGCCGGTAATATGATCTAATCTGCTCGGCGCCGTTCAGGCGCTTTGCGGGCACTGGTAAGCGAAATGCCAGGACATGATCGGTCCGAATGCCGAGATCGATTTGCGTTAGATTCCAAAAGCTCCTCAGAGCGAAGCCGCCGCTGGATAGCAGAATCAGGGCCAGGGAAAACTCAGCGATTACCAGTGTGCGGCGAAGATGGCGGCCCATCCCACCGGTCCCTGTGCGTCCTCCCAATTTAAGCACCTCGTTGAGATCGAGGCGGGTTGCCTGCAACGCCGGCGCGCAGCCAAACAACACTCCCGCCAGCGTCGTTATGCCAATCGTGAAGAGCAGAACCGGAATACTCATTCTGATGTCCGCCTCAGACGGCAACATGGTGCCCACCGGCGGCATGACTGCCTGTATGAGATCGATAATTACGCCCACGAGCACAATGCCGAATGCGCCACCCAGAAAAGCCAACACCAGACTCTCAGTTAAGAACTGGGCGAACAAGCGGATTCTTGATGCGCCTAATGCCGCTCTGACGGCAACTTCTCGTTGACGCGATGTGCCGCGAGCCAGCAGCAGATTCGCGACGTTGACGCAGGCAATCAAAAGGAGAAAACCTACGGCCCCCAGGAGCAGCCAAAGATTCCGACGAGTCGCGGCGGTGAGGAAGTCCAGATGTAACGGCTCGACGCTCACGCCCCGATTGACATTGGTCTGCGGAGATTCACTTTGTACCTAGCCGGCAATTCCGTTCATCTCTGCTTGTACCTGCTCGAGCGAGACACCGTACCTTAACCGCGCCATGACCAGCATTGACTGAGGAGTCTGGCTGGGGTCAGTTCTGAAGACGAGGGGGACCCACACCTGCGAGTTAAAGCGATCGTAGATGCCGGGCGACAAGACGCCCACCACCGTGTAGGGTTCCCCATTCATGCGGATGTCTTTGCCGACGATGTTGCGATCAGCGCCGAATCGCTGACTCCACAAGCGGTTACTGAGCACGACGACATGGTCCTTGCCGGGCTGAGCATCTTCTGGAAGGAGATCGCGCCCGAGCCACATCGGCAACCCCTCCATCGTGAAGAACCCCGGTGTCCTCTGTGAGCCGGTGACCAGCTCTGGTCGATCATTAGTAGCGACATTGAATGAAGCACCGGTCCATGCCCCCAGACCCTGAAAAGAGGTACTGCGGCGCCCCCACTCGAGAAAATCGGCTTGCGAAACCGAGTTCCGCCCGCCCCGCACGCTCGACCACACCATCACCAGTTGGTCAGGTTTTGGATAGGGCATAGGTTCGAATACCGCATGCACTACACTGAAGATGGCGGTAGTCGCGCCTATTCCCAGAGCAAGAGTCAACACTGCGGTGATCGTAAAGCCCTTGTTCTTGATTAATGTCCGTATGCTGAAAATTAGATTCTGTTTGAAAGCTCCCCACATGTGCTTCTCCTTGCGGTTCTTTCGCGTACAGCTCTTACTCGTATCTTAGTGCCACCATCGGATCGACACGCGACGCCCGACGCGCCGGCAGGTAACAGGCCAGCAAGGCAACCACAGTCAAGAGTCCGGCCACTGCCGCAAACGTCAATGGATCTCTTGTCGTCACCCCGAACAGGAGACTGGCGATCAATTTCATCAGCGCGAAAGCTCCCGCCAGACCGATTGCCAAACCCAACAGCACCAGTTTGAAGCCTTGCTTCACGACTAGACCCAACACATCGTGCGTCTGCGCGCCGAGCGCCATGCGAATGCCGATCTCGTTCGTGCGTTGGGCGACGGAATAACTCATGACGCCATACAAGCCAACGATGGTCAGCACCAGAGCGACCGCGGCAAAGATCGTCAACAGGGTCGTATTGAATCGTGGCGCCGCAACTGATGCGGCCAGGTATTCATCCATCGTCTTTGCGCCGAACACGGGCAAATCTTTGTCCATCGAACTGACTTCTTTCGTCACTCCGCTGATCAGGCTGTGGGGATCTGGACTGGTCCTCAACACCACGGTCATCTGGTTGAAGGGCACCTGAGCGTGAGGCTCGTAAAACGCCGGTTTCGGTTCCGCACTCAGGCTCAGGCTCTTGACATCACCCACTACTCCGACAATTTCCCGCATCTGGGCTTTTTCATCTTCGAAGGTGCTGATGCCGGGCTTTATGTGTTTGCCTATCGGGTCCTCGCCCGGAAAAAACTGTTTGACGAATGCTTCGCTGACAATGATCACCGGTGGGGACTTGTGCTGATCGCGATCATTGAAATCGCGGCCTTTGATTTGAGGAATCCCCATGGTCTGAAAATAACCGGGGCTTACCAGGAAGAAATCCGCCGAAGGCTGATCGCCTTTGGCCACGGGGCGGCCTTCAGTCTCAAAGCTGAGACTGAAATGATCTCCGCCAAGTGGAAGCGGCTCGACGAAAGACGCCGACTGCACGCCCGGTAGAGACTCCATGTGCGCCTTCAAGTCTTGAAAGAACTGCACCTGTTTTCCGGTATCGTATCGGACGTCAGGTAAGGCCACATTGAAGGTCAAAACATTCTCCCGCTTAAATCCGGGGTCCACCTGACGCAGACGCCAGAGACTCTGAATCAACAGTCCTGCACCCACTAACAACACGGCAGCGATCGCCAGTTCGCTCACGACGAGCACTCCGCGAACTCGATTGCGGCGGGCCCCTTCACCCGATCCCCGCCCGCCCTCCTTGAGTGATTCAGTCAACTCAGTCCTGGAAGTCTGCAGGGCCGGCACCAGGCCGAAGAGCACGCCTGTCATCACTGAGACGACGAGAGTGAATCCCAATACGCGCCAGTCCAGTCCCACCTGCACGGCGCGTGGGATATCATCCTTACCCAAAGACACCAGTAGATCCGACCACCAAATTGCCAGGATCAACCCCAGCCCGCCGCCGGCCAAAGAAAGCAGCACACTTTCAGTGAGCAACTGACGAATAACCCGCAGCCGGCTGGCGCCAAGCGCCGAACGGATCGCGATCTCTTTGTGACGCGTCAGGGCGCGCGCCAACAAAAGGTTCGCCACATTCGCGCAGGCGATCAACAACACACACGCCACCGCGCCGAGAAGAATTAGCAGTGTTGGTCGAATATCGCCGACCAGCGCCTCGAGCGCCGGCTCGACGCCCGCGCTGCGGTGTAAATTTTTATCCGGGTACTGCTGTTCAAGACGCGCTGCAATTGCGGTCATCTCAGCCTGGGCCTGCTCTTTGCTGACGCCCGTTTTGAGCCGGCCGATCACCTGCATATAATGGGCGCCACGCTGGTCAGTCATCGGCTCCTTACCTTCGCGATCAATTGCCACCGTCGTCCACAATTCGACTGGTTCATTCTGAATGGGAAACTGAAAAGCCTGCGGCATCACGCCGATGATGGTGTAGTTCTTGCCGTCCAAGACCATCGGCTGGTTCAGAATTGAGGCATCCGAGTTGAAGCGCTTTTGAAACAGCTCCTGACTTAAGATCACGACTCGGCCGGTCTCGCTCGGGGCATCTTCCGCGGGAAGAAACGCTCGTCCGAGCACCGGAGTTGCTCTTAGCAGGGTGAACAGATCGGCGTTGACCACGGCGCCTTGCAGGCGCGACGATTCTCCCCGGCCGGTCATGATGAAGTCACTGGTGTGGAAGGAAGCCAGGTGCTCAAAGACATGATTCTGCGTTCGCCAGTCGGCGAAGTTTGGATAAGAAGCCGATCCGCGTTTCTGGCCGCGTGAGGGAACGTAATCCCAAACCATCATCAGCTTGTCAGAGTCTGGAAACGGCAGTGGCCGCAACAACACCGCATTCACAACACTGAAGATAGCCGTGTTTGCGCCAATCCCAAGAGCGAGCGCCATTGTCGCCACAATGCTGAGGCTTGGGGCTTTGAGCAGCATGCGCATGCCGTACCTGATGTCCTGCCAAAGATTCTCCATTCTTTCTCCTCTAATGATCGATAGGTCTTATAGATTACTATCGGTTCAATTCATTCGTAACGCAGCGCCACCAGCGGATCGACTTTCGTCGCTCGTCGTGCGGGAATGTAGCAAGCAACTAGCGCCACCACCGCGAGCAGTAAAGCGACTACGCCAAACGTAAAAGGATCATCTGCCTCCACCTCGAACAAGAATTTTCGTAGCAGCCGAGTCAGACCAAAGGCGGTTCCGAGACCTATGGATGCTCCCAGCATCACTAGCGTCAGTGCCTGGCCCATCACGAGTATCAGGACATGTTGCACCCGCGCACCCAAAGCCATCCTGATTCCCAGTTCGTGAGTTCGCTGGGCCACTGAATATGAAATGACCCCGTAGATGCCGATGATCGCCAGGACCAACGCCAACAGCGCGAAGCTGCTCAGCAGCAAGCCGTAGAAACGCGGTTGGGCCACCGAGTCGGAAAGCAACTGATCCATCGTTTTAGCAGAGCCGGATTGCGCCGGGTCAATCGAGCGCAAGGCGCGTCCGACCGGAGCGGCAAGTACGCTCGGATCGCCCTGGGTGCGAACCAGCAGAGCGCTACTGAACCATGGCACTTGCAGATATGAGAGATAGATTTGAGCGTTGGCGGGGGCGCTCAAAGATTGCTGCTTGATATCGCTTACGACTCCGATGATCTCGACCGTGAGGGGCGTGTTAAGAAAACTGACTATCAGACGCTTGCCGATCGGATCTTCGCCGGGGAAGAATCGGCGCCGAAGGGTGTCGCTTATGATTGCGACCTTCGTTGTTCCAAACAGATCATGATCGGTAAACGACCGGCCTGCCAACGGCGCAATGTGCATCGCCTCGAAATAGTTCGGACTGACTGAACTGAACCAGGCTTGCGGCACTTCGTTTGGGTTGATCTTACCTTCGACACCAAACGGAAAGAACATGGTGTACATCAAAGGTGGAGTGGAAGACGTGGCCACCGACTGTACTCCCGGCACCGTCTGAACCTGTCGAACCAGGTTCTCGAAAAATTCGGCACGCAACTGCGGCTGCGCGTACTTCGGCATGGCAGCGCCGATGGGTACAACTAGAAGACGATCGTGGTTGAACCCCAACTCAACGTGTTGCAGTTTGACGAAACTCTTGATTAGTAATCCAGCTCCGACCAGGAGTACTAAGGTCAGAGAGATTTCCGCGACCACCAAAGCGGCCCGCAGGCGCCGTAAACGCACGCTGGCGCTCGCGCTCCGGCCGCTCTCTTTGAGTGATTCCTGTAAATCCGGCTGTGAAGCTTTCAGGCCCGAAATCGCACCGAGCACCAGGCTGACCAGCAACCCAACAGCGGACGCAAACAGGAGGACGGACAGATTGACATGGGCTTCTTCAATGCGCGGGAAACGCAGGTCTTTGGGAACGAGCCAGACGATTGCGTTCACGCACCAAAACGCCAACAGCACGCCCAGCGCACTCGCGCTCACAGACAACAGCAGACTCTCGATAAGCAGTTGGCGCAAGAGCTGCCAACGCGAGGCGCCAAGAGCTGACCTAACAGCTAGTTCACGATGGCGTGCAGTGGCGCGGGCAAGCATCAGGTTGGCCACATTGCCACACGCAATCAGAAGTACCAGACCAACTGCTCCCAATAGAATGAGCAGCGCCGGTCGCGAATCGCCCACCAGAGTTTCGCGCAAGGTTGTGAGGCGCACGTTCCAGTTGGAATCTGCCTCGGAATACTGGCTGGCCAACCGCGCCGCGATGGTGCGCATTTCGCCTTCGGCTTGCGGCAGCGTTACATTCGGTTTGAGACGCGCGACTGTATCAAAGTAACGACTAGGTCTCAGTTGCATCTCGCCGGAGTCCTGCGCCACCGGAGTCCAAGCTTCGGCGTAAGCAGGTAGCTTGAATTCGGCTGGCATTACGCCGATGACGGTGACGCGACCCTGGTTAACGGCGAGTGTCTTGTTGACGATGTGCGGGTCGCCACCGAAGCGCCGCATCCAGAGCCGGTGGCTCAGGATTACAAGGTTGCTTCCCGTTATGAATTCATCCGGCGTGAAGGTGCGACCCAGCAGCGGCTGCACTCCCAGCGTGGTAAAGAACTCATCAGTCACACGGGCCGCCGGAATAAACTCCGACTCTTCCCCCTCAAGCAGCGTAATGGACCAACCTGAATAGGCTGCTAGAGTCGCAAACGATTGGTTCTGGCGCTTCCAGTCGAAGAAATCCGCCGGCGACACTGACGGCAGCGTTTCTGCGGTCTTGCTGTTCTGTTCCTTCACGACGGCCAGCCTGTCTGACTCGGGAAACGGCAGCGGGCGCAACAATACCGCGTAAACCAGGCTAAAGATCGCAGTATTCGCGCCGATCCCCAGCGCTAGTGTCATGACTACGAGCGCGGCGAAGCCAGGATTCTTCAACAAACTTCGAATACCGTAGCGAAGGTCTTTCAACAAATTACTCATCTCTCCACTCCTACTCATTCGTACCGCAGCGCCACCAGCGGATCGACTTTCGTCGCGCGCCGCGCCGGCAGATAGCAGGCAACCAGGGCCGTCGCTAGCAAACACAGCGACACGATCGCGAAGATCGCTTTGTCGGTTGGCTCGACCGCGAACAGCAAGCTACTCATCAGGCGGGTCAACGCAAAGGCCCCGCCCAATCCGACAACAACTCCAATGAGGGCCAGTACTAACCCGCTCTTCATAACCAGTCTCCTGACGTCACCCATCTGTGCGCCGAGCGCCATGCGGATGCCAATCTCCTGCGTCCTTTGAGTCACGGCATAAGACATCACTCCGTAGACACCTACCGCCGCCAGAATCAACGCGAGACTGGAAAAGATAGTTAGCAACAACATGTTGAAGCGGCGCCCGGCGAATGAAGCCGCTGAGACTTCGTTCATCGTGTGTACTTTGGTTATGGGAAGTTGGGCATCAACTTTCCAGATTTGCTGTTCCACCGCGTGCGCCATCGCCGCTGGATCAGACCGAGTGCGCACGGCAAATGTCATCCAACGCTTCCACGAATTGATCTGTGTGTAGGGAGAATAGAGTGCGGGTTGTTCCGGCAGGTCGAGACCAAAATGTTTGACGTCGCCTACGACTCCAACGATCGTAATCCACTCAATCTGCGGATTGCGGACAAAGCGGACTCGTCTACCCAGGGGATCTTCGTTGGGAAAATATTGGCGCACCATTCTTTCGTTGACGATTCCTACCGGCGGTGCTTTGTCGTCAAGGTCCTGGGCACTAAAGTCGCGACCCTGAAGCAGCGGAATCTGGAGGGTGTGAAAGTAATCGCCGAGCACGCTGCGCGACTCAAGGCTGGGTTCGTCACCCGGCGCAATTGGCGGCCGTCCCTCGATCACGAAATCGTGATTCAGGGAATCACCGCTAAGCGGCAATTCACTGATCATTGCCGCCTGCACCCCGGGCAAAGAATTAATGCCGGCCAGTGTCTGGGTGCGAAAGCGGGTTTGCTTATCAACTTCTTTGTAGCGCGCTTCGGGTAGCTCCACACGCATCGTCAGTAAGTGCTCAGTGTTGAAGCCCGGATCGACGTTGCGCAACTTCCAAAATGTCTTTACCAGCAAGCCGGCGCCCACCAGCAGGATCAGGGCAATCGCCAACTCGACTACTACAAACATGCTGCGCACTCGTTGGTGCGCCCGACCCGCGGTGGCACTGCGGCCTCCCTCCTTCAACCTTTCAGTAACTCGATCACGCGAAGCTGACCACGCCGGCAGCAATCCAAAGATCACTCCCGTTAACAGCGAGAGACCAAAAGTGAACGCGAACACTCGCGAGTCGACGCCGATCTCTTGCAGCCGGGGAAGATTTTCCGGTTTCAGCGCGACCAGCAGACTGGTTCCCCACCAGGCAATCAGGACGCCCACGGCGCCGCCGGCCAGTGAAATCAAAACGCTCTCAGTCAATAATTGACGGATGAGCCGCCAGCGACCGGCGCCCAGCGCGGTGCGAATGACAATTTCGCGGCTGCGTTCAGCGGCACGCGCCAGCAGCAGATTGGCGAAGTTTGCGCAGGCGATTAGCAGCACCAGACAGACCGCGGCAAACAAAACCAGCAGCGCATTGCGGGATTGGCCTACCACTCGTTCATGCAGCGGAACGAGCGCCGTGCTGCGATTCTTGTTATCGGCTGGATATTGCGTGGCTAGTTGCTGATCGATCAGCCGCATTTCCGATCCGGCTTGTTCGATCGTCGTTCCGGGTGCAAGGCGACCATAGGTCCTGAGAAAATGCACGCCCCGGAAATTCGCGGCTACCGGGTTCGACACATGAACCGGTGTCCAGGCTTCGGCGTTGTCCCTGGGCGAATTAAACCCGGCGGGCATGACTCCGATGACCGTGTATGCGTTGCCGCTAAGAGGAATCGTCTTGCCGACGATTTGCTCATCCCCGCCGAATTGGCGATGCCATAATGCGTTACCGAGAACTACTACAAATGGTCCGCCGTTCTTGTCATCATCCGGAGTAAGGTAACGGCCGCGCTGCGCTTTTACAGCGAGGGTCTCGAAGTACCCGCCCGTGACCTGACCAATCTGAAACTGGATCGGTTCCGCTCCGGCCGTGTAATCGAGCGGGGAGAGAACTTCACCGCCGGCCATGCTGAAGGTGTGGGTTGCGGCTATGACGTCCGCTAGATCAAGCGCAGACTGGTTCGAACGAAACGTGACCAACTGCTGTGGCTGGTCATAGGCCAGAGGGCGTAAGAGCACCGCATTGATCACGCTAAAGATAGCAGTGTTCGCGCCGATGCCCAGCGCCAGAGTAACCACAGCCACAGACGTGAAGGCCGGGCGCTTCAGCAAGCTTCGGATGCCATAGCGAATGTCTTTGAATAGTGTTTCCATGGATGGCCTTGTCAGAACCACCTGCGGTAGCGGGTGGTTGAATGTTCATTTTCCAGGAACCTGTTAGGTCGGTTGAACCACCCGCTACCGCAGGTGGTTCTGACCTCACTCATATCTCAACGCCACCAGCGGATCGACTTTTGTCGCGCGTCGTGCCGGAATGAAACAGGCCACCAAAGCTACCGCGATCAAAATCATTGAGACCACGCCGAAAGTCGCCACGTCCGTAGGGGCCACCCCGAACAACAAGCTCGACATCACTCGCGTCGTCGCGAAAGCGCCTACGATTCCGAGCGCCGCACCTATCAACGCCAGCGACATCCCACTTTTCAGCACGAGTTTCAATACATCGCCCATCCGCGCTCCCAGCGCCATGCGAATTCCGATCTCTTGCGTGCGTTGCGCGACCGCGTAAGAGGTGACGCCATAGATGCCCATTGCCGCCAGCAATAGTGCCACCGTTCCGAAGACGCCGAAGATGATCAGACTAAAGCGACGCTGATCCAGCGATGACGAGAAGACCTGATCGAGCGTCTTAAAGTTGACCGGCAGCTGCGAGTCGAGCGATTTAACCGCTTCACGCATTGCCGGTACTAACGCTGAGGCACCAACTTGACCACGAACCACCACGGACAAATTGGATGAAGGCGGCCGTTGCAGACTATTAGCGTAGACCGTCGGACTAGTGGCGGCATCGACCCCGCGATCGTGCACGTCCCCGACCACTCCCACAACGTGCAACAAACGAAGGTCTCCGTCCATGTTTCCAAACTGAATTGTTTGTCCGATTGGGTTTTCATTTGGCCAGAATTTCACAGCCATTGACTGACTGATGACGGCGGCATGTGGCGAGTTGGGCTGATCGGTCTGATCGAATGTTCTGCCCCGCAGAACAGGAATTTCCATCGCCGCAAAATAGCCCGCACTGGCCAGGCGAAAATTCGCAGCCCCCGTCCTTGCCGGGTTGTTAGCAATCAGAAAAGTTCCATCCGGTCCGTCTCCCCTTAACGGCAGTAGACTAATCGTCCCGACCGCGCTCACGCCCGGCAGTTGGCCCAGCCGTTCGAGTAATTGTTCCTGAAAGAGTCTTTGTCTTTCCTCTTCGGCGCTGAGCTGGATCGTTGTGTCAGGAGCGATGCCTTGCTCCTGCAAACGTTTATAGGCTTGCATGAAGTCCTGATATTGCTTCTCAGTGGCGCCAATCCTGGGCAGAGAGAGTTCCATAGCCACAGCGCTTTCCGTGCGAAAGCCAGGATCAATTCGCAGCAGGTGGTAGAAACTTTTTCCAACCAGCCCGGCGGCTATCAGCAAGATCAGCGTCAACGCCATTTGCGCGACAACCAGTAGACGTCGCAATCGCTGACCCCCTTGGCCTGGCCGGCCATAACCGGTTTCTCTAAGACTGCCTTCAAGGTCCCGGCTCGAGAAGCGAAGCACCGGCACAAGTCCGAGCACGATTGCTACCAACAAGCAAAGGGCCAGGGTGAAAGCGATCGCTCTCACGTTTACCCCGATCTCATTCACGCGCGGCAGGCTTTGCTGATTGAACCGAATTAGTAGCTCTACTCCCCAAAACGAAAGCAAGACGCCTAACGCACCGGCAGCAAGGGTCATTAGCAGGTTCTCGGTAATGAACTGCCGCGCCAAATGCAGGCGCGTGGCACCGAGCGCTGAGCGCACTGCAAACTCTCGCTGTCGCGCGGTCACCTGGGCCAACAGCAGGTTCGCAACGTTTGCGCAGGCCACCGCCAGCAAAAATCCGACCGCCACAAGAATCATCACTAGTGCACTGCGCACATTCCCGACCAGATATTCCTGTTGGGGAGTCAGAGCAAAATCCACGGCATCCATCTCCTTGCCGTGTTCTTGTTTAAGTTGTTTCCCGATGGTGCTGATCTCGGCGCGGGCCTCTTCGATCTTGATGGCAGGAAGCACACGGGCGACGACGTGCCAGTTGTGGGCCGAGCGTGACGTTTCGGGCACAGATATTTCTCGCGGGATCCAAACCTCTCCATTTTGCGGGAAGCCAAGACCCTGACGCATTACTCCAACGACGGTGAAACTCTTGTCTGAGATCTTCAGAGTGGTTCCGGTCAAATCTGATTTTCCACCCAGCACCCGGCGCCAAAAGTCGTAACTGATCACAGCCACTGGCACGCCACTCGTACTTTCTTCAATAGCGAAGGTACGGCCAAGCAGCGGCTGTGTGCCGATCACCCGGAAAAAGTCGCCTGACACTCGAAAGGTAACCGCACGGACAGGTTCGGCGCCCCCGGTAACGGTCGCTCTTCCCCCGCTGTATTCAGCGAGGCCTGCAAGCGTGTGACTCCGGGCTCGGAGATCCAGAAAATTCGGTTCGGCAAAAGAGATTCGACTGCCCTTCGCCGTGACTTCCTGGAGTTCAACCAGGCATTCAGCTTCGGGGTAGGGCAAGGACCGCAACAACACTCCGTCGACGACGCTGAAGATCGCGGTGCTCGCGCCAATGCCCAGGGCCAGAGTCACGACGGCAATCAAGGTAAAGCCAGCTCTCTTCACGAGCGTGCGAGCGGCAAAGCGTAAATCCTGGATGAGTCTGTTCATCGATTCTCCTTTCGGTCTCGGCGCTCCTGTCAGAACCGCCTGCGGTAGCGAGCGGTTGATCTCTTCCTTCTCGCTGTGTCGACTCCGACGTAGGTTGAACCCCCGCTACCGCAGGTGGTACTGACCTACTCGTACCTGAGCGCCACCAATGGATTCACCCTGGTCGCGCGCAGCGCCGGAATCCAGCAGGCCAGTGTGGCAACGATCATCGGCAACAAGGCGATCAATGCGAAGGTCAAGGGATCCGTCGTGCTCACTCCATACAACAAACTTACCAACCAGCGCGTTAGGCTTATTGCACCGACCAGTCCCAGCAGAACACCCAGCGCGGCCAATTTCATTCCCTGCTTCAGCACCAGGGCCATGATGTTGAGGGGTGGTGCTCCGAGCGCGATGCGAATCCCCAGCTCATTGGTGCGCTGGGCCACCGCATAGGCCATCACACCAAAAATTCCCAGAGCGGCCAGCAACATCGCCAAACCGGCGAGCCAATTCAACAACACCGCATTGAAGCGTGGCCGCGCCAGTTGCGCGGCAGCGAGTTCGTTCATAGACGCTACCCGGCTGACGGCTTGATTCGGATCGAGCGACGCTACCTCGCGACGTACGAGCGCGAGAGCCTGTGCGCGCTCCATCGTCGTGCGTATGGCGAAGTGGTTGAGGCTGGGTGTGCTCTGCGCGTGCGGGACGTAAAGATCTAATCTTGAAGTTTGCAATTCGCGATAGCGCACGTCGCCGGCAACCCCGACGATTTCGTGCCAGGGCTCCTCAGGATCCGCAGGATTAAGCTTGAGGCGCTTGCCGATCGCGGCAGCCGGAGAACCAAAGAACCGCTCGGCCATGCTTTCACTTACGATCACCACGAGCGGATTGCCCGCCTTGTCCTGCGCCTCGAACCCGCGGCCGGCCTTGAGGGGAATGCCAAAGGTGCGGAAGTAATGCGGCGTAATGCTTTCGTAATTGGCGATCGCATTCTGGCGCGCGTCATTAAGCGACTGACCCTCGACAGCGTAATCGAGATCCCAACCCACCGTGCCTTCGAGTGGCCGAATCAGCACGCCGCTCGCCGCGATCACGCCAGGTTGTGCTTCCAGG
>WNFP01000344.1_pt1 | contig 38244 bp, 34 predicted proteins | sample 5400201 | NCBI WGS metagenome assembly WNFP01 (sample SAMN13153355, study PRJNA577476) | soil metagenome | isolation source: 115 cm saprolite under Madrone tree | place: USA:California | collected 2016-06-14 | reverse complement strand
AACCCTCGACGACTTGCGGGCGAAGATTGAGCAATAGGCGTTGATAGTCGTCGCGGGTAAAAGTGCCCAGATCGAGCCGCCGAACGATGGGCACGACGGCAAGACGGCGTTCAAATTCGAACCACGCACGTGCCAAGCGCCGTAGCGTGCCTTGGCCCAATTCCGTCAGCGCAACCGGCCGTTTGATGTCGATCGTCTCCACCTCAATCTCCCACGGCAGTGAAGTGCATATAGGCCGTATTGAACCGACCGCTTTCCGGAACCATGCACAGGATCTTGTCACCCACCGCGCTGCCGGCGCGCAGAAATTCGTCGAGCATGATGAGAATGGAAGCCGCGCCGGTATTGCCCCTGGTGTAGAGATTCGTGAACCATCTGTCTTCAGGAATGTTCGCGCCGCTCATGACCAACAAATCAGCGATCTTGCCGCGGAAATGATGCGACGAATAGTGGCAAAGAAAATGGTCGATGTCTTGATTCACCAGCACGCCCTCCTCGATCAGACGCAGCGCTCCATCGACGCCCAGTTTGACCATCTGTTCGAGCAGCCTCACGTCCTGCCTGATGAGCAATGCCCCCGCCGCCTCGGCTTGTGCGTAGGTTGGAAAATCCTGCCAGGTGCGGGCGTCTTTGGCATCCGTCGGCGTTCCGATGCCCATGCAGACCGGAAACGCATCGGCATGCGAGAAGGAGCGAATCCAGTCGATCCGCAGGCATCGCCCGCGCGGCGCATCTTCCAGGAGACAAGCGCCGGCACCGTCGGACAACATCCATCGTAAGAACTCGGAATTGAAATCCATTGCCGCCAAACCACCGGCCGCCTCGTAGCGAGTGCTCTTCCGGAGTCTTGAAGCCAGTTCGCTCACGACGACCAGCGCGCGCCTATGTTCGCCGAGCCGCAACGAATTTGCCGCTGCCTTGACAGCCATGACACTGCTCGAACAGATGCCGTGGGCGGTCAACAGCTCGACGGCAGGTACGCCTAGTCCCGCCTGCACCATGCTGCCGAAGCCCGGGACCACCATGTCCCCTTGCGTGGTTGCGCAACTCAGCATGCCGACGGACTTCCCCGGAACCGGCGAATCATCCAGACACTTCCTCGCAGCGCTGACCGCCATCTCCACGTTGGAGTGCGTAGTTCGCTGCGCTCTGTCGATCGCGTAGTGGCGCGTCTGAATTCCATTGGACTTCAAAATACGCGCTTTCAGGCGGCTGGGCTTGCCTTCCACGAAGCCCAGAATGTGCTCGATCTCGGTGTTGTCGACCGGCGGCCCCGGAAGAAACGCACCGGTGCTCGTCACATAAACGTTCACTGCAGGTCCGCTCGCGCCGCCTTCGCGACCCTGATCGACCTGGCATATCGCAGGCAGCGAAGGTTCTCTTCCAGATAGGGCAGAACGCACAACACTGTCATGAACGCCATGTATTCCGGGAGATACGCGGGGCTGCCCGGGGGCGACGCGAGTCGATTCAGCGTGAATTGTCCGCTCCACTGGAAGGTGACAGCCTTGACCGCAACGTCCCAATTGATGACCACGATGAGCATGAACAGGTACAGCGGAACCGTCGCCATGTAGTTGTGGACGTGCACTTCCCAGATCGAGATGGTGCGCAGCGGCGAGGCATAGTGCACATCCCAGTGCGCGACGATTTCGTGCAGTACCCACATCAGCGCACAGATGAAGAAGATCAGCACGTTGACCTCGAATACGAGGCACAGGAGTATGGGGATGCCGAGTTGCAATCCCATGAGAGAATGAATGAGCGACTCTTTGAGCCCGGACGTGCGCTCGACATGCGTCGCCCGATGGCATACCCAATCGATGAAGCCTGCGATGCCCCACAGCGGCAGCAGACCATACAGAATCACGTTGATCAGCAGATGCTTCGTATCAGCCATGGCGGTCAGCGCACAAGGTTGACCAAATCAACCGGCGAGCTTAGGGATTCGACTGGCGGGCAATGGGCGGGTTCGTGTCATTGGGCTGGGGCGCGGGCGTCGCTTCGACCGGCACCAGCGGCAAGTGATACACGTCCACCGTGGTCTTCGATTCCTGTTCCTGCCGCTGCTTTTCTTGCGCCAAGCGCAGCTTCTCGCGGCTGTGCTCGAATTCCTCCGCGCGCTTCGCCTCTTCGGCCGGCCGGTTCCTACCGGCGAGACGTTCAATGGCGATTCGCGCATTCAGACAATCCGAGTCGTTACGCGCCTTGGACGGATTTCGATTGCACTTCATCAGCACGCCGTCGAGCGTCACACGATCCTCCATGAGGTCGGTGACCGACATCGGCGGGATACGCTTTGGACTACAGGCTGCGGTGCCCAAAATAGCGGCACCCAGGCACCCGCATGCGATGATTGATTTGATAGAAATTGGCATATAGCTTCCCATGGACAATGGTACTCAAAAGCGGCCACTGTGCGACCCCACGGCTGTGACGCATCTCACGACTTGACGATGTTCATCGCCGAAATCCCCGGAATTCGGCCGTTTCGGCCGTGAGCGCCCCCCGGTTTGACCCCGCTGCAGCGCATGTGTACCGTTCCCGATCATGCCAACGCCCAAAGCCGCAACTGAAGCACCGCCCGATTTTGAGACGGCCATGCGCGACCTCGAAGAGCTCGTGGAACGCCTCGAACAAGGCGATCTGTCGCTCGAGGAATCTCTGGCCGCTTTCGAGCGCGGCGTGATGCTGACTCGAGCCTGTCAAACCGCGCTCAAAGAGGCGGAACAGAAGGTCGAGATATTGCTCAAGAAGGCCGGTGAACCTGCAGTTGAAGAATTCACTCCCGACGAACCCGAAGCCGGCTGAATGCGGGTCGTGAGCCCGGATGAGCTGGAATCGCGGCTGCGTGACTATCAGTCACGCGTGCAAGCCGTCCTCGACCGCGTGCTGCCCGCGGCCGATGTGAGTCCGCAGCGCCTGCACGCAGCGCAGCGCTACGCGGTTCTTGGCGGCGGCAAGCGCCTGCGTCCTTTGCTCGTCTACTGCACCGGAGAAGCTTTGGGCATCCCCGCGAGCGCGTTGGATGCCCCGGCAGCGGCCGTGGAGCTCATCCACTCGTATTCTCTGGTTCACGACGATCTGCCGGCGATGGACGACGACGACCTGCGCCGCGGTCAGCCCACGACGCATCGCGCGTTCGACGAAGGGACTGCCATACTCGCGGGCGACTCGCTTCAGGTCTTGGCGTTCTCGTTGCTGGCGCGCGATCGCGCCGCCGGCGTGAGCTCCGAGGCCCGCTTGAAAATGATTCAGATTCTCGCGGATGCGAGCGGGACCGAGGGCATGGCGGGCGGCCAAGCATTGGATCTTTCCGCTGTGGGCCGCAACCTCGAGCTCGAGGAGCTCGAGGCCATGCATCGGCTCAAGACGGGTGCCTTGATCCGTGCGAGCGTGCTGCTGGCCGCGGCGTGTGCGCCCGGATTGACCGCGGCCGAATGGGATGCGCTGGATGCCTATTCGCAGGACATCGGGCTCGCGTTCCAAATCCAGGACGATATTCTCGATGTCGAGGGCAACACCCAAGATCTCGGCAAGACCATTGGTGCCGACGCGGCGCGGGCCAAGCCCACCTACCCCAGCGTCCTCGGACTGGAAGCTGCCAAAACACGTGCGCGAGAACTGCAAAGCCGCGCGTGCGATCGCTTGGCGCTGTTCAGCGGACGCGCTCAAGTCCTGGCGTGGCTCGCCTCCTACGTCGTCGATCGTCGAGTTTAGGCCGATACCGTCCGGTGGGCTCCGCCTGTCGGTTGCCCGGCGACCGGCCCATCTCGCGCGAATCGTCCAAAAATTCTTGGAATTCACCTTTTCGACCCCAAGTCGGAACTAACTCTTAGTCTTTGCGCGCGCAGCGCGCCTATCGAACGGGGTCGCATCGACCCCGTAGATTCGGCGCGTAGCGCCTAAAAATAGCCTGGAACAGGACCTAGATATGAATGTTGCCGTCCCCGTGAAGAAGTCGAATCTGAACCCCGTGGAGGACGTGCAAGGCCATGCTGATACGCGTCAAATACCGATCAACAAGGTCGGCATCAAGGACATCTATCATCCGATCAAGGTGAAGGATCGCGCCCGCGGCGAGCAACACACCGTCGCGAATTTCAACATGTACGTGAATTTGCCCCACGACTTCAAAGGCACGCACATGTCGCGCTTCGTGGAGATCCTGCACCGGCACGAGCGTGAAATCTCCGTTGATTCGTTCGGCAAGATGCTGGTGGAAATGACCGGGCATCTGGACGCGAGCGCCGGTCATATCGAGATGACGTTTCCGTACTTCGTGATGAAAAAGGCCCCGGTCACCGGCGTCGAGAGCCTGATGAACTACCAGGCCACCATTTTCGGCGAGCACCGCCACGGTAAGACCCACGTCTGGCTCAAAGTGGTGGTCCCGACCACCAGCCTCTGTCCCTGCTCGAAGAAAATCTCCGACTATGGCGCGCACAATCAGCGTTCTCACATCACCTTGACAGCCAAGCTGGTCGAGAATATGTGGCTGGAAGAACTGATCGATATCGCCGAAGCCCAAGCCTCATGCGAGGTCTATGGGATTTTGAAGCGTCCCGACGAAAAATACGTGACCGAGCGCGCCTACGACAACCCGAAATTCGTGGAGGACACGGTGCGGGATGTGGCCATGGCTCTCAACGGGGAAAAACGCGTTCGCGCGTATGTGGTCGAGTCGGAGAACTTCGAGTCGATTCACAATCATTCGGCGTACGCGATGATTGAGCACGACAAAGAGGCGGTGGAGTAGCGCCGCCGAGCCTTGATCTAGCCTCCGCCGGGGGGAGGAGGAGGAGAAGGAGGGGGCGTCCCCCGCTCGGCGTTTTGCAGGCGCGCAATCATGCTGCGCAGAAACACCTGGTTGAAGCGCAACTGACACTCGGCTGATACCTGCTCGAGAAGCGTGGAGCTGACCTTCATCACGGTGACGGCGCCGGAGGCATTGATCGTGGCGGTGCGCTTCGCGCCGCGCACATAGCTGGTCTCGCCGAAGCAATCGCCGCTTTCCAGATATCCGAGCGCCCGCCCGAGCCGCTGCACACTGACGCGTCCTTGCACGATGATGTAGAAGCGATCGTCCATTTCTCCTTCCTTGACGATTTCCTCGGCGTCGGCATAGTCCTGCCAGCTGCTGGCGCGCAGAACCTCCCAAATCTCGCCGTGCGAAAATTCGTGGAAGAATTTCAGCTTGCGCAGCAGGCTGAATTGTTCCTGCTGATCGATGCGGTTGTACTGCGCGCGCAATTTCTGGTGCACGCGCGTAAGTTCAGCGGCAAAGTCCAGACCGGTTTTGTAGCGCTTGTCCGGCTCCTTCTGCAGCGCCATCGCGGTCACGTTCTCGAGCTCCTCGGGAATCTCGGGCCGCAGGGTATGAATGGGAGGCGGAGTGGCGAACACGATCTGATGCAGCAGTTTTTGCAGATTGCCGGCCCGGAACGGCCGGGTTCCGGTCAGAAGCTCATACATGACCGCACCCAAGGAATACAGGTCCGAGCGATTCGTGAGTTCAATCGACTGGACTTGCTCGGGGGACATGTAGGACGGGCTGCCCGCGATCCCCTCGATCCGTGAGATTTCCGAGTCGGCCACCAAGGCGATTCCGAAATCGATGATGCGCACGTCGCTCTCGAGCGTGAGCATGATGTTGCTGGGCTTGATGTCGCGATGAATGACGCCGCGGCTGTGCGCGTAATGCAGCGCCCGCGCCGCCTTGTAGACCAACTCCACCACATCGTCGATGCGCAGCAGATTGTCCGGACGGCAATAGGCCGCGAGGGTGCGGGCGCCGTGCACATGCTCGGTCACGATGTAGCAGTGTCCGTTCTCTTCGCCCGCGTCGTAGATCGGCAGAATGTTCGGGTGCTGCAACATGCCGACCATGTGGGCTTCCGATAGGAACATCTTGCGTGCGATGCGCTTGCGGTTTTCATCGCCGCTGGCGTCGACGTTGTACACCTTGATGGCGACGTCCCGGCCGTAATAAGGATCGTGGGAGAGATAGACGACACCCGTGCTGCCGCGTCCTACCTCGTTGATGATCACATATTTGCCGATCTTCTCGGGCAAGGAGGCGCGGCCGTTCTGGGCTTTCGCGAGAGTAGTTAAGCGGGTATTGCTCAAGGGTAACCGTGCGCTGCCGGGCGTCGTCAATTGATTGACGCAGAGGATACGGCGGAGGCTGGACGCAAACTGTGATTTGGGTCGAGGCTTAGGCGAAGTGATCCCATCCGCGCACGCCGGGCGCGAATTCCTTCCCGTTCAGCGACCACGTCACACCGTCGCCGGCGTGAAGTTCGCCGATCGCGGTCAACGTTAAGTTCAATTGGCGCGCTTCGGCCGCGAGTTCCGCGTAGCGCGGCGCGGGCACGGCGAGCAGCAATTCGTAGTCGTCGCCCGCCGCCAGTGCGCAATCGCGCGCTTTGGGTTCCGGTACGGCGGCGCGCATTGCCTCCGACAACGGCAGCCGCTCGACCGCGACATGCGCAGCAAGGCCGCTCGCCTGCGCGAGCTTCGGCAGATCCGCGACCAGTCCATCGGACAGGTCCATCGCCGCCGTCGCGACGCCGCGTGCCGCCAGACCGAACCGCACTCTGGGCGCCGGATAGTCAAACCGCCGAATGAGCTCAAGGGCGGCGGGACGAGTTTCAGCAGGCGGCTGCGCGGTGACGAAATGGAGGCCGGCGCCGGCGTCACCCAGTGTGCCGGTCACTGCCAAGAGATCCCCCGCTCGCGCGCCGCTCCGGCGCAGCGCCGTGCCGCGCGGAACGTATCCCAGAATCTGCACGCTCACGGTCAACGGACCCCGTGTCGTGTCGCCGCCGACCAACTCGACTCCGTTGGCATCCGCAAGATCCAAGAACCCTGCCGAGAACCGCTCCAACCAAGCGGTGTCCACGCTCGGCATGGTGAGCGCCAGCGTCGCCCAGGCGGGAGTCGCCCCCATGGCGGCGATGTCGCTCAAGTTGACGGCGAGTGCACGATGGCCTATCGAGCGGGCATCGGTGCCTTCCGGAAAATGGCGCCCCGCCACGATGGTGTCCACGGCGGCCACCAGCTCCGTTTCGGGCGGCAAGGCGAGCACCGCGGCGTCATCGCCGATCCCGAGGATGACTCCGGATTGCGCGGCCCGCGGCGCATGGCGGCGCGTGAAAAATCGCTGAATCAGTTCGAACTCGCCGAGATGCGGGGTCTCTGCGCTCATTGCGCTGCTCAGACGCGGTCTAGGCCGTACTCGTGCGGCCGCAATTCCCGCGCGGCTCGATCCAATACGGCATTGACGAATTTATATCCGTCCGTCGCACCAAATTGCTTGGTCAGTTGCACCGCCTCGGCAAGCGCCACTCGGTACGGCAATTCGGGACACGATTCCAACTCGTGAAGTCCCAGCCACAGCACGGCGTGTTCTATCGGATCAAGTTCGAGCGGCGGAATCTCACAGAGGCCCGCAAGGCGGGAATCCAACACCTCCCGATTCGGTGCGATCGCCGCCATCAGCGCTCGAAAATAATCCAAATCCACCCGCTCCGCCTCCGGGTCGGCGACGTACTGCTGCACCGTGTCCGTCCAGGGACGCGGATTGATCTGAATTTGGTAGAGCGCCTGCAGCGCCAGCCGTCGTGCGTGACTTCGGGCACGTTTGCCCTCGGCACCCTTGCCCGGAGCGCGGTCGACGGGGACGGCCTTCCCCGCGTGGGAGCGCTTGCCGGTCACGTCTTACGGTTCCAGGCGGCGCAAGAGATTGGCCATTTCCATTGCAACCAACGCCGCGTCCGCGCCTTTGTTGCCGGCCTTGCCTCCTGCCCGATCCACGGCCTGCTCTACCGTGTCGGTCGTCAACACGCCGAACGCAATCGGCACTCCGGATTCGAGCGCGATGCGCGCGATGCCGCCGGCGCATTCACCGGCGACGTAGTCGAAATGCGGCGTCTGGCCCCGGATCACGGCACCGAGCGCGATGAGCGCTTCATAGCGGCGCGACAGCGCCAACTTGCGCGCCACGATGGGGATGTCGAACGCACCCGGGACACGCACGATCTCGATCTGCTTCTCGCTCACCCCGTGGCGTTTGAGCGCATCGAGAGCCCCGCGCACCATCGGCTCCACCACGAAATCGTTGAACCGCGCAGCGATGAGCGCAAAACGCAGATCGCGCGCCAGCAATTCCCCCTCGATTATCTTCGGCTGATCGTTGGGCACAAGTCTTTCCTCACGTGAGAATGGCGCGAAGTATAGCCTTCGGGACGTTCATTCGCCGCCATCGACGTAACTGGTCACTTCCAGATCGAAGGCGGCGAGACCCTGCAGCTGTTTCGGAGCGCTCAATACGCGCATACGCTTCAGGCCAAGATCCTTGAGGATTTGCGCACCAATTCCGTAGGTTCGGATCACCGTTGCTCCGGGGTGGCGTGTAGTCGCGGCCTTGGCATCGAGCAGCCGCACGCTATCCATGAAGTGCCGCGGCGTCTCCTCCGGCCGCAAAATGACGACGACGCCCGAGGGTTCGGCTGCCACGCGGCGCATCGCCGCATGCAGCGGCCAGCCGAGCCGCTCGTTGTGCACGCCCACCACATCCCGCAGCGTGTCGTTGATGTGTACGCGCACCAGGGGCGGCAGGTCGGAATTCAAGTCGCCCTTGACCAGCGCGATGTGCACGGTCTTGTTGACGTGATCTTCGTAGCAGGACAACTGGAAACCGCCGTACTCGGTGTCCACGGTATCCTCGTAGATGCGCTCAACCGAGCGTTCGTTCTTCAAGCGATAACGGATGAGATCCGCGATGGTGCCGATCTTGAGACCGTGCGATTTCGCAAACAACTCGAGGTCCGGACGCCGCGCCATCGTGCCGTCGTCGTTCAGAATCTCGACGATCATGGCGGCCGGGGAAAATCCGGCGAGACGGGCCAGATCGCAGCCCGCTTCCGTGTGGCCGGCGCGCGTCAACACACCGCCGGGCTGCGCCATCAATGGGAATACGTGCCCCGGCTGACGCAGATCCTCCGGCCTGGCATTCGGCGCTACCGCAGTCTTGACCGTGTGCGCGCGATCATGCGCGGATATCCCCGTGGTCACGCCCTCGGCGGCCTCGATGGTCAGGGTGAAGTTGGTGCGATGCGTGCTGTCGGTATCGCTCACCATGAGCGGCAAGCGCAACTGCCGGCAACGCTCGCGCGTCAGAGTGAGGCATATGAGGCCCCGCCCATAGCGCGCCATGAAGTTCACATCTTGCGGAGTAACGCAATCCGCGGCCATGACGAGGTCGCCTTCGTTTTCGCGGTCCTCGTCATCCATGATCACCGCCATTTTACCGAGGCGCAGGTCCTCGAGGATTTCGTCGATCGTATTGAACGCGGGCATTGGGTCTTACTCTTCAGTTTTCGTCATGAGCCGTTCTAGATAACGGGCGAATATATTGATTCGCACCGTAACATATTGATTGTACAGTATATTGTGGTTATCAGACCGGCCATATACCGCCATTCATACCGTCAGGGAGGTCCGGCTAGCCGTCTTTTTGCCCTCCATCGGGGCGTCCATTGTAGCGTGTAGGCTCCGGTACCGTCGGCGTTGCTGAGTGTGTAACCAGCAGAAAAAATAAGGCCGCCCCGTAGGCAGGCGGCCTGGATCGGTGATGGCGAGTCCGCGACTTACTTTTGCAGAGATTCCGCCGCAATCAGGGGCTCTGACTTCGGTCCGTGCCTGACGGTGCGGCGCATCTCGATGGGTCTTCCGTAACAGCGCTGGTACGCCAGCCCGTAATCCATGCCGCTATCCCGGAATGGCTCGTGTAACAGGTTGCAGCGATAGATCGCCACCCGAATACGCTCGCGGCGGTCATCGCTCGAACATTTGAGCGTCTCTCCGCCCACGGCGAACTCCCTAATGAAGTCTAGCTCCAAGTCTCGATCAATGTGCGTGAGAGGCATTGCTGCTGGAGGCACGCTGTCAACTCTGAAAGTTCGCTTGGCAATTGCGTTTGCGTTGCCGGAACGGTAGACATGCGGTACTGCGAAGAGGGGAACTCGTGGCGAAGTGTCGAAGTTCATTATTCCGCTCCCCTACATGTTGCGGGAGCGTAATTTACATGAATCCAATCATGCGAGTCTGTTCGATAGCGCACCTAGACGCAAAAAATGCCGGCCGCTGAAGATCGAGCCAATTGCTTAGCTGCCGAGCGTCCTGACCCTTGTTGGAAAATTCACCAGAAGCTGGTCGCATCGATCGTTCCATTCGATATTGGCGGTCCCCTCTACCGTGTACAGCGATTGAGGTTGACCGACCTTACAGATACTGCACGACACCCAAAACCACTGGCAATCGCGCCCAGGATCATCGCGAACGCCGACTACTGCTTCCCCTCCGCAAAATGGACATGGATAGAGTTCCATCGTGGTCTCCCTTGAGATGGCTCAGTCGATTCTGCGTTGACTATCGTTGCATTGTTGCGGCAGATTTGCGTTGTCGTATTCCTCAATTTAGAGAATTTCAGACGGCTAATTGCGGGCGGAAGGCGGCATAAGCCGATCTATATATCGGGCGATCACGTCGATTTCGATATTGACGCCGTCGTCGATTTTAAGCTCGCCAAGCGTGGTGACCTTAAAGGTATGCGGAATGATGTTGACGTCGAAGCGGCGGCCGTCGACATTGTTGACCGTGAGGCTCACGCCGTTGACGCAAATGGAACCCTTGGGCGCCACGAAGCGCATGAGCGATGCCGGCAATTCGAACTCCAGGCGCCATGAACGTGCGTCTTGAACCAGCGCCTTCAGCTTGCCCACCGCATCGACATGCCCGCTCACCCAATGGCCGCCCAGGGCGTCTCCCGCGCGCAGGCTGGGCTCCAAGTTCACCCTCGATCCCGGACTCAACTCGCCCAGCGTCGTTTTGGCCATGGTTTCCCGGGACACGTCGGCATAGAAGCGCGTCCCGTCCTTGCGAGTCACGGTGAGGCAGGCGCCTTGCACGCTCACGCTGTCGCCCACGGCGATACGCTGAAGGTCGAGCGCCGCGGCGTCGATCCCCAACTCCAAGTCGCCGCTCTTCTCCGCCAAGGAGGTGATTCGGCCCGTCGCTAGAATGATTCCGGTAAACATGATTTAAGGTTTCTTCGGCATGAGAATGAGGCGTAGATCGTCCCCGATGCGCTGCACGTCCTTGAATTCGAATGCGGGCAGAGAGCCCGGCGGCCCCAATCCGCTGACGTGCATCAATGGAGCGGCATCGGCGCCGAGCAGCGACGGCGCCATGTACAGCACGAATTCATCCACCAGGTTCGACAGAATAAATGATCCGGCCAGGCGCGGCCCGCATTCCACCAACAATTCGTTGATCTCGAGCTCGGCCAACCGCCGCATGGCCGCACGCAGATCCAAGCCGCCGGCCGCTCGCGGCAGGCGCTCGACTCTCGCGGCATCCTGCGAGCGCACCGGGGCATCCGACGCGGCAAATACCAATGCCCCGGTCCCTTGAAACAGCTTCGCACTCGTGGCGCAGGTGAGCATGGGGTCGAGCAGCACGCGCAGCGGCTGTCTCACCCAGGAGCCGTAGGCCAATCGCACGTCGAGCCGCGGATCGTCGGTGCGCACCGTCCCTGCGCCCGTGAGTACCGCGCCGCTGCGAGCGCGCCAGACTTGCACGTCGGCGCGCGCCGCCTCGCCGCTGATCCACGCCTGGCCACCGGAGGCAGGCGCGGTGCGCGCATCCAGGCTCATGGCCAACTTCAGCCGGACGAAGGGGCGGCCGCGCTCGAAGCGCGAGAAGAATCCGACATTGAGATCCCGCGCCTCGGCTGCCAGCACCCCGACCGACACCGAAATTCCGGCGGCTTGCAGCCGTTCGATGCCTCCGCCGGCGACGCGGGGGTTCGGATCGACGGTACAGCACACCACCCGCGCGACGCCGGCGGCGATCAAGGCGTCAGCGCAGGGAGGTGTTCGTCCCGTGTGGCTGCAGGGTTCCAGCGTGACGTATACCGTCGAGCCCCGCGCGTCCGGGCCGGCGGCGCGCAGCGCCAAGACTTCCGCGTGGGCCTCGCCCGCCCGCACATGCCAGCCCTCGCCCAACACCCGGCCGTCCCGAACCACCACACAGCCGACGCGCGGATTCGGATCGGTGGTATACAGGCCGCGAGCGGCAAGGCTGAGCGCCCTCGCCATGTGCGCCTGGTCTCGCGCCGTCGCCGGGTCTCGCGGCGATGCGGCAGGGTCCTGCGATGCGCCGACCCCGGTCATTGGCTGTCGCCGTCGTCGTCATCGCCCGGCAGCAGAGGCAGCTGATCCTTGCTGGGTTCGCGGCGACGGCGGTGACGGCGCAATTGATCGATTTCGGTACGGAAGGCTTCTATGTCTTGAAAGCTTCGGTAGACCGACGCGAAACGCACATAGCCCACCTCGTCCAGATGGCGCAGCTCCTCCATGACCATTTCACCCACGCTGCGCGAAGCGATTTCCCGCTCTCCCAGGCTGCGCAGCTTGTGGCAGATCCTCGCCACCGCAGCTTCGATGGCGTCGCGGCTGACGGGGCGCTTTTCGAGCGCCTTCTGCATTCCGTGGAGCAGCTTGTTCTCGTCGAAGGGTTCGCGGCTGCGATCGCCCTTGACGACGGTCGGCAGCAAGAGCTCCGCCGTCTCGAACGTCGTGAAGCGCTCGGTGCATTCCAGGCATTCGCGGCGCCGGCGAATCTGCCGCCCTTCGCCCGCGAGGCGAGAGTCGATAACCTTAGTCTCCGTGTGACCGCAGAAAGGGCAGTGCATGGGAAGTGCTTATTCCGGTCCCGATGCCGACCGCTCCGCGGCTAGCCATACACGGGAAATCGCCGACATATTTTCACCACCTCGGCCCGCGCCCGCTCCACCGCCGATTCATCGCCCAGGGAATCGAGCACATCGGCTATCCAACCCGTCAGTTGCCGGACTTCGGGTTCCTTGAAGCCGCGGGTCGTCACGGCGGGAGTGCCGATGCGCAATCCGCTGCTGATGGCCGGCGGACGCGGATCGTTGGGAACCGCGTTCTTGTTGACCGTGATGTGCGCGCGGCCGAGCGCCGCATCGGCGTCCTTGCCGGTGATGTTCTTGTCGATGAGGTCGAGCAAGAACAGGTGATTGTCGGTGCCGCCGGACACGATCTTGTAGCCGCGCTGCTGCAAGACCTGGGTCATGACCCGCGCGTTGGTGACCACTTGTGCGGAATAGGCTTTGAATTCCGGCTGCAGCGCCTCGAGCAAGGCGACCGCCTTGGCCGCGATCACGTGCATCAGCGGGCCGCCTTGAGTACCCGGAAACACCATGGAGTTGAACTTCTTGTGCAGGTCGGCGTGCGGCCGCGCCAGGATCAAACCGCCGCGCGGGCCGCGCAAAGTCTTGTGGGTCGTCGTCGTCACCACATCGGCGAACGGCACCGGGTTCGGATAGATGCCCGTGGCCACGAGGCCCGCGACATGGGCCATGTCCACGAAGAAATAGGCGCCCACCGAATCGGCGATGGCGCGGAACCGCGCCCAGTCGATGACGCGCGAATACGCCGAAAACCCGGCCACGACCACCTTGGGGCGATGCTCTTTCGCAAGGCTCTCCACTTGGTCGTAGTCGATTTCACCGGTGTCGGCTTTGATGCCGTATTGAACGGCTTTGAACAGCTTGCCCGAAAAATTCACTTTGGCGCCATGCGTCAAGTGGCCGCCGTGATCGAGGCTCATGCCGAGAATGGTGTCCCCCGGATTGAGCAGGGCCAGGTACACGGCGGCATTCGCCTGGCTGCCGGAATGCGGCTGCACATTGGCATAGGCGGCGCCGAACAGCTGCTTCGCCCGATCGATGGCCAAGGCTTCGGCGACGTCGACGAATTCACAGCCCCCGTAGTAGCGCTTGCCGGGGTAGCCTTCGGCGTACTTGTTGGTGAGCACCGACCCTTGGGCCTCGAGCACCCGCGGACTTGCATAGTTCTCCGAGGCGATGAGCTCGATATGATCTTCCTGACGATTGCGTTCGTCCGCGATCGCCTTCGCGAGTTCAGGGTCGAAGCCGGCGATCGTCATTTGGGCGGTGAACATGAACCTAAGTCTCCTTTGAGATAGCCGGTAATTGTAGCCGATTCGTCCAGGGTTCCCTAGCGAGTCCGCCCCGAGAAACGCGATTCGCGCCCGCCAATGGCGTGACAACCCCGGGGGAGTCGCGGATAATTCAACCCGATCCCCCGCGCGTTCGAGCGATACATTCAAAAGGCTCAAGATGGCTCAGTTCATTTACACCATGAACCGGGTTGGCAAGGTCGTGCCGCCCAAGCGCATTATATTGCGCGATATTTCCTTGAGTTTTTTCCCCGGGGCCAAAATCGGCGTGCTGGGTTTGAACGGGTCCGGCAAGTCCACGTTGCTGAAAATCATGTCCGGGGTCGACAAGGACATCGAGGGTGAGGCGCGCGCGCAGGCGGGCATCAAAGTAGGCTACCTGCCCCAAGAACCCCTCCTCGATGAGGCCAAAACCGTTCGCGAAGTGGTCGGCGAAGGGGTCGGCGACGTGCAGGGCCTGATCGACCGTTTCAATGCCATCAGCGATCGATTCGCCGAGCCGATGTCGGACGATGAAATGAATAAGGCTCTGGAAGAACAGGCCAAGATGCAGGACAAAATCGATGCGGTCGGCGGCTGGGAGCTGGAACGCAAGCTCGAAATTGCGGCCGATTCGCTGCGTCTGCCGCCGTGGGACGCGGTGGTGGGCAAGCTGTCCGGCGGCGAGAAGCGCCGCGTGGCCCTGTGCCGCTTGCTGCTGTCGAAGCCCGACATGCTGCTGCTCGATGAGCCGACCAACCATTTGGACGCCGAGTCGGTGGCGTGGCTCGAGCACTTCCTCGAGGAGTACCCGAGCACGGTGATCGCGGTCACCCACGATCGCTATTTCCTCGACAATGTGGCCGAGTGGATTCTGGAGCTCGACCGCGGCCATGGAATCCCGTGGCAAGGCAATTACTCCTCCTGGCTGGAACAAAAGGAGCAGCGCCTGGCGCAAGAGGAACGCCAGCAGGACGCGCTCGCGAAATCCCTCAAGCGCGAATTGGAATGGGTGCGCACCAATCCGAAGGCGCGCCAGGCAAAATCCAAGGCGCGTTTGCAGCGCTACGAAGAACTGGCGTCGCAGGAATTCCAGAAGCGCAATGAGACCAACGAAATCTACATCCCGCCCGGGGACCGCCTGGGGGATCTGGTCATCGAGTGCAAGAACGTGCGCAAGGGCTATGGCGACCGGCTGCTGATCGACTCCTTGAGCTTCAGCCTGCCCGCGGGCGGAATCGTCGGCATCATCGGACCCAACGGCGCCGGCAAGACCACGCTGTTCCGCATGCTTTCCGGTGCGGAAAAACCCGACGGCGGCGAGATCCGTTTGGGTCCCAGCGTGAAGCTCGCCTACGTCGATCAGTCGCGCCAGGCGCTCAACGACAAGAACACGGTGTGGCAGGAGATTTCCGGCGGCCTCGATCTCATCAAGGTCGGCAATTACGAGACATCATCCCGAGGCTACGTAGGACGGTTCAATTTCAAGGGCGTACAACAGCAACAGGTGATCGGCGATCTTTCCGGCGGCGAACGCAATCGCGTGCACCTGGCGAAGGTATTGAAGGCGGGCGGCAACCTCTTGCTGCTCGACGAACCGACCAATGATCTGGATATCGAAACTCTGCGCGCCCTCGAGGACGCCTTGGTGGCCTTCCCGGGCTGCGCCGTGGTCATTTCGCACGATCGCTGGTTCCTCGATCGCATTGCAACACATATCCTCGCCTTCGAAGGTGACTCCCAAGTGGTCTGGTTCGAAGGCAACTATCAGGAGTATGTTGAGGATTACCGGAAACGCAAAGGCGAAGATGCCGCTCAGCCGCACCGAATACGCTACAAGCCACTCACAGGGTGAGACGCACCATGTACATCACGCCGCAAGACGAACTGCACGTCGAATATCAGGGCATCGCCCTCACCTGCCCCCACTGCCAGACGCTGACTCATCTCACGGCGGTGGCCGTCCCGAAATTCGAGGACCTCGCCCGCCGCAAGCCCAAGCACGTCGGCATCGTGTTCAGCTGTGATACCTGCATCGAGCCGGTTTTCCTCAAATTCTTCGTCAAGGCCTATACGCCCTTGCGGGTGGAGCTCGCCGCGAATTACACGGAAATCGAGCGCGCGCGCGAGAATTTTCCGCTGACGTATCTTCCGGAGGAAGCGGAGGGACTGTTCAAAGAGGCGCTCAATTGCTACTCGGCGGGGTGCTTCAACGCCTTCGGGGCCATGAGCCGGCGCACCGCCCAATCGCTGTTCCGCGAGCTCGGCGAGCGCGGCAAGCTGGAGATGTTCGATAAGCTGCAGGAAATTCGCACCCTGGCTGAACTCGACGATGAGACTTTTTCTGCCCTGCGCGCGGTGCTGTTCGGCAGCGACACCGATCCCTGGCCGCATCAGCCGGACATCAATTCGGAGCGCGCCGGCATCCTGTTGGAAGTCATGCGCGATCTGCTGTATCAAACCTTCGTGCGCAAGGCGCGCCTGCTGCAGGCGATGACCTTCCGCAAGTACGTCGCTCCCACTCAGGTCGAAGTGAGCTAGCCCACGAACACCCGCGCGTTGCGGAACAGCCGCATCCAGCCGCCGTCTTCCGACCACTCCTTCGGCGACCAGGAGTTTTGCACCGTACGAAACACTCGTTCCGGATGCGGCATGAATGAGGTGTGGCGGCCGTCGGCGCTGCAGAGTCCGGCGAGACCCAGCTCCGAGCCGTTCGGATTGAAAGGATACTGCTGCGTCGGCCGCTCGCGATTGTCCACGTACTGCAAGGTGACCAAGCCCCGGGCGGTCAGACTCGCCGCACTCGACCCTGAATCGAACTCGGCCTGACCCTCGCCATGGGCGACTACGATGGGCAGCACCGAGCCCTGCATGCCTGCCGTCAGCACCGACTGCGACGGCGGAACGCGCACCAGCGTCAAGCGCGCCTCGTACTGCTCCGATCGATTGCGCACGAAGCGCGGCCAAGCTTCTGCCCCGGGTATCAGCTCCTTGAGCGCCGAGAACATTTGACAGCCGTTGCAGACTCCCAGGGAAAACGTGGCGTCGCGGGCGAAGAATGCCGCAAATTCCTCGCGGGCCAAGCTGTTGAACAGGATCGACTTCGCCCATCCTTCGCCGGCGCCCAAGACATCGCCGTACGAAAAGCCGCCGCAGGCGACCAGACCGTGGAATCGTCCCAAGCGAACGCGACCGCTCAGGATGTCGGTCATGTGGACGTCGTAGGCATCGAATCCCGCGCGCGTGAACACGGCGGCCATCTCGGTCTGACTGTTGACGCCTTGCTCGCGCAGAATGGCGACCGCAGGCCGCACGCCGCTCGAGATGAAGGGTCCCGCGACATCGTCGCTGGGATCGTAGCGGAGGTGAGCATGCAGGCCTGGATCGGCCGCATCCGTCAGGCGCGAAAACTCCTCGCGCGCGCAATCAGGATTGTCGCGCATCTCCTGAATGCGGAACGACACTTCGCTCCAGCGCCGATGCAGATCGAGACGCGAGGCGGAGTAGACGGTACGGCCATCGATGTGCACCCGCACGTCGGCTCCGGCCAGCGGCTCGCCGACATCCCGGGTCATCGCTGCCAAGCCATGGTGCGCCAGCACCTCCTCTGCCTCGGACGCGCGGGCCGCGGACACTTGCAGTACCGCGCCCAACTCCTCCGCAAAGCATGCGGCAATGGGGTCCGCCGGAGCCCCTAGATCGATCGCCAGTCCGCAGTGGCCGGCGAAGGCCATTTCCAGCAACGTGAGCAGCACGCCGCCGTCGGAGCGGTCATGATAAGCGAGGATCAGTCCCCGATTCTTCAACTCAACTATCGCGGCGAACAGCGCGAGCAGGAGATCGGGACTATCGAGATCCGCCGGCTCGCCGCCGCTCTTCGCGTGAACTTGAGCCCAGCATGATCCTCCCAGGCGGTTCTTGCCTCCGCCCAGATCGATCAATAACAAGCGCGACGGTTGCGACAAATCCAATTGCGGCGTCAAGGTCGCGCGCACATCTCGCACCGGCGCAAACGCCGAGATGATCAGTGAGATCGGCGCGACCACCGAATGATCGCCCGCGGCGTCCCGCCACGCGGTTCGCATGGACAAGGAGTCCTTACCCACCGGGATGGTGATCCCCAACGAGGCGCACAGCTCCACACCCACCGCCCGCACCGTGGCGTAGAGGTCCGCGTCCTCGCCCGGCTCGCCGCAGGCTGCCATCCAATTGGCGGACAGGCGAATATCGGTGAGGCTGTGAACGTCCGCCGCGAGAATATTGGTGACCGCTTCAGCCACGGCCAATCGGCCGGAGGCGGGCGCATTCAACACCGCCGCCGGCGTCCGTTCGCCCATGGCCATGGCTTCGCCGCCATAGCCGTCGTAGCTATTCAAGGTCACGGCGACGTCGGCGACGGGCACCTGCCAGGGTCCCACCATCTGGTCGCGGCTGATCATTCCGCCGACGCTGCGATCGCCGATGGTGATCAGGAACGACTTATCGGCAATCGTCGGCAGACAGAGCAAACGATCCAGAGACTCGCCGATGGTCGTTCCGGCAGTCGAGAGTCCCGCTGCGGTTTTGTTCCTGGTTCGCACATCGCGGGTCATGCGAGGCGGTTTGCCCAGCAATACCTCGATCGGCATATCGACCGGCGTGGCGGACGACAGTGGATCGGTGACGAGCAGGCGGCCTTCGCCGGTGACCTCGCCCACCACGGCGTATGGGCACCGCTCGCGTTCGCACAGAGCCGCGAACAGCGCCACGCTTCCCGGAACCAGGGCCAATACATAGCGCTCCTGGGCTTCGTTGCACCAGATCTCCATCGGCGACAATTCGGACTCGGCACTCGGGATCTTGCGCAAGTCGATGCGCCCGCCGCGCCGACTGTGCGCAATCGCCTCGGGCAGCGCGTTCGACAGCCCGCCTGCGCCGACGTCATGAATCAACAAAATCGGATTCGCATCCCCCATGGCCCAGCAGCGGTCGATGACTTCCTGTGCGCGGCGCTCCATTTCGGCGTTGCCGCGTTGCACCGAGGCGAAATCCAGATCGGACGAGCTCTGCCCGCTGCCGACGGATGAGGCCGCTCCGCCGCCGAGGCCGATCAACATCGACGGCCCGCCGAGAACTATCAACGGCGCGCCGACCACGACCTCCTTCTTTTCCACGTCGGGCCTGCGCACATTGCCAAGGCCGCCGGCGATCATGATGGGCTTGTGGTAACCGCGAATCACCGTGCGGCCGGATTCCAGCCCCTGCTGTTCGAAGGTCCGAAAATACCCGCAGATGTTCGGGCGCCCGAATTCGTTGTTGAAGGCGGCTGCCCCCAAGGGCGCGGCAATCATGATGTCGAGCGCCGAGGCGATTCGTTCCGGCTTGCCGAAGTCGCCCTCCCAAGCCTGCAGCATGCCGGGAATTTTCAGGTTCGATACCGAGTAACCGGTCAGACCGGCTTTGGGCTTGGCGCCGATTCCCGTCGCGCCCTCGTCCCGAATTTCGCCGCCCGCACCCGTCGCGGCTCCCGGGAAAGGAGAAATCGCGGTCGGATGATTGTGGGTCTCGACCTTCATCAATATATCGACGGGCTCGCGTGTGCCTGCATACCGATGCGTCCAGGGATCCGGAAAGAACCGTGTGGCGGTTGCGCCCTCGATGACGGCGGCGTTGTCGCGATAGGCGGAGAGCACTCCGGCGGAATTGCGCGCGTAAGTGGCGCGAATCATCGCAAACAAGGACAAGGGCATCGCGATGCCGTCGACGATGAACTCGGCGTTGAATATCTTGTGCCGGCAATGCTCCGAGTTCGCCTGCGCGAACATCATGAGCTCGACATCGGTGGGGTCCCGCTTCAGTTCACGGAACGCGGCGAGCAGGTAATCGATCTCGTCGTCCGACAGCGCCAGCCCCCAATCGCGATTGGCGCGCGCCAGCGCCGCGCGACCGTCCCTTCCCAGGTTCACGATCCGCAGCGGCCGCGCCGCAGCACCGTGAAATAGACCCTGCGGATCGATCGACTCGGTCCAGATCGACTCGGTCATGCGGTCGTGCAAATGAGCCGCCAGCCGCCGAAGCTCCGCCTCATCCAAGGCTGCGGTGGCTCGAATGAAATACACCGTGCCGCGCTCCACACGCCTGACGGCGTCGAGACCGCAGACATGCACGATGTCAGTTGCCTTGCTGGACCAAGGTGATTCGGTACCGACGCGCGGCGTGACCAGTACCCGCTGACCCCGCTCCTCGTGGAGTTCTGTTCGCGGCCCGTAGGTCAACAGCTTTCCGAGCAAACCGAGTTCGGCCTCGGCCAGAGGCCGCGACTCATCGACGAAGTGCAGCCAGCGGCAGCTGAGCGCCGTGACACGCTCGTCCTCGGCCTGCAGCGCGCGCAAGGCGTGATCCAGACGAAATGGCGACAGCGCCGGTGCGCCGAAAAGGCTAAACATGAATCATCTTGGCGGGCATACCACTATTTGCGGGCGTTGGAATCTCCGCCGGGGGTGTAGATGGGAACGGGAAATTGAGCGACGTTCGAGCCTTCCAGGGCCACGATCTTGCTGACACCCTGCTTTTTGACTTCGTCGATGCGCAGCACCGAATGCATGGGCAAGTAGGTGCGCTTTACATCGTTGAACTCGGCCTTTATCTTCTCCTCGGCGGGGTCCACCACCACGGTGGTTCGCTCGCCGAAGACCAGTTCCTCGACTTCGATGAAGCCAAATAGGCTGCCGTGACTCACTTTCCTGGCGTAGATTTCGTAAACCTTGCCTTGATTTACGAACTGAACTTTAAAAATGTGACTCGCGGCCATTTAGAAGGCTCCAAGCATTGTTAGTATTTCACCATATTATACGGGCACTTAGCGCAAACCTGTCGACCCGTGGGAGGGATTGAATATGGCCTTGCGCTTACGCGTTGTCAGCGAACATGCAACCCGCCTCGGCGAGAAATCCACCAAGGTGTTCGGCGTGCATGGCGGCACCATCGGGCGTTCGACTGACAATGAGTGGATTCTACCCGACACGGAGCGTTACCTCTCGGGCAAACACGTCCGAGTCGATTTCCGGGCCGGAACCTACGTCCTGGTCGATACCAGTTCCAACGGCACTTACGTCAATGGCGCCCAGGTGCCCCTGGGCAAGTTCCACGACTATGTGCTGAAAGAGGGCGATTACATCCGCCTGGGCGAGTACGAGCTGCTGGTCAGCATCGACAAGAGCAATGATTTTCCGCCCGAAGAAAGCGCCATCGTGGCCTACGACGGGCAGTCGCCATCCTCCTCAGTCAAGAAATCCACCGCCAATGACTTGGGCGAGGATCTGGACCTGAGCCAGCTCTTGGAGCCCAGCGACCTCTCGATGGGCGATTCCGGGGTCCGGCCGCGCGACGCCTATGGCCAGGCCGTGCCCGGCCGCGCGGAACCCCTACCGCAGCCTCGGCTCGAGCCGGAGGCTGACGCCGCCGGCACCCCCTGGCACATGATGACCCGCCCGCTCCATGTCGAGGGTCTCAAGGCCGAGCGTTCTATCCCACCGGCAACACCCCCGGCGCGACCAAATCCCGTCCTCTTCGAGGGTGATTTCGACGTGGGGTTGACGGCTTTCTGCCGTGGCGCCGGCGTCGAACCGAGCGCCATCACGACCGAGGCCCGCGGCGCGGCGCTGCAGCTTGCAGGCCAGTTGCTGCGCGAAGCCGTCCTCGGCTTGATGGACCTCAATCAGAGCCGCAACGAATTCCGTAACCGTTTCCGTATTTCGGCGCCGGCCAACGACGGTCCGGAGTCGCCTCTGAATTTTTCACGGGGAGTCGACGAAGCACTGGTCCGTCTGTTGACCACCTTGTCGACGCGCGCGGGGTCCGTCGAAACGATTCGTCAAAACTTCCGTGAGCTCAAGGCGCAGAATACTGCGACTCTCACCGCCACGCGCGCCGCATTCGAAGAGTTTCTTGGGCGCGTGGATCCAAAGGAATTGGAGGAACGTTTTGACCGAGCCACCAAGCGCGGCGTCTTCGGCTCTCAGAACAAGGCGAAGTATTGGGATCTCTATGCCGAGATGTTCACGGGCCTTGCGCAACGCCCCGCGGACGGCTTCCCGCATTTATTCGCCGAGACTTTCGCGAAGGCCTACGAGGCGAAATTGCGCGCCTTGGTGCCGCCGCGTCGCACCACGTTCGGCCCCGACCGGGAGGAGCCCGATCCGGAGAACCAAGCCGTCGGTGATCTCTAAATGATGAAGACGGAGAAGATGATCGGATTCCGTATCAGCCCGGCGACGGGTTACGTCTCCGCGGGAACGCTAGTCCATCCACTGGTCGGTCGTTCCGACGTTTCCGCGGAAACGTAAGAGTAATGGCCCGTGCGGCTCCTAATAGTAGAAGACGATGACATCGTCGCCGACGCCATCACGCGCGGTCTAGCCGCGGCTCATTATTCAGTGCACCGGGTCACCAGCGCCGAGGCCGCCCAGGCCGCGCTCGTGAACGAGGAATTCGCAATGGCCGTGATCGACGTCGGGTTGCCGGGCGCCGACGGCCTGACCCTGGTGCGCCGCCTGCGCAGCGCCGGCAAGGCACTGCCTACATTGATTCTCACCGCCCGCTGCACCCTCACCGACAAGGTCAAGGCGCTGGATCTCGGCGCCGACGATTTCTTGAGCAAACCCTTCGAAGCTGCCGAGTTGGCCGCACGCTGCCGCGCGTTGATGCGGCGCGCCAATGGCGCGGCGAGCGGCATCATCAAACTCAATCGCATGAGTGTCGATCTCGTGGGCAAGCGGCTGTGCATCGACGAGGCCGAAGTCGAATTGACGGCACGCGAATGGTTGGTGCTCGAATGTCTGGTGCGACGCACCGGATTGATCGTCTCCAAGGAACGCATTCAGCAAGCGGTGACGAGTCCCGACCACGACATCACACCGAACGCAGTGGAAGTCCATATCTCGCGATTGCGGGCCAAGCTCGGTACCGCCGCCATCGTCCGCAGCTTGCGGGGCCTGGGTTACCGCCTCGAAGAAGCAAAACCCGTGTGACTTCGTCCATCAGCCGTCAATTGATATTTTGGCTGGCGGTCCCGCTCATGGTGTTGGCGCTCTGCGGCGCGCTGGTACATTACTTCAACAGCGTTGCGCCCGGCGTGATCAGCAGCGATCGCCGGCTGAAAGAGGCCGCAAACGCCTTGATGGCGCACGTGTCGATCAAGGACGGTCGAGTGACGGTCGACGCCAGCGCGCAAGTCGAACCCCCTCTGCCGCCGACCGACTCGATCAAGTACGCGTTGCGCGACGGCCAGGGCCGTTTGCTCGCCGGTGATCCGCAACTGCCGGCCGTCGCAATGAACAACGAGACCAGCCAACTCCTTGCCATGTCGCAGGTTGATCACCGTAGCCTGCGCACCCTCACCACACGATTCGACACCCGAGCTGGTGTCGTCCTGGTTACGGTTGCGGATGCCGATGCGCGGCCGGCCAACGAACCGGCTGCCCGCTTCGGGTTCATGAGTACTCTCCTCTGGGACTTCGTACAGCTGGACGTAACGCTGGTGCTGGTGTGGGTTGGCATACAGCTGGGGTTGCGCCCCGTGAAGAGGCTGCGCGCTGAAATCGCCGACCGCTCGCCGCTCGACCTACGTCCAATAGTAGAATCCTCGGTGCCGCGTGAAATCGCCCCTGTGGTGGTTACGCTGAATCGTTTGTTCGCGATGTTGCGCACCGCCGTGCAGTCTCAACAGCAGTTCATCGCCAACACCGCACACCAATTGCGCACCCCGATCACCGGAATGCAGGCTCAACTGGATCTGCTGGCCGCCGAACCTGCGGCCCTGCCGATCAAGGGGCGTTTGTTGACGCTGCAAGAAGGAATACGGCAATTGGCGCACTCTGCCAATCAATTGCTGACCCTGGCGCGGGCCGACCCCGCCGCGAACATCGCGGCAAAGAACGAGCCGGTGGATTTGAACGCCATCGTTGGCGAGGTGGTGGCCAAGTTCTTCGATCGCGCCCTGCAAGCCAATATCGACTTGGGAGTCGAGGCGCAGCCGGTCAGGATTCATGCCGATCCGTCGCTGCTCGACGATCTATTGAGCAATCTGGTCGACAACGCCTTGAAATACACGCCGGCCGGGGGCAGCGTCACGGCGAGCGCCGGGGTGCAGAACGGGAAACCCTTCCTCGCGGTAGAGGATACCGGCCTCGGTATCCCGGAGAATGAGCGCCAGCGAGTGCGGCAGAGGTTCTATCGATTGCCGAATTCACTCGGGCACGGCAGCGGGTTGGGGCTGGCGATAGTGGATGAAATCGCGCGTCTCTACGGCGCGTCGGTGTCCATCGAGGCCGGGGCGAATGAGGCAGGAACCCGGGTGGTGGTGGTGTTCCCCTGAAAGCAACTTTCAGTGTGGTCTGTCATGACCCTGCTGACTTTTTTGTGAACTGCGTCTCATTTTGTGCGTCGCGGAACTCGCGCCGTCAGGTTGGAGCAAGTTTACACGTTTAACCTTGCCGCCCATGAGTGGGATGCTTTCCGATAAGTGCTTCGCAAATCCAGCGTGGCGGCGAGCCAGCCGCGGCTACAACATGATCGAATTGATCACCGCGATGAGCATCGTCGCTATTCTCGTGGCGATTGCCGCTCCCTCCTTTCGATATATAACCAACGCGAATCGCATCGCCAGCGAAGGCAACGGCCTGCTCGGCGACCTGCAGTACGCTCGCGCGGAGGCGATCAAAGAGGGTCAGAGCGTAAGTGTCTGCGTGTCGAACGATGCCCACACCTGCACCGTCGACCCGGCCTGGCAAAAGGGTTGGATCGTCTTTTCCGATCCGAACGGCAATGGCGTGGTCGATGCCGGCGAGACCGTGCTGCGGGTGCAGGCTGCGTTTTCAGGCAGCGATACGTTTGTTGCCACCCCCAATCTCTCCGTGTTGACGTTCAATCGCGAGGGGTTCACGCCGGTGGCCAACGGCACGCTGATTATTACGCTGCAGACCGTACCCGAGGTCACTTCCTATACCCGATGTCTGTCCGTAGGCCTGGCCGGGCTCATGGAGATACAACACTACAATGGGGACACTCCGGGGGGGACCTGCCTATGAAGCAGACTCCGCATTTCGCGGTTGCCACAGCGCGCAGCAGCGCAGGAGGCTTCAGCCTGGTCGAGGTCCTGGTGGCACTGGTCATCATCGGCATCGGCATGCTGGGCATCGCCAAACTTCAGGCTTTGGCCTACGCCAGTACCGGTACCTCGGCCCTGCGGTCACTGGCTGCGCTGCAGGCCTCGAGCATGGCCTCGGCCATGCATGCCAATCGCAACTATTGGTCCGTGCTTCCGCCGGCCTTCAGCTATCAATTCACCCCTACCGCCGCTCCCGTCACCACCGATGCGACTCTGACGGGCGCCGGCTGCACCAACGCCTGCGCCGCCGGCCCCTTGGCCGCTTACGACGTGCAACAGTGGGTCGCGGCCGTCAATGCAATATTGCCGAACGCCACTGGGACGATCAGCTGCCCCACGAACAACCCGGTCAGTTGCATGATCCAGTTGACGTGGGGCGAGAGCAACGTGGCGGTCAACGCACAAGCGGCGGGCAACACCATGGCGGCGCCCACCTACACCCTCTACGTAGTGCCCTAGCGTATGCGCACGATTCAACGAACGAGCGAACTTCGGCGCAGTGAGCAGGATGGCTTCACGCTTATCGAGCTGATGATCGCCCTGCTGATCGGGCTGTTCCTGGCGGGCGGGCTGCTGGTCCTGGTGCAGGATAATCGGCGCGTATTCGGCAATCAGAACCAGTTGGCGCAGCTGCAGGACAGCGAGCGATTGGCCCTCTCCATGATGACCGATGTGATCCAGATGGCGGGCTACTTTCCCGATCCGACCAGCAATTCCGCGCAATCGACTATGAACGCAACCAGTGCCACGGCCACGACCCCCGCGATGGTGGCGGGTCAGGCCCTGACGGGCCAGTACAGCGCGGCAGTGCCGGGCGACAGCATCACCGTGCGTTACACGACGAGCGGCAGCGACGGCATCCTCACTTGCACGGGAACGTCCAGTACCGGCGCCATCTTCACCTACATAAACACGTTCAGCGTGGTGAAAAATGCGGCGGGCGTCAACCAGCTGGTCTGTACGCGCGAGGACGGTGTTCTGTACCCCTTGATCAATGGTGTTGAAAACTTGAGCGTCACGTATGGAGTCAATACCACCGGCAGCGGCAACAATGTCGATTCCTACCAGAACGCAGATCAGGTCACTGCGGCGTCGAACTGGAGCAACGTCATTTCGCTGCAAATCGAGCTGACGTTCGCCAATCCCTTGTACGTTGCCGGCGCTCCGCAGGGCCAACCCGCGACCATCGTGCTCCGACGCAACATTGCCGTGATGAATCAAACCGGACTATAGACATGGCGCAGCCGCATAATCCTCGCTCCAATCAGCTCGGCGTCGTGCTGATAACCAGTCTGCTGCTGCTGCTGGTCGTCACCATCATGGCGGTCAGCATGTTCCGCAGCTTCGGCATACAGGAAAAAATCGCCGGCAATGTGCGCGAGAAGCAACGCGCCATACAAGCCGCCGCCAGCACCCTGCAATACGCGGAGTGGTGGCTTGGCTCTCAGAGCAACGCTCCCGTTGCCGTCAGCGCCTACGCCGCGGCGTCCGCCGATGTCGCCTGCGTTGCTCTGGTCAGTGCCAATGCCGGCCAAGGTCAGATTTGCAATAACACCTTGGCGAGCAACGGTATCAGCGCCGCGAGCGTTCCGTGGACCATACCGGGGGCGGGGGCTGTACCCATTGGCGTGTCCTACCTGCCCACCGGCATGGGTGCCAATGGCGCGTTATGCACCGGAAACAATTGTCTTTCGGCCGACGTTTACTACGACGTGCCCCGTTTTTATATCGCCGACATGGGCTCCTATGGCCGCAGCGGCGAACTCTACCAAGTCGACGCCTACAGCTATGGCCTGAGCGCGGACACAATTGCAGTTGTCGAGAGCACCGTGGCGGTCAGCTGCCTGGTGTGCAACCCAGGAGCATTGTAATGAACAGGAAGTTTCCCCTGATCACTGCCGCGGCCATTCTGGCCGTGGGGCTTTCCAGTCTGGGTCATGCACAGACACAGACGGTTTCCACCGAAGATTTCACGGGGGCAGCCACAGTGAACTCCTGGTACTACTACAACGGAGCCTGCCTGACTGCGGGCACCGGTGCCGGAACGGGCATTCCGGGAGTCACTCCGGGGCTGATCCCCTCGTGCAAGAGCGTTCTTACAACCTATTATCAGCTACAGCACGATCACGATCCGGTGCTCGTGGGAGGGAAGAGCGACAGCAGCACCACTACGCATACGGCGACGTGGTCCGACCCAATCACCGCCGGGGTTGGATACGGTGCGCTGCGCTTCACCAACGGCTACCCCTATGGGCACAACGAAAACGGTGCCATCGTTTCCTCCACCCCGTTCAACGCGGGCCAAGGCGTACAGATCACTTTCAAGACCGTCACCTATCGGGGCGACTCAGGCGGTGCCGGGGGAGACGGCGCTGACGGCATGAGTTTCTATTTGATCGATGCCACGCAATTTCCGAGCACTCCAACCTTGGGAGCGACATGGAACGGCATCGGCTCCTGGGGCGGCAGTCTGGGCTATACCTGCTCTAATGCCAATGCGCCGTATGATGGACTCGCGGGTGCGTACATAGGGCTCGGGATAGACGAATACGGCAACTTCTTGAACGGAGTCGGCCTCATGCCGGCTTCAACCCTGCCATCCGGATACACCATGCCCACCGCAAGCGGAGACAACACCGCACTCGGCTACGGCTACCAGCCGCAGCGGATAGGTTTGCGCGGAGCGGGCAATATCTCGTGGAATTACCTGAACACCACCTACCCCAAGTACTACACGACCAGCACGCTGAACACCACGGCGCTGCAGCAGGCTGCGGTTCGAAATACCTGCAAAACCGGCAGCGTTTGGGACTACTCGGATGGCGCCTCGAATCCGACGCAGGTGAAGAACCCGAGTCCGGCCCTGTACGACTACGCACCCATACCCGGCGCGTTTTCAGTGTTGCCCGCGAAACAGATCGCCGGCGAATGGGGCGCCGGCGTGTATGACCGTTCTTCCGCGAACGCAGTACCGATCTTCTACAATCTGACGATTACTCAAGACGGGCTGCTCAGCCTTTCATACGCCCTCTCCGGCAGCCCCGCATATACCAGCATCATCAAAAATCGGAGCATCTCGGCGACGAACGCGATTCCCGCGCTGCCCGCCAGCCTCTATTTCGGTTTCGCCGGATCGTCCGGCGGCAGCACCAACATTCACGAAATCATGTGTTTCAAGGCTGCACCTGCCACTCAGTCGGCCAACTCCGCCGCCGTCAGCCAGCAGCTGGCAACGAAAATTCAGGGCGGCGCGCAAATCTATTTCTCGTACTACAACCCGACGGACTGGACGGGAAATTTGACGGCGAACGGCTTGGTCGACACCGCCGGAGTCCTCACCATCAATTCCCTGGCTAATTGGGATGCTCAGTGCGTATTGACCGGGGTCGCCGCGTCCAAGACCTGCCAGACCACGGGAGTTGCCGGCCCGATCGCGGCTCAATCGCCCACCACCGGCGGTACCGGGCGGGTGATGCTGACTTGGAACGGGAACGACACCGCCGCAACGCCTGGAAACGCAGGCATCCCGTTTGAATGGTCGGGCGCCGGCATCACCTCCAGCCAACAGAGCGCGCTTGATGCGGGCGATTCGCCTCCGATCAAAGGCAACCGCTTGAACTATCTGCGCGGCGATCGCACGAACGAAATCGACCAGACCGGCGCCGGTCTCTATCGCGCTCGCGGCGGCGTACTCGGCGATATCGTCGACTCGAGCCCCGCCTGGGTCGGACCACCGACATCCCCCTACGGGCTGAAATGGAAGAACCGCTACATCGGAACCGACCCTCTGCTCGAAAACACCGGTCAAAGCTATTCCAGCTTCCAAACCCTCGAGCAATCACGTCTCAACGTGGTTTACGTCGGCGCCAACGATGGTTTTCTACACGGCTTCGAGAGCGGGTCGCAGGACTCCAGCGGCAACGTCGTCACGGCCACGAGTACGGGGATCGCCACTCCCAACGATGGCGCCGAGGTCGTGGCTTATATGCCAGGTGCGATACTGCAGGCGATTCACCAGTTTTCCACCGACCCCGCCGTCGAGCCGGCGGACGCCGGCGTGGATTACTCGAATTCTCTGTACAACCATAATTTCTACGTCGATGCCCCTCCGGGTACGGGCGATCTATTCTACGGCGGCGTGTGGCATACCTGGCTCGTGGGTGGACTGGGAGCGGGCGGCTCCTCCATTTACGCCCTTGATATCACCAACCCCAGCGGGAGTGTGTCGAATCCAAACGCCAGCGTGTTCAGCGAGAGCAACGCTGCGGCGTTGGTCAAAGGCGAATGGAGTTCGGCCACGATCAGCTGCGCCGGCGACACGTCGACTTCGACGTGCGGCAATAGTCTGGGGAACACTTACGGAACGCCGCTGATCCGCCGATTCCACAATGGCAAGTGGGGCGTGATATTCGGCAACGGTTACGGCAGCGTGACCGGCGATGCCGGGATCTTCGTGATGACCATCGATCCGAGCGACACTTATGCCTCCTCGCCGACTTTCTACTATCTGAGCACAGGCTCGGGCACCGGCACGACGACGAGCCCGTGCTCCACCAATTGCGATGGAATCGCGTTCGTCACCTCGGCGGACCTGGATGGCGATCACATTACCGACTACGTTTACGCCGGCGATCTGAAGGGCAATGTGTGGCGTTTCGATCTGACCAATTGCTCGCCTACCAGCACGACAACCGTATGTCCAGGCACGGCATGGGGCGTGACCCCTGGCCCGTTGTTCCAAGCGGTTTCAGCCGCCGGCGCGGCGCAACCGATCACAACGCCGATCGTTCTGGCCTCCGCCGTGGTCGCGGGCACCTCGCCGGCGCTCATTCTGTCCTTCGGTACCGGGCAAAGAACGCAATTCTCCATTTCGAGTCCGGTTACCTATGCCCCCGGCGCTCAAACTCTGTACGGAGTATGGGACTGGAACTTCGGCACCTGGAATTCCAATTCTGCCTTCTCGAACGCCAGTCTCACTCCGGCTCAAACCGGGTTCTCAGCGCCCTATACGTTGACGCGAGCACAACTTCAGGCGCAGACCTATACGGCCACCACAACGACCCTGAATGGAGCCAGCGTTCCCATCGTTACCACGAGCAACACCCCGATTACCTGGGAACAGTGTAGTCCCACCTGCAACAGCGGACAGTTCGGGTGGTATGCCGATTTGCCCGGCACTAACGAGCAAATCGTCTCGACGCCGACTCCCTATCAACAGGGCCTCGCCGTGAACTCGACCATACCGGCCAACAACGCGGTACTTTCCTGCACTTCCAGCACCGACACCGGGGTCACCTATCTCATATCGCCGATCTCCGGCGGAACATTCACGAGCACGAGCACGGGCATAGGCTCGAGCTCGAGCACGCCGGGGTCCTTTACGAGCGGCTTCGTCAATAACAATCACCTTGCGAATATGGTGGGTCTGACGACCAACGAAACCGGCGCCTTGACAGTCGTCAACACCCGCGAAGGCACGACGTGGCTGGTCGGTCAGTCCATCGTGCCTCCCGCGGCCGCACAGCCGCCGGTGCAGCCGGTACAGATCAAAATGCCGCCTAACGTCACCGTGACTCGCAAGACCTGGGTTGAGCTAAGATGACGATGAGAAATAAAAACGTGACGAAGCCCAACAGTCCAGGGCGGCACGCCTCGAGCGGATTTTCCTTGATCGAGCTCATGGTCACGGTGGTGATCATGTCCATCCTGGCGTCGATTGCCATACCGGCCTACAACGCTCAGATCCGTAAGTCGCGTCGCACCGAGGCGAAGACCGCACTGCTCGATCTGGCTGGCCGAGAAGAGCGCTATTTCAACACCAACTCCACCGTCGGCTATACCAACGATCCCGCCAACCTGGGCTACAAGACGCCGCCGGCGACGATGACGAACTATCCGGTAGGCAGCGGCTACTATACGGTCACGATCAATGTGGTGGCTGCTGCGCCGCCGGCACCCGCGACGTACCAAATTGTTGCCACAGCGGTCGGCGATCAGGCACATGATGTCTGTCCCACTCTTACGGTTGATTCCACCGGGCTACAAACCGCCTCCGGTAGCGGCGCCAACCCCAACGTCGATTGTTGGAAGTGATCTCGCACATTTCCTGATGGACGCGGATCCCAACCGGGGTAACCGTTGCCTTCCGCCAAAAAAAAGCCGCGCATTGCGCGGCTTTTTAACCAAGTGACCGAAAGCTACCTCGCGCTATACCCCCGCCCCTCGACACACGCCGTCATCGCGCGCTGATAATCCGACCCGTTTTGCGCCACCTGCCCTGCCTGCTGCTGCGCCCATTGCTGGCACTCGGCCTTGTCGGTGGCCTGCTGCTCGGCGCTCTGGCCGTTCTTGGGGTACATGAAAATCTGACCCCCGGCGGCCCCGCCGTCGCTGGGCGGCGCGCCGGCGGCCGGCCCCGCGCCGTCGGCTGGGGCGGCCGACTCCGTCACGGGAGGCGGGTCCGTCGCCACATAGCCTTCGTAGTCCGGGTTGTAGGTGTAGTACACGTCATTGGCGTAGTAGTACGGGACGCCGCCCCACCAATAGGTCGCGTAGGCCAGCGGCAGCACCGGCAGGAACCAGGAGAATCCTACTCCGTAGTAGCACCGCGGCCAGAAACCGCCGTGCCAATATCCGCCCCGCCAGTAGGCGCCGGTGGAGTACCCATGCCCGCCGTAGTAGCCGGCATGCCCGTAATAGGCGCCGGAATGCCCGTACGCGCCCCCGTAGCCGCCTCGGTAGCCTGTGTAGGCCGAACCATGGTATCCCCCGCCGTAGCCGTGGGAATAGCCTGCACCGCCGGCATAGTGACTCACCCCGGTATAATGAGGACCGCCGCCGCCGAAGTGACCTCCGCCGGAGTAGTGACCCCCGCCTCCGCCCGAGGCGCGACCGCCGCCTCCGCCCGAGGCGTGACCGCCGCCGCCACCCCCACCGTGACCGCCACCGCCGCCATGTTGCGCGAGGGCGGGCGCGGCGCCGATCAGTATCGACGCCAAAATGCCGGTTGCCAGAAGAATGCCCTTGGCCCTAGTACTCATGACTCTCACCTTCGGTTGCCGGTCGCGCCCCTGCACGGCCATTTAGAACGCATAAAATAAGACCTACCCTGTACAACGCGGTTCAAGCTGTTTGGTGCACAGCATTCATTGTTTTGATGCAGCAGAACCACTACGTGAACCTGCTCAATTTCGCAATGCCGCATTGACCATAATGTACGCCGACCGGCCGGGCGCCGCCTCGAAAAACCTGGAATTGGTTTCATTGACGATCACAGAACCCACATAGGCTCGATCGGCAAGATTATCAAGGCGGGCGAATTCGCTGAACCGCCAGTGTCTCGTTTCCTGCTCGAACCCGGCCCGCAGATTCGCGACCCAGAAGCCCGCGGCGGCATCGGAATTCCGATCATCGACATAAATGCGCGCTCGGCCTTGCGTCTCCAGCGTGGTTGAAAAACCCAAGGGCGCGTAGCTCCACGTGAGGCCCGCGTACAAGGAATTCATCGGCACCGCCGGCAGGTGGCTTCCCGCATTCACCGTCTTGTAGTTCGCGGGCAAGGGACCTCCCGGGTGCGCGAGTGGATTGCACGGAGCCGCGATGCAGGTGGCGTAGGCCTGTCCCACGACCGCGCGAATGTAGGTGTAGGCGAGCCGGCCGCTGAACCCGCCGGTCCAGTTCGCATCGACGGCCAGCTCCATGCCGCGGCGATTGGTCTCGCCGATGTTTTGAGATACCGTCCGGCCGCCGGAGTTCTGCAGCACGGCCAGTTCGTCCACGGTTTTGATATAGAACGCGGCAAGGTTGGCCCGCACATGATCGCTCCCCGCCTTGACGCCGGCTTCGTAGTTATCGCTGCGCGCCGGTTTCAACCCGAAGTTCAGCCCCGCAAGGCTGCCGTCGACCGAGCGATAGGCCAGATCGTTCAGAGTCGGGGTCTCGAAGCCTTTGCCGTATGAGCCATAAAGATTGACCGCGGAACTCGCGCGGAAGGTGACGCCGCCGACCGGATTCACCGCCGAGAAGCGCACGCTGCTGTCCGCGCCGTCGAGCACGGGGATGTGTCCGTGCGAGCTCACCTCCACGAGGTTGTTGCGCACACCCGCGATCACGCGCCAACGTGCGTGGGGATCCCACTGCGCCTGTAGGTATTGATCGAAGTCGTAGACATGGTTTGCCTGGTCGCGGCGCACCGCTCCCGCGACACCCAACCTTGAGCCCACATAGTTGAGGTACCCCTTGCGAGCTTCCGCGAGATCGTCGTAGTTGATGCCGGCGACCACCTGCAAGGGACCCGCGACATCGCGAGCGTCCGTCACGTGCGCATCCACGCCCCAATACGCCCTATCCAGATCGATGACGCCGCCCGGATACAGAGGTGCATTCTGCTGCGTCGCCTGGGGGATGGCCTGGAACTGAGTCGTGGCGCGATGCCCCGTGTAGAGCATGGCCGACAAGTCGTCGTTGGCGCTCAATTTGCCGTCGTACACGGCGCCCACCTGCTCCTGCTCGAGAGACTTGCGCGTATTGAATCGAACCGCGCCGGTGCCGGCCTGGCGCGGATCCGCCGCGAGCTGCGCACGCGTGAGTCCGAGGGGATCCTGCACGCTCGGCGTCTCGACCACATTGGCGACGAACGTCAGCGTCGACGCTTCACCGGTTGCGATCCGCAGCTTCGAATTGAAGTTGTCGCGTTCGGCGTCGCTGTGAAAGCGGTAGCCGTCGGTTTGAAAGTGCGCGGCGTCGACCACATAGTTGACCACCCGATCGTCTCCCTCGGTCTTCAGGGCGTAGCGTTGAGTGTTGAAGGTGCCGTACTCGGCCTTGCCGTCGAGCAAATAACCCGGCTTCGCGTCTTCGGTGAAGATGGCGATCACTCCTCCCGATGAATTGCCGTACAGCGCCGAGAACGGTCCCCGCAGGACTTCGATGTGGTCGGCCGATCCTAAGTCGAATTGCGAAAACTGGCCCTGACCGTCCGGCATGGTGCCGCAAATCCTGGGCGTAGTTTTGCCGGCTTTGCACCGACACACCCGGCACCGTGATCAAGCTTTCCGAGAGATTGACTTGCAGCTGACCGTCGGCAATGGCGCGCCGATCGACCCGATCGACCGACACCGGCAAGTCGACGCTGGACTCCGCCACTCGCGTGGCGGTAACTACGATGGCGGACAATTCCGCGGTGTCGGCCAGAGCGCCTTGGTATGAGGCGCCCACGCCCAATAGGACGCCCGCAACCGACACTGCAGCTCTTCGACGCATGATTATCCCTCGCGCGCAATCCCTTAGATCGCATCGAGCGCCGCTGCCAGGTCCGCAATGAGGTCGTCGGCATCTTCGATGCCGACGGAAATACGGATCAGCGCATCGGTGATGCCGATCCGATCCCGAGTCTGCTTGGATACTCCGGAGTGCGTGGTGCTCGCCGGGTGCGACATCAGGGTCTCGGTGCCGCCGAGACTCACGGCGAGCTTGATCACCTGCAGCGCATCGAGCAGGCGAAATGCCTCCGCCTCGCCGCCCTTGACCGCAAATCCGAACGTAGAGCCGGCGCTCTGGCATTGCCGGCGGAAAACCGGGTACCGCGGGTCATCCGTCGCCAGAAAGCCGAGGTAATTCACACTCTCGATCTTCGGATGGCTGCGCAGAAATTTCGCCACCAGCGCGGCGTTTTCCGCCGACTTGTGCATGCGCAAGGTCAGCGTCTCCATGGAACGCATGATCATCCATGCGGTGTTCGGGTCCAGCTGGGTGCCGAGCGCGCCGCGCAATTTCTTCACCGGAGCCACGGCTTCGCGCGAGCCGACGACGCCGCCCGCGACCAGATCCGAGTGCCCACCCACGTATTTCGTGAGCGAATACATGACCAGGTCCGCGCCAAAGCCGAGCGGACGCTGAAACACGGGCCCTAGAAAGGTGTTGTCGACCGCAACGGGCGGCCGCCCGCCGCTCTGGCGCCCGCCGATCTGAACCGAAGTGTCGCGCATCAGGGCAAGATCGACCAGGCTATTGGTCGGATTCGCCGGCGTTTCCACGATGATGAGACAGACTCTGCCGCCGGTCTCGGCGGCCCGCTGGGACGCGCGCTCGGCGGCTTCGGCGACCGCGCTCTTGTCGTGGCCCAGAGTAAAGCTGACCGCGCTCACCCCGAATGCGGGCAAGGTTTTTTCGATGAGCGTTTCCGTGCCGCCGTACAGAGGCTGGCTCATCAGAATCACATCGCCCGGCCGCACATGCGTCCAGAGCACGGTGGAAATTGCGGACATGCCGCTCGAGAACACCGCCGCCGTTTCGCCCTCTTCCCACAACGCCAGACGATCCTCGAGCACCTCGAGGTTGGGATTGTTGAAACGCGAATAAACGAGGCCGGAGGATTGACCGGCGCCCGGCTCGCGCCGGCCCGAGGTGAAGTCGAAGAAATCCTTGCCGTCCTGTGCCGTCTTGAAGACGAACGTCGAGGTCAAGAAGATCGGCGGCTTCAGCGACCCCTCCGAAAGACTCGGATCGTAGCCGTATCCCATCATCTGGGTTTCGGGCTTGAGCAGGTGCTTGCCGATTTTACGTTTATGATAGGAGTCGTAGCTCACGCTTCCCCCAAAGATGGATATTGTGTGCGCAATAATAACCCGTCAGCCACGCACATCTGAAATTTCTCACCACACCCATGAACTGGCGGGCGCGGGCGTCCTGTATCGCCAATCGCCCTAGTCGGGCAGTAACTGAGGGGTGGCGGTTCGACTGGTTGCCGCGCTGCCCGCGGACGCGGCCATGATGCTGGCGATCGCCGCCCACTGGATCCAGCTCAAGTGCTCTCCGAGAAAACACAGACCCGACAGGGCGCCGAACGCCGGGTCCAAGCTCATGAGGACGCCGACGGTTCGCGTCGGCAGCCGCGGCATCGCCAACATCTCGAGCGAATAGGGAAGCGCGCTCGACAGCAGAGCCACGCCGAGCGCAGCGGGCAAAATCGCCGGCGAGAAGAGTTGCGCACCGACCTGGACGGCCCCAATGGGCACGATCACGATCGCGCCAACCACCATGCCGAGCGCCGTAGTTTGGCCGCCGTGCGCGGCTCCCGCCTTGCGGCCGAAGAAAATATACAGGGCCCAACACACGCCCGCAGCCAGCCCGTATACCACACCGGACGGATCCAAGGACTTGGACTCCAATCCCACCGGCAACAAGGCGAGCAATCCCAGCGCCGCCATCAGGATCCATAGGAAATCGACCGCGCGGCGCGATGCCGCCATCGCGAGTGCCAAGGGACCTGCGAATTCGAGTGCAACCGCGATGCCGAGTGGGATGGAGCTGAGCGACAAATAGAAAAAGAAATTCATGAAGCCCATCGCCAGGCCGTAGGCGACGATCACCCGCGCCTCGTGGGGGCGCAGCCGCAGGCGCCAGGGACGCCAGACGGCCAGCAACATCAGGGATGCCAGGGCCATCCGCAACGCGACCGCGCCGGCGGCGCCCACCGCAGGAAACAATCCCTTTGCGACTACCGCACCGAGTTGAAAGCAGATCATCGCGACGATCAGCACCGCGATCGGCACGACCACCGTGTCGGACTTGAGTCTCAAGCGTCGGGACTGTCGGCGGATGCCTTGTCGAGGAGATGCAAATGCTTCATCACGCGATTGAGATTCTTGCGGATTTCATTGAGGTGCCTGATGCTGGCGATGGTCTTCATGGCCTCCTTCAGCGGCTGCAGGGGGTACCCCCCGTACGAACCGGCATCGGGCACGTCGCAGGTGACGGAGGAGCGGCCGGCCAGGACTACATTGTCTCCCAGCGTGATATGCGCGGTCACCACGGAATTGCCGCCGGTGACGAATTGCCGGCCGATCTTCGTGGATCCCCCCATCATGAAGCCGGCCGTGAAGAAGCCGTTCTCGCCCAGGTCGCAGTTGTGCGCAATGTGGCAGATATTGTCCAGCTTCGTGCCGGAGCGGATGTAGGTAGACGTGAGCGTGGCGCGGTCGACGGCGCAGTTGCTGCCGATTTCGACCCCGTTGCCGATTATCACATTGCCGAGGTGCGAGATTTTTCGCGGCCTGCCGTCCGGATCCACGGCGTAGCCGAAGCCGTCGCTGCCGATGCTGGTATGCGGATGTATCTCACACTCGTCGCCGACCCGGCACCCGGCACCGATGAAGACATGCGGGTGCAGGACGGTTCGGTCGCCGATCCGGGCATCGTTCTCGACGACCGTGTGAGCGCCGATCATGCAGTCGTCGCCGATGCTCGCACGCGCCCCGATGACTGAATAGGGCCCGAGGAAGACCCGCTCGCCGATCGTGGCATCCGCATGCACCACTGCGGTCGGATGGCGTTCGCCCCATTGAGTGAATCGATAGCACTTCCGGTCGAAGTATTTCAATAACACGGCCATGCCCATGGATATGCTTTGCACCGAAAAGCAGCAGCTATCGGCATCCGCCGACGCGTCGACGCAGCCGCTCATCTTCGCCGGAACGATCAGAATGGCGGGCTTGTGACGCCGTGCCTCCGCAAGCTGCGCCGCATCACTCACGTAGACCAAGCTTTCGATCAAGGCCTCTTCGGGAACGTGGCAATGGCTCGCCCCGATTTCCAGATCTCCATGCAGGAATGTGAAAATATCGGAATGCTGATTCTTGATGGTCTGAGCGGTGAGCATGATGCTGTCCCTTACCAATCCGCGGGCGAACGCCCGGCGGAGTATGATCGTAAACCAGCTCCGGCGCGAACAATCATGCGTGACCCAATAGACAGTTTCCTTGCACGGCGTCCCTTGATGATTCTGGACGGCGCCTTGGCGACGGAACTCGAACGGCGCGGCGCGGACCTCGAGGATCCGCTGTGGTCGGCAAAATGCCTGATCGAACGGCCGGACCTGATCCGCGCGGTGCATCTCGATTACTTCAACGCCGGGGCCGATGTTGCGACCACCGCGACCTATCAAGCGACCTTCGAGGCCTTCGCACGCCGCAGCATCGAGGGTGCGCGGGCTGAGCAGTTGATGCGCGGCGCCGTGGCGCTCGCGGCGGCCGCGCGCGATGATTTTT
>WNFP01000514.1_pt1 | contig 38257 bp, 31 predicted proteins | sample 5400201 | NCBI WGS metagenome assembly WNFP01 (sample SAMN13153355, study PRJNA577476) | soil metagenome | isolation source: 115 cm saprolite under Madrone tree | place: USA:California | collected 2016-06-14 | reverse complement strand
AGATCAAGGACATCCTTCCATGGATTCCGCCCAGAGTCGTCTGCCATGTCGACATCGGATCGATCGCCGGCGCGAAGGCGCGCGGCCTCTACATCGATTCCTTCATTCCTCCAGACCGTCTTGAATCCGCCTACGTACACGAGAACATCGCTCGCGTTCGAGGGGCAGCGGCCTGTGCGATCAAGGCAGGAGCGAAGATCGTGAGTCTCGGCGGATTCAGCTCTATTCTGATCGAGGGCAACTTCGATCAGCTTCCAGAAAGACACGATACGGTCTTTACGACCGGCAATACCTTGACAGTTGCTTTCATCGTTCAAGGCATCAAGAAGATGTGCGCGCTGGAGAAGCGAAACCTCCAAAGAGCAACGCTGCTCATCGTTGGAGCAACTGGAGATGTGGGTTCCGGCTGCGCTCGTTGTTTGGCGCCTATCGTGAGGCGCGTGTTGCTCAGCGCGCGCAAAGTGGAGCGGTTACGCAGGCACGGAGCGGAGCTGCAAGCCGAAGGAGTTCAGGTGGAGATCGCGACGGATCTCCAGCGATTCTCCGCAGAGGCCGACGTGGTGATCTGCGCGGCAAGTCTGGCGTCCCCTTCGCTTCTGTTGGGCCGCATCGCGCCCCACGCACTCGTTTGCGATGCGGGCTACCCGAAGAACTTATCTCCAAGAGCGGAGATTGTTGGCGCCACAGTCTTCTTTGGAGGTCTGGGACAACTCACTGGCGGGATGAGATTCACCCCGGAATTTCATGGCATTCTGAATCGCCATCCGTTCCCCGATGTGGTCCATGGATGTCTGCTCGAAAGTATGGCTCTTGCTCTCGATGGTCGGTTTGAACCCTTCTCTCAGGGAAGAGGGTCCATCTCTCGGGAGCGGGTCGAGGAGATGGAGACAATCGCTGCACGGCATGGGATCCGTCTCGCACCGCTTTACAACGCCGATGGACCAGTGGAGGACGGACTTGATGCCAGATGGAATGGTCGAGAGGATGAGTCCATGGGCGAAAGACCAAGTCGAACTGTCGCAACAGTTATCAGCTAGGCGGTCGGGTTAGTCCCGCCAAACGCGCTTGTATTGACTGGTCTGGTCACCTTACGGGTGGTTGGCAACGCGGAATTGACCCGCTACCCCCTTACGCCGGGCGTGACTCTTCGGCTCCGTCCTTGCTATCCTGACAGCCTCTCAATTCGACTTAGGAGTGGATATTATGCGCAACATTCTCTTGGCGATTCTTTTCTTCGCTTGTGCCGCCATTTCTCCGGCGCAACAAAATGGTTCGGCCTCCCACTTTGACGGTAATTCCTGGTGGACGCACGTTAAGTTCCTAGCGGACGATTCTCTCGAAGGGCGCGACACCGGCAGCGAAGGTCTTCGCAAAGCGCAGGCCTACGCCGTGGAGCAATTGCAGAAAGCCGGCCTCGAGCCTGCTGGCTCGAATGGTTTCTACCAGCCTGTGCATTTCAACCAATACCAGGTTGACGAAGCCAAATCCTCTCTCGCTCTCGACACCAACGGCCAGGCGAAGCCACTCTCTTTCGCTGACGATGCCTTCATTGGCACTCGTGCCACGCATGCCTCCGTCGCCCTTTCCGCGCCTTTGGTTTTCGTCGGATACGGCTTGCAAATTCCGGAAAAAAATCTAGATGAACTTGCCGGGCTCGAACTCAAGGGGAAAATCGTTGTCTATCTTGCTGGATCCCCTACGGACATTCCCACCGCGCTGGCCTCGCATTATCAAACAGCCGCTGAGCGCTGGAAATCGTTACGCGCCGCCGGAGCCATCGGCACCATCACCATTATGAATCCCGCGTCCATGGACATTCCCTGGTCGCGCATTTCCGTCAATCGCAATCATCCCTCGATGGATCTTGCCGACGCTGAGTTCAATGAGACTCCAGGCCAGCAGCTCGGAGTCACATTCAACCCCGCTTCCGCAGAACAATTGTTCGCCGGCTCCGGCCACACCTTCGCGGAAATCGCCGCCCTTGGGAAAGATCGCAAGCCTCTTCCACACTTTCCTTTGGCTGTTTCGCTCAAAGCAAATGCAGTCATACTTACGAAGTCTCTCGAATCCTCCAACATTGTCGCTAAACTGCCCGGCTCCGATCCCGCTCTCAAGAATGAATTCGTTGCTCTCTCCGCACACATCGATCACGTCGGCATCGGCGCGCCCATCAACGGCGATCGCATTTATAACGGCGCGATGGACGATGGCTCCGGCAGCGCTCTCGTCATGGATATCGCCGCGAACTTGAAAGCGCATCCGGAGAAAATTCAGCGCTCGATTCTTTTTCTGCTCGTCACCGCCGAAGAGAAGGGTCTTCTCGGTTCCAAATATTTTGCTGCGCATCCCACGGTCCCCGCGAAATCCATCGTTGCCGACGTGAACGTGGACATGTTTCTTCCCATCGTTCCGCTAAGAATTCTCAAGATCGAAGGCATCGAAGAATCTGACCTTGGTACGCGCGCTGCTGCGATTGCGCAGTCCATGGGCATCAAGCCCATTGCGGATCCCGAGCCGCTGCGCAACGCGTTCATTCGAAGCGATCAGTACAGCTTCATCAAAAAGGGCGTTCCCGCTGTGAAAGTGGACGTCGGATTCGAATTGGGCACGCCCGAGCAGAAAATTTTCAAGGATTGGCTCACCAACCGTTACCACGCGCCGAGCGATGACGTGAACCAGCCCGTCGATCTCAAAGCTGCCGCGGGTTACGAGGAATTCACGCGCCGCCTGCTGCTCGAGACGGCCAACACTCCCGCGCGTCCGCGCTGGAAGACGGACTCGTTCTTCCGCCGCTATGCCGCCGATTCCGTTAGTCCACCAAAGGAGGCTGCCATGGGAAGAGCTGTGGTGCATTTTGAAATTGGCTGTCAAAACAGCGCGAAGACTCAGGAATTCTACGAGAAACTTTTCGATTGGAAGATCGAAGCGATGGGGCCGGCGGCGATGATTGCGGCGGAGCGTGGCGGCATAGCAGGACACATCACGGCGCTGGGGCATGAGCCGAATCACTACACGATGTTCTACGTGGACGTAGACGACGTCGCCGCATATTTGGAAAAAGCAAAAGCACTCGGCGGAAAAACGCTCGTCCCGCCCGTGGAAATTCCCACGGGAACGTTTGCGTGGATGCAAGATCCCGAAGGTAATACTGTCGGCCTCTGGAAAGCGAAGAAGTAAAAAACCGCGAAGGCCGCCGTCACAAGATCCACCGGTCTGAAGACCGGCCACTACAAAAACAAGAATCAATTTGCCGGGCTGAATCCCGGCACCTACAAAAGCTAGAGATCAAAGACGCTCGAAGATGCCGGCGGCGCCCATACCGCCGCCAATGCACATGGTGACCATGCCGTAGCGCGCGTTGCGTCGCTGCAATTCGCGAATGATGGTGGCGGTGAGTTTTGCGCCAGTGCAGCCCAACGGATGGCCGAGGGCGATGGCGCCGCCGTTGGGATTGACGCGCGCGGCGTCCAGACCTGCTTGCTGGATGACGGCGAGTGATTGCGCGGCGAAGGCTTCGTTGAGCTCGATGACGGCGATGTCGTTCAGCGAAAGACCTGCGAGCTTCAATACTTTCGGAATTGCTTGGACTGGGCCGATGCCGAATTCCTCGGGAAGAACGCCGGCAGTGGCGTAAGCGACAAAACGCACGAGAGGCTTGAGTCCCAGTGATTTTGCACGCGCGTCACTCATGATGACGCTTGCGGCAGCACCGTCGCTCATCGGAGAACTATTTCCCGCAGTGACCGTGCCTTTGGCGTGGAAGGCGGGCTTGAGTTTTGCAAGGACGTCAAGGTTCGTATCGGCGCGGGGGATTTCGTCGGTCGCGAACGTAAACGTTTGAGTCGTCGGTTTGACTGTCCCAGACTTTGGTTTAGAGGAAGCGCCGTTGCCGTTCGGCAGCGAAGTGATTTTCACTTCGACGGGAATGATTTCGTCCTTGAAATTTCCAGCAGCGATGGTGGCGAGAGCTTTTTTGTGAGAATCAGCGGAGAACTGGTCGGCTTGCTCGCGGGTAATGCTGAATTTGCGCGCGATGTTTTCCGTGCCCAGGCCCATGTTGATGTAGGCGTCGGGATAATTGTCGACGAGCCAGGGATTCGGAGAGATTTTGTTGCCGCCCATGGGCACCATAGACATGGATTCTGTGCCGCCGGCGACGATGACCTGGGCGGAGCCGGAGCGGATGCGCTCTGCAGCGAGAGCGATGGCTTGCAGACCGGAAGAGCAAAAGCGGTTGATGGTCATCGCGCTGGTTTCGACGGGGAGGCCCGCGCGGAGAGCGGCGATGCGCGCCACGTTCATGCCCTGTTCGCCTTCGGGCATGGCGCAGCCGAGGATCACGTCGTCAATTTCCTTGGCGTCGAGGCCGGGCACGCGGGCGAGCGCTTCCTTGATGGCGAGCGCGGCTAGATCGTCGGGGCGCGTGGCGCGGAGCGAGCCTTTGTAGGCGCGGCCGACGGGGGTGCGAATGGCGGAGACGATGACGGCTTCAGGCATGGCGGGACCTCGCAGGGTGAGATGCAGAGTTCATTGTTGGGCGGGAGAGGGGAAAAAGCAAATTGTCGTGACCCGCGAGAGCGATAGGGATACCCCCACACCAGGGGTGTTTTCACAAAGAGTGCGTAATCGATTGAAAATAAAAGAGTTGAGTTTTTGGCAAGGCAAAAGAGTGCGCAAGAGTGTGAAAGGAAAGAACTTGCGTGAAGTGGCGAGTGGATGGGTGGCGAGTTCTGGAATGGGAATCGTTGGTACGCACCCCGGCAATTTTCATAAGAGCGGCAAACAGAGGACTTACAGGATAGTAGGCCGACCGTACCGCACGCTGTCTCCAACGCTATTCGGCGCGCAGGGCCTCGACGGGGTCGACAGCGGAGGCGCGGCGCGATGGCAAATAGCTTGCGAGGAACGCCGTGGCGACGAGGCCAAGGGAAGCGGCGCCATAAGCGATGGGATCGAGAGGGCTCACTTTAAAGAGCAGCGACGACATCAAGCGCATGACGATGATGGCGACCGCGAGTCCGCAAGCGACGCCGATGGCGGTGAGCGAGAGTCCGTGACGGACGAACATTCCGGTGAGCGTTTGATGCTGTGCGCCGAGAGCCATGCGAATGCCGATTTCGCGAGTGCGCTGAGAAACCGAGTAGGCAATGACGCCGTAGATGCCGACGACGCCGAGCAACAGCGCCATGCTGCCGGCAACGCCTAGCATGATGAGCGTGAAGGAAGTTCGCGCCATGGAGCGCTTGTAGAAAAAGTCCAGTGCATGAACGTCGGCGAGAGGAAGATTCGGATTCAGTGACCAGACCGCTTGGCGGACTTCGTTCAGGAAACTTTGCGACCCGGTGCGAGAGCTGCGAATGGCAAATGCCACTTCGCGCATGGACATGGTGTCGTCGCTTTCAAAGTGATCCATTAGGAGAGGCCAATAGACAGTAGTGGTGGCTGGTTTGCCGACGCCTTCATCGTGAACATCGCCGACGACACCGATAATTTCCCGCCAGTCGTCTTTGGTGCCGACGCGGATGCGCTTGCCTAGCGCGGCGGCGGGATCATTCCAAAGTTCGCGAGCTACGTTTTCAGAGACCATGGCGACGGGGATTTTCTTGTAGGTGTCATTCCACGTAATTTTGCGGCCAGCCACTAGCGGCGTGCCGACCGTGTCCAGATATTCCTGCGAAATGAATCGGAAAGTTCGAAGCGGGGGAAGCTGACCTTCGGCGTAAATGTGGTCCTCAACGAAGATGGGATCATGCCAGCCTCCGAAGCTCATGGGGACGTTGGAGATGATTCCCACGGACGCGACGCCAGGAATCGCTGCGAGCCGATGCAAGATTTCCTCTTCCGTGCGGACGACCTGCTCATTCTCTTTCACCATGGTGCTGGGAATCGAGATGCGGAAGGTTTGCAACGAAGCCGGCCCGGAAAATCCGGGATTGACGTTCGTCAGGGCCCGGAAAGTACGAATCATCAGGCCGGAGCAGATTAAAAGGACCAGCGCGAGAGCAACTTGTACAACAACGAGAACGCTACGCGCGCGATGCTGCTCTTTGCTCTGGCTGAGAGCGCGGCCACCTTCGCGGATGCCGGTGCTGAGGCGCACTCCGGCGTACTTGAAAATGGGAATAGCACCAAAGAGGATGCTGGCGAGGAGCGAAATCAAAAGTGTGAAGAGCAGGACGCGCCCATCAATGCCAATTTCATGAACGCGAGGAAGTCCCGCGGGAGCGATGGCTGCAAGAACGCGCAACGCGGCGTAAGCGAGACCCAATCCGATGGTGCTGCCGAGCAATCCCAGAATGACGCTTTCGAGCAGGAGATCCGCAGCGATGCGTGCGCGGCTGGCGCCCAAAGCGCCTCGCACGGCGAGCTCCTGGCGGCGCCCTTCGACACGGACCAGCAGCAAATTGGCGACGTTGGCGCAAGCGATCAGGAGGACCATGCTGATCGAACCCATCAGAACCCAGAGGACGCTGCCGACATCACCGACGACATCGCGCTTGAGAGGACGAGCATTGGGGCCGATATGCGCGTCCTCGAAGAGCTTGATGCTGAAGCCGGGCGGCGTCGGAAAAGAACTCATAACGACTGGGAGCATACGAGCAACGTCCGTGTTGACCTGCTCGATGGTGACGCCTGGCTTGAGCCTGGCAAGACCCTCGTAGCTGAAGTTGCCAAGATGGGTTTTGGCGCGGTCAAACTGGAATGGGATGATTACGCCGGGCTCTTCCCAGTCCAAGAAGTGAAATCGCTGAGGCAGGACGCCGATGATTTGCCGGGATTTGCCGTCTACGATGATGTTGCGGCCCACGACGGAGGAATCGCCGCCAAATTTGCGACGCCAATAGCCATAAAAAAGCATGACGGTTTCGGGGGCGCCCGGCGAATCATCTTGCTTGGTGAAGCTGCGGCCCTGCAGGGGAGGCATGCCGAAGAGCGGGAGAGTGCCATCCGTAACGCGCAAGGCGCGAACTTGTTCTGGTTCGGCCACGCCGGTCACGCTCACGGAGTCGCCCGCGTAAAGACCGAGATCCTGGAGGGTGCGATTTTGGTCGCGGAAGATGAAGTAGTCGGAGGGGGACAGCTCGAATTCTTTGAGATTGATCCCCGGTGCGGTAAGCCAGACACCGATAAGGTCATCGGGTTTGGGATATGGAAGAGGCTTGAGGAGAACGCCTTCGAGAACGCTGAAGACGACGGTGTTGGCGCCCACGCCGGCGGCCAGCGTAATGAGAGTGATGACCGTGAACATGGGGGCGCGGCCGAGCCGTCGAAGAACTTGTTTGAGCGCGCTTTTAAAGGATTCCATGACTATCTCTCCGCGAGTGCCTGCCCAGTGAAAGGGCACACTTTTATTTGGCTGCTCAACAGAGTGATACGACGGGGAACGGGAGAAGTTCCCTGGAATTTTGGCGTACGCTTGGCAGAGTTTGGAGAGTTTACCTGGCTTTGACAAATGCGCCTTTGCGCGGAATAAAGATCGTTCCGGGAGGCTCGACGCCGAACTTCCTGGAGTAGTCGCCTTGGTTGACGGCAATACTGACGCGGTTGCGAGAATCGATGAACAGGAGCGAATCGCCGACGGGGACCTGCATGAAAGTTTTCACGTAAGGCAGAACCACGGGTTTCTTGTTGATTTCGACTTTGACCGGGTCGCCGAAGTTGTAAGCCAGCTTCTTGAATTCCTCTCCGGGAATATCAGTGATCAGGGAACCGAAGGGATCATCGAGCGCGATGATGTCGCCGGCGATGCCTTTGTCGGTGGTGGTAGAGGTCTTCGGCGCAAGGCGGACGAGTTGCGGAACTTCCGGGCCGACCAGGTTGAACTCCCATCCGGCAGCGAGGTGCGCGCCAGCGGGAGAAAAAATATCGCGGCCATGAAACGTAGAAGAAATCGGAGCCTGAATAATCCAGTTTGGATTGGTAATTTCGCGCGCGGAAGACAGGCCGTCGCGATCGACGACCGGCGTAATCAGGCCATTGTCGGGCAGAACGAAATACTGATCCTTCTTAGTTTTGACGATGACGGCTTTGCGCGAGGTGCCGACTCCGGGGTCGACGACGGTCACGAAGACGGTTCCCGCGGGATAGTAGGGCGATACGCCCTCCAGGAAACGCGCGCCCTCTTCAATGGAGTAAGGCGTCACGCGATGAGTGATGTCCATAATGCGCGCGTCCGGCGCGATGCTGAGCATAACGGCCTTGCAGATGGCCACGGCATCGTTGGCGATGCCGAAGTCGGTCATAAAGACGATGGTGGGACGCGTGCCGGACTTGCCGGGCGAGGCTGGATCTCCCTGCGAAGGAGACTTCGAGCAGGCCGCACTGCCGAGAGCCAGCACGAGCAGCGACAGAAAGAGCAAACGAATGCGACAAAGCATTAACGCTCCGTTACGGCTATGTGATTTTCTTTCCAGTCAGTGTAAGCTGCGCGATTGACATTCGGCAAGGCGCGTTCTAAGAGTTATGCGCGGCAGGCGGACCATTCGAGCAAATAGAAAGAGAAGGAGGCCATCGTGGGAGGATTAATTTATTGGATCGTAGTCGGACTGATTGCCGGCTGGCTTGCCGGAAAGGTAATGAAGGGCAGAGGATATGGCCTGGTGGTGGACATTGTCCTGGGGATTCTTGGCGGAATTGTTGGCGGCTTTGTGTTCAGCCTGCTGGGGCTCCACGCCGGGACAACGCTCGGACAGATTGTCGTTGCGTTTGTTGGCGCGGTGATTCTGGTGTGGATCGCGCGAAAGTTGAAAAAAGCGTAGAAGAGTTTTGCGGGGATAGTCTAGTGGGCTGTCCCAAGATTTTGGTGGGCGACCAGAAACCATTCGACGGTCGGAGCGCGCTGGTACTTCAGACGCAAGCGCGTTAATTTTGCCGCGACTAGGTTCCCGAGCTTCTCTTGAACGAAGGCAAGCTGCTGTAGAGCGAGCGGCGAACGGGGATCAGCGGCAAGGTTATCGACGGCGCCGAAAAGATCGCCCTGCCGGAAGAGCAGGTAGCCGCGAGCGGATTCATAGGCGTTTGTGACGACGAGGTCGCGCGAGGAGGTGGCGAGCTCTTTGAGTCGCGCGACAGCTTCGGAGGCGTCGCTGGCTCGACCGTTGAGAGAGGCGATACGCGCGCTCTCGCGAAGAACGGTGGCGCGATTAATATCCCGGTCTGCTTCGCTCATGCCTGCAAGAGGCTTTTCCAGAAAAGCGGAGAGAGTATTGAGGCGGGTGAGTTCGTCGCGAGAATCCGGTGAGAGCATCGCCGCGCCCAAAGCGATCTCGAATTGTGCGTTAGGTTCCTTTTTGCTGGCCGCCTCTTCGGCGAGTACGGTAAGGGCTTTGCGGCCTTCGGCAGGGCGACCCTCCCAGAAAAAAATGAGAGCTTGCGAGTATTTGGCATCGAGTTCGTCGAAAGGATTGTCTGTGAGCTGGATGGCGCGGTCATATTCTTTTCGCGCGTTGCTGAAATCGCCCATGAGAGTACGCGTGCCGCCAAGGCCTTCCTGAGAAGGTAGATACTTGGGATCAATCTTGAGAGCGGCAGCGTAGTGCTCAAGAGAGGCGGGATCATCACCGGCCATGCGGGAGACTTCACCCAGAGAGTCCTGGGGATTCGGTGAGCTGGGCTCGACTTCGGCATAACGCTTCAAAGAAGCGATGGCCTGCGCGGGGTCAGGCGTACCGGTGCCAATGTAGACGTAACCCAGGCGATTCAGGACGGCGGGAAACTTCGGATCGATTTTTAAAGCCGCTTCCATCATGGAGCGGGCGCGGTCGTCATCCTGCTGAAGGTAGAGCCATTCGGCAGTCATGTAGAGAATGTGCTTGTCGCGCGGGCAGTGCTTCAACAGGTCATTCATGCTGGAGATGGCGGGAAGCAGGTCGTGGTCCTGGATGCTGGTCATCCAGCGGACAAGGAGCTGCTCGTCGGGAGTAGCGCGGGGGAGAAGCGACTTGGCATTCGCGAGTGCAGCGGCATCCGGCATGATCCGACGAGAAGCGAAGGAAAGCATGGCGTAGGCGAAGGCGGATTGCGGATCCGCTTCGGCGGCGCGTCGTGCCAGAACCGCGGACTCGCGGTACATGGCGTTTTCATAGTTGTCGACGGCTAGCTCAAGCGAGCGGCGGGCTTGCACGGAACGCGTAGAGAGCGGGACGGCGCGGAAGAGTTGCTGGCTCACGCCTACTGCACCTGGGACGCCGGCTTCGGCGCGGGCGGCGGCATTCTCGACGCGCGGGGACGTCGCTTGCCCCCAGACGGTTGATGCAAAGAGCGACGGGAATATCAACAAGAAGAAGCGCGCTGCAAGTCGATTCATGGCGAAACACTCCGTTTCCGCAAGTCAAAGAATGAGGCCAGATTGGAAACGTAGCGTGATGTGCGGGCCCGGGGATACTGGTCTGGAGGTCAGGTGTGCGGGATTAGAAAGGCTGGGTTAGCTGGTGGAGGACAATCGAGGGGAGGCGCACAGTTGGGCACAGGAGAAAAACGGGCGCTTGCCCCATACCACGACGAGTGCAGATACTGCAAAGAACCGGATTGAAAACGAGAATGGAAGTTATGAAACAGAATGGCCGCGGGAAATGGCTGCGAATCGCAGTCCTAACGGGTATTGCTGCCATGGCCGGAGGCGCGAGCCTTGCCGCCATTAAGAACATGGCAGTGGTGATCTCCGCCGGGAGTAAGCTTTCGGACGTGCCTTTGGCCGACCTCGTGAAAATGTGCAAGGGCACGCAGAAGACCTGGCCGGACGGAAAGAACTTCATTCTCGTCCTCAAGAATCCGGAAGCTCCCGAGATGCGCGTGGCGGTGCAAAAACTCTTCGGTGAAGCCGGCGGCGACCCGAAGACAGCAATCGCGAAACTGAACGAGTCTCACTTGACGGTGAAGATTGTGGCCAGCGACGAGGACTTGCTGCGAACGGTAGAAGCCACTCCCGGCGCTGTCGGGATTCTAGACGTTTACTCCATCAACAGTTCGGTGAAAGTCCTCCGCGTGGATGGCAAGCTGCCTTTTGACATGGGCTACGCTCTGAAAGGGAATTAGAGCGCAAGCTGCAACGTCCTCAGATACACCTTCCTCCGCAGGCTGAAACTATTCCCACCTGACACGAATTCTCTCGCGAAATGCGCACAGTCGGCCTGAGCTTGCAACGAAAGTGGGCCAGGAATCACGAGGTAGAGAGCCCGAAAACGCCTGTACGAAGGTACAGGTTTTCCACAGGCAGTACAGGGAAAAAGAGGCGAAAATCAGGGCGAAAGTTGGATCCACGTTAAGACATTTGTTTTGTTAAACTTAGAGAATTCTGACTGTCGAAGGGCCGGTACTAGGAGACTCGTTTAGGTCCAAAAATGTACCTTGTGTACCATCGCATTTTGGACCCAAAGGGTGTCAAATGGTACAGGTACGAAGGGGTTGGGTTGGACCTTCTGGCGAGTTGGTGCATCCAAGTAAGTGGTAAAACAACTGAGCATGCGGGAAATAGACCAGCAGCCGAAGTTCAATGGGGTAGTGCCTGGGGGAACTAGAAAAAAAATGAGGACCAAGGACAAGAGCCGAAAGTGGATGTGGGCGTTCCTGGCAGTGCTGGTTTCGCTGCAGATGTATTTCGTGTGGGAACTCCTGGCAGTTTTTGCGCTGTTTGCCGTGGGATTTGTGGCCATCGCATTTGCGGCTGGAAGTGTGTACATGCTGCACCGTGGCTGGGCATTGGCCGTGGACCGGGTTGCTGACAGCCAGCACCCGATCATGGTGGCCACGCGGCAACGCATATATACGATCGAAGACGCGGCGCGCAGGCCATTTCGGCGTCCGGGTTCCGCGCCAGCCCGTTAAGTTTAACAACTTTCTGACACAGCTAGAGCACACACAGAACCTGTCACCCTGCCTCCTTCAGGAATGACATCAGTTCTGTGGCAAGAGTACAAAGAAAAAGCCAACCGTCCAGAGAGAACGGTTGGCTTTTTCTTTTGCGAGGATAGTGGTTTCCTGCCTAGCTATATCGTTGTTGTTACTCCATCGCGCCACTTTGTCCTAATGGGTAATGGGGTCGATGTCCGTATTAGGAATAATCTCCCGATCCTCCTGAGTGTGCGATTCTTTGTCTGCCTCGAACACAGTCTTGCCGTTGTCCTTGACCAGCCCGTCCAACGTGGATTTCGAGTGTTCATCGACGGCGCTGACGGCGGCCACCAGACAGGAGTACAGGAAGGCCTTCATTCCTTTGCGGAATTGGTCCGTGGAGCGCTCGGCGGCTCGTGCTACTTCGGTCTCCAAAGCCACGCGGCGCGCCTCACACGCGGCGCGGCTCTCCGCGTCCAGTGAGGAAAGGGCGGAAACCGCTCGTTCCTGCGTTTCGGAAAGAACTGCGTTTACGTGCACGTCCGTCTGTCGCTGAAAGGCCCCGAGTGCAGAATTCACGGCGCTCTGCACCAGCGCCTGCACTTCCGCGGAGCGCGCATCAATCTTCATGAGCGCTTCCTGCGTCACGGCCTGGGTATTCTCCAGCATGAGCTCGTAGCGGCGGTGCGCCGTGCGGGCCGTCGCCCCTTCGAATTCCGACGTCGCGCGAGCTACGGCTTCGTTAAGGCGGGCATTGGTCTGGGGCTCCATTTCCCGTGCCATTCTTTCCACGAATTCCCGCGAGTTGGCCAGTTCACGCCGCAAATCAGCCGCCTGTTTCTCCAGCCGCTGCGCCATCTCTTCGGCCTGGCCGCGGTACTTTTCCATTTGGTCTTTCCATTGCGAAGCGATCTCGCCGACAGATCCCTCTTTCGCGGAGAGTCGCAGCGCTTCCACGCGGGTGGGGAACAGTTCCTCGATTTCGCGCACACTCGAATTGCGCACATCATCGATTGAGGTGAGCGCGTCGCGCACGGCATCGCCTACGTGTCTGGTTACCGCTTCTTGTACTGCTTTCTCCGCTGCTTGCTGCAGTTTTCCTTGCATCGCCGCGATAAGTCCGTCCGGAGTGATGACGACGCGCTGCGGTTTGGGGGCCTCGGGCGGTTTAGGTGTTTGCGGCTTAGAGACGGCCGGCGACGGAGAAGGGAACGTAGCGACGTCGGCCATTCTGTGCTCCGCACTCTCCGGTGGCTCGTCGACTTGCACGGTCACAGGCGGCGGATCCAGCGCAGGAGCGACCGCGGTTGCAAATTGCGCGATTGCCGCATTCGTTGTCCTGGGGCTCATCCAATCCTGGGGCGGCGTGACAATCCCCCAAACATTCCCCGGATTCTCCAATTCCACGCCGACCTGCTGCAGTTCCCGCGAACTCTGCGACGTGTGCACCGAGCGCACTCTCGCGCGTACCGCCGGCGGCTTGGGCTCGACATTCAAACCCACAACCTGCAACGTGACCCACGAGCCGACCCCGTAATCGTGGCGCGAAGGATACCGGCACCCATGTAGGTTCACGCTGGTCGAGACGGTTCTTTCCACAAACGGTTCGCCCAGGCGATTTTGACCGAAGACAATCAGCGGGACGGAACGTTCAATGCGCGTGCTTCGCCGCGCGTCTTCCCCGACGGAATGATTGGGGGGACTAATCAGAGACGATTGGCCCACGTCTCCTCCAGCAGCTGCAACGGTGCGTCCCTCTCGCGGCAAATGGTAGCCGAAGCGCGTTCCATTGTCGATATTTCGTAGACGAATTCGCGTCTTCAGGGATGTCACGTCCCCAGTAGTCGCCCTTCATCCCGAGCAAAGGCAAACTGCCCTTCGCCCATCAATTTATTATGGGGCCGCCGCCCTTGCCGAGAGAGGCTTCATCACCCTTGGTGTGAAACACGCCAAAGTGAAATTCATCGCCTCTCTTGATCATCACAGTGACGCGGGCTTTTGCGGGAAGCAAAATGTCGATGCCTGCAAGAGGCTCAGTGTTCGACTTCCAAAACCGAAGGCGATAGTCCCTTTTATCTTTGTTCGCGAAGTGTACCCTGCCCGTCCACGGCGCCACTTCTACTTTGCCATCGGGCTTGGGTACTTGGTCGCGGATGGTGATCGTTGCCGATCGGGCCGGGATAACCTGTTTTGCTTTTGCTGCTCCTGTTGTAGCCACGGTGATTCTCCTTTCAAAGCCTACTGCTTTCCGCGGGGCCGGAAATTTGGGTCAGCAAGGAGCCCCTGCAGTGCAGGGCGCTCCTGAAGGTCTGTCAGAGTGTACCCGTTCTTCAGGCTATCGCGAGCGTATTGGATGGCGCGCTTACGGTCGCCGAGATCGTCGTAAGTCTCCGCGAGATCGGCGAGAACGTCCGGGTCCCTGGGCGCCAGGGCGAGCGCTGCGTTGGCGGAGGTAAGGGCTTTTTCGCGAAGCTTGTCTTCAGCATAGTAGGTGCTGAGCATGGATTGCACGGTAGCTTCCTGCGAATTCACCGAGGCATATTGCTCCAGAAGACTTAGCGCCTTGGCGCGCGCGGAACGCATCTTTTCGTTATCCTTTAGCAAGGTGTATGCGAGCTGCAAATTCGCCCACACACGCCAATCCTTGTCGTTGAGCTCGAGGGCTTTGCGGGTCGCTGCAGCGGATTCGGGATACCGCTTCTGGCTCTTGTACAACCAGCCGAGGTTGGCGTAGGCCTGATAATTAGGCGCAAGTTGAATGGATTTCTGAAACGCTGCTTCTGCCGCGGAATTGGACTGCGAATCGTTGAGCTCCATGTACTCGGCACCGAGGTCGCTGTAGCCCTCCGGACTATCGGGAGTAAGTTCAATGACGCGACGGTACTGCGCAAGGGAATCCTGCGCACGCTTCTGGCGGGCGTAGAACGCTCCGAGAACGCTGTACCCCTCCCAGTAATCCGGCCGAAGAGCGATGGCGCGTTGGTAGTTGGCTTCGGCGTTTGAGTTGCGGCCCATCTTCTCATAGACATTTGCCAAGCCGATCAAGGCGCTAGCATCGCGCGGATTGACACCCAGCGCTTTCTGAAATTCCTGGAGAGCAAGATCGTGTTTGCCCAGGGTCATCTGAAGATGCCCCAAGGTGACGTGCACGGCAGGCAGACGATCATCAAGTTGCAGGGCCGTCCGGCAATTTGTGAAGGCTTGATCAACCCACGCCGGATGGTGGTCCATCAGGAACTTCAAGCGATAAGCTTCCCCGAGAGTCGCGTACCCCAGGGCAAAACGAGGGTTCTTCTCAACGGCGGAATTCAGCGCGGAAATGGCCAGATCCGCGTTGCCGGGCTTATCGTAGCGCTGCAAGTAGGCCAACGCTTTGAGGTAGGACTCGTATGTGCCTGGCGTAACGTTTCCAGCGGGCGTTTGGGACACTTCCGACGATTTTATTCTCATCATGCGAGCAAGGCCCGCGACGGCCTGGTTCTGGAGTGCGGCCAAGTCACCGCTGCGATCTTCCAGCTCCGCCGAACCGATTTGGCGGAGGCGCTTCGAGTCGATCAGAACCACCGTCAATTGCACTCCCGAGCCTTTGCGCCGGATGCTGCCTTGCACCACCATCGTTGCGCCAAGTTCGCGGAAGGCGGAAGTTGGGTCGCTAACTCTGCGATTGCGGACGACGCTTGCGGGAACCACCCAAAGCGATTGCTGAGCGGCCTCCAGGTTCGAGAGCTCGTTAGTGAGGGAGTCCATCAGCCCTTCCGCGACCGGCCCGAATTCGGCGTCGTTCGCGGAATTTGCGATTGGCAGTACGGCGATATGTTTTTCGCTGCCTGCGTAGGCCAGGCCCGCAAAGCGTTGGCGCACGGGAGGAAGAAAGGACAGACCGAAGGTTGCCAAAACCACTCCAACGGATGCAACCAACAAACGCCGGACTTTCCTGGGATTGCCAGTTGTCCAGCTTGGCGTGGAGGCATTCTGCATGTACTGCCTGAGTTCGCGGGCATCGACCGAACGCGTGTGCGTGGGTTCTTCGGCCGGCGTGGGGCTTGAAGTGATTTCGGCAAGCGCCGCTTCCAGATCGTGAAGCATTTCATCGGCAGCAGGATAGCGGCCCTCGGGTTTCTTGGAGAGCGCGCGATAAGCTATGGGATGCACCGCCTTGGGAACCACCTCAAGCGCCGCGGGCGGCTGGTTGAGAATGGCAAAGGTCATCGCTCCTTGATTCGGCCGCAGGAACGGATGACTGCCGGTAATCATTTGAACGAGAATCAGGCCCAAGGCCCAGATGTCGCAGCGCTGGTCGATGGCTTCGCCCAGGATTTGCTCCGGAGCCATGTAAGGGAGCGTCCCGGTTGAAGAGATGCTTTGCGTAGCGCTGATTGTAGCGACAACACGAGCGAGGCCGAAGTCAACGATCTTGGCCACTTTCTCATCGGTGATAATAATGTTCGAAGGCTTGATGTCGCGATGCACGATGTTGCGGGCATGAGCCGAGCTGAGTCCCCTTGCGATTTGGATGGCCAGGTCGAGCGATTCGCGGACCGGAACCACGCCGCGCGACAGTTTCTGCGCCAGAGTCTCCCCCTCGTAGTAACCCATGACGATGAAGAGGCGGTGGTCTTCGGACTCTTCGATCCCATGAATGACACCGATGTTCGGATGATCCAGGGCGGAAGCGGCGCGGGCCTCGCGGAGCAGGCTTTGCTTGTCCCGCTCGCTGACGGCGACATCCGTGGGCAGGAATTTCAGGGCGACGGTGCGCTCCAGCTTCAGGTCCAGCGCCTTGTACACCACACCCATGCCGCCGGCGCCTAGCTTGTCGGTGATTTTGTAATGCGAGATGGATTGACCAAGCATACGGCTGGGAGGGTCTGGCGCTGATTCTAGGTGCTCCACCCTGGCAAGTCAACGAATGCGTGTGGTGTTCGCGCGGCTGAAGGTCTGCTCAGTCGCTGCCTAGCCAATCTCGGGACGCGACGAATTTCGCTGTCTCTGATAGGCTTTGCGTCTTTAGGGGAGGACTTCATGCGCCGTCGTCTTGCTGCCTCTGTGTTGAGTCTTGCAATCCCAGTGATCGCCGTTTGTCAGACGCCGCACCGCGTTGCCATCCGCGCCGGAAAGCTGATCGATGGGAAGAGCGAAAAGCCGCTCGAGAATGTGCTGATCGTCATTGAAGCCGACAGGATCGCGTCCGTTACGGCTGGCGGGAGCGCGCCTGCCGGTGTGGAAGTGATTGACCTCTCTAAAGCCACAGTCCTGCCCGGATTCATCGATACTCACACCCACGTCTTGTTGCAGGGTGACATCACGGCCGAGGAATACGACGCGCAGTTGCTGAAGCAATCGACTCCGTACCGCGCGATTCTGGCGGCACGCAACGCACACATCGCGCTTTCACATGGGTTCACGGCTATTCGCGACCTGGAGACCGAAGGCGCTATGTACGCGGACGTGGATGTAAAGACCGCGATCGCCAACGGCGAGGTGCCCGGCCCGCGTATGCAGGTGGCCACTCGCGCCATGACTCCCACGGGAATGTATCCGCTGCTGGGTTATTCCTGGGAGCTGAAGGTTCCGACCGGCGTGCAGTATGTGGATGGTGTGGATGGAGCACGCAAGGCCGTGCGCGAACAGGCGATGTATGGCGCCGACTGGATCAAATATTACTCCGACCGCCGGTACCATTTTGAGAGCGACGGCGTACTGCATTCCATGGTGAATTTCACGGATGAAGAAGCAAAGGCGATCGTGGACGAGGCGCATCGCATCGGCAAAAAAGTCGCCGCGCACGCCATCGGAAGTGATGGAATCGCAGCCGCGCTGCGAGCCGGTGTGGACACCATCGAGCACGGCGACGGCCTGACCGACGCGTTGATGGATGAAATGGCACGAAGAGGGGTCTACTGGGTCCCGACGATTTCCGTCGGCGTATATGTTGCGCCCGGTCGCAGCGGCAACTGGCCAAAGATGGCGGAACTACAGCGGGAAAATTTTCCGAAGGCCATTAAAAAAGGCGTGAAGATTGCGCTTGGCACGGATGCCGGCGGCTTCGATTGGAAACTATTGAATGAGGCGAAGGAATTTGAATACTACGTGCAGTATGGTATGACGCCGATGCAAGCGATACGCGCCGGCACCTCGACTGCGGCGGAGCTGCTCGGCTGGAGTGACAAGCTGGGAACCATCGAAGCAGGGAAATGGGCGGACATTATAGCCGTCAGCGGCGACCCGCAAAAAGACATAAAAGAGTTGCAAAACGTGAAATTTGTGATGAAGGGAGGAGCCGTTTTCAAGAACGAAGCGCGGTGATTCCACATTTGCCGAACGGTTTCACGGACACGGCAGATATTTCAGTAGAAGGCTACTCCGCCGTCGACATTGATCGACTGGCCGGTCATGGCGCTGGATTGCTCCGAACACAGGAACAGCGCGGCGCGCGCAATTTCCTCCGCTGTTTGTGCGCGTCCTTGAAGCAAACCATTTAGAAAACCGGCGAGTTGCCCTTCTTCGTTTACGCCCATTTTCTTTGCGAGCACCGCGCCTAGTTCTTTCGACATTTTTGTCTCCGTCACTGGTCCAGGGCAAATGGCGTTCACGCGAACGCCTTTGCGCGCACCCTCCGCGGCGGTCACGCGCGTCAGTCCCAGCATTCCCGCTTTTGCAGCCGCATAGGCCGAGCCCCACGCGTAGGCCGCCTTTGCCGAAAGGCTGGAAATATTCAAGATGACGCCGTACTGCCGCGCGTACATTTCCGGCAGTACCAGCTTCGAGAGCAGAAACGCCGCGCGCAGGTGAACCGCAATCACTTTGTCAAACTCTGCCAAAGGATAGTCTTCCGCCGGAACCACCGGGCCGTAATGTCCAGCATTGTTGACCAGGATGTCGATCCGGCCGAATTTTTCTCGCGCCGCCGCAACGACTTGCGCGCAGTCGGCTTCTCGCGATAAATCCGCAGTGACGTAACCGGCGCGTCCTCCGCCGTTTGTAATCTCCGCCGCCACAGAGGCGAGTTCTTGTTCCGTGCGCGCCGCGAGAAACACAGCGGCGCCTTCTTTTGCAAATAGTTGAGCGATGGCCCGGCCAATTCCACGACCGGAGCCGGTAATAAGCGCAACCCGATCCTTGAGTACCATAAGGACCACGAGGATAGAAGGAAGGAAGGCTCTGGAGCAAGTAGGCGCCCGCTGCTGTCCCCGCATGCTCCAACACTCTGGTCGAGAACTGTACCTCGGGTCAGGTGCAAATTCCCAGTTAGGAATCTACCATGGTCTTACAGTATTCACCTGGGCCAGATTTCAGGCGTTTTTCTGTGGGCCGCACTTTATGTTTTCGCTAAACTCGTTACATCCATCCCGGTGTTTGGTTCTCTGCTTAGTCCAGCCGCTAACTCCAATATCGAGGACAAAGCTGATGCGGCGAATCCAGTTCTCATACTCAATGATAGGCATTCTCGTTGCCTTCTCTTTAGCGGGCTGTAGCGGCTATGGCAGTGGTTCGGTAAATGGTGGCGCGATTGCCCCCTACATCAACACACAGCCCGCGAATCAAACAGTGTCTGTGGGGCAGCCCGCTACTTTTACCGTCGGTGCGGCCGGCACGCCTTCCCTCACCTATCAGTGGCAGAAAAACGGAGCCGACATCCCTGGCGCTACGTCATCGAGCTACACAACTCCCACCACCACCTCCGCCGACAGCGGCGCGATGTTCCGCGTCGTGATCACCAACAGTGCAGGAAGCGTGACCAGCAATTCTGCGACGCTGACCGTCAGCACGGGACCAGTGGCCTCAACTGTTGACGTCATCACCTATCACTACGACAACAGCCGCTCCGGCCAGAACCTGAATGAAACGGTACTGACTCCCGCGAACGTGAACTCCACGAAATTTGGAAAGCTCGGTGAATTCGTGGTGGATGGCAAAGTCGACGCGCAGCCTCTGTATCTTTCCCAGGTCACTATCGGAGGACAAAAAAGGAACGTTTTTTATGTCGCGACGGAACATGGTTCTGTCTACGCTTTTGACGCCGACTCCATCAATGGAACTGCATCAACTGTCCTCTGGAAAACGTCGACACTTGGCAGCGGCGAAACGACCAGCGACAACCGCGGCTGCGGCCAGGTTACGCCGGAGATCGGTATCACCGCCACACCTGTCATCGACCGATCGCGCAACGCCATATACATTGTCGCCATGTCGAAAAACGCCAGTGGAGCTTATTTCCAGCGCATCCACGCACTGGACTTGACTACCGGCCTCGAACTCTTCGGGGGTCCCAAAGACATCACTGCGACTTATCCCGGCACGGGGGATAACAGCTCCGGCGGAAACGTGATCTTCGATCCCAAACAATACAAGGAGCGGCCCGGCCTGCTGCAGATCAACGGAACGGTTTACACGACGTGGTCTTCCCATTGCGATATTCGTCCGTACACCTCGTGGGTCATGGCCTTCAGCGCAGACACACTGGCGCCAACGAGCGTCCTCAATCTCGTGCCTAACGGAAGCGACGGAGGCATCTGGATGTCCGGCACCGCCCCCGCTGCGGATGCGTCCGGGAATCTGTTTTTCATAATTGGCAACGGAACGTTTGACACCACGCTCAATGCCAGCGGTTTCCCGGTGAACGGCGATTGCGGCAACTGTTTCGTCAAGCTTTCCACTGCCGGCGGCCTCAAGCTGGCGGATTATTTCACACCGCACAACACCGTCTCCGAATCAAACGCCGACCAGGATTTCGGCTCAGGCGGCGGAATTGTGCTGATGGACGTCCAGGATGCTGGTGGAAACACGCGCCATCTTTCCGTCGGGGCGGGCAAAGACTCTCTGATTTATGTCGTGGACCGCGATTCCATGGGCAAGTTCAACGCCAGCACGGACCAAATCTACCAGGAAATTTCCGGCCAGTTGGGCGGCGCCGTCTTCGCAATGCCCGCCTTTTTCAATAACACCATCTACTACGGAGCCGTGGGCGACGCGCTGAAAGCATTCCCGATTGCCGGTGCGAAACTCGCAGGCATTCCTTCCTCACAATCCACGCACAATTTCGGTTATCCCGGAACGACGCCTAGTGTCTCTGCAAACGGCACGGCGAATGGTATCGTCTGGGCCATCGAAAACAACGGCGCCATCCTGTTTGCCTACGACGCCACCAATCTCACCACAGAACTCTACGATTCCAACCAGGCCGCGAATGGCCGTGATCACTTCAGCGGCAACAAGTTCATCACGCCTGTGGTCGTCAACGGAAGAGTTTACATTGGCACGCCAACCAGCGTGGCCGTATTCGGCTTGTTGCCTTAACGATGCGGGGCTGTTTGCGTGTGCCCAGATGGGATTTAGCCGACTCCGCTGGTTCACATTCTAAATTTTGCCAGCGCAGTTAGGACTTATTTTTTCACCCCGGCGAGATCGAGAGGAACACAACTCAGGCACGGGGCGCTCAAACGGCAGTAGCCCGGTGAACTCGTGTCAGTTTCAGCCGCTAACCTTCAGCTTCCCCAGCATGTGATGCACGAATTCCGAAATTTCACCCTGATTGAATGTATCCCGGTGCACTGGCTTCTGCCCGACCGCGCGATACGCCAGCCGCTTGTTCGATTGCTTCACGAGGTCAAAAACCACGGTGCCCTCGCGGAAACGAATATTCTCGTAGCTGACTTCCGGCGGCCCCCAGCCCCACGATTCCCAGCATCCAAAAAGGCCGCAAACGAGGCCAGGGTACCCGCCTGGGTAAACGCGCTCCACCGTGACGTTGTGCCGCCGCACCGCGACGTGATAATCCACCAGGAAATCCGCGGCTTGCGGGTCACTAACTTGTCGCAATCCCTTGGATGACAGTGTCTGCTCGATGGCCGTGCGGATACGCTGACGAACGATTTCGTTGTTGGCCCCGGACTCGCGCGCGACGCTTTCACTTCGCGAAATCACGTCCCGCGAGACGACCGGGCGCCGGTCTGCGTCTTTGGACGGGGCGGCGGGCTTCCATGCCCAGGTGTTTCCCTTTACCACCGAGATGTCCGGGTCGCGAGTCACGATGATGTGATCGTCGCAACCAGTGAGCAGCAGCCCGCAACTCAAAGCGGAAGCCGCAATTAGCGATGATTTTCTGATGCCTTTCATCCAAGACTTCATCAGAGCGTCCTCCAAGGGGACACTGTGCCTTCGTCCATAAAACCCTGAACTCTTTGGAAAGTTGCGGCCGTCGGAGGGATGCGTTTCAGCGGGCTGCTTTTGTTGCCCTGCGGATCATCATTCGCGCGGAGCCCAATCAGAGGGCGGGAAAACCACTGGCCAGAACTTTGGATTTGGCTGATCGAATTCGAACGCCACTGAAAAAAAATCCGGCGAAGTATCGTCCACGCGGACCACTCGGCAGTTTTGCTCCACGTTGTTCTTCGGGTTCACCAGGCGCATGGGCTGGCCCACATGCACGTCCAATTTCATTTTCAGCAGGCCGCCGTGGGCGTTCACCACCAGCGTCATCGCCTCTTCCTGCCGCGGCTTGTGCTGGACGTCTTCCGCGATCACCGCGACCTTCATCTGGAGCATCACGCGTTCGCTTCGGCGTCGATTCGCTGGATTGGAAGGGCTTGCCAAGTTCTTCTCCGACACGAATTCCGGCACCCCGCCGGACTCTTAAGAAACCAGTGACGGTATCATCCGGGTGCTATCATGAAGCTTACCCTAGTTGATGCCGACGGACGCTGGCCAAATGGCCGAATGTTGCGCAAGAGGTAGGGCATCACGCCACCCCACATGGCTCTAGCCCTTATGGGAGTTCAGTTTCCCTTCGAGACGCGCCTTCACTGTGGGCCACTCCGAATTAATGATGCTGAAATAAACCGTATGCCGGATGCGCCCGCTCGCCGTAATCATATGATTTCGGAAGAGGCCCTCTTCCCGCGCGCCGAGGCGCAGGATCGCGGCGCGCGAGCGCTCGTTCAGCGAGTCCGTCTTGAGCTCCACTCGCATACAACGTAGCGTTTCGAAAGCGTGCCTCAACAAGAGGTACTTCGCCTCCGTATTCATCGCCGTACGCTGCCACGCTCCGGCCACCCACGTCCAGCCAATCTCCACACGATGATGCGTGCGGTCGATATTGCCGTAGCGTGTGCTACCGATAGCGCGACCGGTAGCCTTCTCGACAATCGCAAACGGCAACGCCGCACCCTGCGCCTGCTCGTCGAGAGCAGTCTCGATGTACGCGGCCATTTCTTGCTGCGTTCGAACGGGTGTGGGAATCCAGAGCCACAATTCCTCGTCCAGTCCCACTTCCACGAGCCCTGTTAAATGCGTCTTCGCAAGCGGCTCGAGGCGCACGTGCGCGCCTTCCAGCACTACCGGCGAAACCACCATCTCAGCGGGCATGACGGGGCAATCTTACGGCTCACGCCATTGCCTCAGCGAGCGCCAATTTGGATATGGATTGGAATCTCTTTAAGCGCGCGGAAGAATGTCATTAACGATGCGCCGCTACGCATAGTAGGAGGCCAGCATTGTTCTTCCCCTCACTGGGAAGTATTCGCCTTCTCTGCAGATTCGCGAGAACTTCCACACCAGGGAAGCATCAAGCCAGCCATACTCGGCCTCCCGGCTCAGAGTTCCCAAGGCATCCTCTGAAGGTAACGCATCCCGGTAAGGGCGATCCGTGACGAGTGCATCGTAGATGTCCGCAATTTGGAGAATCCGCGCCATCAGCGGTATTTCATCTCCGCTCAGGCCGTCCGGGTATCCGCTTCCGTCCATGCGCTCATGGTGATGCCGAATCCCCGGCACGATGCGTCGCAACGATTTCAACGGTGCACAGATACTTGCTCCCACGGCGGGATGTTGCCTGACGATCTTGATCTCTTCAACAGTCAACGGCCCGGGTTTTAGGAGAATCTCATCCGGCACTGCTACCTTTCCGACGTCGTGAAGCAAGCACGCGATTCGCAAGTCCTGCAAATCTGCTTCCGTCAGATCCAGACTCCTGCCCAGCTGCAGTGCGTATTCCACGATCCGATCCGAGTGCCCGTTCGTAAGCGGGCTCTTCGCTTCGATGCTGCGTGCCAGCGAAAGCACAACGGACTTGGCCTGCTCATCGATATATTTCTTGAGCCGCAAGAGGGACTGCACGCGGCTCAGCGCTTCTCCGAGCGAGTCGCAGGTTCCCCAAAAGTCCGCCGCTCCCGCATCGCATCCGTGGGCGGCATCCTCGGGTTCCGGCGAAGGCTTGATCAACACAATGGGGATATGCTGATTGAGCGGGTTTCCTTTCATCCGGCGACAGAGGTCAAAGCATCCCAGATCCGGCAAACCGTCGTGCAAGAGCACCAAGTCAGGCTGGAGCTGAATACACTCCCGCATGGCGGATTCTCCGTCCTCCGCTGTAAATACTTGGTAGCTTTGATTCTGCAGAAATGATTTCCAGGAATCGCGGCTCTCGGAAACTGCGTCCACAAGAAGCAAGATAGCTGAGTTCATCAATCCCTCGTCATTCCTCAGCGCGCGGGGGGGCGAAGACGCTGCTCCCTGCGCCTGAAAGACAATTTTTAGTGGATTGGACTTGCCTGCGATCTCCAATCCCAGTGCGTGCGGAGGACTTTAGTTCTCCGCTTCCCGGGGACGAGAAGGAACGAGGTGGCTCGGCAAGGTTATCTAATGCTCCTGTCGTGCCAAATAGGGAATCCGCATAAGTCACGAGGAATTCGGGCTTTGCGGCGATACTCGTCGGGGTGACAGCTTATAGTCTCAAGGAATAATTTTCATGGTGCCTCCCAGCTTTACCTGATACCTTGCGTCCTTCCCCTTCTTTTCGATCCGTCTTCGCCAATTTCAAGAAGACTTGCTGCAGATTTACGATACGAAGGCACTGATATCATCGTGCGACGGTCTTTCTCTAGCATTCCGTTCCTCAGAAGAGACTGAACGGAATTGCCCGTAAGGGTTTGCGGTCTTATGGAAACGAGATGCGGGCGGGGTGCGCCGTGAGGTATGATAGAGTCTCCTGAAATCAACTCATTAGGGTGACAATGCCAATCGCATCGAATGGAAAAGTATTGTTGAGGGTAAGACCGCGAGGTTTCTGCGCGGGTGTTGTGCGCGCGGTCGATATCGTGGAACTGGCGTTGGAAGCCTACGGCGCGCCCGTCTACGTGCACCATGAAATTGTCCATAACACGTATGTCGTAGAGCAGTTGCGCCGGCGCGGGGCGATTTTTGTGGAAGCCATCGAAGAGGTTCCCCATGGCGCGGTGTTGGTTTTCAGCGCCCACGGCGTTCCGCCGACGGTCCGCGACGAAGCCAAGTCCCGCGAGCTGAAAGTCATTGACGCCACTTGCCCGCTAGTGACCAAGGTGCACCTCGAAGCCCTGAAATTTGCCCGCGAAAAGCGCACCATTATTCTGATTGGTCATCGGGACCACCAGGAAATTGTCGGCACGTCAGGCGAAGCCCCGGACCGTACGATTGTCGTGGACTCTGTCGCCGCCGTCGATGCCCTCGAGGTAGATGATCCTCAGAAGCTCTCTTTCCTCACGCAAACGACGCTGAGCCTTTACGATACGCAGGAAATCGTGGCTCGGCTGCGTCAGAAGTTTCCTCTCATCCAGGGTCCTGCCAGCGACGACATTTGCTATGCCACACAAAACCGTCAGGAAGCCGTTGAGCAGGTTGCAAAGGACGTCGACTTGATCCTGGTCGTGGGTTCGCCGAACAGCTCGAATTCCAACCGCCTCGTGGAAGTCGCCCAGCGCAGCGGCGTCAAAGCCCAATTGATCGACTCCGCAAAAGACATCGATGTGCAGTGGCTCGAAGGCGTTTCCCGCGTGGGCTTGACCGCAGGCGCGTCCGCTCCGGAGGTCCTCGTCGAGCAAGTCAGTGAACGGCTGGCGGAATTTGGCTTTACGGATCAGCGCGATTTGGATTTGATTCGCGAGGACGTGCGTTTCACGCTGCCTCCGGAACTAGCGACTATCGCGCCCGCGCCGCGCCGCTAAAGGTTTTTGCATTGCGGGGAAGGGGAACCTTGTATTTGTAAATGACCGGAGTGATTTGCCGGCCTGAATCATAAATGATCCGGTCGTCGGTACGCTGGCGGTAGGCGGAAATACGCAATAAGGAGCCAAGCCTTGGCGGTCAAAATCGCCCGTCAACCGAAGAAGATTGCCTTGATTGGCGCGCCCTTTAGCGCTGCCGGTTTTGCGCCCGGGACCGAAAAAGCTCCTGCAGCACTGCGTGCCGCTGGAATCATCGAAAAACTGCAGGCCGCCGGCTGCGAAATTGTTGACCATGGTGACTGCACTCCGCGCCTCTTCGCAGACGATGACGAACACCGGCGCGCCCGCAATTTGACGGAAATCGTCGCCGGTCTGAACGATTTGAAGATGCGCGCCGAGCTCGCGGTGAAGAGCGGCGCGTTCGTGGTGGTCCTCGGCGGCGACTGCGCTCAGGTCATCGGCTTGCTCACCGGCGCACGGCGCTACCATAAGCGCTTGAATCTTCTGTGGTTCGATCGCGACGCCGATCTGAATACTCCGGCGAGCACTCCCTCCGGCCGCATCGACGGAATGGTTGTAGCCCACATTATCGGCAAGGGCGCGCCGGAGCTGGTGCGCTTCTGGAGCGAGGCCCCGTTGGTGCGCGAGCCCGACGTGACGCTCTTCGGATTGCAACGGCTGGATCCACCGGAGCAGGATTTCCTTGGAAAGTCGCCGATGCGGCATATTCACGCCGCGGACATTCAATCCAAGGGCGCCGTCAACGCGGCGCACGAGGCTCTGGCGCAGGTGCACGCCGACGCGCGCGAATTCGTGCTTCATCTTGACGTCGATGTCATCGCGGAACAGGATTTTCCCGCGGTGAATGTCCCCGGCAGCGGCGGATTGCGCTTCGACGACGTTCGCGCTTCGCTGATCGAATTTCTGAAGCACAAGAATTTGCTGGGCCTGGATGCGGCGCAGTACAACCCAGACAAAGATCCCGACGGCAGTAGCGCGAAAAAGCTCGTCGATTTGCTGGTCGAAGCACTTTCTGCTCGTCTCGAAGCGCTGACGGCTCCTGCAGCAGAGCCCGCGGCAGGCCCCGAAGAAATGTCCTCGTCCGAAACAACCGCCTAAACCAACCGCATTTCTTTTCTTCGGCAATACCTCACCGGGCAGTTCAGGAAGCGACCGTGGCGCGCTTGCGAAGGTACCGCGCAAGCCCTAGAAAAGACAGATTCAATCCGGCGCTGAAGGCGTAGTGATCCGCTTCACCAGCCGGGAGGTGCTGCGAGATTTCGGCATACGTCGCGGACATGAAAGTGTCCATCGCTGCGGAATCGCTGGCGGCGGTGCGCAGGATTTCTGCGGTAAGCGCGGCCCAGCGATGCAGCTGCTCCCGAAACAGAAGGATGTGTTCGGTAGGATTATCGGAATAACCGAAGTGTGTCAGAAAGAGCAGCGCCGGTTTGCGCTCCAGGATGGCGGCGAAGGAAGTATCCCAGAGCCCCAGATCGATGTCCGGCGGCGGAGTCGCCGGCATGGCAAAGGCGTTTCCCTCAATGCGCACGCCGGCCGTATCGCCCACGAAGGCGACTCCTTCCGCCCTGTCGAAGTAACTGACGTGGTGTGAGGCATGGCCGGGAGTGTAGACAACCTCTACTTGCCGCGACCCGAGCCTAAGCGTTTCGCTGCCCTCGAGGACGCGCAAATTCTCCGCGGGAACAGGAAAAGTTTCACCGAAGAGTCGCTGCAAATCGTTGGGCCAAAGCCGCTGGGCGCTCGCAAGCAGCTTGGACGGATCCATCACGTGCTGCGCGCCATTCCTGTGGACATACACAGCGAGCCGCGGATTCTCGCGGACCAGCGCGCCGGTAGCGCCGGCATGGTCCAGATGAATATGCGTGAGAAGGATGGCATCGAGATCTCCCACGCCGATGCCGCGGGCTTGGAGCGTCTGAAGCAAGGTCTCAAGCGTGGAACCTGGGCCTGGGTCGACAATAGCGCGATGCCCGTCCGATTCCAGCAAGCCCGCCGCAATGGAACGCGGCCGCCCCATCCAGAGATTATCAAGTGTGGTGATCGCATTCATGGCCAACGGTTAGTGTAGCTCAGGAGCGACGAAGTCGAATAATCCGATGAGGTTGTCGATGAACCCGGCACGAGCCGCCGCATCAAGCCCGAGCCATGCAGGAAGATATTGCTGCGTGACCCAGCGCAGGATTCCATACATTTACTCTGCAGCTCGAATCAGAGATTATGCTCAGGCTGATTCCGGATTTCTTGCCACGAATGGAGCGAAACTGTATGACCAAGCTAGCCTCGATTGCCATTGTCATCCTGCTTTTCTGCGGCGCAGCGCTGCCCGCTCAGCAACCAGTCACGCTTCCTGCCAGTCTCGCCAACCAGCAAACGGAAACTGACGAATACACGCGCTACGAATTGCTCGCGCCCGAAACCTTTAGCTTCAAAATACACTATGAAGTGACGGCCACAACGCCCGGCGCAAAGGTGTACTTCAATCCGATCCGCAAGGGCAGCGCCGCGAGCGACGAAGCCGTTTACGACGCCCTGACCGGCGAACCCTTGCGCTTCGAAGTCGTCAGCGGTGCGGAAGCTCGCAAGGATCCGCTGATGGTCGCCGCAGATCCCTCCGGCAGCTACATCAAGGTGCAACTTGCGCGGCCGGTTCCGCCCGAAGGTCAGGGCCGTATTCTCATCGTCAAGACGTACAAAGATCCAAAGAGCTACTACCGTGATCGCGACGCCATCGTTTTTAATCGGGGCCTGGGCATCAAACGCAACAGCGTGGTTCTTCCGAAAGGATTCGAAGTGATAGGTTGCAACGTGCCATCGCAAATCTTGTCGGAGCCGGACGGGCGCATCGCCATCAGCTTCATGAACGCCGGACCCGCCGAAGCCCCGCTGATCCTCCGCGCAAAGCCTGGCGCACAAACCGGCCCGTCCGCCGCTCCTCATCCATTGACGTAAACGCGCAGTTGGGAGGCGCCTTTTCCTGGAGAAACTGAGCGGGAGCGGCTCTCCGAACGGGCGCATCAGGACCGCGATATCGTCTATCTCCTCCAGCAACCGGTGTCGCACGCGTTCAGCCTGTATCATGACTACACAGAGTCACGCCCGGGCGTGGACAAGTATCTCAACGTAGTTCGCGAAGGCAGCACCGTTTCCGATCCATCGGCATACGTTCTTGACACGGGCGAGAAACTTTCCACCCGCCTGATGACCGGCTTCCCGCAAGAATGCGGAAGGCAACAAGCCCGTGGCGATCGGCCTGTTCGCATTACCTGCGACCCCTCGGCCGAAGCCTTTTCCGGGACCGGCGGCCGCCTCAGACAAGCGCGCGCCCGGACAGCTCGTGCCTCGATTTCTGGAGTGCGCGGCCCGATTCCGTGGACGTTCTGTTGAAAGCGAGGCGGCGAGTCACCCCGGCAGACCAAAGCCGGTGAATCCCAGAGAGATTTGGCGGCGGGCCGTTGAAGGTTGTTATGGAAGGACAGGAAGTTGTTGCACCGAAAGTGAATTGTGGAATAGTCTTTATGGCGCCGCTTCCCTTTACTTTTCAGGTTCTCTATTCGTTCGGACATGAGTGTGGGGTGAAACAGAGAGTCCGGAGACAGGGCAGCAACAAGTGGAACAATTGGAACGCGTTTAACGGGGTCCGCCGGCAGCAGCGCGCGATCGGCGGGCGGGTAGTGTGAACCAAACAATTTTGGATTGATTGAGCTCGGGAGGAATGAGATGCACAATTTGTGTTCCCGCAAGAATGCGGAAGGCAACAAGCCCGTGGCGATCGGCCTGTTCGCATTACCTGCGACCCCTCGGCCGAAGCCTTTTCCGGGACCGGCGGCCGCCTCAGACAAGCGCGCGCCCGGACAGCTCGTGCCTCGATTTGAAATCGCCGGAATGTATGACTACCTCAACTTCGGGCCCGGCAACCCTTTCCCGAACTTCGACGGCCACGGCGGGTCGGGTTCACTGACCTACAATGCGTCGAAATGGATCGGTCTGACTGGCGAGGTGGGAACTTATGATTTGGCACGCGGCGCAATAACCAGCTTTCTATTCGGCCCGCGGCTAAACCTCCGAAAGTTTGATTATTTTGTTCCCTTCGGCGAGTTTTTGGTCGGCGGCGCGCGCGGCAACGGCCAGATAACGGGCCTTGCGGACCAGAATGCATTTGCCCTGGCGGCCGGCGGCGGCGTCGATATGGTTCTAAGTAAAAACTTCGCTTGGCGCGTGGCCCAGTTGGATTACCTCATGACCAGTTTTACGGGCCCCGCGGTAACAGCCACTGGTCGGCAGAACAGCTTCCGCGCCGGCACCGGCTTCGTCCTGCGTTTCGGTATTCCCAATCCGCCTCCTCCGCCGAATCATCCGCCCGTGGCGGCGTGCTCGGCGAGTCCATCTTCCGTTTGGCCCGGAGGCGCGCTGGAACTCCACCGGCATAGCCGTTGGCACCTACACCGTAAATGTCAAAGTGGATGACGGCAAGGGCGGCTCGGCCTCGTGCGCGGTGGACATCAAGGTCGAAGAAAAGCCCAATCATCCGCCCACGGCGGCACTTTCCGTGGAGCGAAGCCCCATTCTTCCCGGCGAACGTACCGGCGTCACCTGCAAGGGGAGTGACCCGGACAACGATCCCTTGACCTACAGCTACACCACAACTGCCGGACAGATGGTGGGAAGCGGCTCGAATGTGCAATTTGATGCCACGGGCCTCAAACCGGGAAGCTATACCGTCAAGTGCACCGTGAACGACGGCCGTGGCGGAACCGCCGATGCTTCCGGCATCGTGGAAGTGAAGCAGCCTCCGGAGCCTCCGCAGGTCAAGCAACTCGAAGCCAAGCTGTCGCTGCACAGCATCTATTTCCCGACCGCCCTGCCCTCCGTGGCCAAGCCCATGGGAGGGTTGCTGCCCAGCCAGGAAACGACGCTGAATGCCCTCGCCAGTGACTTCAAGGAGTATTTGAAGTACAGACCGGACGCCAAGTTGATTCTAGAAGGTCACGCTGACGTTCGCGGCGCCAAAGACTACAACGTGAAGCTCTCCGAGCGGCGCGTGGAACGTGTCAAGACCTACCTGATGGAAAAGGGCGTGCCCGCCGACCATATCGAGACCCGCGCGTTTGGCTTTGAAAAGAACATGACTTCTGAAGAGGTCAAGAAACTGATCGAAGCGGAAACCGACCTGACCCCGGCGGAAAAGCAGAAGATCCTGAAGAACCAGCTGACCGTTCGCATGGCCAACAACCGCCGCGTCGACGTCACTCTGAGCACCACCGGCGAGCAGTCCGTTCGCCGCTTCCCCTTCAGCGCCAAGGATGCCCTCACGCTGCTCAGTAGAGGCAGCGGTGAAACACCCAAGAAGAAAGCCACCACTCCGGCGCCGGCGAAAAAGGCCAAGCCATAGCGGGTCGGCAAAAGAACAAGTACACTTGGCCGGACGTGGCTCATGGCGACTTCTGGCGAGGCCAATGAAACATTTCGAGGCAAAGAAGCGGGTTTTCCGAGAGCTTTTCGAGGAAACCGCTTTGTCTTGGCGAATATTTGTCCCGCCTCCTTTCCCGATTTGGCACAATCAGGGGGAAGCGGATCAGTGCAGAATCCCAAAATGGGACTTGCAGTCGGCTCGTCATTTAACTAACGTATTGTTTTATGAATAGGGCCAACTGATTCCTGAAACGGAACTCCAGATGCACATAAAGACGCAGACCGAGGCTCTTGGGATCCCTCTTATGACTGAGGAAGCCGCAGTCCGTCGCGAGGTCGTCCCGATGAGTATTCTCATCGTGGATGATGAACAATCCATCCGCGAGACCTGTGCCACCGTCGCGGAGCAATGCGGGATGAAGGCCATCGCCGTAGCTACGGCGGAAGAGGCGCTGGAGGTCCTGGAACATTCCGCCATTGACATCCTACTGGCGGATTTGAAGCTGCAGCGAACGAACGGCGTGGAGCTGCTCAAGCAGGTGCACGATCGGCATCCCGAAGTTGCCGTAGTGGTGTTGACACAGTACGGCTCCATCGAATGCGCCTTGGAAGTCACCCGCCGGGGCACCGTCGACTACGTGACGAAGCCCTTCCGCATTGAGGAGTTGCGCTCCCGGCTGGAACGCGTGGCGCGCGCCGTAGAACTCCAACAGGAGAACCGCTTGTTGCGCGAGCAATTGCGCACGCGGCCCGGGTTCGGCGGGCTGAGCGGCGTCTCCATGAAAATGCAGCGCGTTTACAAAATGATTGAGAAAGTCAGCCAGCATGAGTATCCCGTCCTCATCCTTGGGGAAAGTGGAACGGGAAAAGAACTTGTGGCCCGCAGCATTCATTTTTCCGGGCCGCGCAAGGACCGGCCGTTTGCGCCGGTGGACTGTTCCGCGCTGGTACCCACGCTGATCGAGTCCGAGTTGTTCGGCTACGTTAAAGGCATGTTCACCGGGGCCGTGCAGGCCAAGCAGGGTTTGCTCGAAGCCGCTCAAGGAGGCACGCTCTTTCTCGATGAAATCGGGGACATGCCTGTGGATCTGCAGGCCAAGCTCCTGCACGCCTTGCAAGAGCGCGAGGTCAAGCCCGTCGGCTCCGCGGAACGCCGCCAGATCAATGTCCGCATTATCGCCGCCACCAATCGCGATTTGGACGCGGCTATCCGTTCGGGAGCCTTCCGGCAGGATCTCTACTTTCGTTTGAATGTCGTGCAGGTCAAGCTGCCGCCGCTGCGGGACCGCAAGAGTGATATCCCCATTCTCGTGACCGCATTTCTCGAGAAGTTTTCCAACCCGCAAGGCCCGGTGCGCACGATTTCTGAAGACGCCATGCGCCGGCTGATCGCCTACGATTGGCCCGGAAACGTTGGGGAGCTGGAAAACGCCATCGAGCGTGCCGTGGCGCTGGGCCCCGGGCCAATCCTCCAGGTGGCCGACCTGCCATCCAACCTTCAGTATCCCACCACGGAACGCGTCCCTGAAAAAGATGAAATCCTGCCTCTCGAGGAATTGGAGCGTCGAGCGATTCTCCGCACTCTGCGCGAAACGGGCGGCGACAAACTCTCCGCCGCTCGCATGCTCGGCATCGGCAAGACCACGTTGTACCGCAAGCTCAAGCAATATCACATGGACCACGCCGAGTAACGAAGACTTAGATCGCGCGCAAGTTCTATCCTAAAGGCGATTCATTTCACTCCAGCCGTCTTCCGTCGGGAGGTTCCGCTAGTCAGCCCAGTTTCCGAGCGCGCCGTGCCTCGGGATCAATCTCAAGTCCGGGCCGGAGTCGAGAGCTTTTAATGACCGCATTACCGCCGCGAGTCCGGCGGCACCAGGTTGTTCGCGCGATAATAGACCACCAGTTGGCCGTAGTGCTCGCCGCTGTGCTCGATGGCCCACATCCATGTGTAGGAATTGTGGACCAGCTTGTTCCCCCACGCATATTTCGTAATTTTGTGCAGCCCCGCGTCGCCCTGCTGTTGAATCAAGTTCGCTCCATCCGCCACTGCCTGCTGCATTAGCTTCACCACGTCGGCTTTTGTCTTGTAAACGTCTCGCGACGGATTGTGCTTGTTCTTGCCGAAGTCCGGCCCGATGTTTGAGCCGGACACGCTATGCATCAGGTCGTAGTCGACTGCGGCGACGTGTAGAAGATTCTCTCCAAAGGTGCCCTGGTCTTTCTGCAGCCTGAAATCATACTTGTCTTCGGGAAAGTCCTGGGCCATAGCGATGAGCTTCTTCCCGATGTCGTTCCACATTTCGAGCGTTTCGTGTGCTCGGGAACGTGCAGGACGCGGAGCTTGATTCTGGGTTGGGCCCCGGCCGTAAAGGCGCATTCCGCCGACGCCAAGCAGCATGACCGCAACCAGCGCAAGCCCGGACCGATTCGAAGACCCCTTCATCGTAAATCCCTCCTTTGCATTCTGATCAGTCTGACTTTGCCCGGCTGGCTGGCGGCACAATTCCGTTCATGCGCAGATATTCCACCATCTGCCCGTAGTGATCATAGGCGTGGGCAACGCCAAACTCAGCCAAGTGCATGCGCGTCGACTTGCTGTTCCCCGTGGTCTGCAGCATGTTCTCCGCTGTCAATGTAGCAGCGGCTTTGTGACCCAGGGCAAAAGAATCCTTCAGGAACTTGATGATGTCGGCCTTGGTCTTCAAGTCCGCAGGACCGTTCCCGTCCTTTATCCTCTCGGGCACCTTATCGCCGGTAAGCGGCGACCATATGAAATAGTTGGAAGAGGCAACATGCTTGAGCTGCGCGGCAAAGGTGCGTACCCCCTGGTAGTCGCTCCCTGGAAGGTTGAGGCTCTCAGGAGAAAAGTTGAATTTATCTTCTGGCATGGCTTCCGCAACTTCGACCAATTGCCTTTCAATACCGCTGATTTCGCGGTCCACGGTTGAAGCTATGGTTGGCGTAGACTGCTGCGACTGAGGCGCGCTCGATGCTGCGGCGCCCCTTTTGTCCTGTCCCACAGCGGCCACCGTAAAGATGAGTACTGCCGATAGAGCGAAGATTCGTATTTGTTTCATTCGAGTGAGCCTCCCCCACCTTTATGGATTTTTCAAGCATCGGAGATCCGTAGCTCCGGCTTGAGCTATTCGTGTCTCAGTGCGACCAGCGGATCGACGCGTATGGCGCGCCGCGCCGGAATATAACAAGCAAGCAGGGCGACACCGACGAGGAGAATGGTGACGCCGGCAAACGTCAGAGCATCTGTCGGCCTCACGCCGTATAGCAGTCCGGTCATAAGATGTGACACGGCTACGGCACCAACGAGTCCAACCGCTGCACCAGCAACGGCGAGCCCTAATCCTTGACGCAAGACCATCTGCAGGATGCTCCTTCTTTCTGCGCCCAGTGCGATGCGAATCCCGATCTCGTGTGTACGTTCGCTTACCAAGTACGAAACCACTCCGTAGATTCCAAGCCCAGTGAGCAGCAAGGCGGTTAGAGCGAACAGCGCAACTATTTCCATCGAGAATCTCCTCTCCGCGAGAGACGCAGATACGGTTTCAATGAGCGTCTGCCCGCTGGAAACGGGAAGTGTCGCGTCGACGGATTGCACTTGCTCGCGCACTTCATCTGGAATCGCAGCGTTGTCGAGATGTCCGCGTAGAAATATCGCCAGGCGTTTCGCCCCGGTCTGATACAAGTCCAGGTAGATTTCGGGAACGCCCGCTTGCGCGAGCGATTCTGTCCTTGCGTTGGAGATGACGCCGACAACGCTAATCCAAGGAGACTCGGCTCGATTTCTCTTGAAGCGCTTGCCTAAGGGATTTTGGTTTGGACAGAACGTCCGTGCAAACGCTTCATTGATCACCGCGACTTGCGGGGCCTTGTCGTTATCCGATTCGTTGAACAAGCGGCCGCGAAGCAGCGGGATCTCCAGCAAGTGAAAATAGTCCGGCGTAACGCTTGACCGTTCAGCCACAGCAGGCTGGTCGTTCTGAATGTCGCCTTCGAGCGTGAACAAGAACTGGCCCTCGGAGATCAGTTTTAGATCCCGTAGACTCTCATCTAACGGAATCGACGCGGTATCTCCGAGGGCTACCTCTTCGACTCGCGGTAGCGTTCTGCTGCGGCGAAGCACTTCGCGCAGGAATGGCGCCTCTTGCCCTGGAGTTCTGTAGATGTCGGCCTTGGGGTCGTTCGGATCGGGTAGCCTTGTCCGGATCGCCATTACATTTTGTGGATTGAATCCAAGCTGCACATTCAGCAAGTCCCAGAAACTGCGCAGCAGAAGGGTCGCAGCAATCATCAGAACCAAAGACAGAGCAAACTCCGCAATCACCAACACGTGTCGTGTGCGCGCTTTTTCCCCGGAACCTGTCGAGCCACGCGCTGCTTCTTTTAGGGCATGAGCCAGATCGAAGCGACCGGCATGCAAGGCAGGAGCGAGACCGAAAACCAGGCCTGCAACGAGAGAGCCAGCGAGAGCGAAAAGCAAAACACCCCAGCTAATCGAAATGTCATTCAGCCGCGGGAGGCTCTCCGGCACAAGCCGCAGCAGAAACCCTTTCGTGCAGAAGAAAATCGCCAAACCCGATATTCCGCCGAGCAAGGAGAGCAGCACGCTCTCGGTCAGCAACTGCCGCAGCAGACGCATTCGCGCGGCCCCGAGCGCCTGGCGAAGGGCCATTTCGCGTCCTCTCGCGCTGGTGCGCGCGAGCAGGAGATTGGCAACATTGACGCAGCCGATCAGCAGGACCAATCCCACGGCGGCAAACAGCAGAATTAGCGATTGCCGAATGTTGCCGACTATCCTTTCTTTGAGCGGCAGCAATCGCACAGTCCACGCGCTCTGCTTCGGATAATCCTCCGGGAACTCCTTCTGCAAAGCGGCGACAAGCGCGTCCAGCCGGTTTTGCGCCGCCGCAATCGTCAATCCAGGTTTGAGCCGGGCGATTGCTGTGGGAAGATTTCGCCCGCTGCGCGGCGGGTGATCAGACATAGGCGGGCCGTAAAAACTTGTTGCGGTCCACACTTCGATATTCCTTTCTTCTGCTGTTCGCCCTGGCGCGTCAAAACCAGCCGGCATGACACCGACGACCCGATACAAGTCGGTGTCGAGCCGCACACTCTTGTCCAGAATATGCGCGTCGCTCCCGAAGGCCCGCTTCCACAGGCCATCGCTGATGAGCACTTCCGGAATAAGACCAGGCGAGTGGTCCCCGGGATTGAAGGGGCGGCCCAGCTGCGGTTTCACACCCAGCAGTGCAAAATAATTCGGCGCAACGATAAGTATGCGGACGCGCGCCGGTTGAGATGAGCCTGTGAGATTATTTTCGTCGAACCACGTTGGCGAAACGTATTCGAAAACTCCGGAACGCTGAAGGTCCTGCCACTCGGGTTCGGACATTCCTACGTCTCGGGCGCCCGCGTCGGCAAGATCATCCTGGATGCTTACGAGCTGCTCCGGTTGTGGATACGGCAGGGGACGCAACAGCGTGGCATCCACGACGCTAAAAATCGCTGTCGTGGCTCCAATGCCTAACGCAATCGTGAGGACGCTGATCACACTGAAGCCCGGAGACTTGCGCAACATGCGCAGACCGTAGCGAGCGTCCTGTGCCACGTTCTCCAACCATTCCCAGCCCCACGCAATCTGACTTTCTTCCTTTAGGTATGTCACGTTGCCAAACTGGCGCCGGGCCGCGGCCCGGGCATCGTCTGCCGTCATTCCGGACTGGAGCTTCTCCTGTTGGCGCAATTCCAAGTGCAGCCGCATCTCCTCTTCGAGGTCTCCATCAAACTGTCGCCGATGAATCAGCATGCCAAGGCGTCTTGCAAGTTCGCGCAGCCAGTCCATAGCGGAGCTCCTTTCAGACAGCCTCGATCACACGCGTGATCGCTCCGATGACACGTTCAAACTGCGACATTTCGACGTCTAATTGTTTCCGTCCCGCCGCGGTTAGCTGGTAGTAGCGAGCCCGGCGGTTTCCGGCCGTCGTGCCCCACTTCGCAGTCACCCAACCCTTCATCAGCATTCGTTGCAACGCGGGGTATAGCGAGCCTTCTTCGATTTGAAGAACGTGGTCCGACATCCGCTGAATGGAATTGGCGATCTCATACCCATGCATTTCGCCGGAGCGCGCCAGCGTTCTCAAAATCAGCAGATAGAGCGTTCCCGGAGGAATTTCGTCCCGATGCAAAGCATCACCTCTGCCATAGTTAGACTATGCCACTGTCAAACCGTTAGCAACGCCCCTGCTCACAAGCTTCTTCCCCTGCGGTCCCCGAAGCCGCGGAAATCGCAGGCCGCGAGAGACACTTTGCGTGCAGCCGCTTGCACCAGGCGCAAGCTGTGGCGGACAGCGCGCGCGCCGTTTGAGGAAGTGCAAGAGGATTTTGGCGAAGTGCTGCGTCACGAATTGAACAACCCGCTGACGGGAATCCTTGGGAACGCGGAACTCCTGCTGGTGGAGGTCCACCGGAAAAACAACGGCAAACGGCCGCGCGGAGGAGAACAGCGGCTGGAAACCATTGCCGCGCTGGCCATGCGTTTGCGCGCAACGGTCCGCCGGCTGAGCCAAGAATGGGAAGCACGACAGCACGCCATGCACTGAGCGGCGAAGAATAGAAATTGACCTAGGGCACATGGGAGTTCTCCGCAAAGAACGCCAGGACGCGGCGGCGGAATTCTTCAGGGAAGAATCCGTAAGCAGCGGTGTGAAACGCGCCGGGCACGATCCAGAGTTGCTGGGGACCGCGTTCCGCGGCGTAGATCATTTCCGAATGACGGCAGGGAAGCGCTTCATCCTTTTCGTCACAGATGAGCAGTACGGGAAACGTGCGGACCGCGACGGCTTTCACCGGCGAGACTTCCGCGACCGGAAAACCGGCGAGTTTTTCTCCGCGATAGAGCAGCGTCCAACTGAAAGGCGCGAGGAGAGTTTTGCCGAGCAACGGATATTTTCGCAAACCGGCGTAGTCGTAAGATGCTTCACGCATGTTGGCGAAAGAGGCTT
>WNFP01001097.1_pt1 | contig 38292 bp, 22 predicted proteins | sample 5400201 | NCBI WGS metagenome assembly WNFP01 (sample SAMN13153355, study PRJNA577476) | soil metagenome | isolation source: 115 cm saprolite under Madrone tree | place: USA:California | collected 2016-06-14 | reverse complement strand
AAAAACAACGACACTTTTTTATTCTTATTATTATTCTTATTCTTATTCTTATTATTATTTACTCAAAAAAACAACGACACTTTTTTATTATTATTATTATTATTATTTACTCAAAAAAACAACGACACTTTTTTATTCTTCTTATTATTTATTTTAGTTTTATTTTGTTAAAGAACTGTAGTATTTAATATATTTTATTTAATATATCTTATTTTAAATTATATTATTTAAAGGGTAAAATCAGAGACTTGAACTCTGAACAACGTAGCCACAGAACGTTATTTTGCCAATTAAACTAATTCTACCTCTTTTAAACCGGTTTACAAAGCAAAAGATTAACAAAAGCAATTTATAAAGATAAAGATAAAGATAATAATAAAGATAAAGATAAAGACTTGATCAAGTGTACTCTTAAAATTCTTTAATTTAACTAATAATTTATAAAATTTAATTTCCTTAAACTCAAAATTAATTCATATTTAATTTATCATTGCGCTAATAGAATTAACAAACAACCAAAACTAATTTTAAAGAAAAAATAAATCGTTATTAGATATAAGTTTACTCACTCATAATAGTTTATATTTTAATATTTTTATATTTTAATATTTTAATATTTTAATATTTTAATTAATAAGTACACTTTCCACCCTTTTTAATACCCTTACATTTGGTTACTTCTGAAACTATATTTAAACATAAGAATTTAGTATTTAGTATTTAGTATTTAGTCTTTAGTCTTTAGTCTTTAGTATTTAGTTAAAACAAATATAAAGAAATAATTATTCCTAAATATTATATTAATTTATATAAATTTTGCAACTATATTAATAGATTACTCTTAGTTTTAGTTTTAGTTTTAGTTTTAGTAAACTACAATTTAAGCAGGGGAAATTCAGTGTCTTAATAATAATCTTAATACTTAATAAGAATAATAATAAGTGTATGAATTATTAGCTATTAATTGTTTATTTATTACTTAAGGTCATTTAGATGATGGTTAATTTTAAAAATTTAAAATGATGTGACGGACTCTGACTCGCGACTCTTCTAGGAGACTTTTACTCTAATCCAATCTTGCTTTGTCATATTCTTATATTCTTTAGGGTATTCATTCTGCTTCAATTAATAATTGCTAATTGATAATTTATAATTGATAATTCTTATTTAAAATGGTGTAAATCTTCGTTAAATTATTCTTGCAAGAATCCTCACAAATAAGTGTTTAATTTGCTACAAGATAAAGATAAATGGAAGGGTAATCAACTATGCTTTGCCTTTATATAAAGGTATTATGTGTCTTACTATTATTCTGATTATTTTTATTATTATTGGATTAACTTCTAGTAATTCTATTTACCAAGAAGTAGTTTAACTTATACTTAAATTTTTTTTATTCCCACCTGTAAATATTCCTAGGAGAATTGTAATTTTAATTTTAATTTTAATTTTAATTTTAATTTTAATTTTAATTTTAATTTTAATTTTAATTTTAAGAATAACAAAGTAACAATTAATATATGACAATAAAATATTATCAAGGTTTACAAAAAAACTAAATATAAACTGATGTATAACAATAACAATAACAATAACAATAACAATAACAATAACAATAATAATAACATAACAAAATAATAGGAATAATAATATTAATAGTAATAGTAATAGTAATAGGAATAGGAATATGAATATGAAGATTCAGATGAAGATTAAGATTAAAATATTAACATTAACAATAACAATAACAATAACAATCAAAATATCTAAAAGAGATAATAAATATTGCTTAAGCAAATAAAATACGATAATATAATAAACATAAAGATAAACAAAAAATAAAAATAAAAAATTATCTAAATCTAAAAGAATTTAATTTTGGTTCGGATTGAACGTTGTTCAGTAGTTTTAAGACATGCAAATCGATTGTTTTTGAAGGTAATAAGTTAAATGGTTAGTTTATTATTAGTAGGAAACAAGGTGTAGAGGTGAGGAAAGTAAATTGTATACCCTATAGTCTTCTTAAATAGGAGATAATTATTATTTTCATTTATAGTATCGATATAAGTTTTTAATAAATTTATATATATTATAATATGCTTAACTCACGTTACATAAGATATACTTGACTAATACGGGTATATACAGTGTAATAAATTCTAATAAATATAAAAAATTAAACTATTTTGATTTAGCCATCAAAGTCGAGACCTTAAAGTACTGATTAGTAAGGTTATTTGGGACTGTTTCCTTTATTTTTATATTGGTTGAACAGGGGTAGAGTAATCTAGGCTAATTTTGCTATTTTTTATACTAAGGAATGAGGTGTAATGCAAATATGCTATTTTTGCCATAAAGAAATTATTTCGCTATAGGATTTTATTTATGTCTATTAGGTAGTTGGTTGGATTAAAAGCTTACCAAGCCATCGATGGATAGCCAAGTTTGTAGGAACATATGGCCACACTGGGAATGAAATAACCAGGTAGAATTATCTGCCAGCAGTCAAGAATATTAGTCAATGCTCGCAAGAGTGAACTAGCTAACTGAAATCAAAGGAGTGTCTCTTTTGATAAAATAAAGTAAAATCATGATTTCTTTATAATAAGTGTTGTCTAAATCCTGGTGCCAGAAGACTCGGTAATACCAGAGACGCTAACGTTAGTCCTCTTCAACAGGCGTAAAGAATTCGTAGGCATCTTCGAAAGCTTAAAATCTTTAATAGTGTATAATTAGATATAGAAAAGAAAAAGAGAAAGTAAATTTCTGATTATTTTTAATTTTATTTTTTATATTGAAATTATTTAAGATCTTAAGGGACTTGAAGATAGAATCTAATAGGGGATGTAAAACAATATTAGGAGTAAGGTTAAAATCCCGAGAAACTTAATAGAGTTCCAATGGCGAAGGCTGTTCATCTAGTTAAAGATTGACGCTGAGGAATGAAGGTGTGGAGAACGAAAGAGATTAGAGACCTCATTAGCCCACACAGTCAACGATGTATGGTAGTCTGTCAGTATATTTTTATTGGTGGCGAAGTTAACGCGTTTACCATACCGCCTTGCGAGTACGACTGCAAAGTTGAAATCTAAAAAATTAGTCGGTCTCGGAGCAAACGAAGTGGAGCATGTTATTTAATACGTTAATCCGCGTAAAATCTTACCAGTTCTTGCATTTAAATTACATATACTTAATTTTAAACAGGTGTTGCATGGTTGTCGTCAGTTCGTATCGTGAGAAGTCAGATTAATTTCGTTAACGGACAAAATCCCTCGCGTTTATTTATACTTAACGCAATAGTAGTTTTGATAGAAAGCTATTTGGGGCGAAGACAAATCGTTATGGCCCTTATGGACTTGGGCTATAGACGTGCCACAGAAATTTTTACAAAGTGACGCAAAACCGTCCAAGAGAAATAATTTTGTTTTTTTTAATTTTTATTATATTTTTATATTTATATTTATATTTATATTTATATTTATATTTTTATTTATATTTATTAAATTGCAATTATTTAGGACATTAAGGAAGAGCTAATCATCAAAGAAAATTTATATAATAACAAGCGGATTGTCACCTGAAACTCGGTGGCATGAAGATGGAATTTCGAGTAATCGTTGATCAGCCACGCAACGGTGAAGCATGCATTCGTGATGAACTAACTGTCTGTCGCTGGGAAGGAGCTCGGATTGGTGGAAACTTGATAAACTGTTAAACAAAAGTAATTCTAAGATTATAGTAATATATAGCCGCGAATATTGCGAATAGTTAATTTTTATCGTAATTTTATAGCAGACGAAATTACAAGATTTGATATAATAAATGGTTTTACTAAGAATAACGATACCTGTTAAATCGTTTGGGTAACATCTCAAAAGTCATAGCAAGGTAGCTGTACTGGAAGGTGTAGCTGGAAAATAAAACATAGGTAGAATAATAGAAATGAATATAACCCCTCTATAAAAGACACAAAAGAAAAAAAAAGACACAAAAGACACAAAAGACACAAAAGACAACAAATATTTGGGGATTTTAATTTACATTTTTATTTTTATTTACATTTACATTTACATTTACATTTACATTATTTATTTATTTACTTTTTAATTTAGTAATTTAGTAATTTAGTATTTTATTTATTTATTTATTTATTTATTTATATTTATACTAATACAATACTAACTATAATTTATGTTTAATATTTAATAGTACAATAAACAATAAACAATAAAGTTTGCTATCTAATATATAATATATAATCTTTAATCTTTTATATCTAATATCTAATAAATAATATATAATATCTAATATCTTATATATAATATATAATATACTATATAATATCTAATCTTTAATATTTAATATTTAATATTTAATATATAATATCTAATATATAATTTATAAATTAATTATAAAATTTATAAAGTTAACATACAATTTAAATAATTTGTACATTTAATAGTATTAGTATTAGTATTAGTATTAATAAAACAAATATATTATTATTATTATAAATAAAATAAGACATAAATATTAATATAAATATAAATAAATTAAGTAATAAGAATAAAAATTAGAATAAATTATTAAAAAGAATAATAAATAATAAATAATAAATAATAAATTAGAAATAATACTAAATAATTAATAATAACTGTCAATAATAAGCTAATAAATTAAATAACTAATAACTAATAACTAATAACTAATAACTAATAACTAATAACTTATAACTATTAACTATTACTATTAATATTAATAATAATAAAAATAATACTATAACAATTATAATTATAATTAAAATAAGGGGGTTAGCTGAGTTGGTTTAGCGGTAAATTTACACTTTATATACAGAGGTTCGAATCCTCTACCCCCTAGCGAAGTAATAGCGAAGTAATCATTTAATTTTATTTTATAATATAATATAATATAATATAATATAATATAATATAATATAATATAATATAATATAATATAATTTATTTGTAATAATAATAATAACTAAACTAATTAATAATATAATTCATAATTCATAATTCATAATTAATAATTCATAAGTAATAATTAATAATTCATAAGTCATAATTAATAAGTAATACTTAATACTTTATAATATATTGTATATAATTTACTTCTCGTAAATGAATTTTCATAAATGAATAACATAATAATTAATAAATTCATAAATTAATAAATTAATAACTTAAAGTCTGATTTATCTTTATATTTATATTTATATTTATATTTGTATTTGTATTTGTATTTTTAGTTGTATTTTTATTTTTATTTGTTTTGTTATTTTTGTTAAGTTTTAAAACAAATGTTCTTTTTTTATTTTATAATTTATAATTTCTAGTTTATAGTTTCTAGTTTATAGTTTATAGTTGATAGTTGATAGATGATAGATGATAGATGATAGATGATAGATAGAATGTTAATATTTACTTAAATTGGTTTTGCTTACTCTAAATTTAAATCTAAATTAGACTCTTATTCTTACTATTATTATTACTATTACTATTAATATTAATATCACTCTTAATATGACTCTAAGTCTAACTCTTAATATGACTCTAAGTCTATTATTGTATTAAATATAGAATAATACACTTAATACTTATTTATATTAATTATTGTATTGAAGTCTATTGTTATAAAGTATAAAGATTAGTAAAAAGGGAAAAAGGAAACAAGAAGAATTAGTTAAGTATTATATTTTTATAAGTAAATTCATTAAACAATTAACCTTGATATAGTCAAGTATTTTAATTTTAAAATAAATAGTTATTATTATTATTAGTATTATTATTATGTTAGTGAAAACAACAGTTAATTCATTTTTTTAAAGTCACAGTAAAATTCTAATAATAAGAGTCCTAGGAAATTAAAATTCAAATTAAAATTCAAATTAACAGAAGCAATATCAAAATAATATAAGTCTGAGTCTAAGTCTAAATCTAAATCTCAGTCTGAGTCTAAATCTTTTTTAAATTGCTTTGTCAAATATCATTTAGTAAAGTAAAATTTATAACCTATAACCTTTTCTTAAAAGTTTAATCTAAAATAAAAATAAATCCTGTTATTGTTATTGTTATTGTTATTCTTATTGTTATTGTTATTGTTATTCTTAATTCGCCTTGATTATTATTATTAATTTTCTTTTTTTGTTCTCGTAGTTCAATGGTAGAACAATATTCTTCTAAAATTTTAATTTGCGTTCGATTCGCAACGAGAATTTATAATAACCTTTATAACAAAAATATAAATATAGTTTTAAGTATTTTAATTTATTATTAAAGTAATTTAATTTTTAAATATTAAGTTTAAAGTTTTTTTTTAACAAAGATATATATATATAAATATTTATTTTTTATTTGATTTAACAGGTAGACTTATAATTATAATATTTTTAATCTATTCTACTACTAATTACTAACTACTAACTACTAAGTACTAAGTACTAACTACTAACTACTAACTACTAAGTACTAACTACTAACTACTAAGTACTAACTACTAACTACTACTAATATTACTACTAATAATAATAATAATTATAGTACTAATAATAATAATAATATACTAATATTTATACTAATATTTTATTAAGATTAAGGATTAATGATTAAGGATTAAGGATTAAGGATTAAGGATTAAGAGAGGGCGGTATAGAGTTTGTTTATTTTATTCATTATTAATTATTAATTAAAATGTGTGATCATTTTTTAAATAATAAATTATTTTAAAGTTATTGGTTTAGAGGTATATTTACCATAATTAAGATTCAGAATTTGTTATCATTTTATTATTGTGTGAATTTAATTTGAATTTTTATACTAATTTAAAGTTTAGGTGGATTTAAATTAACTTGTATTTAGAATTTATATTTTCTATTAGAATTAGACTCCTAGGAGAGATTTATAATTAGAATTAGAATTAGAATTAGAATTAGACTTCGATTTAGATTTAGATTTAGATTTAGATTACGACTTGAAAATAAATAAATAAATTTGTATTTGTTATAAGGCTTAATAATATTATTAAAAATATATTTAATATTAATAATACTTTAAATAGCAATAATCCTAGGATTCTTGTTATTAATTCTTATTATTGTTCTTAAATATTTTATTTATTAATATATTGTGGTATTAAATAATCAAGTAAAGAAAATTATATTTAATACTGGTATAATTATAAATTTTAAGAATCTACAATACGTATCCGAATGTTATTTTTAGACTTAGACTTAAACTTAAAATCCTAGGAATGTTACTCTAATGATTAATATTACTATGACTCTTAATTTTACTCTAATTCTTGTTATTATTCTTATTATTATTATTATTCTTATTATTATTCTTGTTGTTTAGAAAACTTAAACATTAAACAACCCTAGGATTCTTATTATTATTCTTGTAATTAAAAACTTAAAAATTAAAACTTTAAACTTAAACTTAAATTTAAACTTCAACTTCAACTTCAACTTATAGGTAACGTGATATTCCATTTCCGATTTACGATTACGATTACTATTACGATTACTATTCCGATTCCGATTCTGACTCCGACTCCGACTCCGATTTATAACAACTCCAACTCCAACTCCAACTCCAACTCCAAAAATAAAAGTAGTTCAGTTTAACATATGTATTTATATAAAGGTTTAAAATATCTGAAATTCTTAAATTATTATATATAAATATATTATTGCTTATTATTTTATTAATTCAACTATCTTAAATATTAAATCTTAAAATCTTAAAATCTTAAAATATTACAATCTTACAATCTTACAATCTTACAATCTTAAATCTAAAATCTAAATTCTTAAATAAATATTAATACATATTGTTATTTAAATACTTAAACTTTTTTATCTTTATTTTTATTATTATTCTTCTTATTATTATTATTATGATTATTAGTATTATTATTATTATTATTATTATTATGGTTATTATTATTATTATTATTAAAAGAGTATATTAACAGTTATAAATTTTGTACTATTTTCTATTCTACCTTTTTAATTTAATTTCTTCATTTTAATTTCTTAATTTAATTTCTTAATTTATTTAATTAATTTATTTAATTCATTTATTAATGGCCAGGATTATTATGATTATTATTATTCTTATTCTTATTCTTATTCTTATTCTTTTTTTTACTTTTATTCCATACTAAAACTTCAAATAATTCATCCACAAATAATATTAAATAATATAAAATAATATAAAAATAACTATTAACTATTAATAACAAAAATAATAAATATAATATATAATATATAAATATAACATAATATATATAGATATAAAGTGAGTTGTAGTTTAATGGAAAAACGTCATTTTTTGGTAATAATAATATCAGTTCGATTCTGGTCGACTCAGCATTGTTTAAATAAAAAAAATTAATTTTAATAGTAAAATTTTTACATAATACTATTTTTATTAGGGATGCAGAACTCGATTGGCTTGAGTGCATTACTTTTAATAATGTTGTCCCAGTTCGATCCTGGGTGCATCCTATATTTAAAATTCTAACGATTAATTTATATCTATTTATTTTTTTTCTATTATTTTAATTGTAATTGTAATTTTAATTTTAATTTTAATTTTAATTTTAATTTTAATTTTAATTTTAATTTTAATTTTAATTGTTAATTTTAATGTTAATGTTAATTTTATTTGTTCCAAGAAACCGCTTAATAATCTAATATGTAATTATTTAGAATAGTAAATTCACATAATATAATACACATAATATAATATAATGTAATATAATATAATATAATAAGAGTATAATTTCTTAAACTTCACAAAAATCATATAAGAAGCAGCTGAATATAGTTTATTAATTAAAAATTAAGGATACGTTACAAATTAAATTTAATTAAATTCTATGATATCATTATTATTTATTGTTTTAAAATAAAATTTATAAATTAATATTAATATCTTTACATTTTTCAGTAAGATTTAACTTCTTTCTTTATTTATATTTAGATTCAAATTAACATTTATATTTATATTTATATTTATATTTATATTTATATTTATATTTATATTTATATTTATATTTATATTTATATTTATATTAATATTTATCTTTATGTTTAAATTTATATTTAGATACAAATAAACAAAAACAGTAATTTTTTTACATACAAAAATACCATAATATTTGTCAGCTTAAAATATTTAACATTTATATAAGACCAGTATCCCTTATAATAACAAATTCTTTTGTTCCAAGAAACATTATATTCCTAGAAAATAAAACGTATGTATATTATTTATATAATGGAATGTTAAATAATTAAATGAAGTCCTAAATTCTAGCTAGTATTTTATATTTTATTATATTAGAAGTTATTATTATTAATTATTAATTATTAATTATTAATTATTATTTATTAATTATTAAAATTAAAAAAAAATAGTAATATTCAAAATATATTATATATTATAAAAACTTACTTCATTTAATATATGCCTCCTTAGCTTTAGCCTATATTTAATAAGCTAATATAATACTATATTTATTTATAGATGTCTGTCTCGCGAAGAAAACTAGACAAAGTTAATTCAAATTTAGGAAATAAATAAATAAAATAATAAGATAATAATATAATAATATAAAAATAAAATAAAAATGTATAATAATTTAATTCAATGAAAATTAGAAAACAGATCTAAAGGTTTAAATATTAAAATTAATGATAATAAAAAAATTTCTAAAATGTTTGGTGATAGATATTTAAAATTTTTATATATAAATCAAGCAACACAAGTAAATAGTAAAGATGATCTTATAAATCTGTTAAATAGTAAACCTAGATCATTTTTAACTGGAGTTCAATTACTAGTTAATAAATTTAAAAATTATGAAAACAAATTAATTGATAATAAAAAACAAAATAAAGTGCATTTTAAAGATTTTATAATGTTAAATAAAAAAACTATTAATCCTATATCAAAATTATATCTACAAGAAAAGAATTTAATGTCTAAAACGAATACTACAAATAAAACTAAATTTAAACCTCAAAGTCAAAGTCAATTATATAAGTTAAAAAGTCTTTTTGCAATTTTACATAAATCTTATTTAATAAAAGCTAAAATTTCTCAATTAAAACAAGATTTAAATAATAATAATTTACCAATACCATTAAATTTTTTAAAACCATTATTACAAGTACAAGTAAATAAAGATAAAGAAAATAATTTGAATTTTAATTCACATGATAATTATAACTTAGATAATAATAAATTAGTTACAGGGTCAATTTCACCAATTTCAACAATTTCAAAAGAACAAGAACAACAATCTTTTTTTGGTATTGGTAAAGAAAATTCACTTAGCAACATAGAAAATATCATATCTAAAGAAGCTAAAGAAGCTAAAGTAGTTAAAGAATCTACAGAAACTACAGAAGCTAAAGAAGCTACAGAAGCTAAAGTAGCTAAAGAAGCTAAAGAAGTTCATAATTTAAGATTAGAACAAATAATAAATAAATCTCAAATTTCAATATTTAAACAAATCTTAGAATCTGGTATAAAAACTAATTACACAGATAAAATTAATCATTTTAAAAATTTAATACATAATTATCACAAAAATACAAATATAAATATAAATATTATACAATATTTTAAACTAGTTACACCACATAAAGTAGTTAACAAATTTAATCAAAATATCACATATAATTTTAATAAATATAATAAGATTAATATAGATAATATTGTTACATTATTAGAATATGCATTTAGAGCTATGTCTTGTTTAATTAGTAAACCTGTATTTATGATTACTCCTAATAATATAGTTATTAATTTATTTTATTATTTTATTCCAGGGAAAGTTAATAAAAAAACTAGAAAAAATAGATTAAATAGATTAGATTTATTTTTTAAAGATAAAGATAAAGATCAAGATAAAGATCAAAATAAAGATACTTCTCTAAATGTAAATGTAAATGTCAATGTAAATGTCAATGAAACTCTAAATTTATCTCAAAATCAAGGAAACTTAGAAACTAATATTGCTACTGAAATTGGTGGTATCTCTATTGTTAATACTAATAATAATAATAATAATACTAATAATCAAAATAATAATACTAATACTAATACTAATACTAATAATCCTAAAACAACAGAATTATCAGATAAAGCTAAAGAACAATTATTGTTTAAAAAATATTCATTACAATTTTTATTTACACCTAAAAATAAAATAAGATTAAAAAAATTATGTAGTATTTTAAGTAAAATTTTAAATAAACCTGTAGTATTAGATTTAATACCATTAAAATTACCTTTTTTTGATGATAATATTTTAGTTAAAGCAATTGGAATGATGTGTAATAAAATTCCAGTTAGAACATTCTTTAATTTCATTTTTAGAAGAAGTGTATTATATTCTAAAAGTCAAGCTCATTATAATTATAGATATTCAATTACAAGATCTTTCTTAGCAGGAATTAAAATTAAAATAGGAGGAAGATTAATGACACAAAAAGTTATACCAAGAATTTCTTCAAGAGTTCTACAAAGAGGACCAACTTCTCCAAGTAAAGTAACATATGTAGACTGATCTAGAGTTAACCTTAAAAATAGAAGAGGTGCTCATAGTATTACAGTTACAATGAGTCATATTATCTAAAATAGAATTTTTATAATTTTAAGAACAAGCATGAATAACAAGCATTAGAGTGAATATTAAGAGTTAGAGTCCTAGGATTATTATTCTTATTATTATTCTTGTTATTTAGACAATGACAATGATTTTATTTTGTTATCTTCTTATTTTTTCATTTTGTTATTTATTTTTTTTGTTATCAATTATCAATCTATTTTTAGATTAATTTAATAATAATATATATATATAATATTTGTTACCCTTTTTTTGATGTCGGCTAAAATAATATAATATAATATAATATAATTTAATTCACATTCACATTTATATTATAATTATCATTATGATTATAGAATATTTTAATTTTAATTTTAATTTTAATTTTTATTTTAATTTTTATTTTAATGTTATTTTAATTTTATTTTTATTTTTAATACCTTACGTAGTCTATTAATACTTTAATTAATTGTATTTTAAATTTACTAATATCTGTTAGCTTTATTTTTAATATTATTCTACCTTGATTCTTTAAATAGTAATAATAAGAGTGAATAATAAGAGTGAATAGTCCTAGGATTATTATTATTATGATTATTCTTATGATTATTTTTATTAATAAGGACTCGAAAGGAAATTAAATCTGATTATTATTATTATTATAATTATTATAATTATTATTATTATTATTATTATTATTTTATTATTTTAAAAGATTTTTCTATAATTTTTAGATCAGGCATTCCTTTTATTAAATATAAATATAAATATAAATATAAATATAAATATATATATAAATATAAATATAAATACTATAATACTAGCCAAATATAAAATTAGAATAATATATTTTATTCGCACAACAAAATAAGAGTGTTTTAATTTTTAATTCTTAATTTTAAATTATTTTTATTCAGTTCTTCTTGGTTAAATCCACAATTGATTTGTTAATTTTAATTTTAATTTTAATTTTAATTTTAATGTTAATGTTAATGTTAATGTTAATGTTAATGGTAATCTTAAAAATCAAGTTTTTCTCCCTTACGAACTAACAAACTAACAAACTAAGTTTTAAAACTAACAAACTAACAAACTAAGGAACTAATAAAGTCAGGTTTTTTAAGTAAGTTTTTGTTTTGTTTTGTTTTGTTTTGTTTTGTTTTGTAAGTAACGTAGGTATTTTAAAAAACATTATAAGATTAAAAAATTAAAATATTAAAATATAAAAATATTAAAATATTAAAATATCAAGTGATTAAAGTCTTTCGTCGTTACTATGTTTAAGGAATCAAGTTTGATATACTAATATTATTTTGTAACTCTATTAATTGATAATTTATAATTTATAATTTATAATTTATAATTTATAATTGATCATTGAAAACCCCACAAATAAACTAATTCAATTTATCATTGTCCAAATTGAAATTCCAAACAAAATTGAAATTCCAAAAAAAAACTATTTTATTTTATGTTAGCCTTAAGCTTAATTGACTAATTGACTAATTGAGTAATTGACTAATTGAGTAATTGAGTAATTGACTAATTGACTAAACACATAAACATACCTAATAACTGTTATCATATTAATGAATTTTTATTTTAATTTTAATTTTAATAACAATAGCAATAATTCTAGGACTCTTAAGTGTCTTATTAGATATGTCAAAAAAATTGAATATTTATAAATAAGCCTAGGATTATTATTCTTATGATTATTCTTGTTATTAAATGTTACTCTAAAGTGTCTTATTAGTTATTAGTTATTAATTATTAGTTATTAGTTATTAGTTATTAGTTATTAGATGAGGCTAAATAATTAGGTTATTTATAATAAACATATTCTGTAATCGAGCGTTTATTTTTATCTTTAAACTTTAAACGTAGGCTATTAAAAATCAAATTCTAAGAACTAATTATAATTATTATGACAATGACAAATTTTTTTATTGATTTATTAGCTTGATCTACAATAATTTCCAGTGTTTTAGTAATTATTTCTGTTAATCCTGTTATAGCTGTAATTTTTTTAATTGCGGTATTTTGTAATGCTGCAGGCTTTTTAATTTTATTAGGAGTAGGTTTTATAGGAATTTCTTATATAATTTTATATGTTGGTGCTATTACTGTTTTATTTCTTTTTGTTATTATGATGTTTAATATTAAATTATCTGAAATTGGAAATACTCAAGCACAAATTAATGCTAATATGTCATTTGTTTTAGCTATTACTGGTTTATTTATTTATGAAATGAAATGAATTTTACCTTTTGCAGTTAATGATGTTTATGGTTTACCTACATTATTCTTACATCAAACTAATAAAATTTTATGAAATTCTAATTTTAGTCCTAATGTACTTAATAATGTTTTAAGTACTGTTAATCCTCATAATGCGGATACAACATTTACTAACTTCTTGCAAATTGAAACACTTGGTGAAGGACTTTATACTTATGGAGCTCCATTACTTATTAGTTGTAGTATGATTTTATTATTAGCTATGATTGCACCAATATTTATTTCAGGTAAATTTAAACATAAAAATAATAATAATGATTAAACATAACAATAATTAGTTAATTACTTTATTAGTTAATTACTTCATTAATTTAATTACTTTATTACTTAATTACTTAATTACTTAATTACTTCATTACTTAATTACTTAATTACTTAATTATTTCATTAATTCATTAATTCATTAGTTAATTAGTAAATTAGTCAACATCTTTAAACTTTCTAAATAACAATAATAAGAGTTCAATTGAGAGTAATATTAAGAGTTCAATTTAGAGTAATATTAAGAACAAGAATTTGTTTAAATAACAATAATAAGAGTCCTAGGAATGTTACTCTAACTCTAAATATTCACTCTAACTCTTGTTATTCATGCTTGCTATTTAGAATAATCATAATCAGAATAAGAATCAGAATCCTAGTGTAATTGAGAGAGAAATTAGCAAAAGAGTATAGATTAATTAAATTTCATTATATTTTTAGCAAAAGAGTATAGATTAATTAAATTAAATTATATTTTATTTTAATTTTTATTTCTATTATTATTATTATTAATTATTATTATTATTATTATTATTATTATTATTATTATTATTTTTTGTTTATTTTTTTAATATCTAAAATAGCAAAAATCATTTTTAAAAAAATGAATAGATTATAATTATGGTTCAATCTTTATATTTATATTTATAAAAAAAAAGGATAACTATAACATTGAATCTTAAACTTTGGTTGGAGGTTTTAACAGGGTGGGGTACATGCTGTGAAGGGTTGGATATTACTTTTGTTTTCTAAATAAGAAATAATCCTCGGAATTTTTCATTTTGAAATTTGGTAAAAAAAAAAATTTTTTTTGATAAGAGGACGGGACAGCATGAATTTTTCGTTTGTATTTTGAATAGGTTTAGCCTAGGATTATTATTATTATTATTATTATTAATAAACCTTTAAATAGCAAGCATCCTAGGGCTATTTATATTTAGAGAATTATGAATGATTAATTTAACCTTTAATCAAAGCAAAGTAAGTGTAACAGTTACAGTTAATTTTAATTTTAATTTTAATTTTAATTTTAATTTTAATTTCCTAGAATATTTTATAATTTATAATTTAGAATTTCGAGTCTAATTTATATTAATAGTAAAAGTTATAGTTAGAGTTAGAATTTATTTAAATAACCCTGGGATTCTTGTTATTCCTAGGACTCTTATTATTGCTGTTTAGAGAGAGTAAGAATAATAGTAAGAGTAATAGTCATAATGAGAGTAATATTAATAGTAAGATACATAATTATATTAAGAGTAAGAATCAAAGTAATCGTCAGAATAAGATTAAAATTCATATTAAGAGTAATATAGACTCAGTTATTAAAGCAGAGGTACTAAAATTCTTAAATTATTTTTATTATATATTATAATTATTATTATTATAATTATTATTATTATTATTATAATTGTTATTCTCAATCTCAAATAAATAACATTAACAGAACAAACTTACTATCTAACAGTGAGGTTTGCTTATAAAATCCTAGGACTCTAACTATGACTCTTAATATTCACTCTAACTCTTATTATTGCTATTGTTTTTTAAATAATAAGAAAAATAATAATAATCCTGGGATTCTTGTTATTTAGAGAGAGTAAGGTAAATTTAGGATTAATAAATATGCTTGCATAACATTCCGAATTGATTTATTTTATCTTTTATTTTTAATTTTTAATATATAATTATTAATTATTAATTTACGAGGATTCTTGTTATTTAGAAATTATATACATAAAACCCCCCTCTCCTAGGATAAAAACCCCACCTTTTAACTTTATTACCTATTAAATAATACAAGTGAATAACTTGATAAATAAAGCAAGTTAATAACTTGAATGTAAAATTTTTACATTATATTATTTCTAGTGTATAAATTTTCTGTCCTAGGACAAACAACTGAAAATTAAATATAAAGCTTAGATACAACAAAAAAGTATAAAATAAGAAATATACGAAAAAAATATACAAAATATTAAATAACATGATCATACCTATAACTCTAATATTATTCATAGTAATAATTAATATTGTAAAGTACTTAATCGGTTTTCTTGCTGGTAAATTTCAAAATAAATATTTACAAGTTTTATATTCGAATTGAAGCTTTGTAAGTAAAACTTCTTTTTATTTATTGTCTGCATTACCTATAACTAATGATATCTCTACAGTTACTCATAATTTTCTTGATACTCAAATGTTATTAATGGAATTGCCTTTTAATCATTGCTCTAATTATCAATTTGGAATTGCGGCAGGGTTTTACGAACCTGCAACTGGTCCTTTTCCTATGAGACCTGTAGATCAGGTATTGCGATTTTTACCCTTGATGAGTCCTATGAAAACTATTGAAGGTTTTTAACTGCAACTAAGAGACCTTTATATTATTATGAAGCAGAATCCTATATCAATAGACGATTTTTATTAGGTGAAAAATTAACAGAACAAGAATATTATTTTTTATGGAATAATTTTTAGTATTAGTATTTAGGTTAAGATTAAATATTTAATATTTTGCATATACCTTTGATTAAAACTAGATTAGCATTAGCAATACACTTTAGCATTAAAAAAAAGTGTTACAACAAAATAATCTTATTTTTCATTAAGCATTAAGAAATAATCATTAAGCATTAATCATTAATCATTTAGTATTTAGCATTAAGCATTAACCAATCATCATGAAGCATTCATCCAAATCCAAATCCAAATCCAAATCCAACAAATTTTATAAATTTAACTCATTTACACTTAACATTTTACAATTTTCATTTAACAAGGTTATTTTTTTCAATTTTATATACACCTTAACCCCTATACACATGTACACATGTACACCAGCGTTTTCGTGGTTAATTTCATTTATAAATAGCAAGAATAATAACAAGAATGAAAATTTCAATTTCAATTTCAATTTCAATTTCAATTTCAATTTCAATTTCAATTTCAATTTCAATTTCAATTTCAATTTCAATTTCAATTTCAATTTCAATTTCAATTTCAATTTCAATTTCAATTTAGACCTAGGTTATTTTTGTTGGTAATTAGTTGTTACTTTTTACTAGATATATAAATATTTAACATTTAAAATAATACACAAACTAACCAAGAATCCTGTACACATCTACACCTTTACACCTTTACACCTCCTAGGAGTAAATTTCTAAATAACAAGAATAATAGTAAGAGTCCTCGGATTATTCACTCTTAATTAATTTAAATAATAGATTCAGAGTAAGAGTTAGAGTAATATTCTAAATAACAAGAATAATAATAAGAATCTTAGGCTTATTACTAATTAAAAAGAATATTAGTAATAACCAATATAAATTAATAAATTAATAAATTAATAAATTCATAAATTAATAAATTAATAAATTAATAAATTAAAACATATTTTATTGTCTTTTCTTTTGCTTTTTGTTTGTTTGTTTGTTTGTTTTGTTATATATTACTTATTAACATTAACATTCACATTAACATTAACATTAACATTAACATTAACATTTACATTAAGAAAGTTAACAATCCGAAACCGAACTCGAACTCGAACTCGAACTCTAACTCGAAACCGAAGTAGAAATCGTAAGTAAAAGAGTAAGTAGTTTAAATTATTTCTTATGTTAGACGCTATCAATATAAATAAACACAAATCTAAAAATGTTAACAGCAGCTAAATACATAGGAGCAGGAATCGCTTGCTCAGGATTAATCGGAGCTGGACTAGGTATCGGTAATATCTTCGCTTCTTTAATCTCTTCTACAGCTAGAAACCCTCAATTAAGAGGTCAATTATTTGCATATGCTATCTTAGGTTTTGCCTTAGCAGAAGCAACTGGTTTATTCTCTTTAATGATTGCTTTCTTAGTATTATACTCATAATTTGTTATATCTTATTCTAAAATCTTATATTAAATTATACTATATTATATTATATTTTATTTTATATATATATATTGATATTAATAAAAAAAATATCCTAATTTTGACAATCAAATATAACTATGCTACGAATAAAATAAGTATCAAATCTATAAAAAGTATAAACATCAACTTGTATAATCTTTTAAAATAAATTTAAAATAATACAAAAACAACAAATATCAATCATTTTAACAATAAAAATATAATCTAACCCCTTTACGAATATATAAACTATATAAACTATAAACATAAACTTGTATAATCTTATAAAAATAAAATAATACAACAAAAAAACTATCAATCATTTTAACAATAAAATCTCCACTCTACGAATATAAATACAATAATTTTTTGGGAAATTTAAATTTAAATTTAGACAATGATAATAAAATCTAACCCCTCTACGAATATATAAACTATATAAAATATATAAATTATATAAAAACCAAATCAAATTACTAATAACTAATAAAAAAACACCCATAAAACTCTCTATCAATCCTAAATATAATAAAAAAGTTTTCGAGTAAATCAAAATTAAAAAAAAAGATCTAAAACTCCCCCAAAAATCCAAACACTAAAAAATAACTAATATCGAAACCCAACAAATAAAAAATTAAAAATTAAAAATTAAAAATTAAAAATTAAAAATTAAAAATAAAAAAAAAATTTTAAATAAAACAACAACTATTTGTTTAAGAATAGTAGAAAAAAAAAAATTGAGTTATCTCAAAATCCCTTACTAAGAATTAAGAATTCATAATTAATAATTAATAATTAATAATTAATAATCCTAACAACACAAAAAGAATAAAAATAACACACAAATGCTCCCATACAAAGGAAACCCCCCCCCCCCAAACTTTCCTTTAGAAAACTCCTTTAGTCCTTTAGTCCTTTAAAAAACTCCTTTAGTCCTTTAGTCCTTTAGGCTTCTCTTATTTTCATTTAACAAAAACAAAATTAAAGCAGAAATAATTAAAATTAACAAACATATTTTAAAATTGAAACCATAAAACACCTCTCAAAACCTACAATAAAAAACAAAAATTTTTTTATCTTTTTCTTTTTAACAAGTGTTAGTGTTACAACAAGTGTTACAACAAGTGTTACAACAACCAACAGTCCTAGCGGTTTCTTGCGACACAAAAATGTTAGGACTCTTATTATTGATAACAATAAGAAAAAAAAATCAATTAAATAATAATAATCATAATCCTAGGAGGAAAATTTAAAAGTTTTTTTGCTGGGGTCTTCTCCATCACGATCCTACCTATCCAGCTTAAACTCCATATTAATTTAAAATTAAAAATTTAAACACTAAATGTTCTAATGTTCTGTAGCAATAGGCAATACAAATGTTCTATAGCAATACAAAATAAAAATAGGCAATAGGATTATCAGATTTTAATAATAATTAGAATAATTTTAATAATAATAATATGAATAAATAAAGAAGAAAGCAGATAGCAGATAGCATAAATTATAAATTATAGAATAAAGCAGAAATAATAGAAATAGAAATAGAAGCAAGGATAAATTAGAAACTTTCATTTCTATAAGGGTTTTTAAACATCTTTTTTATAGTCGAATTTGGCGTTTGGAGTTTTAAGTTTGGAGTTTGGAGTTTGGAGTAGTCTTTTTTATATTTATATTTATAATTGTATTTATATTTATATATATATATATTTATATTTATATTAATTTATTTTCTTATTAAATATTAAAGTAGTATATTTTTAAATTCTTAGTTAAATTTTAAATACTATTAATAGAATGATTAACTGTGATTATTATTATTATTTATTATAAATTAATTGTATAATAACTAAATAATACAAGAAAGTAATATAAGAAAAATTATCATAATTCAATTATTCAGATTAATATTATGATTTATATGATTAAATATTAATATCTTTTGACTATTATTATATAGATTCTAAATATATTATATAGATTGTAAATAGATTATAATAAATTATTAAATGATAAATAAATAAGTTTAAGTTTATGTTTATGTTTATGTTTATGTTTATTAAAAATAATTATATAAAACATTTAAAGTGTTGTATTTAAATTTAAATTTAAAAGAGTTAAATATTAACATAATTAAATAATTATAGAATAACAGAATAACAGAATAACAGAATAACAGAATAACAGAATAACATAATAACAAAATAACAGAATATTTATACTTATATATGGGCAGGTGACCGATTGGTAATGGTGGTTCTCTGTAAAAGAATTGGTCTTTGACCGTTAGAGGTTCGATTCCTTTGCTGCTCAACTTAAACAAATTAACAATTTAACAATTTAACAATTTAACAATTTAACAATCTAACAATTTAACAATTTAACAATTTAATACTAAAATAAAAACAAATAAAAAAAATAAAAAATATTAAAAAATATTAAAAAAAGGATTTAGTCAACAGTTGGGGGTATCTTTCTTTATACTTTATAACCACATAATCCTCAAACATCATACAATACATCCCTGAGTCAATCGAAATCTAAAAAAAAAATATCTTTTAAAAATAAAGAATCAAATGACTTAAACTTAAACTTAAACTTAATCTTCCGAATCAAATTAATATTCCGAATCAAATTAATCTTCATCTTAATCTTCCGAATCAAATTCATCTTCCGAATCAAATTCATCTTCAGAATAATCTTCCGAATCAAATTAAGAATCAACTTAAAAGTAGTTCAGTTTAACATATTTTTTAGGGTTACTATTAAAATTTATTACATTATTAAATATAATAATAAATATAACCAATCAAATAATTTAATATTGAGTTATATTTCTCTATTTTACTTAATAAATTTAATTGTTATTTGATAAACCTAAAATATTATTAGTTTTATAGTCTATAAAAACAACAGTCTATAATTTAATCAGCTATTAAATTACCAATTTGGATAAATAATTCTATTAATGTTAAATAATAACTCATAACTTATAACTTATAACTTGTAACTTATATTACCATGGAATAATTGCTAATTGTAAAAGTGAAAATCTTCTTAGCCTTAATAAAATATAAAATATAAAATATAAAATATAAAATATAAAATATAAAATATAAATTCATAAATATAAATTCATAAACAAAATACAAATATCATGGTACCAAGGCTATTACCCATATTTAATATATTATCATTTTTTTTCTTTACCTTTATTTTAGTGTTAAGTGTTAAGTATAAAGTGTTAAGTATAAAGTGTTAAATGTTAAGTATTAAGTGTTAAGTGTTAATTGTTAAGAATAATACATTCATTTATATTAAACTGTATAACTTTAGTACTTTACTACTTTAGTATTTTATAAGTTTAAGAAAGGTTAAAAATCTTATTCTTATTTTTCTGGCATATAGCGATGTAAATATGTCTAGTATTCGTCCTAAGGTTTAAATTAAAATGTCAATTATTCTTTATTTTGTTCTTTTTTTCTACATTAACAACATAATATCTTAATAAAAACATATTTTAGTTTATATAACATATATAAGATCTATAACTTATATAATAAATATACATATATAATATATTTAAGAAATTACCTTGTTCGAGATATATGGCAACAGATAATTTAAATTACCCCCATAATCTTACTATTCTGTTAATAGTAAAAAACCCAAAATACTACTAAAAACTTTTTTTTTATGAATAATATATTTACATGCTATATTCAGTATTTAACTGAAATTCATTTCTTTTTATTTTTTTCAATTTTATTAAGTTACGTTTTATTTTCTTTCATATTAAATAATGATCAAAATACAAAATTTCATCAATCCTTAGTTAAAACTCTAAAAGTCATCTTTATAATCTTTATAATTATTACAATTATTATGCTTCTATTATCAATAAATACTTCTATTAATTGTGACGATTTAAATGATTCTGTTTCTGCTACATTAAATGTTAATGTTACGCCTAATGCATTGGTTGAAATAAGTAATGCTGGGACTACAGCTGCAGGACAATTAGGTTTAGGTTCAGCTATTGGAGGTGGAATGGTAGCAAGTGCTAAGATGATAGCTTCATCAAGTTTACCACCACTTCAAAAATTAGCTATTTTAAGTGCAGGTGGTGTGGTAGCAGGTGCAATTCATACAGGATTCACAAGCTTAAATAGAAGTTTAGCGATGTCTCAATTTCAATCTAAATCTGCTAATATTTTAACTGGAATTAAAGGATCTACCGTTCAATCTAATAATACTCCATTTCCAGATCTTTTTATAAACTCTCCATTTGAATTTAGTATTTTAAATTTCAATTGGTTACCTATTGATTTGTCTAACCCAATACTTGTTGTTTTATTTTCAATTTTTATTTTAAATCTAATTTCTTTAATGTTATTATTTTTATTAACAATCTCATTATTAGGTAGATTTTTTTATAATAAGGATAATAAATCTTTATGAGTAGATAGTTTTTTTAGCCACAAATTTTTTGGAATTAAATTTAAATCTTTTATTAAATTATTAATAAAAATGTATGGTAAAGCTAATTTGACTAATATTGTTATAATTATATTTATTTTAATAATAGCTTTATTAGCTTCAAATTATTTGTTATTTAAAATTTTAATTAATTTTCCTTTAATAGTTAAAATATATTTAGCACATTTTTAAATATTATTTACTAATATAATAACAATTACATTAACAATAATACTAACAATTTATATAAATAATCATTTAACAAATTCCTCCTAGGATTATTTAGCCAATAAACATACTTTATAATTTATAGTTCATAGTTTATAATTTAAATTTTATAATTCATAGTTCATAATTCATAGTTAAGAATTCATAAGTCATAGTTCATAGTTCATAGTTCATAGTTTATAGTTCATAGTTCATAGTTCATAGTTTAGAGTTCATAATTAATATCAATAACAACTTTTTTTTTTTTACATATTAACCCCCTATACTAATCCTAACACTAAAAATATTATTGTCTTAAATAAACATTATTTAAATTTAAGCATTAACTATAATCACGCATCACGCAATAATAAAAACTTTTTGTGCGGATTTTGGATTTTATCTTTACCAATAATTTTCCGTTTACTGTCTTTTATAAATAATAAATAATAAATAATAAATAATAAATAATAAATAATAAATATAATATAAATAATAAATAATAAATAATAAATAATTAATAATTAACATAACCAATAAATATAAGCAATTAACTAATAAACAATAACCAATTTAGAACTATATAATTATGTTAAGCTACAATTAGAAATTAGAAATTAGAAATTAGAAATGACAAATTACAACAAAAGCAATTACAACCGAATAAAAAAATAAAGAAATTAAGAAGTTAAAGAATTTTTTTTAGAAATAAAGCAATAAAGTATTTTAATTTAACGGATTCTTGCTTGCAATAATATAAATAATAATAATAATAATTATAATTTATAAATAAGAATAAGAATCAGAGTTAGAATTAGAATAACAATAAGAATCAAGGCAGAATAACAGATTTTAATATAAATAAGAATTAAAAATATAATTCAAATATAAGAATAATAATAAGAAATAATAAGAATCCATATGGCATTAATTATTATGTATTAATAGTAAGAATAATAATAAGAGTCCTAACATTTACACTAACACTAACAAAGAGAGTTCTTGTAAAATTTATTTAATTCGAGTATTCGTATCTAAATAACGCTCATCTTTCGGAAATTCTGCTTGTCAAACATTAATAGTAATAGTTATAGTTATAATTATAGTTATAGTTATAGTTATAGTTATAGTTATAGTTATAGTTATAGAAATAGTAATAATATTCGTAATAAGTCTTAATAGAAATAGTTATAGTAATAGTAATAATTATAGAAATAGTAATAAGTCGGTTTTTAATAGTTAGTAATAGTAATAATAATAATAATATTAGTAGTAATAAAAATATTAATATTAATAATAAACTTATCACAATTCATAAAGTTAAAATTCACATATCAAATAATATAAATATATCTTAATTTTATTTTATATTTATAAGTATTTATTATATTAAAAATAAATTCAATCTAAATTTAAATTAACATGATTATAGATATAGATATAGATATAGATATCGATAGATTAAAAGTGGTTAAATTGTTTATTTGTATTGTAATAAAGCTAATAAAATCTAATAAAAACTAATAAATCTAATAAAGCTAATAAAGCTAATAAATTAAATAAATCTAATAAATTTTAATACATTATAGATCCTTTCGTATAATAGGTTAATATAACTATCTTTCGCATAGTTTATGCCAGTTCGATTCTGGTAAGGATCGTGTTTTTTATCTAATTTTTAAATATGTAAATTAAAAATATTTAATAATTATATTTTCCGTATTATAATATAAAATATTAATATACTAAAATAAAAAATTACTAAAATTCTAAAATAATAAAATACTAAAATAGTTAAAGACTTAAATATTTAAATACTGAAATTTTTACTAAAGGAAACTTGCTCAATCTCAATTATTTCTTAATTATTTCTCTCTAAACAGCAATAATAAGAATCCTAGGATTATTTAAAAAACAATAGCAATAATAAGAGTCCTAGGACTAATTAATTATTTTCATTGAGAGGTTTTTTCTACCAATACCAATATATTTAACTTAAAATCTTAAAATTAAACTTAAAATTAAACTTAAACTGAAACTTAAACTGAAACTTTAAATTATAAATTAAATTAAACAAAGTTCTATCTTCAAATATTTAAATGTTAAAAATCTTCATGTTGGAATTTGCAAGTGAGTGGAATGATTGGAATAAATAATATTTCCAAATTTAAATTTAAATTTATTAGTTTTTTATTTTTATATTTTTATATTTTGTTTTATTTTTATATTTTTAAATAATAGTAATAGTATTTGTTAATAAATAGGGTAGCAACAAATTAATAATAATAATAATAATTTTAAGCAAGTTATAGGAATGGTTTACATTGGTAAGTTAAAACGATTGCTAATTGTTGGGTTAAGGCCTTTAGGTGTTCGAATCACCTCTATTCCGTATTTTATTTTTATTATTCTATTATTCTATTATTCTAATATTCTATTATTATTTTATAATTTTAATTCTTTTTTTTATTATTTTATATTTATATTATATTTATATTTATATTTATATTTATATTTATTTATTATATTTATATTTATATTTATATTTATTAGCATAACATTGTTTTATTTATATTAATATTTATATTTATATTTATATTTATATTTATATTTATATTTATATTATATTTATATTTATATTTATATTTATATTTATTTATTATCCTTCAGAAAACCTTTTTAAAATCATAACCAATGAATACGACAATTAAATATTTTTTAAATATTTTTTAAAGAACACTATTACTATTTTCCTATTTTACTATTATTTTATATTTTAATCTATAATTTATACTTCTATACTTCTATATTTCTATACTTCTATCATTCTATAATTCTATACTTCTATACTTCTATAATTTATACTTCTATACTTCTATACTTCTATAATTCTATCATTCTATAATTCTATAATTCTATAATTATATACTTCTATACAGAGACAATATTCTAATTGACTTATTCAAATTAATCAAATTTTATTGTTATTATTTTTATTATTATTATTTATATTTATATTTATATTTATATTTATATTTTTATTATAATTATTATTATTATTATTATTATTTTTATAATATACCTTTATATTATACTAAGTTTATAAACTATTATACATTTAAATATTTTATATATATATTAAATTTTAATTATAATTATTTAATAATTACAGGCATACCTAACTAAACCTTAATAATTTAAGCAAGTATATGAATTATAATATATAATAATAACATTGTGTAAATTAAGATTAAGATTAAGATTCATATTAAAATTAAGAGTTTAAGAATCCACACATAATGTAATTAATTATAAATTTATTATTATTATTTCTTAAGGTAAAATTTTATATATACAAGTACAAGTACAAGTACAAGTACAAGTACAAGTAAAAGTACAAGTACAAGTACAAGTACAAGTAAAAACTAATATATATTAATAATATAATATTTAAAAGATTCAAATAAAAATCAAACAACAAATCAAATCTAAATACTTAATACTTAATACTTAATACTTAATATTTAATACTTAATACTTAATAGTTAATACTTTATACTTTATACTTAATACTTAAAAGTTACAAGTTAATACTTTATACTTAATACTTACAATTTAATACTTAATACTTAATACTTAATAACTGTACCTTTAATAGTTAATACTTAATACTAAATACTTAATACTTAATACTTAATACTTAAAAGTTAATATTTAATACTAAATCCTTAAAAGTTACAAGTTAATAGTTAATACTAAATAGTTAATAGTTAATAGTTAATAGTTAATAGTTAATAGCTTTACCTTAAATACTTAATCCTTAATATTTAATATTTAATATTTAATAAATAGTGTTATAAGTTATAATTAATATTAGTATTTAAATAATTTAAACATTAATAAGAATAAGAATAAGAATAAGAATAATAATAATAATAATAATAAGACTAATAATAAAAACAATATAAATATAAATAATAATAATAAAAATAATAATAATAATAATAATAATAATAATAAGCTTAATTAGACAACAGAGCTGAATTGTGTATACTTGTTTTTGTCTGTTCTGAATGAATTGGCTTTATTCAACTAATGCTAAAGAAATCGGAACGCTTTATCTAATGTTTTCAATATTTGCAGGTATGATTGGAACTGCCTTTTCATTATTGATTAGATTAGAATTATCAGCTCCCGGGGTTCAATTTTTAGCAGGAGATCACCAACTTTTTAACGTAATAATTTCTGCACATGCTCTTATCATGATTTTCTTCATGGTTATTATAGTTAAAACTGACCTTGATATTTTCAAATACAACATTGTAAATTTTTCTAATACTCTAATAAACTTAAAAAATTGAAGTGCTAGAAAAGGAGTAACTTCTACTATTCCTTCAAATAATAATAATTCTAATAATGAAAATCCTCCATTTCCCTCTGAAAAGTATCTTATTGTTGATCCTCATGAGAACCGGTTTTCAGGTGGATTAATAGCTAAAGCAGCTACTTTGGCTAAGGGTGTTTATATTTTTGAAACTCCTTCCGGTCATACATATGTAGGTAGCAGTATTAATTTATTTGTAAGGGTAACTTCATATTTCTATAATTCTATTTTAAAATCTGGAACACGAGCTGTACTTGTATATTTTTTTAAACATGGATTTGAAGGTGTTGTATTAACTCTTTATGTAATGAATCCTAATTCAAGTATTGAACAAATTTTAATAATGGAACAATACTTTTTAGATCATTATTTTAATCATCCTTTGAATTTGAATACAGATAATATAGCTTCAGGTTCAGGGAAACACTATCCTATGTCTGAAACGGCCAAACAACGTTTACGAAAACAAAGAGGTATTGCATTTTTTATTTATGATATTACCACTGCAAGTTTAGTGGGAATGTTTTATTCTAAAACACATGCTAAAATGCATATGAGTATAGATCACCGTACATTGGATGATTGTTTAACTAATGGAACTTTATATTTAGGGAGATTTATAATATCATTAGAGATTATGACAGAACTGCATCATTCTTTTGAACCTTCATTATCGTTAACTGAATTTAAAGATTTAATAAATTACGTCAAAGTTGAATACAGGATAACAAATCAACCCGTTAGAAAACAATTTACGGCCTTAAATGTTAAAAATCCCTCATCTCCTTTGTGCGGTACATATAATAGCATAGGAGAGTTCGCAAGAAAGATTAATGTAGATAGAGGATCTATACGACCCTATATTAATGGAGAAAAACCTGCCGGTTCTTTATATAAAAACGAATGGTTGTTATCTTCTATTAATGAATAGCTATTATTTGAAAATGAATATTAAAGTATATTAGTTTATTTATATGTTTATATGTTTATATTATCCCCCTCTCTTCAGCTTATCATATAATTGGGGAAAGGGGTTAAGTTATTGGCATAGCCGGGAAATTTAGAAATATTTTTCTTTCATCCAAATATTTGCTGGAACATCCTAAAGAACTAAGTAATTGTAAAAATAAAATATCTTAGGTTATGATTATAGAATTAGGTTTCTATATGAAATGGGTAATCAGCAGGAAACTTTAACTTTAAAATAGTTCCTCAGAGACTACACTCGGATATCTTAACTATGTATTGTTTTTTTTCGGTTATCAAAAAAAAAACAGATAATAGAAAGACAAAGAAATAGTCCGACTCACATTGAAAAATGGAGATCAAAATCGTATGCCAGGTCTTGTAGGTGGATTCGGAAATTACTTATTACCAGTTCAAGTAGGTGCAATCGATATGGCTTTCCCTCGATTAAATAATATCTCTTTCTGATTATTACCTCCTTCACTAATATTACTATTACTTAGTTCATTAGTGGAAAATGGTGTTAACTCCTTCTAAATTCTTAAACAAAATTCCTTCATAATCCTAGGATTATATAAAACAAAAGATGTTTAAATTGAGCGCCTTTATAACCTATATCTTATTACTTATTACTTAATACTTATTACTTATTATCATCATTATTATATTTATAATCTCTTTAAATTATAATTATAATTATAAAAATCAGTCATATATCTCTGATAATATCAAGGTATAATGTTATAACCAATAAAACTATATGCTGGAAATCTTTTTATATGTATTATTTATATTTATATTTATATTTATATTAATATTTATATTTATATTTATTTATATATTTATTTCTATATTTATATTAGATTAATTTTGTTTAATTTTTAATTTTAATACATAAAAACCTTTAAAAAGCTAATCAGCAAGGTAATAATGTTTACCTTCCGAGATTTTACGTTTTAATTTTATAATCTTATAAAGTAAAATAAAATCCTAATTATCTTAAATTAAATATAATTACTATTTCTAGTATCTAGTACAAGTTAATTTTTATTCTTTCTTAAACTTTCTCCTATTAACTTTAAATTTATTTAAGATTTATTTTTAATTGGCTGGTACAGGATGGACAGTATATCCTCCATTATCAAGTATACAATCTCACTCAGGTGGAGCTGTTGATTTAGCTATCTTCAGTCTTCATCTTGCAGGAGTTTCATCATTACTGGGTAAAATATTAATATTAATATTATTTTTATTTATATTTAATTGTGCTCAATCATAATTACATAATTAGTAAGTATAACTATAACTATAACTATAATTATAATTATCAGAATGACTATATTATTAATATTGATTAAAATTTACTATATGCTAATAACTGATACTGATATTTATTTTTAATCTGTCATGTTTAGCAGGTTAGACAAAAACTTTTTATTTTTTACAATTTTTATTATTATAAGTCATACATATTTATATTTATATTAATATTTATATTTATATTTATTAACATAATATTGTTTTATTTAAACAACTAACCTTAGAGACTTTATGTAAAAATAATTTATAAGTTATAAGAAAAAGTCCAATTTTATATTTTAACAGTTTATATTATTTTATTTTACTGTAAATATAATAATAAGGCAATAAATTTCATAGTAACTGTAAATAATATGAGAACAAATGGTATGGGAATGCATAAATTACCGTTATTTGTATGAAGTATATATGTAACAGCAATTTTGTTATTATTATCTTTACCTGTTCTAGCCGGTGCAATTACAATGTTACTAACAGATAGAAATTTTTCAACTAGTTTTTATGATGCTGCTGGTGGTGGGGATCCTATTTTATACCAACATCTATTCTGATTCTTTGGTCAAGGATGGCCCTATTTAATATAAATTTTAAATTCAAATTGCGCTATATGCTGGAAACTTTTAGGTATTATGCACTAACACAATAGTTTAATTAGGTTTAATTAGGATATTTTATTTAATTAATAAATGTTAGTTTCAAAGAAGACATATGATCCGTATAGGTAATCAGCTAGTAACTAAACTAAAGTATAAATTCAAATAATACTTAATAGTACTTCATAGACTACACGCGCAACATATTACTCATTACTCACTTAAATATTTTTATATTTATTTTTATATTTTTATGAAAAGACAATTAAATAAATGATTAACTAAATTTATTATTGATGATTGATGATTGATGATTGATGATTGATGATAAGAAAAATACCTTATTATAGATTTAAATATAATTTTTATTCTAACTGCTAACTGCTAACTGCTAACTGCTAATCTGCTAACTGCTAACTGCTAATTGCAAATTGCTAACTTAAATGACTGTTTATAATATTTTATTTAAAATAACATTATTTCTAACATATTATTTATAGTAATTTATTTATAAAAATTATTTATATTTATATTTATAAAAACGATATTTTATTAAAATTTACCTTAATTAACAATTACAAAATATAAAAATAGCAGAATAGTAATAATGATGATATAGTCTAAACAAAAAAAGTAACTTAAAATTTAAATTATCTTAAGTTAGATGTAAACTGATGGAGCATCCTGAAGTAAATTTCCGACTCTTATCCAACGCGTTTTAAATCTTTTTAAACTTTCATTTTAATTATTAATCTTTATTTTTCCTACTTTTCCTTTCAACTAACATGTAAATTATTTCCTAACTTTCTTAATTCCGATTTTCAGTTTTTCTTTTGATTTTTAAGCAGGATTATTCTTCTTTTAGTCGGTTTCTGTTTCTAAACCTTTTTTCTTTGATAATGATAATAGCAGGAATCATTTAGTATTTCGTTTTAGTATTTAATCCTTTTCTCTTTAATTTGGTGATGAGAGTACATAACAATTTGGACAAAGTGGTAATAATGTTTTATCATAAAATTTAAATCTCTTATTAAAATTAAAATTAAAATTAAAATTAAAAATCAAAACTTTTTTTTTGACATAGTTATATATTATAAAAAATTATAATTTAAATATTTATATTTTTGTTTTTACCCTATCCATTATTATAATAATATTCTTTTAAAAGAAGCAATAAATAACTTAAGATAATTCTATTGATTTCAAGTATTAATCGCTTTATTAATATTATTTAAAATAATTCTAGTATAAATTAAAGAACACATAAACATTACAAATTACAAATAACAAATAATTAACAATGACAAATAACAAAACTCAAGATAATTTTACTTCTAAGCTTAAAAATAAACAACTTAATCATACAAAACCAGAAACTGATGAAGAATTCGGTCATTATTTAGCAGGTTTAATCGATGGTGATGGATACATTAGTAAAGGTCAAATAAAAATTTGTTTTAATATTTTAGATTTACCATTAGCTGAATATATAGTTTCTAGACTAGGTTGTGGTATAATATATAAAATTAAAGATAAAAATGCTTATAGTTTGCAATTTCACAAATATTCTGAAAAAAAAAAAATTTTAGATTTAATTAATGGAAAGTTAAGAGGTACAATTAAAATTAATCAAGTAACCAAATTATTAAATTATCCTTTATTCATCACAAGATTTCCAGATTTAATTGATTATAAATTTAACTATTCTACCGATTTAAATAATTTTTGATTATCCGGTTTCTCAGATGCCGATTCTAGTTTTCAAATTAAAATGATTAATAGAAAAAATCGAAGAAATAATACTGAAATTAGGTTATCTTATCAAATAGATCAAAAAACTGCTTATTTATTAGAAATTATCAAAAGCTTTTTAGGAGGAAATATAGGACATAGAAAAAAAAATGATACTTATTATTATTCTTCTACTAGTTTTATAAAAGCTCATAATGTTATTAATTACTTTGATAAATTTAATTTATTATCATCTAAATACCTTAATTATTTAAAGTGGAAAGAAGCATACTTAGTAATTCAAGCTAAAGAACATTTAGAATTATCAGGAATAGATAAAATTAAAGGTTTAAAAAATTCTATGAATAACTTTTCAAAAGAAACTTTTGATTTATTAACTAAAATAGATATAATAGAAATTGATAATGATACAGATTTAGATTTAGATTTAGATTTAGACGAAGATACAGATATTCATACAGATAAATAATTTAATTCATTATTAATTACCTCGTCGATAAGCTTAACCTATTAACAAATTAACAAATTAACAAATTAACAAATTAACAAATTAACAAATAAAAAAGAAAAAAGAATCATAAGCTCTATACTAAACTTAACTATAATTTCCATATATTAACTTTTCACTTTACTAAATATTTATTAATAATAAGAATGAATAACAAGAATCCTAGGACTCTAACTCTTGTTCTTAATATTACTCTTACTCTTATTCTTGCTATTTAGACATGATTCATTCACGAAAGAAAATAACGCATTCACGAAAGCAATTTAAAGTAACGCATTCACGAAAGCAATTTAAAGTAACTAATGTGGGGGCAGGACTATTAACTCTTAATTCTTAATTCTTAACTCTTAACTATTAAATCTTAAGTGCGCAGTGGACTGAAGTTGTTCTTAAAAAAACAATTGGATTCTTTATAATTTTTAAAGAATAGAAAGACGTAATAAAGGAAATACTTACTTAATAAATATAATATAATATAATATAATATTAATAAGCTAAAATAAATAAAAAGAAACAAAAATAACAGGATATAATACAATGCTTCGTAATTTTGCTATATGCGAGAACTACTTTCTAAACTTTATAAACTTTATAAACTTTATAGTTTGTTTTAAATACTACATCTAAATTTAATATTTATTTTATTTATTAAATTTATATAATAGTAACAAAGTTAAAACAATGAGTATATTCGCAAGTAATGGTTTAGTTTAAATTATAAAATATAAAATATAAATTTTGTACAAAGTTAACCACTTTCTAGAATATATAATAATATTAAATAATATTAATAATTTCTATAATATATATAATATCTATAATGTATATAATATATATAACTATATAAAGATAATTTTATATTACAAATTTAAATTTAACTAATTATTACTTCAGAGACTTTACGCAATAGATTTAGTTAGGTATTATCAATTATAAATTATAAATTATCAATTATCAATTATAAATTATCAATTATCAATTATCAATTATCAAGTATCAAGTATCAAGTATCAATTATTAAAAAAAACTGAATTTAACTTTAACTTTAACTTTAATTTTACTTTAACTGAAACTTTTACTTTTAAACAACTTTAAATTTAGGTCCTTTAGATTAACTTGGTGTAAACAGTTAGTTTAAATATTAATATTAATTTTATCAAGGTTCAAGGTTCAAGGTTCAAGGTTCAAGGTTCAAGGTTCAAGGTTCAAGGTTCAAGGTAAGAAAAGATTTAATTGATTTATGTTAGATTTCTTATTAATGTATAATGTATAATGTATAATGTATAATGTATAATGTATAATGTATAATGTATAAAGTATAATTTATAATGTACTAAAATCAAAGAAAAAGTCCTATTATTAAATAATGTAATGTATAAAAATATTTAATATTATTTATTTCATTATAAAAATAATTGATATATTTTAATTATACCAGGATTCGGAATCGTTAGTCATATTGTGTCAACATTCTCAGGTAAATCTATCTTCGGTTATCTAGGAATGGTATATGCGATGTTCTCAATTGGAATCCTTGGATTCTTAGTATGAAGCCATCATATGTTTAGTGTAGGTCTTGATGTGGATACGCGAGCATATTTTACTGCAGCAACAATGATAATTGCAGTTCCAACAGGAATAAAAATTTTCTCTTGGTTAGCAACATTCTACGGTGGTAGTTTAAGATTCACTACTCCATTAATCTTTACTATTGGATTCATAGCTCTATTTACAATAGGTGGATTAACAGGGGTTATTTTATCTAATGCTAGCCTAGATATTTCATTCCACGATACATATTATGTTGTAGCACACGTGCGACAAGAAGCTATCTATTATAATGTGGTGAGATTCCACTGGATCTGGTCATTGATCTATTCCTACCTTGACATGCGTTAAAAGTAATTTTAAGGTCTGAAGCTCAAGGGACAATGCAACAAAAAGTTTATAACTATAAATAATATAAATAATATAATCAATATTATTAACGTGCTAGGAAAAATGTACTTTGAAGGTTAACTTTGTGAATATATGTTGAGGCTTTTTGATACCTTAATTTTAGGTATTTTATATTATTAATAATTTAATAGTTAAATTATAATTATACAATAAAATATTTCAAATATATAGAAATAGTATACTATATAGGTAATGGTTTTTGTTCGTGTGCTAACAAATTCAATGACTCCTCGACCCATTAAGTATTTAAAATTTTATTTTTAGTATTTATGGTACAGAAAAATCAGAAGGTAAAATATAAACCTAATAAAGTAATATAAAGTATAATAGATATAACTTGGTAAGCCCTATATTCACCAAACACTAAGAATTTTGGATATATTTTTTTTTCTTTAGCACTGTTATATTATATTTGCTATTGATATTGATATTGATATTTATATTTATATTTATATTGATATTTAAAAATTATTTATTTTTTTTAGTTTTGGAGTTACATATTATTTGTATATCGAATAGAGGGTATAGGATTGTTAAAAAAGCTAATGGTAATCTGTAATAGGTTATATAGGTTATATTTTTTTGCGAAGAATTTTTATTTATTAATTTATTAATTTATTCATTTGTTTATTTTTTTCTTTATGATTTAAATTTAAGATTTAAGAATTCAATTATTTAATTTAATTTATAAATAATACTTTAAGCTAAAAATATTACTAATCTGAAAGGATGCTGACTTTAACAAGGTGATTAAAATCTAAATATCAAATGATTGTCTAAATAGCAATGATAAGAGTCCTAGGAAAATATATAGATTTAATTGCTTGAGCCGTATGCGGGGAAAGTCGCACGTACGGTTCTTAGGGGGGGAAAGTTTGAGAGAACCTACCTACCCTACTTTCATTATGTTCTAAGTATGGGAGCTGTTTTTGCATTATTTGCGGCTTTCTACATGTGAACACCAAAAATTCTAGGTAAAACATACAATGAATTCTTAGGTAAAGTACATTTCTGAACATTATTTGTTGGAGTTAATGTAACTTTCTTTCCACAACATTTCTTAGGGCTTGCCTCTATGCCTAGAAGAATTCCAGATTATCCTGATGCATTTAGTGGATGGAATGCGGTTTCAAGTTTTGGGTCAATAATATCTGTAATAGCAACTATTTTATTTGGTTATATTATTTATGATATTTTTGCTAACCAACCTACATGTTCTAATAATCCTTGAGCAGTGCCTTCTTATTTTACATCTATATCAGAATTTAATAATGAAACGGATACAGCTACAACTTTAGAATGATCATTATCTAGCCCAATTCCATTACACGCATTTAAAATGTTACCAGTTCAATCTTAATTGATCTTAATTGATAATATTTTAATTAATCTAACATTTAACACAATATATAGACAATATATACAATATATACAATAAACCCACTCTAATTAAAAATAAAAAAAAAATTAAATTTAAATGAACTTAGAATATAAGATTTTAAATAGTTAACAGAAAGAAACCTGTTTGTAATTGTGAAGTATATGACTTTATACAGATACAGATACAGATACAGATACAGAAATTTTTGTTTATTATTTATTTTATATTTTAGTTATAATTATAAAAATATATTAACATTAACATTAATATTTACATTATAAATTAAACATTTTAAATTTTACATTATACATTATACACTTTCTTTTTTATAAAGATACCCTCAATATCTCCGAATAAATGTAGTTTTTAAACGTTTAATGAATTTAAACAGTTTTTAGCAGTTTATTACCTATATGGTAGAGATAGTTCTTCAATTAAAAATAATATTTATTATTATGTTTTATATAAGAGCCTTAATACATGAAAATTATAATAAGATGCCTCAACTAATTCCATTCTATTTTATTAATCAAATATCATTTTCATTCTTAACATTATTAGCATTAATTTATATTTTTTCTAAATATATTTTACCTTTGTTTACATTTCAACAAGTAATTAGAATGTATATCACTAAATTAAATAACAAATAAACTAACCCCTCCACTTTGCACTTTTCCACTTCTAAATAAGATAATATCAGATAATATCAGCTAAGATAAGATAAGCTAAGCTAAATTAATATATATTAAATAAATAATATAAATAAGATATATTAAATAAATAATATAAATAAGATAAACTTAATAAATTAAATAAATTAACACTAATATTTGAAAATTAACTTACTCTAAATTAGACTCTGACTCTAACTCTAACTCTAAATTAGACTCTTACTCTATAAATAGTCCTAGGATTCTTGTTATTAAAAACAATAGCAATAATAATTATTAGAGTGAATATTAATAACCCTAGGATTCTTGTTATTATTCTTGTTATTAATGTTACTCTCAATGCTGCTATTTAGACTCTTACTGTTATTAAAAAAACTGTACCTTCGTTCTTGATTTTGTTAAAACTGAATATAATAAATAAAAAAATAATAATAATAATAAATATAACCCATATTAAAAAAGTACAAATTTATAATTAACACCATTTTAAAATTTCCACAGCGACAATGTGTATTAATTAAATTAAATTAAATAAAATAAAAAAATAAAAAACTAAGACTAAGACTAATTTGGATGTTGGATATTGGATTAATCTAAATTTACAACTGTAATAAACTTAATGAAGTAAAATCATAAATGCACATATATATTTTCAATAAAAAAATAACATACTTAAAACATTACACATATATTTAAAAAAACAAGTAATAAATAACAAATAAAAACTAACAAAGATGTTTAAATAAAACTAAGTATTTCTTATCTTTATATTTATCTTTATATATTTATATTATCTTTTTAAATTTGGTATTTGGATATTATGTAGGCCTTGGCCTTTTTATATATTTATTATTTATTCTGTTATTTAAAAAATAAAATTATTATATATATAATTAATTTAAAAAAACTTAAATAAAAAAGTAGTAGTAGTAGTTGTGTAGTAGTCGTAATAGTCGTAATATTAGTAATAGTAGTAGTAGTAGTAGTAGACTTTCTCTTTTCTCTGACTGTTACTGTGACTGTTGTTTACGTTTATGTTTAAATTGAGATTACTGGTACTGCGTCTGCTTCTGCATATTCATCTTCGACTTCTACTGATTGTTTAAAAGAGAGTTAGATATCTAATACTGGAATTTAAATTTGATAGTTAATCTTGATTTTGTAATTATTTTATAAAAAATCCTTACTCTTCACGCAAAAAATGTGGAGTTAATCTATTATATATTTTTTTATCTTTAAGCATAATAGTTAATCATAAAAATAATAAATAATAATAATAATAATATAAATAATAATAATAAAAGCTGGATTATAGAATATTAAAATAATTAGAATAATTAAATAAAATTAATTTAAAAAGTTTAAATTTAGGTCAGGTTCCAGGTTAAATTATATATTTTTCTTACGTTTAAATATATATGAATATTTATATCTTATGAACAAAATAATTTGTGGTAAATAAAAAGAAGATTCAGACATTTAAATAAATTAAGTCCTATTTTAATTACTATTACTATTACTATTACTAAATGAATACTAATCAATTTTTAAAAAGATTTAGATTTAGATTTGTTGTAGGAATTTGTATTTAATATATGATATGATTTTATATATCAAATAAATATATCTAACACTTAAGTTTTGTTTATTATTTATTATGATATAGATAGTTATAATATTATCCTATATATAACCTATTAAAATTTTAGATTAAAGTCAGTTTATAACTAGTAAAATAATTATTATAATTCTTAATAATACTTGTTTATACAAAATTGGTCCTATAGATATTCTAACTCCGCCGCTCCGCCGCCCTAGAATAAAAAAGTGTCGTTGTTTTTTTGAGTAAATAATAATAATAATAATAATAAAAAAGTGTCGTTGTTTTTTTGAGTAAATAATAATAAGAATAAGAATAAGAATAATAATAAGAATAAAAAAGTGTCGTTGTTTTT